>Ga0247754_1000021_pt1 | contig 15002 bp, 28 predicted proteins | sample UWRJS184509B5_FD_181015 | JGI IMG/M metagenome (GOLD analysis project Ga0247754, IMG submission 181015) | Soil microbial communities from Arlington Agricultural Research Station in Wisconsin, United States - UWRJ-S184-509B-5 | ecosystem: Environmental > Terrestrial > Soil > Agricultural land... | reverse complement strand
AACCTCAGAAATCCATTCAACAATCTCAGGGAATGTGTCAAACCAAGTACCAATATATGCTCTCGCCTCGTCAACTGGCATTGTGTACATCTGAGCAAACGACTCCGCTGATTGCAGGTAGCACACTCCGAAGTTGATATTCTTGCTTTTGACATATTCTTCCTTAGTGTAGTTCTCACCGTAGAACTTAGCGGCTGTTTCTTTATGCAATGAACGTGCGCTATCCTTGTAAATCTGCTGCATAGCCTTACTACCACTCATGTCGGCTATGAACCTTAGTTCGGCTTGAGAGTAGTCGGCGCTGACTATGAGATTACCCGGCGAAGGGTAGAAAAGACCTCTGACACCAGGTATAACATCTCTAGCTTCTCTTGTGATGTTCTGGAAGTTTGGATTTCTTGAGCTAGTACGTCCGGTAACTGTTCCGCAAGGATTAAACTCACAGTAAAGGCGTCCGTCTGTTGTCCTTTTGATGAGTCCCTCAATGAAAGTTCCGCGCTGAGTTTCGATAGAGCGGAAACGATCATAGACTGTTGCAAACTCGATAAGCTTGTCTCTTGCTCTTGGCTTAGAGTCGAACCGACCTTCTCTAATCTCACGTCGAACATCTTTATCGAAGCCAGTCTGCCGTTTCTTCTTGCCACTATCACGAAGCTTGTGTTTGAGTCCCCACTGTTCATATACAATCGCCCTTGTCTGCTTAGTGGACATTGGGTTGTAAAGCTCGGCACCTGCGATCTTACCTAGTTCACCCGTCAATTCACGTAGAAGCGGTATAACCACTTCCTCGTTCAAGTCTGCTGCCTTCTCTGCGTCGTATACGAAGCCCCGTCGCTCTATGTCCGTAAGCGCATTGAAGAACGGTACGTACTGACGGCGGTAGAGTTCCTCTACTTCGTCCTCAACGATCTTCTCTTTCAAGACATTGAATAGCTGAAGAGTGCCGCCAGTGTCAGTACCGTTATAATTGAGAAGCTCGTATATATCGTCAGGTAGCACACCGGTTTCTTTATACCTATCGACTGACTCGGGTTCGTAGTTAGGCCACCCAAGGTACAGACGAAGCAGATAACCCAAGCTATGAGTACCGGGGCGCTCATCAAGAACGTAAGACATAGCGAAAGTATCGTGGCTAATGTGCCCATTGATACCATTGTCCTTAAGTAGCTTAACATCGTAGATGCCGTTATGCCACACGTAATCAATAGGTCTAGTCCATAGCTCTTTAAGCTCTGACCAGCATTCTTCTATAGACTTGCGCGTGAACACGTAAGCATGGTCTTCCTTGAACGAGAACCCTGCACACTCTATATGCGGCCTGTGACCTTCAAGGTCAGAAGCAAGAAGCTCTCTGCTACTAAGGTCACGGATAGCAGCCAGAGCAGACCTTCGACTATCAAGAACATCAACGTTAGGGAGTGTGAGAGGCGGAGGAGGATTGAGTGCCAAACGAAAGTCAGCGACCAAGTTAGGGAAGTTATCGCTATCACGGATGACAGCAGCAGGGTTGTTTGTGACAATGACCCGCTGTAGTCTTGCACCGTCGCCAATACGGTCATGTACGATACCTCTACCTTTTTGCAGGGTTGACTTAACTATCTCTCTTGCCGGTTCTGCGCCTGCTGCGATGATGGTCTTAGCGGTAGCGAGGTCAGCGTCGAGTCTAGGCTTACAACGCTTGATAGCCTCTTTCGGCGGGTCTTCCGTTTCGCACAGTACGATGTTCGTAGTCTTGATCTGTTCACGCTTGTAACCGTTCTCTTCAAGCAGATGATCTACAACCACGCCGCTCATGCCTGCGAAGGGAAAACCTTTTTCCACATCTTTACGCCCTGGACTACGACTAACTAGTACAACCTCAGCATCCTCCGGGCCGGTGGTGTAAGCAGCGTCTTTGCGCTGCAACGGGCAGCCGTCACAATCTGCGAGAGGATGCTTATTCGTCATGGCTGTGGCTTGGGGTAGATGATATCGCGTAGATTGGGCTGAAAGAAACCGTCGCCTTTAATGACCTTACCGTACTCGTCGCGGTGAACGGTACCGTCCTCGTCAACCTTGCTCATGTTGCTAAGGTGAACTTCACGGAAGCACTTGTCGAGCGGAATACCGAATGATACCGCTGTACCACACAGCACGTAGATAAGGTCACAGATAGCGTCTGCGTATTCAACGAGGTTCTCGTCTACCCATGCGTCTTCCAGCTCTTTCCACTCTTCTACGTGCAAACGCTGTCTGAGCGTGAACAGTGCTTCTTGCTCGTCGTTCTCATGCGAGAAGTCGATAGCGTGGTGCTGAACGTGAAGACCGAACTTCTCATGGAACTCTCTTACCATCTCAAACATGGTCATCATCGTTGTCCTCTTGCTCCTGCTCAGTAGGTTCATCCTGCTTGAACGATCTAAACATGCCTTCGTAGAATGCGGCTACGATTGCGGCAGCTTCGATCATAGACGCTCCATCACTTCTAGCACCTCTAAAAATCATAAGAGCCTGACGACCTGTATCCTGCCACAGTATGTTATCTTCGATGTTAGTGATTGGATCAGTCACTAGCTCAGCTCCTGAATGATCGTGGTTGCGAGGCGCATAAGCTTACTCTTGGCATCCTCAACACTAATAGAGGACAAAGCGTAAAAGACCCAATAGCCACCTTCACTGTTGTAGTCGATGCGCCAGTTAGGTGCGTCAAGAGGAATTTTCAAGTAGACTTCGTGCCTAGAGCTTTCGGCGATAAGTGGCTTACGTTCAAATTCTTCTGGCTTAGCCATTATGGATGCTGCCTCCCATGCTTGTTGCGCTTACCGCGACGAGAGTGCGTAGGACGGTCACGGCCTGGGCCTTGCCGAGTTGTCAGTTCAAGATAGAGAAATGCATCGGCAGTAGGTTTATCCTTGAACTTCTGCGGAACGGCTTTCTTACTCTTCATAGTATTGACTCTCCGGTGGCTCGGGTACCAGCTCGTTGAAGATGTGCGGCAGACCTAGCGCAGTAAGCAACTTGTCTGCTGTATCGGTTCTAACCATGTCCTGCTTGTTATTCAGGATACGAACGATAGAACCCTCGGATATCCCTGCATTGTCAGCTAGCGCACCTAGCGTTCGTCCCATGTCTACCCACTCTTGGATATAAGGCCGCAGGTCTGAGCAGAGAACACCTTTATATATGTTTCCGTTCTTAGCTATCTTCACGGTAGTCCTATACCTCAACTGTTTCTCTAGTTGACTGATACGTTCTTCCGTAGCTGAGTGCAGCTTACGGAGAGTTTGTAGTTCCTCTAGTATCTGCTTGTTATTGTCCAACGGAGGGGATCGGCAAGCTACTGACGATTTCCTGCATGACGGCTTCCAACCTGCTGTGGAGGTTTTCGATAGTACCGTTGTTTACGACGATGTAGTGGACGAGTTCTTCGTCTAGCCCTGCTTCGCTAACGTGTACATCTGGCCCTTGAACTGTGTCGCGTATAATCTCAATAACGTAGTCGCACAGTGTAACTTCGTTATTGAAGCGAACGTCGCTGATGACGTAGTTGTCCCTCATCGTGCCTTCGTCCATCCGGCGCTTAAGCTGGTCAACCCAGAAGCTAGGCCCAAAGATATTCCTACCCATCTCAGTGCCGAAACGCTGAAGGAACGTTCTCAACGGCATATCAGTCATATGATCGTAAGCGCCGAGGATTGTCTCATGTTGCACTTCAAACCGGATGCGAGCACGGTTGTTGTTCTTATACCTATCCATGTACTCCACAGGGATATCGAACAACTCAGCAGCAGCTTCCTTAAGTACATCAGCATAGGCAACCCTGGTAAACCCGTACTTGTCTACGAAGTACTGAGCGGCGGTGTCCTTGCCTGTACCCTTACGACCTGTAAACCCAATGACCATTACAAGTCTCCGAAGTAGAGAATTGCAAAAAGAGCAGCACCGATCAGAATTGCGAAGATCAAGTCACGTACGGTGATAAGCAGGATACCCTGCCAACTGTCTCTATCGTAGCTTTTAGACATTAATCGCCTTTCTCTTGTAGGGCAGCGCGAGCGATCTTTGTAGCTGCACTAGGCTCCCGCTCGATCTCCCGCAGCGCCGCTTCTAACCGAGCTATATGGTTGTACACGTACTTAACGTCTTTGTTGAAGTGAGGCTCGTCAGGGCCACGAAGACGTATACGACCAAGCGCAATTTGCCAGTGTCTCACTACTTGAACCCACCATGCTTAGTGTATTCCTTCTTGGTAGTATCCTTCACTCGCATGCCAAGCTCACTAGCAACTCTATTAGCAGCGCGCATGGCATTAGACTTGCTGAAGTAAGCCTCGCTCACTGACAGGTCTTCCTCGTTAGCAGCAACGATAACGTAGTAGTACCTGTTAAGCGGATTCAGGCTCTTGTTCTTACGAACTTCGATACGCATAGTTTGCTCCTTTACCGAGCGATGATGATACCGCTGTTGGGAGTTGTCACACCCTGAGTGATCTTGGCCTTGGTGATACCACTACGAAGGTCTTGCAGTTTAGTGAGGAATCGACGGCGGTAACGGTCGTTGAAGTCTTCAATGTCGATGACTTCCATTTCGATTAGAACGTTAACGACCGTCATAAGCTGAACGTCCAGTGCGAAGATATCGTGTTCAACCGCACCAGGGTTAAGACCCAACTGGTTCCAGTTAGCGACTTCCTCATTGAGTGCGTCAATCAATTCTTGCCCACCAAGCTCAGTAACCGTTTCTGCGTCCTTAACCTCTGGACGGCTGCGAGTACCTGGGACTTTGCCTACGTCGGCCATATCCTAATACCCCTTCCTTCCTTCTTAATGCGGATATCACCGCGTTGAATGAGAGTTTCCAAGATGTTGTCGATATCACGCGCCCACAGCTTATGGTTCTGCATGAGTTCAGACTTGGTAACACCGGGCTTGTTCTTCACGGACTTAAGGAGCTTCTGAAGCTGATGCTCGCTCTGTGTGCGACCAGCGTTGTGGAGCAGTGCAACAGAGTCCTGACCCCACCGCTGGATATAACGTGCAGCGTTGGTCATATCAACGTCAGTGACCTTAATCGTGTCATCCTTCCCAGGGTTCTGACGTACCGCAGCAAGCAGTACCCCGAGCTTCAGACAACTAAACGCCATACGAATGAACGTAGGCACAGCAAGGTCTTTCATCGCTGAGTTGTTCGCTTCGTAAGTAAGCGTGCTTTCGATGTGATTGAACAATTCCCAGGCTTTCGTAGTTAGATGTGCTTCCTGCTTGATCGGGATAGTCAGCTTGTTACCGAGCAAGTTGCCGTACTTGGTGTAGTTGGTATGAACCTCTACAAGCTGGTCTACGATCTTCTCCCTACGGTCAACGTTCGCTGTGGTCGGTGGGCCTGTAAGCCTCATACGTGACAGGTCGGCTTCCCCTGACACTACGAGGAAACGTGGTAAGAACCCGCTTAGGACATACGACTCGTTAACGAGTTCGTAGACCCTATCGCGGATACCCCCTCCAAAGAAGATAAATACCGGGTTAGTGACAGTGATGGTGTCACGCCGTAGCATTCGCGTGAGAAACGCTGGACTGTCGTATAGCAAAGTAAGAGTCTCTGGAAAGCCTGCAAGGTAATCCTTCCTATTGATCTCGTCAAACAAACGAGACACTTCATCCATGTACATGAGACTCGTCTTATGTGGTCTACTGCTCAGACCCGACATAATACCCTCGGCGGTACCACCTGTCGCAAGCATGGTGTCGTCGTCCACGGTATTGATGATATCGGTAACCATCGTCATGGACGTACTCTTGCGCGCTAGTGAACTGTCGCCGAGTACCAACCCCCACAGGTTCGGGATGATGGTACCCCAGTTAGTCGGTATCTTGATGGTATCAGCAAGTGTTGCACTAAGCAGCATTGCAGCACCGAGTTCGTGGTACTGAGTCGGGGCATCGGTACTAGCACTAGCCCACTCTTTGTACACGTCGATGAAGCACTCGTTTCCGGCGTCGGGAGAAACCAGCTCAGGCATCTTAAGCATGCTCTTGGCATCCATGATGGTAACGAGCTTACGATGCTGTACATCGTTCTTCAGCACGTCACGCCATAGATGCTTCGGGTGCCTGCGATCCCGAGCGTACTTGTTGCATGCAGCAGTTGAAGCGATAGTGTACGCCTCAACGGTAGTCATACCCGCTTCGATGCAAATGGAGATTAGCCGCCATAGCAACCCTGACCAGTTCTCGTCAGGATCGGGCGGTGTTGTATACAACGACGCAAACGCTGTCTTGCCGAGGTCAACCTGATACTTGTAGAGAATGCTGTCTACCGTGGGTAGCTTGTCAGCATCAGGGAACGGCTCATCGAATACGTCGTCACCGGTATCTTCTCTAAGAGCGTCAACTTCCATCTGCTCAAACACGTCGCTATCGACCGGCGTTTCCGTAGCCGACAACAACAGCACTTCAGCAGGATCATCGTAGTTGTAGTTGTAAGTGAGTGGAACCCTCAACAACTGAGTCAAGTCCCAACCACTAGGATCAGCCCCGTTACTGTTGTAAGCGTAGGCGATACGCTTACTGTAGTCTTCCTGCACGTCCGGCGGTACTGTGCTATCCAACCTCCACAGTGCTTGGTACCGCGAAGGTGAAGATTGCAGGACTACGCTTGGATACGGGTTAACGTACTCAGGCTTGCATGTATCGAGGTCAGCCCATACCAACCGGCCAGGTAGACAGTGTTCCTTCCGTCGGGTCTTATCGTCCAACAGGCTAGTACAGAAGTAAACGTTATTACCTGTTGTGTTCTTTTCGATATAGTCCAGCGCGTTCTTCTTTTCCGTGGGCCAATCGAAGAATCTCTGCTTCAGCTTTCGCTGCGCCTGCTTCGGGTCGATAAGACCAATACAAAGGTAGCCGTTATCGCTACCAAATAGGTAGTCGAAGAACGTGCTACGAATCTCTGTCTGTTTAGTCGGCATAGGACAGGGACATGGCTAAGGGGTCACCCGAAGGTAACCCCTTTTACCATGCCTACCGATCTTGTTAGATCAGCGAGCTTCCTGCCGCCACTTCACTTCTAGGCTTGACAGCCTTCACGTCGTTGCTCGGCTCCCAACCCCTCTCAGGATTCCCAGGGTTAACAGCGAGCGTAACGCGGCACTCGCGCCCAACGAGGTCATCGAACTCAGGCTCGAACTCGGAGCTAACGACCTCAGACTCTTCAAAGCCAATAGCCATGAAGAACCTAGCGAGCATGCCGTCGAACATCGGCTTCTTGTCGTACTTCTTGCCGTCCACCTTCTCAGGTGCGATGATGAAAGAACGGAAGACACGGCGGTTATCGTACTCGCCACCGTCGATCTTGAACTGCACGTTGAGCATGTCAGTTCCGGCAGGCAGCTTAGCACCGTCAGAACCCTTGGTCTGCTTCATCGTGACTTCGTACACCGTCGCGTCGTACGTACCAGCCGGAAGCGGCTCAAAGCCCTTCAGGTCGGCCTGTGACATATTGAGATTAAGACCCAACTTTCCTCTCCTTTACTTGCCGTTGTTTGTGGCGTTGATCGTATGCCACATATCAGGAATGGTGGGATTAACGATAACCCCTACCATACTACCGTCCGAGTCCCTGCCAAGACTATCGGTGCGATCCTTGGCAATGACCTTCTCGCTTGCTGTGATCTGAAGAATCCTGTTCCTCACCGCACCATTCTTTTCCTCCTTAACACGCAACATTCCGACAATATCGAAGAACCCAGGAGCATCGGCACGCATCTTACCAGGCAGAGCCGGGTAGTATGACGTAACGTTGGTCTGCTCGTCCTTCACGCTACTGAGCAGTGTAGTCATAATGGTATGAACAGGCAAGTCCTTGTAACCACGGATGATACGCCGTAGTCGTTCCTGAGACTTACCCCACGCTCGTTGCGATGGAACGTCCTTATCGGTTCTTTCGGGCTGTCGGTTGTATTCCTCCTGCATCACGGTACGCATGTCCAGCTTCTGAAGTTCACTGAGGGAGTCAATGATGACTGTCTTGTAGCCTCCACCGTTATGCTTCTGAAGCTCGTCATGTACCTTGACGATGGTATCTATGTCGCGCACCTGAATCACGTCGATATCGGTTCTAGTCCGAAGCGACGTAACCCCGCCTTCAACGTCGAGGATTAGGATAGGTGCGGTATCAGGATGATCCGCAGCACTACCGGCTAGAACAGTCTTACCCACACCTGGCTCACCGTAAATGAGCAGGTTCATATAAGGCACACTCTCTGCCGGGGGCATAACACCTAGACTATCGCGCAACGCACTGTTAGCGGTTGGCTTAGTCTTTTGGGCTGTAGCTATGATTCACCTCCTTTCATACTTTAAGCAGTTCCATGAGCAGGTGTCCGATCTGCTGTCCACCCGAACTACCGTACTCAGCAAGCCAACAGTCGGTAAATCCATACATCTTGAAGTCGCCACCCTTATATCCCTCAAACACCTTATCGAGACAAGGCTTCACAACTTCAAGAGCTTCAGAAACCTTCTGAGCATGGGTAGGCTCAAACGCCAACTGATCGTAGTAGCCACGATACGAATGTGGTTTAGCGAATCCGACCTTAAGTACTGTATTGGGGTCTTCGTTCTCCAACCACTTAATCAGTTCTTCAAGACTGAAGTACGTCTTAATCGTTTCAGTAAGCATTACTCGTCTACCTCCCGTCCGTAATGGTGTTCGTTGTAGTAGCCCTTACAGAACTCACACCATACAAGACCTTCACGCGATGGAGCCTGGTTGACCGGCGCTTTGCGCTCGTTGTCCTTCTTAAGCAGAGCAGCAATAGTAGCGGGGTCAAGACTCGTCATCGTCTTCACCTATGATTACGACGTTTTCCATGTCAACCTTACCATTACCTATCGCACGAATAACACTGTTCTCTGTCACGATGACGGTAAGGTTCTTCATTTCGACATACCCAGGAGAAACGTACCCGATACCAACGTTCTCAGCAGGACAAAAGTCCTTCGGAGGCTTACCAAGTCTGAACCACCCTTTAACCCTATTCATCATCGTCGTCCATCAGTGCTATACAGTCTTCCCACGAAATGCAGTGACCGTACATAGGATGATACTGGATGACGATAGGATCGCGGTCGCCGTCCTTAAGTTCCTTGCACACCTGAAGCATGTTCTCATCGTCCTTGTCTTCCCAAACGATGATAAGATGCAAGTGCGGCGGCTCCACGTAACACATATGCTCACCACAACCAGGGCACCTAACCGGCTTCATCTGTATGCAGTACCAACCCTCGTAGTTAAGGTCGTCTTCCGCCTTAGCAGCCTTCATAGCATGACGGAACATATCATCGAACAGTTCCAGCAGAGGCTGAGGAAGCTGCGTCACGTCAGTAACGATAGTAACTGTTGGGCTATCAAACTCGGGCATTGTGTGACCTAAACCTTAGAGGGCGAAAGAAGATTGTCCACCACTTAATCGGCCAACGCTGCTTCTCGCCGTCTTCGTTCTTCCAGCACCAATGAATCTGGAACGATACGCCAAGCTTGTTAACCATCAACTTAGGCACGTACCAGCTAATAGGTGTTGTTCGTCTAACGATCATAGTTAGGAATGTAGTTGCCAGCGAGCATTGCTTCCCAATCGCTACCGTCTTCGGCTGCGATGCAAGGAGCGCGGAAACGACAGCGAGTACAGCTATAGTTCTTAGAAGGGTTAGGATACAGAACGAGGTCTGGATCAAGCATGTCTCTGGCTTCGTAGAACAGGCGCAAACCAGCGTTGAGAATCTGAGACTTATTACGGCTAGTAGCCTCAGTCCAGAGAAACTGCTTCTCGCCACGCTCTAGCAAATAAGCGTAGTACTCCTGCATCTTGACGCTACCGTCGTAGACCACCTTCAGGTTGTTCTTCTTGATACACTCAGCAAACATCTCTGCTGTGGTGCTTTCCTTCTGACGGTCAATACTCGGCAGACCCTTGTTAGTCATGGTCGGCGGCTTCGGGTACGCCTTACGGAGCGCGACGTAGTGAATGCGGTTAATCTCGGTGTACTCCAAACCGTACATTGCCGCTTCAAGAGGCGCTGCCCACAGATAAGTCGTACACTGCTCGTCCAGCTCTAGATGCGCGAAGTAGTCATCGTCCAGCTTAGCAGCGGTCTTGTAGTCACGAATGACATAAGCACCGCTATCGTTCAACTGCACGATCTGATCCATGCGACCGCGAGCGTGAACCTGCTTAAGCAGCGGAACCAGCTCCATACCGCTAATCGCCCGCTTAGGCTCTTTAAACAGTGGCCCGTACATATTCTCGGCATCGAAGTCGGGTTCCCAACCTTCAGGCATAACACGCCTGTCTTCAGCGTACATTGCCTTACCGTCTTCGTCGAGGATCGGAACGCTAAACAGATGCTCGTTGCTAACGATACGGAAGTCGTCGTTAGCGTCCGAGTACTCCTTGAAGAACTTAAGCATGCCTCGGCCCAAGTCGAGGTGTTCCATGAACTCGTCGTACCTTTCGTCGGCATTAATCATAAGGTCTTTAATGCCCTGGACGAAGTAGTAACCCTCTTGCTTGGCGGGAACGGGGTCACGATCAGCGTAACCCTCTAGCTCGCTTTCGTGGACGAGTCCACCGTTCCACTCCAAGTCGAACCAAGCCTCAAACACCGCTACCGGGTCTTCGGCCAGCTTACCGTAGTAATACTGGATACCCTTGTGGATGCCCGTACCGAACCAAAACGGCATGTAGACACCCATAGCAGCGATGCGGGGTGTAAGGTTGCGCCTGCTCGGTGAAGACCAAGCCCACCGGCGGCGACAGTCCTTAAAGGCACCACGATCCGAAGTGTGAATAGGGATGATATCCCACTTACTAGGGACTTCGGGCGGTGCGATTACTTGTGCGGTTTCCGTGCTAGCCAATGGTTCTGCTCCTGACCTTGGCTGACCGACTTAGCGGTCGAGTGCGGTTTATGTAGTTCGGGCCGCTGATGACGCTTGGCCCGCCTGTGCGTCTTATCCCTTTGACTCTTGGGGAAGAGCGGGGAGGGGGAAGAGTCAGCACCTTAGCAGATTTCTTCACCCTTGTCAAGCGGAGTTATACAGTCTACGCACCTAACGAAGTTAAGCGGCAGGTCATCCTTATACTTCTCAAGGCAGCAAACGTGTCCACGATCTAGATGCGCCTTAATCGTCTTAGCCTGCTGGCTAGCGCCGTGCATCCTACGTGCCTTACGCTTCTCTACCTCGTCCATCTTCTTCAACGAGTTATTCTCCACAAAAAGCCTGCCACCATTACTGCGATACCAACGAACGAAAGTGCAAGAACGAAGTTCATGTCCGTGGTACCGGCCAGAAGGCCGACGAGCCTGCCATGTCCTGCAACTGTTCTACCACAGCGAGCAATCCGAACGTGATAGCTGCCGTTCTGAGGTTAGCTAGCTGACGTTCCGGTAGACCGGCCTCGTCCAGCTTACTGAGGCACTCTTCCGCCTTCTGGAAGTTACTGCGATCATCCTCAACTACCGTTTGTATCGTTCTCATTGCGATACCTCAACTTCCGGTTCGTAGACCCCGATTTCCCTACTAGTCCCGTTGGGCATGACCGCCTCTATAAGAAGCATCTCTACACGCGGCCCGTTACGACGGCGTGTAATCGTTACATGATCGGCGTCCTTCAAATCGCGCAGAGCCACCGAAAGTGGGAGAACCGCCCAATCACCTATATCCAGTGTACTCACGTGACTACACCTAGTTTCTTGAGCAAGTCGCCTGCGTCACCGATAAGCATGTCGTTCTCCCATTCGTCCTTAAGTATACCCATGAGTGTATTAAGGTGAGCTAGCTTAGTCTCGATCGCTAGCGCATCTAGTGGCATGAGTTCCTGTAGACCGTACAGTATCCCGTCCTCTTCATCCTGCGTAAACAAGAGGGGGTAATCACGCTGCACTTGTACAGTAGGACAGTTCGGCTTGTGACCACGTACTGTAGCGCCTCTAGGCTCTATACCGCAAGTACACTCAGTCATGCTGCTACCTCGACTTCCTCTCTACCGAAGATTTCGTTGAACCAGTTTTGCTTGGTGTTAAGCTTGTCAAGCACGTAGTAGTCCACAGTGTCTTCAGCGAAGAAGTTGATGACAACCGGCGTGTTAACCTGGCCGGGACGCCAGATGCGATCCCTAGCCTGGTTGTTGTCCTTCGGACTCCAAGACTGGTCTAGGAACGCTACGTACTGTGCGCTCGTTAGGTCGATGGACTCACCGCCAAGCGACACTGTTGACAAGAACACCTGATGTTCCTTCTTAGGCCACGTATGCAGCCACTTCTCCAAACGCACGTCGTCGTTATCGGACGCCTTAAGCCTAATGTACGGTGTGCCCTTGTCGTACTGCTTACCGTTCTTATCGAACTTCGGGTCGAGTCTCGCCTGTAGCAAGTCGAGCGGGTCGTTGAAGTTGGAGAAGACCACGATCTGCTGTCTCTCGTCATCATCCCAACGCAGACCCTCGATAACCTCTTCCAGTGCGTCGAGCTTGCTAGACGGTTCTTCCAGCTTAATCTTCAGAACACGTCGCTGTTCCTTCTCGTCGTAGTACTCGTCAACCACCACAGGGGTAGCAACGCAGATTTGCCTAAGCCTGTTAAGCTGAGACAGGACGTTCGGGCTGGTAATCGGGTAGCCCTGCTTATCCAGCGTTTCCAGCTCCGTCTTGATTTCCTGGTACATGCGAAGCTGAGTCGCGCTAAGCTGCACAGTCACAGTCTCGTAGACAGGTTCCTTAAGCTCCTTCAGTACTTCTGTCTTCGCTCGACGTGGGCCGAACTCTCTAACCGTCTTACGGAATTCGTCCTTCCTGTGGGGCAGTACACCCTTAACGACGGCCCAACCCGTCCAGTCGTCAATCTCGCAGAAATACCCTCGGAAGTCCCAATACGATGTGAACCGCTTAGGATCAAGAAACTGCAACAGCGAGAAGATTTCGTCGGGACGGTTGATAAAGCCGGTACCCGTCATAATGTGCTTGTACTTGCACTTAAGCTTCTTGATGTTCTTAGTCCAGTGGGTATCCGGGTTCTTCATGCGATGGGCCTCGTCAACGATAACAACGTCCCAATGCTTGAGAAGCAGCCGGTCACCCTGCGTAAGCGGGAGAGGCAGATTACCCTTCATGTTGCAGGTATCACAGGGGATACCCACTTTGTCCATACCGCCAGCCTGGTTGCGTACCCACCTGAAGTCTTGTAGCCCGATACCCTTACAGTCCGGGCACTCCTGCGTCTTACCGAGGTTACACTTCTGCATCACGTTGTAATGCGTAACCACGATATGCGGCACCTTAACTTCGTCGGGGTACTTGCTGCCGATCTTCAGGCTCCGACCGTTAATCACCATGCTAACACGCTTAGTGTCTACATTGATGATCGTGTACCCGTCCGTCGTTTTAGGAATGTCGCGGAAGAAAGCACCCTTACCACCTCGCGTGGTGATAACGAGGATAGAAGGGACTTCGATCTCATCCCGCTTTACCTTGTAGTCATGCGTCCACAACGCTGTGGAGGTTTTGTAACAACCCATGTCCGACCAGTTAGCAGATACGTCACGCTCAATCAGTTCACTTATGTCTGTGCGCTGCCAATCAGCGGGAACGAGTTTGTCTGCTGTCTTAGCCGCCATAGGACTTCAACTCCTTTTGTATCTGTTCAGCACGATACAAGCCTTCGTAGTGACCTTGCCCGTCGTCACCGAGACTATCCTTCCAAACTTGGTCAGGCACCATAACGAACAGACCCACAGCCAGAGTCAGCAACCTATCGGCGCGAGCCTGTAGAACAGACAGGGCTTCCGCAGCATCGTTGCATGCGTTGCCCCAATTATCGTTACAAATGCCGCCTTTCACTGCTTCGGCTAGTTCTGTGGTAGTGCGGGTATCAGGCATCTCTGTCAGTCCAGATCGTGTACTGTTTATCCCACTTAACCATGAAGGTGGCAGGAGTGTTGGTATCGTGGTCAAAGCAGACCAGTTCGATGAACCCGTCTACGTTGTCTGTCTGCCTAACGTGGTACTGAGTAGCGTTGTGTACGATCCGATCCCCCGGTCGTACATCTTTCGCCAGGATGGTCTTAAACTGTTTGCCCACGCTAACCTCCCTGCCGGGATAAAGGGGATACGCCCCCACTGTTGAGCGGAGCGTAGCAGATTCAGGCAGCTTTGTCAAGCACGACGCTAAGGGCTTTATCCTTGTCCATGCCCTTATCGTACACTAGGTACTTGTAGCGCCTACGAAGCTTACGGCACTCTGGCCGCTTATTGCAGAAAAAATGCCTACCGCCTGTCCCATGAAGAATCACGTCACCACAGGACAGGCAGGTAGGCCGGTTGCTTTCACGGACAAGAGCGATAGACTCGTTGAGGGTGTTACCTGCTAGCATGAAGTCTTCTATCTTATCCGCGTTACGTGCCAACCACGCGCTATGTCGCGTAGTCGGGTACTCTAACTCGGTGCATGTTGCACACCACCCCGTAAAGGGGTCAAGCTGCGGTACGTCATTACCGCAAGATGGACAGTACTCTACCAGGGCTTACGTGCCTCCACGTTGGCAGTATGCCAGAAGTGAGATTGAGGACAGCCCTGCCGAAGACACCGGTACTGATCGACTAGTACCCTAGTATCGTCTTCTTCGTACATCAGCTTACTACGCCATTCGTAGTGATGCAAGCCGAGTGTACACAACAACCTGCCAAACATGGTGCAACTCCTTAGTACGTTCCGTTCACTCGCCGGTTGTAGGCAGCTCCGCAAAGCGAACCATACCTACTACGGCAGTAACCGATCATCCAGCGCAACTGGGTCTTAGGGTTGGTACGCCAGTCAGGGCCAGCACTAGCCATTTTAGTGCCTGGATAGGCTTGAGGGATACCATACGCCTCATACACGTTACCGTGCCCATGCCCGAAATCGAGCGTTGGATCCATCGTAGCGTTTTCCTTGCTAACGATGTACATGAGACAACTCCACTCTTCCCTG
>Ga0247754_1000020_pt1 | contig 15494 bp, 13 predicted proteins | sample UWRJS184509B5_FD_181015 | JGI IMG/M metagenome (GOLD analysis project Ga0247754, IMG submission 181015) | Soil microbial communities from Arlington Agricultural Research Station in Wisconsin, United States - UWRJ-S184-509B-5 | ecosystem: Environmental > Terrestrial > Soil > Agricultural land... | reverse complement strand
CCGGCCTCCCCCGCCGGCCGGATCGTCATCCAGGGCGCCGATTCGGGCTCCACACTGAGGCTGTTTGTCAGCGGCCAGAGGATCGTCGTGCGCGGCTACATGGCTCCCGGCCGCCCAACCGGCTGTCGTTTCAAGCGGAAGCGGTTGAAGGCCGTCTGCCCGCTCCGAGGGGTTGCCTCGATCGAGGTGAACATGGGTCCGTCGGGTGACATGGTCATGGTGCGCGACCGGCTGCCGATCCCGCTCACCGCCTATCTGGGAGCAGGGTCGGACAAGTTCATCGGCAACGGCGAGCGGGACACCTGCTACCCGCAGGGAGCCAGGCGCAACCGCTGCGTCGGCGGCGGCGGCAACGACATCTGCATCACCGGCCCGAGGAACAGCGACTGCGTCGGTGGTTCCGGCAACGACTTCTGCCGGCACAGGACCGGCAGCGATGGCTGCTGGGGTGGGCCCGGCCGGGACACCTGCGTGATGGGGCCCGGCCAGGACGGCTGCCACGGCGGTCCCGGTAACGATCGACTCTACGGCGGCTCGAGCCCCGATCAGCTCTACGGCGGCCGCGGCTTCGACATCTGCGACGGCGGCCACGGCTGGGGCCGCTCCCACACCTGCGAGGCCGGCCCGCGCCGCTGACAGTTGCGACCCGCGCTTCAAGCGGAACCTAGCGATCCCGGCTGCCACCGGTCGCGATCGCGGCTAGATCAGACGGACGTAACAGGGCGACGAGCGTGCTGTCATCGACGATCGCCAGTCCGCCCTTGCGCAGCTTCACGTTGGCGCCGGTGAGGCGCCCAACTTCGCCTGAGAAGTCCGGCTCGTGGCCCACCAGGAGGGTGTTGCCACGGCCTGCGGTAAGGGCGAGCGAATCGAACGGCCCACCGCGCAGCTCCTCGACGACCTCCGGCTCGATTCCGCGTGAGCTGCAGGCGATCCGCGCGGTATCGGCAGCCCGCACCTTTGGACTTGTCAGGCACGCGTCGATCTCGACGACGAGCGCCGCCAGTGCTCGCCCAGCCGCTTTCGCCTGCTGCTCACCCTTCGCCGTCAGCCGCCGGGCTGCATCGTCGCCGCTGCCATCCTCCGCATCGCCGTGCCGCAGCAGGTAGATCACTCCCCGATCGTAGGGTCCCTGTCATCCGGTTGCGCTTCGCATTCCCGATCACGTTCGATCGGGCGCAGGAGGGGCTCAAGCCACTCCTGCGGGACGAAGCCCGCCGGAATTCCCGTCGGGTAGTCAGGCATCAGTTCGGTGGCGAAGCGCGCCGCCTTGCGGCTCTCCATCGCCGGCGCCAGATCCTCGAAAGTCATCAGCAGTCGGACCGAGGTTCCGATCTGGAAGTCAGCGGCGTTGCGCTGCCTGTCGCCGATCGTTCCCTCGTCGAGCAGCTTCTCGACGTGGTCGAGCAGGGCGGGCAGCATTCCTGCCGTCCTCCTCACGCCCTCGGTGTCGTTGGCCCCGACCTTGTGCGCGAAGTACCAGGCCACTGGCCAGCCGGCCGAGCCGATCAGGCGCGGCGCCGGCACGCCGGCCTCACGGGCCAGCTTGGTGCGCAGCTCCGGCCGGCGGACGTTGATCCAGCCGCCCAGCCGCCGCGGAGCCAGTTGCAGAATTTGGTCGCCCCAACGCTCAGCCTCCTCGACTCGGATCCGCTTCTGCGGGTCCGCGGGAAACAGTGGCGGCTCCGGTTGCGCCTCCTCGAGCGCGCGAGCGATCGCGCGCGAGCCCTGGACCCGGCGCCCGTCCAGCCTCAGGGCGGGCACCGTGCCGCGGCGGAAGCCAAGCGGCCGCAGCAAAGCGGCGTGGGTGCCCGGCACCAGATTGACCACCTTGTGCTCGATTCCCTTGTGCTCCAGCATCAAGCGCGCGGCGTGTGCGGAGTGCGAGGTATGCACTGCGTAGAGCGTCGCTGACACGGGCGACTCCCTACAGCCCCATCAGCTTGCCGAGGATCTCCTTCATTACCTCGTCGGTGCCGCCGCCGATTGGGCCTAGGCGGGCGTCGCGGACTGCTCGCTCTATACCGTACTCGCGCATGTAGCCGTAGCCGCCATGGATCTGTAGTGATTCGTCGGCTATCTCGAGGACGGCGCGTTGAGTGACCAGCTTCGCCATGGTCACCTCTCTGATGCAGTCCTGTCTCTCGTGGAAGAGGCGCAGGGCGTTGTAGGTGATGGCTCGGGCGGCTTCGGCCTGGGTCGCCATCTCGGCGACCTTGTGGCGGATGACCTGGAAGTTGCCGATGGGGCGACCGAAGGCTCTGCGCTCTCTGGCGTACTCGACGGTGCGCTCGATCAGGCGTTGCATCGCGCCAACGGCGCCGATCGCCATCAGCAGCCGCTCCCAGGCGAAGTTGGCCATGATCAGGTGGAAGCCCTTGTTCTCCTCGCCGAGCAGGTTCTCGGCCGGCACCTCGACGTCGGTGAACGCCAGCTCGCCCGTATCGGAGGAGTGCCAGCCCATCTTTTCCAGCTTCTGCGCCACTTCGTAGCCGGGCATCTCTCTCTCCAACACGAGGAAGGAGATGCCGCCATGGCCGCCCTCCTGCGTCGTCTTCACCGCGCAGACGAGGAAGTCGGCGCGGACGCCGTTGGTGATGAAGGTCTTGGAGCCGTTGACGAGGTAGCCGCCGTCGATCTTTCTGGCGAAGGTGGAGATGCCGGCCACGTCGGAGCCGGCGCCCGGCTCGGTGATCCCCAGCGCGCCGATCTTCTCGCCCGCGATCCCGGGTACCACCCAGCGCTGTTTCTGCTCCTCGGTGCCGAAGTTGAAGATCGGCGGCATCGCGATCGAAGTGTGGGCGTTGAGCCCGGCGGCGACTCCGCCGGAGCCGCCGCTGCGGGCCAGCTCCTCGACCCAGATCGCATCGTGCAGGTGCGTCCCGCCCTGGCCGCCGTACTCCTCGGGGAACTTCAGCCCGAGGAAGCCCAGATCGGCACAGCGCCCGTACAGCCCCCGCGGGAACTCGCGCGCCGCCTCCCACTCGTCGACGTTCGGCGCGATCTCCTTCTTTACGAAGCGCTCGACGGTCTCCCGCAGCTCCTCGTGCTCCTCGCCAAAGGGTGGGAGGGTGGCGCGGGCCCCGCTGTCCTTGATGACGGTCAGCGGCTCAGATGCCGTAGCTGCGCCCGATCACCTCGAGCATGATCTCGTCGGTGCCGGCGCCGATCCGGTTGAGGCGGACGTCGCGGTAGGCGCGCTCGATCTCGTACTCCTTCATGTAGCCGTAGCCGCCGTGGATCTGGATGCACTCGTCGGCCACCTCGCAGGCGATGCGGGAGGTGTAGAGCTTGCACTGGGAGATCTCGCGGACCGGATACTCGCCGTTGGCGTAACGCCAAGCGGTCGCGTAGGTGAACTGACGGGCGGCCTCGATCTTGGTCGCCATCTCGGCGAACTTGTGGCGGATCACCTGGAAGTTGCCGATCGAGCGGCCGAAGGCCTTGCGGTCTCTGGCGTACTCGAGGGTGCGCTCGAACATCCGCTGCGCCCCCGCGACGGCGCCGGCGCAGGCGACCATCCGCTCGCTCTGCAGCTCCCAAGCGATGTGGTAGAAGCCTTTGCCTTCCTCGCCGAGCAAGTTCTCGACCGGGACGCGGACGTCTTCGAAGGTCAGCTCCGCCGTGTCGGAGGCGTGCATACCCATCTTCTCCAGCTTGCGCGACACGCTGAAGCCGGGAACCGTCTCCCCGTTCTCGTCGCGCAGGTCGACGACCAGCAGGCTGATCCCGTCGTGCGCTCTGGAGGGGTCGGTCTTGACGACGAGGACGATGAAGTCGGCGCGGGCGCCGTTGGTGATGAACATCTTCGAGCCGTTGACGACGAACTCGTCGCCATCGCGGATCGCGGAGGTGCGGATGTTCGCCACATCGGAGCCGACTTCGGGCTCGGTGATGCCGAGGCAGCCGATTTTGTCCCCCGCGATCGCCGGCGGCATGTAGCGCTGTTTCAGCTCTTCGCTGCCGAGCAGCTCGATCGGCGGCAGCACCATGTCGGTGTGGACGACGAAGCCCATGTTTAGCCCGCCGGAGCCGGAGTAGCTCATGCACTCGGCGCGGACCAGCGAGTAGTAGTAGTCGCCGCCCTGTCCGCCGTACTCCTCCGGGAAGCAGAGGCCGAGGAAGCCGAGATCGCCGGCTCGCTTCAGCACCTCGCTCGGCCAGGTCGTCTCCTCCCACTCGTTGCGATGGGGCCACAGCTCCTTCTTGACCCAGGCCTGCATCGACTCGCGCAGGTCCTCGTGCTCCTGCGTGAAGATCATGTGCTTGCGCTCGGCAGCATGGTCCGGCTTGATGACGCTGGAGCCGTTGGTCGTCGCGGTTGCCACTGTGTCTCTCCTCTTTCGCAGTTCCCGGAAGCGTTGCGGACAGTAGCACTTCCTACTTTCGATGGAGTCGGCTATGGTGCCTGGCCGTGAGCGAGAGGAACTACGAGGTCGTCAAGTATGAGGTCGCCGAGGGCGTCGCCACGGTGACGCTGAACAACCCGGAGAAGCGCAACATGCTCTCTGGGCAGATGCTCCACGAGCTGGTCGATGCGATGAAGACGGCGCGCGACTCCGACGAGGTGCGTGCGGTCGTCCTCACCGGCGCCGGCGACAGAGTCTTCTGCGCGGGGGCCGACCTCGGCGGGTTCGCCGCCGACGCCCCGCTGGTCGCCAAACACTTCGCAACCGACCTCTTCCTCGAGTTCTTTCGGCTGATGCCGCGGCTGGGCAAGCCCTCGCTCTGCGCCGCCAATGGCCACGTGCTGGCGGGGGGAATGGGCCTCGCCCTCTCCTGCGACCTGCTGATCGCCAAAGAAGGCGCGACCTTCGGCACTCCCGAGATCAACGTCGGCGCCTTCCCCTACATGATCATGGCGATCATCTACCGCAACGTCCCGCGCAAGAAAGTCAACGAGATGATGCTCTTGGGCGAGAGACTGAGCGCCGAGCAGGCGGTCGAGTACGGGCTCGCCAACAAGGTCGTTCCGGCGGGGGAGTTCGACGACGCGGTCGCCGAGTGGGCGGCGAAGCTGGCCTCGAAGAGCCCGGTGCTGATGCGCCTCGGCCACGACGCGATGTATCGCCAGCAGGACATGGCGGTCGACGACGCGCTTGAGTACCTGCGCTCTCAGCTCTCGCTGACCTTCTCGACCGAGGACATCGTCGAGGGCGTCACCGCATTCTTCGAAAAGCGCGAACCGCAGTGGAAGGGACGCTGAATGGCAGACGAGAAGACCGAAGCGGCGGCTGGCGCGAACGGCAAGCCGAAGCTTCCGGGCGCGGCGCCGCTGAGCGAGTTGACGGAGCAGCTGCACGAGCGCCGCGAGCGGGCGAAGCTGGGCGGCGGCGAGGAAAAGATCGCCAAACAGCACGGCCGCGGCAAGCTGACCGCGCGCGAGCGTCTTGATCTGCTGGTCGACGAGGGCAGCTTCGTCGAGATGGGCATCCACGGTCGCCCGCACTTCGCCCAGCGGATGATGGATGGGGTCGACGCCCCGGCCGACGGCGTGATCACCGGTTGGGGCAACGTCGACGGGCGTCCTTGCTGCATCGCCGCCTACGACTTCACCGTGATGGCCGGCTCGATGGGGATGACCGGCGAGCTGAAGGTGACGCGCCTGCGGGAGATGGCGCTCTCCAAGCGGATGCCGTTCATTTGGCTGCTCGACTCCGCCGGCGCCCGCATCCAGGAGGCCGCCGGCTCGCTCTTCGCCGGCTCCGGCCACCTCTTCCGCGAGGAGGTCGAGATGTCCGGCGTGATCCCGATGGTCGCGGCGATGATGGGGCCTTGCGCTGCCGGCACCGCCTACATCCCGGCGCTCTCTGACTTCGTGCCGATGGTCTCCGGCCAGGGGGCGATGGCGCTGGCCGGCCCGCACCTGACCAAAGCGGTGACCGGCGAGGACATCTCGATGGAGGACCTCGGCGGGGCCAAGGTCCACTGCCGCAAGTCGGGGGTGGGGGACTTGGAGGTGAAGGACGACGAGGAGTGCATCGCCAAGGTCAAGCAGTACCTCTCCTACTTCCCGTCCAACTGCGAGCACAAGCCGCCGATCGTCGAGACCGATGACCCCGACGATCGAATGTCGGAGAAGCTGATGGAGATCGTTCCCGACTCCTCGCGCCAGCCCTACGACATGTACGACGTGATCCGCGAGATCGTCGACGACGGCGAGTGGTTCGACATCAAGCCGAAGTTCGCCAAGACGCTGATCACCTGCTTCGCCCGTTTCGGCGGCCAGCCGGCGGGGATCGTCGCCAACCAGCCCAAGCAGCTGGCCGGCATCCTCGACAACGACTCGGCCGACAAGGCGGCGCGCTTCATCAACCTCTGCGACGCCTTCAACATCCCGCTCGTCTTCTTGCAGGACGTGCCGGGGTTCATGGTCGGCTCGAAAGTCGAGCACGCCGGGATTATTCGCCACGGGGCGAAGATGCTCTACGCGGTCAGCCGCGCCACGGTGCCGAAGGTGACCGTGGTCGTGCGCAAGGCCTACGGGGCGGGTTACTACGTGATGTGCGGCAAGGCGTACGAGCCGGACCTGATTGTCGCCTGGCCGGGCGCCGAGATCTCGGTGATGGGCGCCGAGGGCGCGGTCAACATCATCGGCCGCTCGGCGATCGAGGCCTCCGACGATCCGGAGGCGACCAGAGAGGCGATGTTGAACGCGGTCCGCGAGCAGATCGACCCATACATTGCCGCCGGCAACGCGGTGATCGACGACATCATCGACCCCCGCGAAACCCGCCCGACGATTGTCAAGGCCTTGCGTATGGCAAGAGACAAGCACGTCGAGAAGCCCAAGAAACGCCACGGGGTGATGCCCGTATGACGCTCCGCTGCGACTTTTGCCTGACATGCATTGATAACTCGCAGCGGATGGGGGAACTGTGAGTCGCTTCGAGGATCCAGTTGTGATCTCGTGCTCGATTAGCGGGGTGATCGCTAACCGGGACCAGTGCCCGGCGATTCCGTACACGCCGGAGGAGTACGCGGCGGAGGCGCGGCGGGCTGTCGACGAGGGCGCCTCGCAGATCCACATCCACGCGCGCAGACCCGATGGCACACCCTCCTACGAGGTCGAGGACTTCAAGGCGATCACCGAGGCGATCCTGGCCGAGGTCGGGGACGTGATCGTCAACTACTCGACCGGGGCGATCGGCATCCCGATCTCCAAGCGGATCGAGTACCTGCGCGAGCTGAAGCCCGACGTGGCGGCGCTCAACATGAGCTCGATGAACTACGCCAAGTACTCCAGCAGGCGCAAGGACTTCGTCTTCAAGGCCGTCTTCGAAAACAGCTTCGACACGATCATCGAGTTCCTCACGGCGATGCGCGATCTCAGGATCAAGCCCGAGCACGAGTGCTTCGACGCCGGCCACGTCGCCAACCTCGACCCGTTGATCGACATGGGCCTGCTGGACCGCACCCCCCTGCAGGTCTCGCTGGTGATGGGGGTCAACGGCGGCATCCGCCCGACCCCGCGCAACGTCGGCTTCATGGCCGACCAGATCCCTGGCGGCGCCGAGGGCGAGCACCAGTGGCAGGTGATCGGCATCTCCCGCGACCAGTGGAAGCTGCTCGGCGCCGCGCTGGTGCTGGGCGGCAACGTACGCGCAGGAGTCGAGGACAATCTCTACCTGCCAAACGGCGAGATGGCCCGCTCCAACGGCGACTTGATCGCCAAGGCGCGCCAGATGGCCGAGGACGTCGGCCGCCGCGTCGCCACTGTTGCCGAGGCGCGCGAGCTGCTGGGAGTGCCGAAGCGTGAGCGATCTCCCGCTTAGCGACGTCAGAGTCCTCGACCTGACCCGGCTCCTGCCGGGGGGCTTCTGCTCGCTGCTGCTGGCCGACCTCGGCGCCGAGGTGTTGAAGGTCGAGGACACCGGGATGGGCGACTACATCCGCTGGGCCCCGCCCTATTACGGGGGCGATGAGCAGCAGGAGTTGGGGACGCGCTCGGCGCTCTACCTTTCGCTCAATCGGGGCAAGCGCTCGGTCCGGCTCGACCTCAAGTCGGAGGCCGGCCGCGAGGCGCTGCTCAGACTCGTCGAGTCCTACGACGTCGTCCTCGACGGCTTCCGTCCCGGCGTGCTGGACCGCCTCGGCGTCGGCTACGAGCGAATGCGGGAGGCCAACCCGGCGATCGTCTTCTGCGCGATCACCGGCTACGGTCAGGACGGCCCCTACGCGCAGCGGGCCGGGCACGACATGAACTACCTCGGCCTGGTCGGCCTGCTCGGGCTGACCGGCGCCAAGGACAGCCCGCCGGTCCAGTCCGGCGGCCAGATCGCGGATCTCGGCGGCGGCGCCTTGATGGCCGCCTTCGGCGTGATGGCTGCGCTGCACGAGCGCCGCCGCTCCGGCGAGGGTCAGATGGTCGACATCTCGATGTCCGACGGGGCGCTCTCCTGGCTGGCGATGGTCGCCGGCCGCTACTTCTGCGACGGGGAGGTGCCGCGCCGCGGCGAGCAGCAGCTCGCCGGCGGACTGGTCTGTTACCTGCCCTACGAGGCCGCGGATGGTTGGGTCACCTGCGGCGCCCTGGAGCCGAAGTTCTGGTCTGCCTTTTGCAACGGAGTGGATCGTCCGGACCTGATCGAGAGACAGTTCGAGGCGCCCGGCTCGGATGCCTGGAGAGAGGTCGCCGACGTCTTCCGCTCCCGGACGCGCGATGAGTGGCTCGCCTTCAACGACGAGCACGACTGCTGCATTGAGCCGATCCTCGACGTCGACGAGGCGCTGCGCTCCGAGCTGGTCAGGGCGCGCAAGATGGTGGTCGAGATGGAGCAGCCGGAGCTGGGCACCGTGCGCCAGCTCGGCGTTCCGGTGAAGATGAGCCGCACCCCCGGCGACCCGACGCGCCCTGCGCCCGCCTTCGGCGAGCACACCGAAGAGGTCCTGCGCCAGGCGGGCTACTCCGAGGAGGAGATCGCGGCGATGGTGGAGTCCGGCGCTGCCGCCGGACCGAGCGCCTCCGAAACGACGTTTCGGGCATGAGCGCGACCGAGAAAACGCTGCTCCGCATGGGGGAGCTGGCCGAGGCTTCCGGCGTCCCGGTGCCGACGATCAAGCACTACCTGCGCGAGGGCCTGCTGCCCGAGCCGGTCAAGACCAGCCGCAACATGGCCTACTACCCGCCCGAATTCGTCGACCGGATCAAGCTGATCAAGCAGCTCCAGGAGGAGCGCTTCATGCCGCTGAAGGCGATCAAGTCGGTGCTCGACGAGGACCCCGAGCGGGCCCGTGCCCTGGTCGAGCTGGAGGACCGCATCCTCGACCGTGCCCTCGCTGGCGAGCGAGCGCGGATCAGCGCCGCCGAGGCGCGCAAGAGCTACGGCGTCCCGAAAGAGGTCCTCGACCGCCTTGAGGAGTTGGAAATCCTCAGCCCCAACAGCCGCGGCTACTCGCCCTCCGACGTGAAGATCATCGAGGCGATCAGCCGCTTCCGCGCCGGCGGCTACGACGAGGAGATCGGCTTCACCGTCTACGACACCCTTCGCTACAAGAGCGCTATCGAAGCGCTGGTCCGCGAAGAGGTCGACTTGGTGATGAACCGCCTCGCCGGGGAGGTCTCGCCGGAGCGCGTGGTCGAAATGCTCGAAGCCGGCGCCCAGCCCCTCCAGGACCTGATCGCCGCTCTGCACACCAAGCTGATGGTCGCCGAACTGGAGCGTCACCGCGCCAGCCGCGGCTAGTCTGTCGCTGGTCATGAGCCGCCTCGCCGCCGTCCTACCGATAGCCCTGCTGGTGCTGGGCATCGGCGTCCTGCCGGGAGCGGCGCCGGCCTGCGCGTGCGGCGAGCCACAGGGGTTTGTCGTGGCTCGAGGCGAGAGCCTCTACGGCGTTCCCTGGCTGATCAAGGCGAGCCCGCCGCGAACAGACAGCCTTGAGCGTCGGTGGGTTGAGTTCCATTTCGACATGCTCCCGCCGGCTTTCTTCGGGGTTGGCTACTTCAAGGGGATGGGGTTTCCGATCCCGGAGGGGTTCCTGTTCAGCATCGGCTCCGGTAGCGATCTCGACCCCTATCCGGAGAGGGAGCTCAGTGGACTCACGAGCCGCCGAGTGGCAACGCTGACCGTGAAAATGAACGATGGTCCGCCGATGACCTTTCGCCCGCTTCTCGCTCCCCGCCCGCTGCGGCAGCGTTTCCCTTGGCTTGGCCGCCTGCGCGTCTTCTACTGGTTCTTTCCCTCGGATCTCGAGCCACAGCTGCTAACCGCGCGCGACAGCGGGGGGCGTGTGCTCGCTCGCCGCAAGTCCGATCGCGGATCGTTCTTCGCCTTCGCCCACTAGGCGTAGGTACGCAGCTCGGCCCGCCCAGCGCTCTCCGAAATCTCATGCGCCGCAGTCTTCGATATAGCCTGCCCGCGTGAAGTCGGTCGTCATCACCGGGGCGTCCACCGGGATCGGGCGAGCGACTGCGCTGCGTCTGGACGCCAAGGGCTGGCGGGTCTTCGCCGGGGCTCGCAAGGAGGCCGATGCCGACTCGCTGCGCGAGGCAGGCTCGGAGCGGTTGGTGCCGCTGATGCTCGACGTCACGGATGCCGGGCAGATTGCCGCCGCGGCACGGACGGTCGAGGAGCAGGTGGGGAAGACTGGGCTCGACGGGTTGGTCAATAACGCCGGGATCGCCGTGCCCGGTCCGCTGGAGACGTTGCCGATCGACGATTTCCGCCGTCAGGTCGACGTCAACCTGACTGCCCAGGTCGCGGTGACCCAGGCGATGCTGCCGTCGATCCGTAGAGCGCGTGGCCGCATCGTCTTCATCACTTCGATCGGCGGCCTGATGGCTTTTCCGATGTTCGGCGCCTACCACGCCGCAAAGTTCGGCCTCGAGGCGGTGGGAGACGTCTTCCGCCAGGAGTTGCGGCCGTGGGGCATCAAGGTCTCGGTCGTCGAGCCGGGTTCGATCGCGACGCCGATCTGGGAGCGGGGGATGGACGAGGCCGATGCAGTAGAGGCGCGCGCGGGAGACGGTCACGCCGATCTCTACGGCAAGTCGATCGCCGCCTACCGCGAGGTGGCGATGAGAACTGCGGCTCGTGGGATTCCACCCGAGAAGGTCGCGATCAAGATCGAGCATGCTCTCAGCGCCCGCCGCCCCCGCACTCGCTACCTGGTCGGCGCCGATGCCCGCGGCCAGGCTCTGGCGATCCGCTTGCTTCCGGATCGCCTCGTCGACCGGCTCATCGCCCGCGCCACGGGCATGTAGTTCACCGCTGTCGACTTTTGCCCCAGCCCGGTGGGCCAAAGTCGACAGCGCTAGCCGGCGGTCGTCGTGAGGATGTCGCGCTCGGCCTCGATCGCGTCGACCATCGTTCGCGCCCCAGTTTTCTCGGCGACGACGGCCGCTTCGTCGAGGGCCTCGCGGGCTTCGGGCGCTCCGGCGGCGGCGCGGGCGCGGCCGAGGGCCAGCAGCGCCAGGGGGAGTGACCAGAGCAGGTCGCGCTCGCGGGCGGTCTGCGCCGCCCAGGCAGCGAGTTCGACCGCCTCATCCGCCCGTCCCACGCCGGTCAGGGCCTCGGCGCGCATGGCGCCACGCCACGCCTCCTGCTCGCCACCGCTGTCCATCGCCTCGCGGTAGAGGCGCTCCGCTTCCTCGAGAGAGTCCAATGCTCCTGAATAGTCCTTCGCCGCGAGCTGCGCGGCGCCGAGGTTCCCCAGCGCGAGGCTGCGCGAGAAGACGTCGCCGAGGCGTTCGGTCAGCTCGCAGTTGCGCCGGCCCACCGCCACTCCGGCGTCGGTCTCCCCTCGCATCGCCAGCAGCAGCGCCTTCGTGCTGCGGTTCCAGCTCGCGGTCTCTGGATCGCCCTGCTCCTCGGCGATCCTTAGCCCTCTGTCGAGCAGCCGCTCGCATTCCTCGAACTCGCCGCGCTCGCGGGAGACGATCGCTTTCGCCGTCAGCGCCCAGGCCACCGGACAGCCGATGATGATCCCCGCCCCGACGCCGTGGTCGTCTCCGGCGAGCTCGAGGACTTCGTCGGCGGTTTCGTCGAGCCGCTCGAAGTCGGCGGCGCAGAGGAAGGCGTAGGTCCCCGCCGCCCGGATCGCGACGCGGAGGTGGTGGTCTCCCGACTCGTCGGCCAGCCTGGTCGCCTCAGCGACGCCAGCGATCCACTCCGCCGTTCCCTGCTCCAGCCCGGGGCGCGCCGAGAGCAGCATTCGCAGCAGCGCCAGCGATCGCAGATCACCCATCCGCGTCGCGATCTCCTCCGCCTCCGCCTCCAGCCGGGCCGCCTCCTCCCGGTCCATTCCCAGGCGCCAGGCGTAGTCGAGTTGAAGCAGGCGGGAGGAGACGGCAAGCGCGGCGGTCTCTTCGCTCTCGTCGAGCTCCGCGACCAGGTCGGTCACCGCTCGCCACAGGCGCAAGGCGTCGTGGGGTCGGCTGTGCCCGGCCCAGTGGGCGGCCTGCGCCGACCAGCGCGCGGCCTCCAGCGTTTCCCCGCCGGCCTCCATGTGATGGGCGACCAAGGCCGCCAGCTCGTCCTGGCGATCGGGGTTGAGCTCGATCAATGCCCGTGCCGTGGCCGCGTGGGTGGCGGCGCGCTGCTCGGCGAGCTGCGTTCCATAGGCGACCTCGCGGGTGAGCGGGTGGCGGAAGGCGAGCACTCGCTCGGGGTATAGCTCGAGTTCATATAGAAAGCCGGCCTCGATCAGCTCGCTCAGAGCGCGCTCGCGCTCCTCGTCGTCGACGAAGTCGGAGATCAGGGCCAGGGTGCGCTCGCCGATCTCCCTGCCGGCCACGGAAGTCGCCTGGAGGAGGCGCTTCGCGGCCGGATCGAGGCGGTCGATCCTCGCCGCGAGCACGGTCTGGACGCTGGCGGGCACGCCCGTGTCCTCGACCGGCCGCGCCAACCTGTAGGCGCCCCGCTCCCCCTCGAGGTTCCCGGCCTCGACCAGCGACCTGACGATCTCTTCGATGAAGAACGGGTTGCCGGCGGTGCGCTGATGGATCAGCTCTCCGAGCCCGTCCAGCGAGGAGTCCGCGCCGGCGAGGTCGTGGAGCAGCTCCAGCGTGTCCGCCTGCTCCAACGGTTCCAGGGAGATCTGGCGATAGCCGGGAGGCCCGGTTCGGTTGGGGATGTATTCCGGCCGATAGTTGACGATCGCCAGCGTCTGGGTCCCCTCGACCGAGCCGAGCAACTCGCCGAGCAGCACCGCGCTCGCGTCGTCCATCCAGTGCAGGTCCTCGATCACGGTGACGATCGGGTCGCGGCGGTTGGGCGCCCGCACCAGCCGGCAGACGACGCCGCGCAGCGCCCGGTGGCGCGCCTCGGCGCTGAGTTGGGGCAGCGGCCGTTCGGGGTCGGGCACGCCGAGGAAGTCGAAGAGGACGGGCAGGTCGTCGGCGAAGGCGGGGTCGAGCAGGAGCGTCCGCCCGGCGATCTTCTCGCGCACGACCCGCTCGCTGTCGGAGTCGGCGATCCCGAAATAGGAGCGCAGCATCTGCAGGACCGGCATGAAGGGGATCTCGCGCCCGTGCGCCTGGCCTTGGCACTCGAAAACCTCGATTCCGCGCTCGCGGCAGCGCTCGCCGAACTCGTAGCAGAGGCGGCTCTTGCCGACACCGGGCTCGGCGACGATGCCGATCGCCGCCCCTTCGCCGGCAACGGTTCGCTCCAGCGCCTCGTTCAACACCGTCATCTCCTCGGCGCGGCCGACGAAGCGGGAGAAGCCGCGCTCGCGTGAGAGGTCGAGTCGCGAGCGGGCCGAGCCGACCCCCGCCAACTCGAACACGCGGATCGGCCGGCTCGCTCCTTTGATCTCGAACTCGCCCAGATCCTCCAGCTCGAGGAACCCATGCGCGAGGTCGGCCGCCGCCTCGGCCAGGTAGGCCTTGCCGGGCTCGGCCAGCGCCTCCATCCGCTGCGCCAGGCCGACCGTGTGGCCGATTGCCGTGTACTCGCCGTCCTCGGCTTCGCCGATCGCGCCTGCAACCACCTCGCCGGAGTTGATCCCGATCCGGGTGGAGAAGTTGAGCCCGTGTTTGCGTCGCAGCTCGGCCGCGTACTCGGAGATGTCGTCCCGCATCCGCAGTGCGGCGTAGCAGGCGCGGCGCGCGTGGTCCTCATGGGCGACCGGCGCGCCGAAGACGGCCATGATCCCGTCGCCGGTGAACTTGTCGACCGTGCCGTCGAAACGGTGCACCCCGTCGGCGAGGATCGAGAAGAAACGCTGCATGATCCGGCGCCACTGCTCGGGGTCCTGCCGCTCGGCCATGTCCATCGAGCCCTGAACATCGGCGAAGAGCACGGTCACCTGCTTGCGCTCACCGTCGAATTCGGTTGGCTGCGCGTGACTCACGGGCAAACGCAATCGTACGCCCCGTCGATTTCCGACCCTGCTCCTATACTGGCCCGAAGCCGATTGACTGGTCAGTCAGTCACTTTCGGCGACCTGGAGGATCTAAAGAACTCTTGCGCGCAGCCGCCGTTCAGCTCAATTCGACCAATGACAAGGCCCGCAACCTGGAGGTGGCGGAACGGCTGGTGCGCGCGGCCGCGGCCGACGGCGCCGAGCTGGTCGCCCTGCCGGAGAAGTGGAACCTGCTTGGCGGAGGAGAGGAGCTGCTGGGCGGGGCCGAGCCACTGGACGGCGCGACGCTGAGCGCCGCGCGGGGCTGGGCGCGCGAGCTGGGCATCGACCTGCTCGCCGGCAGCATCTCCGAGCGCGGCGGCGAGAAAGCCTTCAACACCTCGGTCCTGATCGGCCGCGACGGCGAAGATCTCGCCGTCTACCGCAAGATCCACATGTTCGACGTCGAGGCCGGCGGCGTTTCCTACCGGGAGTCCGAGCACGAGGAGCCCGGCGCCGAGATCGTCACCGCGCCGCTCGGCGATCTGATCGTCGGCCTCAGCGTTTGCTACGACCTCCGCTTCCCCGAGCTGTACCGGATCCTCGCCGTGCGAGGGGCCCGCCTGCTCACCGTCCCCTCCGCCTTCACCCTGGCGACCGGCCGCGACCACTGGGAGGTGCTGCTGCGGGCACGGGCGATCGAGAACCAAGCCTTCCTCATCGCCCCCAATCAGATCGGCGAGGCGCCGCCGCGTTTCAGCTCCTATGGGCGCTCGGCGATCGTCGACCCATGGGGAGTGATGCTTGCCACCGCTCCCGACGAGGAGTGTTTCGTCGCCGCCGACCTCGATCTGTCCGCGCAGGAGCGGATCCGCCAGGCGCTTCCCTCCCTCGCCAACCGGCGCCCGGCGGCATACGTCTGGCCCCAGCTCCAGGAGATGCACGCCTGATGGCCAAAGCTCCCCCCGTGGACAAGCGCCGCCAGATTCTCGACGCGGCGATCCGCGTCTTTGCCCGCCAAGGCTTCCACGCCACCCGCGTCGCCGACATAGCCGACGAGGCGGGGGTCGCCTACGGCCTCGTCTATCACTACTTCAAGTCCAAGGACGAGGTGCTCAACGAGCTGTTCAGCCAACGTTGGTCCCTTCTCCTGGCCGCGATCGAGGAGACCGACGGCAGCGACGCGACCCCGCGCGACAAGCTGGCGG
>Ga0247754_1000018_pt1 | contig 15962 bp, 15 predicted proteins | sample UWRJS184509B5_FD_181015 | JGI IMG/M metagenome (GOLD analysis project Ga0247754, IMG submission 181015) | Soil microbial communities from Arlington Agricultural Research Station in Wisconsin, United States - UWRJ-S184-509B-5 | ecosystem: Environmental > Terrestrial > Soil > Agricultural land... | reverse complement strand
GCCTCCATCCCCAGCCCGTCGAGCCAGCGCAGCGCCGAGGCCATCCCGATCGCCTGGGCGATCGCCGGCGTGCCGGCCTCGAAGCGCGCCGGCGGGTCGGCGTAGGTCGTCCCCCGCTTCGTCACCTTGCGGATCATCGAGCCACCGCCGAGGAAGGGCGGCATCTCGCGCAGCAGGTCGAACCGCCCCCAGAGGGCACCGATCCCCGTCGGCGCGTAGAGCTTGTGGCCGGTGATCGCGTAGAAATCGACGCCGAGCGCCGCCACGTCGAGCGGCAGCTTCGGTGCCGCCTGGGCGCCGTCGGCAAGCACGAGTGCGCCCGCCGCGTGGGCCAGTCGCGCGATCTCGGACAGTGGGTTCTCGGTCCCGAGCACGTTCGAGACGTGGGTCACCGCGACCAGCTTCGGGCCGCGCTCCAGCAGCGCGCCCAGCCTCTCCATCTCGAGCAGCCCGTCGTCGCCGACCGGCAACCAGTCGATCTCGGCCCCCGTCCGCTCGGCAAGCTGCTGCCAGGGCACGACGTTGGAGTGGTGCTCCATCTCGGTCAGAACGATCCGGTCGCCGGCCCCCACGTTGGCCGCGCCCCACGCCCGCGCCACCAGGTTGATCGCCTCGGTCGCGTTGCGGACGAAGACCACCTCGCGCCGGTCGGCGGCGCCGATGTGGTCGGCCACCGTCGCGCGCGCCCCCTCGTAGGCCGCGGTCGCCTCCGCCGACATCGTGTGCGCGCCGCGGTGAACATTGGAGTGATGGCGGCGCTCGTAGCGATCGACCGCCTGGATCGAGGCAAGCACCCGCTGTGCGCTGGCGCCGCTGTCGAGGTAGGCGACCGGCCGCCCGTGCACTTCCCGCTCCAGCGCCGGAAAGGCTGCGCGCACCTTCTCGATCGGGAACGCCGGCGCCTGGACGGAGCTCTTGGTGCTCGTCGGCTCCATGTTCCCGAGGCTAGGCAGAAGCGCCCGCCTCTACCTCCTCGCGGATCCAGCCATAGCCCTTCTCCTCGAGCACGCCGACCAACTCCGGCCCGCCCTCTTTGACGATCCGCCCCTCGAACATGACGTGGACGAAGTCGGGCTTCACCATGTGCAGGATGCGCTGGTAGTGGGTGATGATCAGAACGCCCATGTCGGGGCCGGCAAACTTGTTGACACCTTCGGCGACCACTCGCAGGGCGTCGATGTCGAGACCGGAGTCGGTCTCGTCGAGCACCGCGATCTCCGGCCGCAGCAGCGCCAGCTGCAGCAGCTCCATCCGCTTCTTCTCGCCGCCGGAGAAGCCGTCGTTGAGGTAGCGGCTGGAGAAGTCCTGGGGGATGTTCGCCAGCTCCATCGCCTCTCTGGCGAGCTTGGCGAAGTCTTTGATCTTGATTGGCTCTTCGCCTTTCGCTTCGCGGCGGGCGTTGATGATCATCCGCAGGTACTTGCTGACCGAAACGCCGGGGATCGCGACCGGGTACTGGAAGGCCATGAAGAGGCCCGCCTGCGAGCGCTCGTCGGGGTCGGCCTCGGTGATGTCCTCACCCTTGAAGACGATCGAGCCCTCGGTCACCTCGAGCGCCGGGTGGCCCATGATCGCGTTGGCCAGAGTCGACTTGCCGGACCCGTTAGGACCCATCAGGGCGTGGACCTTGCCCTTCTCGACGTCGAGGTCGAGCCCGCGCAGGATCTGCTTGTCCTCGGCGCTCACGTGCAGGTTGCGAATTTCCAGCTCAGCCAATGTCACTCCGTTTCTGGTTTGAAAGTCAGGGTCAGGCGGCGCTGCCGACGGCAGCCGCTTCGCGACGCGTTTCGGGGCTGGAGAACTCCACCAGCTCGGCCAGCGTCGTGCCCGCCAGGGCCTTGGTGACGCCGCCCTGCACGCGCGTCCACAGCAGCTTCGTCGCGCAGGCGCGGTCGCCGTCGTTCTCGTGTGAGCAGAGCACCTTGCCCTCCGGCGTCTCGTGAAAGCACTCCATCGGGGCGATCTGCCCCTCCAGCGCCTCCACCACCGAATCCATCGTGATCTCCTCGGCCGGCATCGCCAGGCGATAGCCGCCGTGGGCGCCGCGGGTCGAGGTGACGAGCCCGGCCTTGCGCAGTTTCGCCACCAGGTGCTCCAGGTAGGAGAGGGGCAGCCGCTCCGCTTCGGCGACGGCGCTGAGGGAGACCGGCATCGAGCCGGGCTGGCGACCCAGCTCGACCATTAGTCGCACTCCGTACTCGGCTTTGGTCGAGAACAGCATCCATTAAATCCTACAAGAACGGTCGGTTATGGAGGCCGGCCCGTTCTACGCGGAGGCTTCGCCCGCCGCCGCCTTGCCGAGCTCGACGTGCGCTCGGCTGTCGCGACCGCGAATCAGGACGAGCGTCAGCACGAAGCCGAGCAGGGCGAACCCGGCGCCGCCGAGGAAGGCGGCCTGAAAGCCCTCGGTGAGGCCGTTGTCAAGGCTCGAGGCGCCGGAGGACATCACGTCCTCGGTGCGCGAGGTCGCCACGGTTGAGAGCACCGCGAGGCCGAGCGCGCCGCCGATCTGCTGCGAGGTGTTGATCAGCCCGCTGGCGAGGCCGGCCTCGCTTTCCTCGACGCCGGAGACGGCCGCGATTGTGGTCGTCACGAAGGCGAAGCCGAGCCCCGCCGCCGCGAACAGCGACGGCCCGAGGATGTCGGTGGTGAAGCCGCCCCCGACGGACACTTGGCTGAACCAGACCAGGCCGACGACGATGAACAGCATCCCGACGGCGAGAACCGGCTTGTAGCCGAGTCTCGTCACGAGCTGGGAGGCGATGCCGGCCGAGGCCATGATCAGCACGGCCAGCGGCAGGTAGGAGAGACCGGCGTGGATGGCGCTGTAGCCGAGCACCTGCTGCATGTAGAGGGAGATGAAGAAGAACATCGAGAACAGCGAGGCGCCTACCAGCAGGCCGACCACGTTGGCGCCGGTCAGCGTCCGGATGCGGAAGATCGAGAAGGGCACCAGCGGCTTGGCGGAGCGCAGCTCGATCGCGATGAAGGTCGCCAGCAACAGGGCCGAAAGCGCGATCAGGCCGATCGTCTGGCTCGATCCCCAGCCGGCGTCGGTCGCGTCGACGAGCGCGTAGACCAGGATCGACAGCGCCACGGTTACGGTGACCGCGCCGGCGACGTCGAAGGCGCGGGTCGCGTGTTCGGCGCGGCTCTCGGCGATCAACCGTGGGGTCAGCGCCAGCGCGATCAGGGCGACCGGCACGTTCACCCACAGCACCCACTCCCAGCCGAGGCCATCGGTGAGGATGCCGCCGAGAAGGACCCCGGCCGCGCCGCCCGAGCCGGCGACCGCGCCCCAGACCCCGAGCGCCTTGTTGCGCTCGGCCCCGTCGCTGAAGGTGGTGGTGACGATCGAGAGCGCGGCGGGGGAGATGATCGCGGCGCCGAGGCCTTGTGCGGCGCGCGCGGCGATCAGTTGCCCCTCTGTGGCCGCGAAGCCGGCGGCGAGCGAGGCGACCGCGACCAGCAGCAGGCCGGCCATGAACACGCGTCGGCGCCCGAGCAGGTCGGCGGTTCGACCGCCGAGCAAAAGAAAGCCGCCGAAGGTGAGCACGTAGGCGTTGACCACCCAGGGCAGGTTCTCCTGGGAGAACTCGAGCGCTCTGCCGATCGAGGGGAGATCCGCTTTCCCAGCGACGGGCTGCGGCATAATCAGTGGAGCAACCTACGGAGGAGCAACAGCGGCAATGACCACCACCAAGCAGTCGACTTTCGGCGCCACCCTGCGGACCACGATCCTGCTGGCGGTGCTGTCGGGCCTCTTCGTCGTGATCGGCTTTGCGATCGGCGGGCAGAGCACGGCCCTGCTCTTCCTCGGGATGGCCGCCCTGATGAACATGGGCGCCTACTTCTTCAGCGACAAGATGGCGCTGAAAATGAGCGGCGCCAAGCCGGTCTCCGAGTCCGAGGCGCCGAAGCTCTACCAGGCGGTGCGGGAGCTGACCACTCGCGCCGGGCTGCCGATGCCGCGCCTCTACGTGATCCCGCAGGACCAGCCCAACGCCTTCGCCACCGGCCGCAACCCCGAGCACTCGGCCGTCGCCGTGACCCAGGGGATCCTCACCCTGCTCTCCGAGGACGAGCTGCGCGGCGTCCTCGCCCACGAGCTGGCCCACATCAGACACCGCGACATCCTGATCCAGTCGGTCGCGGCGACGATCGGCGCGGCGATCACATATCTCGGCTACATGCTGCTCTGGTTCGGCGGCGACGAGGATTCCGGCCCGCTGGGGCTGGTCGCCTCGCTGGCGCTGGTCCTCTTGGCGCCGATCGCGGCGACGATCATCCAGCTCTCGATCTCGCGCCAGCGCGAGTACGCGGCCGACGCGGGCGGGGCGGCGATCTGCGGCAACCCGGAGTCGCTGGCCAGCGCGCTGCTGCGCTTGGAGCAGGGGGCGGCGGCGATGCCGATGCACGTCAACCAGGCGGCGGAGCCGCTCTACATCGTCAAGCCCTTCTCGGCGAAGGGCATAGGCGGCCTCTTCTCGACCCACCCGCCGATCGAGGAGCGGGTGAGAAGGCTCCGCCAGATGCGCCCGAGCCTCGGTTAGCTCGGGACCTCGCTATACTTTTTGAAGTAAAGCTGATCCGGATTTAGGAGATTTCGATGGAGGGTGCAGTCCGGGCTCCGATCGAGGAGATCGAGCCCTTCGAGGCCGAGCAGGAGATCGAGGCCGGCGACGTCGTCCTGATCGACACCCGCGAGCCGCACGAGTACCAGGAATCCCACCTCGAGGGAGGCAAGCTGGTGCCCCCGGGCCTGCTCAAGGAGGAGATCGAGGCGGCCGCCCCCGACAAGGCCGCCCGCACGATCCTCTACTGCCGCAGCGGCAACCGCTCGGCGATCGCCGCCGCCCAGATGGAGGACATGGGCTACGAGGACGTCGCTTCGATGGCCGGCGGCATCCTCGCCTGGCAGGAGCAGGGTTTGCCTGTCGTCGCCGCAGAGGGGATGAGCCCTGAGCAGCGCGACCGCTACTCCCGCCACACGCTGCTGCCCGAGGTGGGGGTGGAGGGCCAGCTGAAGCTGCTGAACGCGAAGGTCCTCCTGCTCGGCGCCGGCGGGTTGGGCGCGCCGACGGCGCTGTACTTGGCGGCGGCGGGGATCGGCACTCTGGGCTTGGTCGACGACGACGTGGTCGACGCCTCCAACCTGCAGCGCCAGGTGATCCACAACACGGAGCGGATCGGGGAGTCGAAGACGAGTTCGGCGCGTGTGACGATCGAGGCGCTCAACCCAGACGTCGAGGTGGTCGAGCACAACATGCGCCTCGACGCCGGCAACATCCTCGACGTCATTCGCGACTACGACGTGATCGTCGACGGCGCCGACAACTTTCCGACCCGGTACCTGCTCAACGACGCCTCGGTGCGCCTGCGCAAGCCGGTCGTCTCGGCGTCGATTCTCAGCTTCGACGGGCAGATCTCCACCTTCGTTCCCTTCGAGGGCCCCTGCTACCGCTGCCTCTACCCGACGCCGCCGCCGGCCGAGCTGGCGCCGAGCTGCTCCGCCAACGGGGTGCTCGGGGTGATGGCCGGGACGATGGGGACGCTGCAGGCGAACGAGGTGATCAAGCTGGTGCTCGGCGTCGGCGACCCGCTCGTCGGCCGGCTCCTTCTCTACGAAGCGCTGGGCACGCGCTTCACCGAGCTGAAGGTGCGGCGCGATCCGGCGTGCCCGATCTGCGGCGAGAACGCGCCGGAGGTCCCCGAGTCGGAGATGGGCAAGTTCCCCGACTACGAGGCTTTCTGCGCCGGCTAGCCGGTAGGTTTCCGGCCCGATGGCAATCGTTCGCATCCCCCCGGTCCTGCGCCCGCAAACGGGCGGGCAGCCCGAGGTCGAGGCCGGGGGCGGCAACGTCGGCGAGGTGTTGCGGGCGCTGACCGTCGCACACCCCGACACCGAGTCCCAGCTCTTCGGCGAGGACGGCGACCTCAACCGCTACGTCAACGTCTATCTCAACGACGAGGATGTGCGGGTGCTCGACGGGCTCGACACTGCGGTGTCCGATCGCGACACCGTCGTGATCCTGCCCGCAATGGCCGGCGGCTAACCAAAAGGAGTCGCTCCGCTGTTCCTTTTGTCCGCGGAGGACACATAAGGAACAGCGGAACGTGGGTGCGAGGCTATACTTTTTGAAGTAATGCTGGAGGAGCTCCAGAACCGGCCCTGCGGGGGGCGTTTCGGCGACATCGTCGAGTCGATCGGCGGCACGCCGATGGTGCAGCTCTCGCGGCTCTCCCCGAAGCCCGAGGTGAAGATCTTCGCCAAGCTCGAGGGTCGCAACCCGACCGGCTCGGTCAAGGACCGCGTCGCCAAGGCGATGATCGAGTCGGCTGAGGAGCGGGGATTGATCGAGCCGGGGCAGACGCTGCTCGAGCCCACCTCCGGCAACACCGGCATCTCCCTGGCGATGATCTGCAAGCTGCGCGGCTATCCGCTGAAGGTGGTGATGCCGGACAACGTCACCGGGGAGCGCAGCCAGCTGTTGAGCATGTACGGGGCAGACATCGTCTACTCGGAGGGCGCGAAGGGATCCAACGGCGCGGTTGAGCTGGCGCTGGAGATGGCCGAGGCCGACTCTTCTTATTACATGCCCTACCAGTACGGCAACGAGGCGAACCCGCGTGCCCATTACGAGGGCACGGCGGTCGAGATCCTCGAGGATCTCGACGAGGTGACCGCCTTCGTCGGCGGGCTCGGCACCGGCGGCACGCTGATGGGCAACGGCAGACGGTTGAAGGAGGCCAACCCCGAGACCCTGATCGTTGCCGCCGAGCCGATGCAGGGCGAGCTTGTGCAGGGCCTGCGCTCGCTCGACGACGGCTTCATTCCGCCGATCATCGACCTCGCCATGTTCGACCGCAAGATCATGGTCTCCAACCGCGACGCGATCGTCTGGACCAAGCGCCTGCTGGAGGAAGAAGGGATCTTCGCCGGCGTCTCCTCGGGAGCGATCGCCGCGATCGCCGCCCGCCTCGCCGGCGAGCTCGACGGCGGCAATGTCGTCTTCCTCATCCCCGACGACGGCTGGAAGTACCTCTCCTCCGGCGTCTACACCAAACCGATCGAAGAGCTAGAGGACATCGACTCCACCGTCTGGTGGTAATCCGCAGATGCGGATCTCCCAGGCCTTGATCGACGAGGTCGTCTCCCATGCTCGGGAGGACGTGCCGAACGAGTGCTGCGGGTTGATCGGCGGCGTCGACGGGGTGGCCACCGACGTCCTCAGGGTGCCGAATGCGGCGGCAAGCCCGCTGCGCTTCGAGATGGACCCCCAGGAGCAATACAACGCCTGGAAGGCGATTGAGGACGACGGCAAGGAACTGCTGGGGATCTACCATTCCCACACGAAGAGCGCGGCGTATCCGTCCCAGACCGACGTGAACCAGGCGGTTGCGTGGCCCGATCCGGTCTGGGTGATCGTCTCCCTCCAGAACCCGGACTCGCCGGACGTGAAGGGCTACTGGCTCAGAGATCTGAAGATCGCCGATGCCGAGCTCGTCGTCGAGTAGCGGTGCTCCACTGGTCAAGGTCGCCTACGCCGGCAACCAGGCGGAGGCGGAGATGATCCAGGGACTGCTCTCCGAGCACGGGATTCCCAGCATGCTGCAGCGAACGCGCGGATTCGACGTTCCCGACTTCCTCGCCGCCGGCCCGCGCGACATCCTCGTCCCCGAGGCGGTCGCCGAGAAGGCGCGGGAGGTCTTGGAGGGGACGCCCGGCGCTCGCTAGCTGACGCCGCTGGGCCGGTTCATCTCCCGCAGGTAATCGCGCCAGGCTGCTTCGATGTCGCCGATGCGGCCTTCGAATGCGGCCTCCAGGGTCGGCGTGGCGCCGCCGGGCAACAGTTGCAGGGCGAGGCGCTCGCAGGCCTCGGGCCCGCGTTCGTTTTCCAGCAGGTCGAAGATCGTGCCGCCGAGGATCACGGCGTCGCGGCGAGAGGGCGGGAAGGAGGGGCGGGAGCTCTCGCGCAGGCGGCGGATCGTCGCCGCCCGGTAGAGGCCGACCTGGCGGGCGAAGTACTGCGCGCCCCCCTCCGCCAGCCAGGCCCAGCCGAGGTAGCGGGCGAAGCGGCGCGGCGTCCAGGAAGGGGGGAGATCGGGGTTGTTGGCGGCGATCACCAGCTGCGCGTAGAGGCGCTCGGCGGTGCCGCGCAGCGCCTCGCGCGAGTCCTCCCCCGCGGCGCGCCGCTCCATATGGGGATCGTTGAGGACGTGCAGCTCCGTCGCCATCGCCCAGCCGGCGAGGTAGCGGCGCCCGGCGGGGGCGGCCGACCAGCGCGCAGCGGGCAGAAAGGGATGGGCGAGCGAGAGCCAGGCGGGATTGGTGTGGACGACGACGGAGACGTCGCCCGGGACGACCTCGAAGCGGTCCTCCAGCCTCAGCCGCAAGTCCTCCATCCGATCGAGAGTCCGCTCGGCGAAAGCCGTGTCGCCGCTGTCGTGGCGGGCGGTAAAAGAAAGAGACTCAGTCTCGACCCAAGGCACCTAGGCCAAGGCGAGCTCAGCGTCGCCCGCACAGACCGCCTTGATCTCCGCGCGGGCGCGGTCGAACTCCTCGTCGGCCATCACCGGGGTTCCCTCGAAGGGCAGGTCGCGGTCGATCTCGACCCAGGAGCGGCAGCCGTGGTACTCCTCGCGAACCCGGACGGTGACCGGCCGGGGAATGCGATGGACCCGCAGCAACAGGATGTGCAGGGGGTGGCGCCGCTTCCAGTTGAGCCGCTTCTCGGCGTAGTCGGGGGTCCAGACGTAGAAGGGGGAGAGGGCGTCGACGACGCGGGGATCGGTGATCGTCACGTGGTCGGTCACCTCGGCCCAAGCGCGCAGCCGCACGCGGTCCGGCTGGGCGATGCCGCCGTCTTGGAGCAGCGCCCTGGGGGGTGGCTCCTCGTCGGGCCAGACGCCCTCCTCGAGGGCGCGGCGCAGCTCGGGATGGTGGGACTCGCGCACGAGGTCGTTGCGCTGATGGTCGAAGGTGGGGTAGAGGAAGAAGCGCTCGTGGTCGAGCTCGAAGTGCTTGTTCTCCTCGCGGATGCCGCCCTTGCGCAGGGTAAGCAGCTGCTCACCCTCGGAGAGCGCACGAACCGTTACGGCCCATTCCTTGAAAGCGATCGGCATTTGGAAGCTGTACCTGAGAAGGTCGGTGAATCTGTGACTGGGAGGAGGACGCCTCAAGCCCTGTCTTGACGACTGACGCCGCCTGGATTCAGCAGTTTAGACGAGGCGACCCAAATCGCCAAATTAATGGTCCTTTGAGCCTGCTCCGCCCCCGCCCGGAGTCTCGATTCGCAGCCTGTCGCCGGGTCTGAGGCTGCCTTCGGCCTTGCTTGGAAGTGGCTCGTCGTTGACGAGATTGCGCCCAGGGGCGCCGTCGGCGCCGCCGTCGCGACCGCGCGGGGGATGGCGACGGCGTTCGGTGATCAGCGTGAATCGCATCGGCGCCAGGGCCTCGATATCGCGGACGATGCCATCGCCCCCGTTCTGCCGCCCGTCGCCCCCACTGCCCCGCCGCACCGACAGCTCCCGCACCCGCAGGGGAAATTCGGTTTCAAGCGCCTCGATCGGCGTGTTGAGGGTGTTCGACATCGCGACGTGGATGGCGCTCGGGCCATCGGCGTCGGGGCATGCCCCCTGGCCGCCGCCAAGCGTTTCGTAATAGGTGAAGCCCTCTCCGGCAAGCGTCAGGTTGTTCATCGTTCCCTGGCCCTGGGCGGGAGCCGGGAGGGCGCACCCCAGCGCGGAGATGACCAGGTCGGCGACGCGGCTGGAGGTCTCGACGTTTCCAGCGGCGACCGCGGCTCCCGGGTGGGCGTTGAGCAGGCAGCCCTCCGGCGCGATCGCCTCGATCGGGCGGTGGGCGCCGGCGGAGGGTGGGGCGTCGGGGTCGGTCAGGGCCCGGACGGCGAAGAAGGCGGCAGACTTGGTGACGGAGAGCGGGCAGTTGAGATTGCCCTCCACCTGGGCGTCGGTGCCGGTGAAATCGAGCGTGAGCCGGTCCCCTTCGATCGTGGCCGCAACCCGCAACGTCACGTCCCGCGACGCTCCGCTGCGACTTATCCCTGCATGTCCGGGATAAGTCGCAGCGGAATGAAAGTCGTCCTCCAGCACGTCCTCGGCCGTGTAGGTCCCGTCGGGGAGGTTGGCCAGGGCGGCGCGGGTGCGGCGTTCGGCGTAGGCGAGGGTCTCGGCCATCCCGGCGCGCAACTCGTCGAGGCCGTGGCGCTCGGCCAGTTCGATCAGCCGCTGGGCGCCGACTCGGTTGGCGGCGCGCTGGGCGCGCAGGTCGGCGAGGCGCTGGCGCGGCGAGCGCATCCGTTCGGCCAGCTCGCGCAGCGTTTCGTCGTCGGCACGTGTCGGCGGGATCACGACGCCTTCGTCTTCCAGGCGGGTCGAGCCGGCGGGCATTCCACCCGGCGTGGGGCCGCCGACATCGGCGTGGTGGGCGCGGCTGGCCACGAACCCGAGTAGCGAGCCTTCGACGAAGACCGGATCTATGAGGGTGATGTCGGGGAGATGGGTGCCGCCCCGGTAGGGATCGTTGAGGATCCATGCTTCGCCCGGCCGTTGTTCGCGGTCGAGGATCGCCGCCACCGCATCGGGCATCGAGCCGAGGTGGACGGGGATGTGCTCGGCTTGCATGACCAGCTCACCCCGGGCGTCGAAAAGCGCGGTCGAGCAGTCGCGTCGTTCCTTGATGTTGGCCGAGTGCGAGGCGCGGATCAGGACCGCGCCCATCTCCTCGCAGGCGGCGCGCAAGCCGCCGCTCATCACCTGCAGCTCAATGGGCCCCAACTGCGCCGTTCCGCTGCGACTTATCCCCGATATACGGGGATAAGTCGCAGCGGAAGCTCGTTTGCGGGTTTGGGCGCGGATCGTGCCAGTGTCGTCGACCTCGGCGCTCCAGCCGGGCGGCAAGACGAAGGTCGCCTCCGGTAGCTCGAAGATCGCCGGGCCCTCGGCCCGCGCGCCGGCGGGCGGTTCTCCGCGCAGCACCCTCGCTTCAATCCACTCACCCCCGAAGCGGGCGCGGCGGGCGCTCTCGACCAGCCTTCCCGCGACGGATGCCGCGGGCTGCGGTTGGGGGCCGGTGACGACCATCGCCAGACGGATATCGACCAACTCGATTTCGCCCGCGGGGTCGCGATAGCCATAGCGCTCCTCGTGGGCGGCGGCGAAGCGCTCGGCCAGGTCGGCGGGGTCGGGATCGACCGGCCCGGCAATCGTCAGCTCAAAGGCCTGGCCGCGATAGCGCATCCCGAAGGCGACCTCGGGCTCGGCCCCCTGTAGGTCATGGTCTTCGGTGGCGATGAGGTCTTCGACCTCGCGGGCGATCCGCGCCGCGGTCAGCGCCCGACCGCTCAGCATCACCGTGCGGGCGGTGTCGCGACGGCGATCCGAGGCGCAGAGGCCGAGCGCGGAGAGGACGCCGCCGGCGCGCGGGCAGAGGATTCGCTCGACTCCAAGCTCGGCGGCGATCGCGGCGGCGTGCATCGGCCCAGCGCCGCCGAATGGCAGCAAGGCGAAGCGGCGCGGGTCGACGCCGCGCTCGACGGTGACAACGCGAAGCGCTCGCACCATCTCCTGGTTGGCGACGCGGACGATTCCTTCCGCGGCCTCCAACTCATCCAGCCCGAGCGAATCCGCGAGGCGCGTGACCGCGCCGCGCGCCGCGCCGACGTCCAGGGCGACCCCGCCGGCCAGCTTGGAGTCGGCCGCCAGGTAGCCGAGCAGCAGGTTGGCGTCGGTGACGGTCGGCTCGGCGCCGCCGCCGCCGTAACAGGCAGGCCCGGGATCGGCGCCCGCAGACCGCGGCCCGACCCGCAGCGCCCCGCCGGGGTCGCGCCAGCCGACCGAGCCGCCGCCCGCGCCGACCGTGTGCACGTCGACCATCGGCAGCTGGATCACGCGACCGCCGATCGTGCGGGAGTCGGTGCGACGCACTTTGCCGTCCTCCACTACGCATACGTCACACGAGGTCCCACCCATGTCGAAGCCGAGGGCGTTGCCGTCGCCGGAGATGCCGGCCAGTAGGCTCGCGCCGACCGCGCCGCCGGCGGGCCCCGAAAGCACGCTCCAGGCGCCGGCGCGGGCCGCCTCCTCGGCGCCGGTGACTCCTCCCGAGGAGCGCATCACAAGGGGTTGCGGAAGTCCGGCATCGGCGGCGACATCCTTGAGTCGGCTCAGGTAGTCGCCGAGCAAGGGGGAGAGGTAGGCGTCGATCGCCGTCGTGGAGCAGCGCTCGTACTCGCGGAAGCGCGGCAGCACCTCATGCGATGCGGAGACGTGGACGCCGGGCAGCTCCCGGCGCAGGTGTTCGGCGATGCGCCGTTCGTGTGCGGGATCCACATAAGAGAAGAGCAGGCAGACCGCAACCGACTCGGCGCCGGACTCGCGCAGCGCCTGCGCCAGCCGCTCCGGCTCGCCGTCGGCGAGGAGTTGGATCGCTCCCTCCGGCCCCATTCGCTCCGCGGCTTCGAAGCGCATCTGCGGCTCGACCAGCGGCGCCGGCTTCGGCGCGCAGAGGCGATAGAGGTCGGGGCGGTTCTGACGGCCTATCTCCAGCTGGTCGGCAAAGCCGCGGGTGGCGATCAACGCGGTGCGGGCGCCGCGCTCTTCGAGCAGCGCGTTGGTGCCGACGGTCATCCCGTGGGAGAAGGACTCGACGTCGGCGGCGCGCGCCCCGGCTCGCCGCAGCACCTGCTCGATCGCCGCCATCGTCCCCACCGACTCCTCCCCGGGCGTCGTCGGCGTCTTCGCCGTGTGGAGCGTCGCGCCGTCGAAGAGGACGGCGTCGGTGAAGGTCCCTCCTACGTCAACTCCAAGAAGCATTCCTGGACGCTAATGCTCATTCCGCTGTTCCCTATGTCCGCATAGGACACATAAGGAACAGCGGAGCGGAATCTTGGCGGTTAGCCCCACTCTTCGCGGCGGATCGTTTCGTCGGCGGCGCGGACTATGTGGATGCCGTCGAGCGCGGGGTCCATCGCCGGGAAATCGGCGCGGAGGTGGCCACCGCGGGACTCGCGCCGCTCGAGGGCGCAGGCGGCGATAGCGCCGGCCAGGGGGTAGGGGTCGTCGAGCAGCTCGCGCAGCTGCTCGACGCGACGCACTGGACCGGCCAAGCGCCAGACCGTGTCGCGGGTCGCCTCCGTCGGCGGCTCGAAGCGCCAGTCCGGCAGCGGTGGGCGTTCCGTCGCGCCGGTCTCCTCCAACGCCGCCGTCGCGGCGCGCGCGCCGAACACGAAGCACTCGCTGAGCGAGTTGGAGGCGAGCCGGTTGGCGCCATGCAGCCCCGTGCAGGCGCACTCACCGACGGCGAAGAGGCCGGAGAGGGAGGAGCGCCCGTCGAGGTCGACCGCTATTCCACCCATCACGTAGTGGGAGGCGGGAGCCACCGGCACCGGCTCCGAGCGGGCGTCCAGCCCGGCCTCGGCAAGCGAGGTGAAGATGCTGGGGAAGCGAGCCGGGTCGACCGGGCGCAGGTCGAGCTGGACGTGGGAGGATCCGTCGGCCTCCATCCGGGCGAGGATCGCCGCGGTGACCGCGTCCCGTGGGGCAAGCTCGTCGGTGAAGCGCCGGCCGGTCGCGTCGAGCAGCTTCGCTCCCTCGCCGCGCACCGCCTCGGTGACCAGCATCCCGTCGAAACGGGTGCCGGGGAGCGCCAGCGCGGTCGGGTGGAACTGACAGAACTCGAGGTCGGCGAGGTCGGCTCCCGCCGCTGCGGCCAGGACCGGGCCGGCGCCGATCGCTCCCCACGGGTTGGTGGTTCGCTTCCAGAGGGCCGCGGCGCCCCCTGTAGCCAAAACGGTCGCCGTCGCCGCCAGTGGGCCATTTTCGGTCAGCAGCCCGTGGCAGCGCTCGCCGTCGCTCCACAGCGCCAGCGCCGAGGTCTTCTCGAGAACCTCGATCCGCGGTTCGCCGGCGACCATCGCCGCCAGTTTCGAGGTGATCTCGTGACCGGTCTGGCTGCCGCCGGAGTGGACGATGCGCCGCCGGGTGTGCCCGCCCTCGAGGCCCAGCGCCAGCTCGCCTTCCTCGTCGCGGTCGAAGACGACTCCGCGCTCGATCAGCTCGTGGACGGCGCCCGGCGCTTCTCTTGCCAAGACCTGGACGGCGGAGGGGCGGCAGAGCCCCCGGCCCGCGGCGATCGTGTCGGCGGCGTGGCGCTCGGGCGAGTCGCCGGGGTCCAGCGCCGCGGCCAGCCCCCCTTGGGCCCAGAAGCTTGCGCTCTGAGAGAGCGGTGTGCGGGAGACAAGGCAGACCGGGCCGCCGGCCTCGGCCGCGCGCAGCGCCGTCCAGAGTCCCGCGGCGCCGCCGCCGACGACGGCGACGTCGAACTCGGCGATTGCGGCTATCCCCGCGCCTCTCTGCGGATCGCCTCGACCTGACCGCGAAGCCAGGCGGCGGCGGATTCGCGCGCGCGGGCCGCTTCGTCGGAGACCGCGGCCTCGGCTTCGGCGGCGCGGCGTTCGGCCTCCTCGACCCGCTTCTCCGCTGCTTCGGCCTGCTTCTCGATCTCTCCCAAGCGGCCCTCGGCTGCGGTCAGCGCCATCTCTTTTGCCTCGCGCTCGCGGCGCAGATCCTCCTCGTGGGTGGCGGCCAGGTCCTCGAGCGCATCGGCGGCGCGATTGCGCTCCTGTTCGAGGCGGGCGCTCAGCTCTTCGACGCTCGGCTTGGCGGTTTCCTCACTCAAGACGCTCAATCTATTACGGGGCGGCGAGAACGTCACGGTAGGCCTCGACCACCCGCGCGCCCATGCGCTCCGCCGAGAAGGCGGCGGCGCGGGCGGCGCCACGCAGTCGCGGGTCCGGCGCCTCCAAATGGGGTCGGGCGGCAGCGCTCCAGGTGTCGAGGTCGAACGGTGCGCAGAGCGCGCCCTCGAGGCCGGCGAGCGCGAACGGGGCGATCCCGACCGGGGTGGAGAGGACCGGCACGTCGCAGGCGAGGGCCTCGACGCAGACCATCCCGAAGCCCTCGTAGTCGGAGGTGACGAGCACCGCGTTGGCGGCATTGACCCAGAGCGGCATTTGCTCGGGATCGATCGCGCCGCCGGTCAGCAGTTCGGCCCCGGCTGCCGCGGCCAGCTCCCGCGCCCGGTCGGCGCGCTTCTCCGGGCGCGCGGGATTGGCCGGGAAGAGCAGATAGCGGCCCTCGGGGTCCAGTCCCAGCTCCCGCCGCGCCTCTGCCCGCGGCAGCGGCCGGAAACGCGTCAGGTCCGGCCCGCAGGGCAGCACCGCCGAGCCGGGGACGCGGGGCAGCCCCGGCCGTCCGTCCTCGGGAGCGAAGAGCGCCCGTGAGACCCCGGCGACGAGGTCCATCCGCCAGGCGAGGCGGCGCGACAGCGGCCCGACCACGCCGTGACGGACGTCGGTGCCGTGAAAGGTGACGATGAGCGGCCGCGCCCCGGCCAGGCGCGCGCACCATCCCGGCAACCCGTAGTGGGCGTGGACGAGGTCGAAGCGCTCGCGCCGCAGCAGCGCCCGAAGCCGCCGGGTCGCGGGGATGTACTGGCGCGAGCCGGGTGGGAACTCGAACACCTCCACCTCGACCCCGTGGCGCCGCACCGCGGCGATCTGGTCGTGGACCCAGCGCCCGCGCTGGGGCGCCGCATCGTCGGGGACGAAATTGGTTACGACCAGGACGCGCACCGCGTGAGGGTATCCCTGCATGGGTTGGAAACCCCGCGCCTGCGGAAATTTCCACATCTACGTCACAGATTCGGCGCTCCCGCGTCTAGATCGGTCACGCGCGGCCCCCGAGCATCGGTTGGGCAAACCGCGACAAGGAGGCTTCGATGATCTACGCGTTGATGGGGTACCTACATGCCGCGATGGGGCAGAGGGTGCGGGCGATCCGTGACCTCGCCGAGCGCGAGCGCGGACAGGGGACGGTCGAGTACGTCGGCCTGATCCTGCTCGTCTCCCTCTTGATGGTGGGGATGGTCGCCGCGATGA
>Ga0247754_1000017_pt1 | contig 16139 bp, 13 predicted proteins | sample UWRJS184509B5_FD_181015 | JGI IMG/M metagenome (GOLD analysis project Ga0247754, IMG submission 181015) | Soil microbial communities from Arlington Agricultural Research Station in Wisconsin, United States - UWRJ-S184-509B-5 | ecosystem: Environmental > Terrestrial > Soil > Agricultural land... | reverse complement strand
TCGCACCGGCTGCATGCGCTGCGGAAGCTGCATGGTCGGCTGCCGTCATGGGGCGAAGAACACGCTGATGAAGAACTACCTCTGGTTCGCCGAGAAGCTCGGCGTCGAGATACAGCCCGAGCGCCAGGTGATTGCGATCCGCCCGCTTGGCGCGGCCGACGGTTCAGACGGCTATGCCGTCACCAGCGAGCGCTCCGGGTCCTGGCTGCGCAAGAAGCGCCGAACGCAAACCGCACGCGGTGTGATTGTCGCGGCCGGCGCCCTCGGCACAAACAACCTGCTCGCCAACTGCCGTCATAGCGGCGCGCTGCCGCGAATCTCCGAGCGTCTCGGCGACCTCGTTCGCACCAACTCGGAGTCGATCCAGGCGGTCACCGCGCCCGACGACGAACGCGACTTCAGCCGCTCGGTAGCGATCACCTCAAGTATTTACCCCGACCCCGACACCCACATCGAAGTCGTCACCTATGGCCAGGCGGGCGACGCGATGGCGAGCACTTTCACCGCAATGACGGGGCCGGGGTCGAAGCTGACCCGGCCGCTGAAGTGGATCGCCGCGATGCTGCGCCATCCCCTGCGCACAGTGCGGATGGCGATCCCTTACCGCTGGTCCAGACGCACCGTGATCCTGCTCGTGATGCAGACGGTGGATGCCGCGATGCACTTTCGCCCGAAGCGGAAACTGCTCGGTGGCGGGGTTCGCCTGCAGACCGAGCAGGATCCCGGGCGGCCCAACCCGACCTACATCCCCGCCGCCGAGCAAGCAGCTCGCTGGTTCGCGCAGCGCACCGGGGGCGTCGCTCAAAGCGCCCTCACCGAGTCGATCCGCAATACGCCCTCGACCGCGCACATCCTCGGCGGCGCGGTGGTCGGCGCCGGTCCCGAGAGCGGCGTGGTCGATGCCGGCAACCGCGTCTTCGGCTACGAAAACCTGCTGGTGTGCGACGGCGCGGCGATTCCGGCCAACCCGGGCGTCAACCCGAGCCTCACTATCACCGCCAAGGCCGAGCACGCGATGAGCCTGATCCCGCCGAAGGACGGCGCCGAGCCGCGCCACCTTCCCGAGGCGGCGCGGCCGGCGACTCCAGTCGCGTCCTAGTCCAGGCTCAGTCCGCGAAGCGCTCGGCGACGTAATCCCAGTTGACCACGTTCCAAAAGGCGTCGATGTAGTCGGGACGCTTGTTCTGGTACTTCAGGTAGTAGGCGTGCTCCCAGACGTCGCAGCCGAGCAGTGGCGTCTTGCCGTCGGAGATCGGCGAATCCTGGTTCGGCGTCGAGACGATCGCGACCCCGGAGCCGTCCTTGACCAGCCAAGCCCAACCGGAGCCGAACTGGCCGATGCCCGCTGCTTTGAACTTCTCCTTGAACTCGTCGAAGGAGCCGAAAGCCTCGTCGATCGCGCTCGCCAGCTCGCCGCTCGGCGCGCCGCCGCCGTCGGGGCCGAGCATCTGCCAGAAGAGGGAGTGGTTGTAGTGGCCGCCGGCGTTGTTGCGGACGGGGCCCTGCTTGTCGGCCGGCAGGCTGGAGAGATCGCGCAGCACGTCCTCGACCTCAGCGTCGGACCACTCGGTTCCCTCCAGAGCGGCGTTCGCTTTGTCGACGTAGGCCTGGTGGTGCTTGTCGTGATGCACGCGCATCGTCGCCTCGTCTATGTGGGGCTCGAGCGCGTCGTAGGCGTAGGGAAGGTCCGGAACCGAGAAAGCCATCTGGGTGTCTCCTGTGTCGGAAGGGAAGTTGTCCCCAGCCTAGCTACCCGAATGGGAAGGAAGCACGCGGGACCGTGTCGGCGTCACCGCCGGTCCATGCGTTGAAGACATACCAGGCCGGCTTTGCCTCGCGAGACTTGGTCAGCAGGCCGGCGGAGTCGCAGAACTGGCAGGCGCCGTTCTCGTCGGCCCACGAGAACCACCAGACACCTCCGATCCGCCAGTGCCGGCGTTGGGCCGCGAGCATCGCGAAGGCGTTGTCCAGACCCTGCGCCTGCCCCTCGAGCCCCCGCTCCCAACGCGACTCGCCGCTGTCGGAGCCCCAGCCCATCTCGGTTACAAGGAGGGGCGTGTGGGAATCGTGGTGCACGCGCATGATGCGGCGCAGGTTCCGGATTTGGGCGCGGATCGCCCTGGTGGTTACGACGTAGGGATGCAGCGCGACCCCGTCGAACCACTGCTTCACGTTTCGCGCCCGGTAGAGGCGCGAGAGGAAGTCGCCGGCCCTTATGTTCGGCGGGACCTGCAGCGGCCTTCCGAAGAGGCCGCCGACGATGACCCTCGAACCCGGGTCGGCCCGATGCAACACCCGTCCGGAGAGGCGGATCAGCCGCGCGAACTGGCGCGGGTCGGGGCGGTGGGAGAAGGTAACGATGTTCTGCTCGTTCCAGATCTCCCAGCGGCGGATCGGCAGGAACGGAAGTCTGGGGTTCTCCTCCCAGAAAGAGCCGCGTGGCCCATAGCGATCGACCGCATCGCGGAGGAAGGTCGCCCATCCCCAGCGCTGCCAGGCGTTGTTCACCGGCTCGGCGCTGGGATGCGGAGAGGCCCAATCCGGGGTGCCCCAGAGAAAGGGGAAGATCTCCATCTCACGCTCGGCGGCGAGCCTGACCGCATGGTCGAAGCCGTTCCAGTCGGGCTCAGCGACAAACGGCGGCTTCTCTTGGGCGGCCGACCAGATCAACGGCAGCCGCACGGTCCCGATCCCAGCCTGCTCCATCAGGTCGTAGTCCTCCTTGCTCGCCGGGCTCTGCGGCGAGATCCCGAAGAACCCCGGCGGAGCGGAGACCGCGCCGGCGGAGGCCGGCGCCAGCAACGCCACGGCGGCGAAGAGAAAGATGAGCTTCCGCGTCACGGTCCTAGTGTGACCCCGAACGCGAGCGAAAGTCGCGTCACGGAGACGATGCAATCGGGGCGATCGGATCGATTGGCTAACCGGAGCGGGTTTGTCAATAGCGGTGCATCACACTTGATTCACAGATCCTTGTGTTGCGCGATTTGAGGGCATCACATGGCTTGTCCGGCTGTGTTCGCCTTTTGGAATAGCACTTGCTCCGACCTGTCTATTTGCAAGGCTTGCGCCGATGGGGAATGCAGACAAAGACGCCATCGCATCGACCGCGTAGAATTGAGCCATGGCACCAACTGCGCCCCCTACTCCCCCGCCAGAGCCAAAGCGTCCCAGCCCAATGCAGGTGGAGACACGGGGTCTCTCCCTTGGCAAAGCCAAGTAGCCCCTGCTAGCAGCCCTGCGCCGAATCCAGTTCAAGGATCGGCTGCGCGAGAGTCTTCAGCTTCTGCCTGATCGAGTTTCTTGCGGAACTCGGCATACTGCTTCTTGACCCTTCCCTCGTGCTCGCGAATCTGGGCTGACACCTCCCGGAGTTCCCTCATCACTCTGCGCCCCCCAGGGGTCTGGAAAATCCCTCGGCGCATCCGCCTTCCTTGATCTAGCCAGGGGTGACGACCTCCCGAGCGTATTGAACGTCCAGCCAGGGTTGAAAAGCAATGGACGGCTCGCTCGGCCTCCGCCTCCGCCTGCTGATGGTCGGCTAGCCAAATGCCTTGCGCGATTTCTCGAGCAATGGACTCGCCGCCTCTCACCCGTTCCTCGATCTCGAGCGGTTGATGGGCATGCTCAAAAAAGAATAACGTCGCGAAATAAGCTCTGGTCGCCTGTTCTCCTGCCGCTGAGTCAGGTCCAAAGAGCAATACGGCCCGGTGACTCAGTCGGTGCGCACGCTCAAGTACTGCATGGGTGGTCGAGTTCTTCGGCTGAGGTTCATCGAGAACGTCAGGCACTGCAGCGTGAAGAACCTCAACGTACTCAAGCGCCACATCAAGCATCCGATCACGCAGCTGCGCAGAACGCTGCTGGCGACCGGCCAGAAGACCTCCGATCACCGCTCCAAACAATCCCGCAAGTGCAGCTATCGAGGTCGCGGTGGCCGTGCTCATCCAATCAGCTTCCCAGACCCAGGACACAAAGCAAACAGCAAATCGAGCGACATCTCGCCACGAATCCGTCTGACTGAAAATCGGGGCGCCCGGATTTGAACCGGGGACCTCACCGACCCGAACGGTGCGCGCTACCAGGCTGCGCCACGCCCCGAAGGCGAGTGATTATCTCAGGCAGGGGCTGAAAGCGCGGGTCGCTACTGGACGGCCTCGATCGCCCGCTCGATCTGGGCCAGCGTGGGGCCGTCCTGGAGGGTGCGGGTTCCACCCGGTCCGCTGACGATCGCCGCCTGGCGGATGCGGATGCCGAGGTCGGCGCCGAGCTCGGCGTAGTCCTCCAGGGTTTTGGTGATCGCTCCGTCCGGGCCGCTCTCCCGATCCAGCGTGACGCGCCACTCGGGCACGTCCAGGTTGGCGATCGAGCCGGCCAGGGAGCCGAGGTAGTCGTCGTCGATGCCGAAGCGCTCGGCCTCCGCCTGGTTGCGGAAGAAGAGGTAGGTGTACTGCCAGCCATAGCCCTGCTCGGCGGCGGCCTCGGCGGCGAAGAAGCCGACCTCCACCGGGTTGCGGGCGACCGAGTAGTGGCGCATCAGCAGCTTGGCGTCGCCGGGACGGGCGTAGTCCTCGGCAAGGCTGGGGATCGTCCCCAGGAAGTCGGCCCGGCAGTTGGAGCACTGCATGTCGTTGAAGATCTGGATCGAGACCGGCGCGTTGGAGGAGCCGAGCCGGTCGCCGGCTTGCGGCATCCCGGCGAAAATCCGCTGCGCGTCGGAGATCCCGGCGAGGCGGACCACCTGCCGCCCGGCTTCTTTGGTCGAGATCTCGACGATCGTGTAGCCGAGCGCGACGGCTCCCAGCGCGAAGACGACGATCACCCAGATGCGGCCGCGCCTGGAGCGGGTATCCGCCCCGCCGATGCTGGTCGCTTCCATCGAGCCATTCTCCCAACTTGCGGAAAAGAGCCGTTTGACACATCCAGCGCGAGTGGTAAATATTGGGTAGTCGCGATTTCGACACCAGTCACCTACATAGGGAGGTCTGCCCGTGGCCAATCACCTCACGCCCACCGAGCTTGCCGACGAGCTTCAGATGAGACGGCAGGAAGTGATCAGCAAGTGCGTAGAGATGGGCGTCCCGATCTTCCACGGTCGTATCGACCGGACGCTGTTCGAGTCCTCCTTGCGCCATCTGATGACCCGGCAGGAGCAGAGGCAGGCTTCGGCCGCCTAGCCAAGAGGCACACCGGCTGACTAGACTCTCGCCCTCGATGGGGAGAGGGACGGGCTCAGCCACGCTTGCCGACTTGCTGCCGCGCGCAGCGGAGGCATACAAGGACGCGCCCGCTGTCCGCTACAAGGACGGCGACGTCTGGGTCGATCGCAGCTTCAACCAGGTTCGCGACCTGGCCCGCTCGCTCGCGCTGGGGCTGATCGACCTCGGGGTCGAGAAGGGCGACAAGGTCTCGATCCTCGGCAACACCCGGCCCGAGTGGACCTACTTCGACTTCGCCGCGCTCTCAGCCGGCGCGACCGTCGTCCCGATCTACCAGACGAACTCGCCCGAGGAGTGCCGCTACGTGCTGGAGAACTCCGACGCCAAGGTGGTCGTGGTCGAGGACGACGAGCAGATGGAGAAGATCCGCGCCGTCCGCGACCACCTGCCGCTGCTGGAGCACGTGGTGCGGATGACCGGCTCCAGCGACGACGCGATCTCGATGGACGACCTGGCGACGCGCGGCGAGCGCCGCGACGCGGCCGAGTGGGAGGCGCGCTGGAAGTCGGTCACCCCCGAGGACATCTGCACATTCATCTACACCTCGGGCACCACCGGGCCGCCGAAGGGCTGCATCATCAGCCACGGCAACTACCGGGCGATGCTGGACATGGTCAACGCGACCAGCGTCATCGAGCCCAACGACGTCAGCTACCTCTACCTCCCCCTCGCCCACTCCTTCGCGCTGCTGATCCAGCTCGGCAGCTTCGACCTCGGCGCGACGCTCGCCTACTGGGAGCGCGACCCGCTGAAGATCGTCCCCAACCTTGGGGAGTTGAGACCGAGCTACTTCCCCTCGGTTCCGCGCATCTTCGAGAAGATCTACTCGACCGCGACCAGCGCGATGGAGAGAGAGGGCGGCCTGAAAAAGGCGATCTTCGACTGGTCGATCAAGGTCGGGCAGAAGATGCGTGAAACCGAGCGCGCAGGGCGTAAGCCGGGCTTCTTGCTGCGCAAGCAGTACAAGTTCGCCGACGAGAAAGTGCTCTCGAAAATCCGCGGCCTGTTCGGAGGGCAGCTGCGCCTCGCCGTATCCGGGGCGGCGCCGATCAACCCCGACATCCTGCGCTTCTTCGACGCCGCCGGTGTCCTCGTTCTGGAGGGCTGGGGGATGACCGAGACCTCGACCGCGGCGACGATCTCCAAACCGGACGACTTCAAGATCGGCACGATCGGCAAGCCGTTCCCGGGTTGCGAGGTGAGAATCGCCGAGGACGGCGAGATCCTCGTCAAGGGCCCCAACGTCTTCCAGGGCTACTACAAGAACGAGGAGGCGACCCGGGAGACGATCGTCGACGGCTGGCTGCACACCGGCGACATCGGCGAGATCGACTCCGACGGCTTCATCAAGATCACCGGCCGCAAAAAGGACATCATCATCACCGCCGGGGGCAAGAACATCACCCCGGCCAACCTCGAGGCGGAGATCAAGCAGCACCCGCTGGTCAGCCAGTGCGTGGTCGTCGGCGACCGGCGTCCCTATCTGGTCGCGCTGGTAACCCTGGATCCCGAGGAGCTAGCCGCCTACGCCAAAGAGCACGGCCTGCCGGAGAATCCCGAGGAGCTGGCCAAGAATCCGGAGATCAAGAAGGCCGTCGAGGGCCACGTGGAGACGATCAACGAAAAGTTCGCCCGCGTCGAGCAGGTGAAGAAGATCGCGATCCTCCCCCGCGACCTCTCCCAGGAGAGCGGCGAGCTGACTCCGACGCTCAAGGTCAAGCGCGCCGTCGTAGCGCAGAAGCACGAGGGCGAGATCGAAGCCCTCTACGCCGGCTGATTGCGCCGCTAGGACGCTTCGCCGGACTGGCGGAGAAGCGCCGAGGTGGTCTGCTCGAGGACGCGGCGCCAGGCTGAGGTCTGCTCCGGCTCCTCCTCCGAGGCGCGCTCGACCACGCGGCGGACGCGGCGCTCGGAGATCTCGAGGCCATGGCGCTCGGAGATCTCCTTGTAGCGGTCGTAGTCCTGGGCGAGGGCGGCGGTGACCGACTCGAAGCCGTGGCGGGCGATCTGCAGCCGCCGCGAGTAGTCCATGATCGGCGTGCCGAACATCAGCTCGTCGTTGGGCTCGGGCTCGACCAGGATGATGTCCACGCCTGGGTAGCGCTCCTGCCAGTGACTGACCGCCTGATGCAGGCGCTGGTGGGCGATCAGGCGGAAGGTCTGGTTGGCGATCGCCGGCAGGCCCATGTCTGAGACACGGCGGACCCGGGTGCCGAAAACCGTCGGGATCGTCTTCTCGAAGTCGTTGACGTAGGGGACGAGCGGGTTGACGACGACGATGAATCTCGCCCCCTTCTCGACCGCGATGTCGACGTTGGTGGTGGAGCGGATGCCGCCGTCGACCATCTGGCGACCTTTCAGGTCGACCGGCTTGTAGACGATCGGCAGCGCCGTCGAGCACTGGATCGCCTTGGAGATCGGCACGTCGTTCCAGCCCTCCTCGCCGAAGACGATCCGCTCGCAGGTGTCGAGGTCGGTCGCGGTCAGGTACAGCTCGCGGTCGAGGAGGCGGAAGTCGTTGCTGCGGCCGCTGTCGGCGAGCACGCTCTCCACGTAGTCGGCGATGCCGGCGCCCGAATAGAGCCCGGTCGGCAGAGCCTCGGCGAGGCCGACGCCGATGTCGATCGCCGACAGCTCCCTGATCCGCGCCAGCCTGGTGATGAGCTCCACCGTGCGCAGCGGAAGCCTCGCCGCTCTCTGGACGAAGCCGAGGTAGTTGGGCTTCAGCACCTTGTCGAGGTCGAGGTCGTCCAGCTCGGAGGGGAGGCGATCGTTGATCACCCGCATCATCTCTTCGGGGGTGAAGCCGTTGGCGAGCATGCCGGCGACGAAGGAGCCGGCGCTGGTGCCGACGTAGATGTCGAAGTTGTTGACGGTGCTGTTGACCGCGAGCAGGTCGAGGGCGCGCAGGGCGCCGATCTCATAGACGCCGCCGGTGAAGCCGCCGCCGCCGAGGACGAGGGCGGTCTTCGACGGGCGTTTGCGGGCTCGACGCCGGCGAGGCTGGGAGTCGATGTCCACAACTTTGCCCATAAACGTGGATTATCTCAGGAGATGAGGCGGAGGCTTACGGGGTTTGCCGCAATTACCGTGCTCGCGTTGCTCATGCCGGTGGCCGGCGCGGGCGCGCGGGCGCCGTCCTGCGCGGCGATGAAGGCGTGGCTGGGACAGGGCGGCAGCGCCGGCGGCCTGCTGGTGGTCGATGCGGAGACGGGTGAGGTCGCCTGCCGCAAGGTCGCGAGCCGGCGCCGGTCGCTTGCTTCCAACATGAAGCTGTTCACAACCTCGACCGCGCTGGCGCGACTCGGCCCCGACGCGCGAATCGCCACCAAGGTGATGAGCGACGGGGCCCTGGACGAGAACGGAGTGTTGAGAGGCAGCCTCTACTTGCAGGGAGGCGGCGATCCCGCGCTCGGCACTCCCGCTTTCTACGAGCGCTTCCGCGGTGGGCTGGGGACGAACCTGTTCTCATTGAAGTCGCAGATTCGTTCGGCCGGGATCGAGGCGGTGACGGGACGGGTCTACGCCGACGACACCCTCTTCGACCGCCTGCGCGGGGTCGCCGACTCCGGCTTTGGGGTCAGTCCCTACATCGGCCCCCTTTCCGGCCTCGCCTTCAACTCCGGCTACAGCGGCCCGGGCGGACGCTCCTTCGCCTCCGATCCGGCGAAGACCGCGGCCGCGACGCTGGCCCGCGCGCTGCGCGCGGCTGGGGTTCGAGTGCCCGCCCGCCCAGCCCTGCGAGCGACCCCGGCGAGAGCCAGACGGGTCGCGGTGGTGCGCTCGCCGACCGTTTCTCAGCTGGCCGACGCCACCAACGTCCCCTCCAACAACTTCTATGCCGAGACCCTGGTCAAGCTGCTCGGCGCGCGATTTGGCAGCGGCGGCAGCACCGCGGCGGGGGCGGCCGTCGTCGCCGGCTTCGCCCGCGGACTCGGCTCGGGTGTCCACGCGGTCGACGGCTCGGGCCTGACCCGCTCCAACCGCGCCTCCCCCGCCCAGGTGGTGGCGCTGCTGCGCGCGATGCGGGCGAGCGAGGCCGGCGACGACTTCATCCAGTCCCTGGCCCTGACCGGACGCGAAGGGACGGTCGCCTCGCGCATGGACGGCACCGCCGCCGAGGGCCGCTGCCGGACCAAGACCGGCACCCTGACCGGAGTCAGCGCCCTGTCCGGCTACTGCTTCAACCGCAGCGGCCGCGTTATGGCCTTCTCAATCTTGATGAACGGCGTAAGCAACCTTTCTCAAGCTCACGATGGCCAAGACCGCATCGCCGCCGCCGTAGCTTCTTACTGACAGGTCCCGAATGAGGGGGCGGGTGCCCCTCTGACGGGCGGATACTCAAAGTCGTTGGGCTAATTAGCCCAACGACTTGTCCGGCAGAGGGGCACCCGCCCCCTCAACCGCCCAGGATCTGTTTGAGGCCATCCTCGTCGATGACCTCGACGCCAAGTCTCTCGGCCTTGGCCAGCTTCGACCCCGGGCTCTCCCCGGCGACCACATAGTCGGTTCTTTTGGAGACCGAGTTGGTCACCTTGCCGCCGGCCGCCTTGATCATCGCCGCCGCCTCGTCGCGGGTGAGGCTGGGGAGGGTGCCGGTCAGGACGAGCGTCTTGCCCTCCAGCGGACCGCCCGTGGCGCGGCGTTCGGAGGGGTCCTGCTCGAGTCGCAGGCCCTTCTCGCGCAGCTTCTCGACCAGCGCCCAGGTGCTCTCGTCGGCGAGCGACTCGGCGATCTGCACAGCCATGATCGGGCCGACTCCCTCGACCTCCTCGATTCGCTCCGGGTCGGCGGCATGCAGCTCGTCGATCGAGCCGAAGTGGTCGGCGAGCGCCTCGGCGGTGACGTAGCCGACACCCGGCAGGCCGAGCGCGTAGAGGACGCGTTTGAAAGGGCGCGAACGGGAGGCGTCGATCGCGGCGACGAGGTTGCGGGCGGAGATCTCGGCGAACCGCTCGAGGGCGACCAGGCGCTCCTCCGTGAGCTCGTAGATGTCGGCGACGTCCTCGATCAGACCCTCCTGCAGGAAGCGCAGCGCCTGCTTCTCCCCCAGGCCGTCGATGTCCATCGCCCCCTTGCTGACGAAGTGCTTGACGTGCTGGAAGGACTGGCCGGGGCAGCCTTTGCGGTTGGGGCAAACGCTGAAAACGGCGTCCTCGGGCTTGACGACAGGCGTGTCGCAGGCGGGGCATCTTCTCGGAGGCCTGACTCTGCGGGCGCCTCTTCTGCGCCGCTGGACCATCGGCGCGACGACTTGGGGGATGACGTCCCCGGCGCGCATCACCACCACCTCGTCCCCCACCCGCACGTCCTTGCGCGCCAGGTCCTCCTCGTTGTGGAGGGTCGCGGTGCCGACGGTGACGCCCCCGACATGGACCGGCTCCAGCATCGCGAAGGGGACAAGGTGGCCGGTGCGGCCGACGTTCCAGACCACGTCGAGCAGCTTGGTGGTGGCAGTGGTCGGGGCGAACTTCCAGGCGATCGCCCAGCGCGGCTCGCGGCCGACCACGCCCAACTCCCGCCACAGCGCCCGCTCGTCGATCTTGACGACGACGCCGTCGATCTCGTAGTCGAGCTCCTCGCGGCGCTCCTCCCACCAGCGGCAGCGCTTCACCACCGACTCGATCCCCTCGTGGTGGTCGGTGTCGGGGTTGACCTTGAAACCGCGTTCGCGCAGCCAGTCGAGCTCGTCGGAGTGAGTGGCGGGATCGAGGCCTTGGGTCGCGCCCAGGCCGTAGCACCAGATCGAGAGCGGGCGCTCCGCGGCGAGCGCCGGGTCGAGCTGGCGGATCGAGCCGGCGGCAGAGTTGCGCGGGTTGGCGAAGGTGGGCTCGCCGGCGGCGGCGCGGCGCTCGTTGAGGGCTTTGAAGTCGGCGATCGGCAGGTAGACCTCGCCGCGCACCTCGACCAGCGGCGGACCGTCGTCGATCCGCAGCGGGATCGCGCCGATCGTGCGCAGGTTGCGGGTCACGTCCTCGCCGAAGCGCCCGTCCCCGCGGGTGGCGCCCCGGACCAGAACGCCATCTTCGTAGGTGAGGGAGATAGCGAGGCCGTCGATCTTCGGCTCGGTCGTGTAGCTGAACTGCGAGGCGGTGATGTCGAGGCGCTTGAGGTGGTTGCGGACGCGCGTCTCCCAGGCGCGCAGCTCCTCCTCGTTGCGGGCGTTGGCGAGCGAAAGCATCGCCTCGGCGTGCTCGACTCTCTCGAAGCGGTCCAAAGGCGCGGCGCCGACCCTCTGCGTGGGCGAGTCCGGGCTGCGCAGCTCGGGGTGATCCGCTTCGATCGCGCGCAACTCGTCGAGCAGCGCGTCGTATTCGTCATCGCCGATCTCGGGGTCGTCGAGGACGTAGTAGCGGTGGTTGTGGCGCTCGAGCTGGCGGCGCAGCTCGGCGGCGCGTTCGGCGTCCCCGCTCATGTGGGCGCGCAGGCCGCCAGCATCTCCTCGAAGCGCCAGCCGCGCAGCCGCTCCAGCCCGCCGTGATCGGTGAGGTCGAAGTGGATCGGGGTCACCGCGATGCGGCCGTTGGCGACAGCGGTCAGATCGGTCCCCTCGATCTCCTCGTAGCCCGGCTGCCAGCCGTAGATCTCGTAGTGACGGCGCCCCTCCTCGTCCTCGCGCACCAGCTTCAGCTCGTCGTTGTAGATCCGTTTGCCCAGCTTGGTGACCTCGATCCCCCTGGGCTCGCCGGCGGGGCAGTTGACGTTGATCAACGTCGCCTCCGGCATCGACTCGGCCATCAGCTGCCGCACCAGCTCTGCCGTAAAGGCCGCGGCGACGTCGAACTCGAACTGCCCGCTGACGTAGCCCATGCCACCGCCACTCGACTGCTGGGAGACGGCCACGGCCGGAATGCCCAGCACGATCCCTTCGAAAGCCGCCGCCACAGTCCCCGAATAGGTGATGTCGTCGCCCAGGTTGGCGCCATGATTGATGCCGGAGACGATCAGGTCCGGCCGGTGCCCCACCAGCCCCAGTTCAGCGAAACGGACACAGTCGACCGGAGTCCCATCAGTGGCATAGCCCTTGTCTCCGTCGCCGAACTCCACCTCCTCGACCGTCAGGGGGGAACGTGTCGTAATGCTGCGCGCGGTAGCGCTCCTATTTGAATCCGGGGCAATGACATCTACCTCTACCCCATCGATCTCGCGCAGGCCGCGCCGCGCCGCCTGCAGGCCAGGCGCCGAGATCCCATCGTCATTTGTCAGCAGGACGCGCATCAGGTCGATTCTAGGTGGCTATGTTGACCGCAATGTCAACGTCAGTCGTAGTGCCGACAAAAGATCGGCCGGAAGCTTTGAGCAGGTGCCTCGCCGCTTTGCGCGGGCTGGAAGGAGCTGAGGTCGTTGTGGTTGACGATGGCTCTGCCCGGCAAAAACGAGTCGGTGCGGTCGCCCACGATGCGGGCGCGAAGCTTGTGAGGCTTGAGGGCAAGGGACCAGCCGCCGCGCGGAACGCCGGTGTGGCTGCGGCGACGGGAGAGGTCATTTGCTTCACGGATGACGATTGCGAACCGGAAGCTGGGTGGGTTCAGAAGCTTGCGGGGCCAATCGTCGCCGGCGATGCGGAGTGTGCAGCCGGCCTGACTACGGTCGCAAGCGATGCCAGCGCGGCCGATCGGGCCTGGCAGGCGATCGCCAACTACCTGCAGCGGGTAGCTGCCGAGCCCGGATCTTCTTCTCCTGGCTTTGCGCCTACCTGCAACTTGGCTTGTTCACGCCAGCTTCTCTCTGAGCTTCCCTTCGACGAGTCGTTTCCAACAGCAGCAGGGGAGGACCGGGATTGGGCGACTCGGGCGGCTGCTCGTGGGGCGACCCCTCTGTTTGTGCCCAAGGCCGTGGTCACCCACCGCCCCGGTCTGAACGCCCGCTCTTTTCTACGGCAGCAATACCGCTATGGCCGAGGCGCCACCCGCTACCGAGCAACTGAGGAAGGACGGAAGCTTGGCTCCCCTTCCTTCTACGCCGGTCTGCTCCACGCAAGCTTTTCCCAAGGCCTCGCGCCCGGGCTCCTCGTCTGCGCAGCACAGCTCGCAACAGCAGCAGGTGTGCTCAGCATTCGAGCAACGGCTCTCCGGCAAGACCGGCTGAATCAGCGCCGGTGAGCGCTGCGACGGTGGCGGCGATGTCGGAGATTCGTGCGGGACGGCCCGGGTCGCGGTACGAGGCGGCTCCGGGGGCGACTATCGCCCAGGCATCGCCATCGGTGTGGTTGCCGGTGCGGCCGCTGCCGTAGCCCTGACGCTTGACCTTTCCGAAACGGGAGGAGGTGAGGGCGTCGATGGCGACCGAGGAGGTTGGTTGCCATCTCACGACGAGATCGGGCAAGCGGTCTGCCGCGTTTCCCTGCCAGCGCTCGGAGACACGGTCGACCGAAGCGACGGCGGGTTGGCCGTCTGGGTCGTGGAAGTCGGCGAGGCCGTCGCGGATCGTCTCGATCAGCTCGTCGACTTCGCCTTCCTCGACGATCCCATCGCGCTCGCGACCCTTCAGGTTGAGGCAGACGTAGCCCTGGTTGTCGGCCGGGTGGGCGAAGGCGCGGGTTTTCGACCAGTCGACCCCTCGCAACTCCATCCGAGCGGTCAGCTCCAGGGCGAGGCGGTCCGGCATCGCCGCGGCGACGGCGCCGCGCAGGCGGCCGGAGACGGCGCCGCGCAGTTTCCACATCGCGCCGGAGTCGGAGTCCTCGCCACCGTCCTGCGTCGCCCCCTCGCCGCCGAGGACCGCGGCCAGCATCCCCGGCAGCATGTCGGCGCGGCTGGTGTTGAGGTCCATCCCCAGCACCGAGCAGGCGATCACGTCGGCATCGTCGGGCAGGGCCTTGAGGACGCGACCGAGCTGGGCATCGACCTCGGCGTAGACGTCCGGCAGCCCCTCGCCGAGTAGTTTTCGCCCGGCGGCGTCGATGCGGTCGTCCCCTATGTAGGGAGGGACATCCCAGAGCCGATGCCCGGCCAGGTGCGGCGCGGCGAAGGTGAGCCAGACCAGGTCGAAGGAGCGCTCGCGCAGCTGCTCGATCGCGGCGTCGGCTACGCGCGCCGGAGCAGCCAGAAAGCGCTCGCGCAGGCGCCGCAGCTCCGTCGGGCGCTGGGCGCCGAAGACCTCGGTCACGTCGGGGGGCCGGCCGTGACGACGGCGCAGGGCGCGGTCGGCGCCATCGGGGCGAGACCAGCGCTCCAATACGACGCGCTCGCGCATCCCCCAGCCGCAGACGAGCACACCGTCGGACTCGTGTGGAGCATGGCACTCGTAAGGGTCGATCGCGAGGGTTCTGCGCCCGGCGCGCGCCAAGCGCTCCCAGACGGCGGGGGCCGCGTCGAACTCACCGGCGAGGCGGATCGACTGCTTCGCCGCCGACCACTGGAAGGGATAGAAGAGGCCGTGGTCGCCGACCTCGACCCCCCGGTAAAGCGTTTGGTAGGCGCTGGCCGGGAAGTGCTCGGCGGGGCTCTCCAGCTCGATCTCCCTCCCCCTCGCGCGCAGCGCCTCGAGGTTGGGCAGCCTTCCCTCCTCCCCCAGTCGGGAGAGCAGCGCGGCGCTGGCCGCGTCGAACTGGAGCACCGCGATCATCGCGCGGCGGCCAGGTCGGGAAGGGCGACCGTCACTTCGGCTCCACCCAGCTCCGCGGAGCGGCGGGCGGCCTCGATCGTCGCCATCGTCGCCACGCCGTCCGCCGGCCCGGCGAGGGCACCACGATCCTCACCGCGAATCGCTGCCGCGAAGGCCTCGAGCTGGCGTCGCAGGGAACGGACCAGCGGGTCGGGGGCGCCGCGCAAGCGGGCGGCGCGGCCGCGAATGGCGCCGATCCGGTTGGCGGCGAGGAGACCGCCGGCCCGATCGCGAACTTCGATCCTCTCCGCGTAACGACCGTCGGTCGCGCAGCGGATTCGCGCCCGGGCCCGTCCCAGCTCCAGCTCCAGGCTCGCCCGCTCGGGCGCGATCGCGGCGTCGCGTACCGCGATCGGCGTCGAATCCGCGAGGAACGCCGCCAGGTCGATCAGGTGAGTGCCGGCGTCGAGCAGCGCCTCGTCGCGGCAGACGTGGGCGCCCCAACCGCCGCGCCGGAAGCTCAGCTCCAGATCCAATTCGAGCCAGCCTTCCGCCGGAACCCGCGGCGCCAACTCGACGCCCTGCAGGAAGCGCCGATTGAAGGCAAGCGCCGGAGCCGGGTCGAGCGCCGCGAGGCGCATCGCCCCGACCAGATCCGGCGCCGGCGGCTTCTCGACCAAGCTGGGAATGCCGGCGCGCGCCGCCAACTCCGCCGCCTCGACGTGGAGCTCGGCCGGGGTGGCAACGACGAGTCCGTCGACCCTCTCCGTTTCCACAAGCCCGTCCACCGTGGCGAAAACAGGCGACTCCGATCGCATATCCCACTTTGACCTCCCTATAGCGGGGTCAAAGTGGGATACGTCGCGCGCGCGGTCGAAATCGGGGTCGGCGAAGGCGACGAATTCGACCCCGGAGAGATCGCGGGCGGCGGGCAGATAGCCGCGCTCGGCGATCCGCCCGCACCCCACCAGCCCCAACCGCACGGGCGCGGCCATCACCATCCCCCTTCCCTTCCGCTGTTCCTTTTGTGTCCTATGCGGACAAAAGGAACAGCGGAGCGGAGATGGAGGATGAGAGCGGCGGGAACCGAGGCGATCGCGACCAGCTGATGAAGCAGGTGCAGCCCCACCCCACCCAGCAGCAGTTCGAGCCCGCCGCGGCGGTGGAGCAGCGAGTAGAAGGGGCGGTTGAGCGCCAACACGGCGAGCAACGAGGCCGCGGCGAGACGTGGCTTCCGAGTCAGGGCGGCCAGGGCGAGCGTCAGCGTCGCCAAAGCGCTCATCCGATGTCGCATCCCAAGGTTGAGAGCCCCCTCCCCACCCCGCCTTTGTTCGAGCAACAGCCGCATCCAGGGAACCCCCCGGCGAGCGCAGTCGG
>Ga0247754_1000013_pt1 | contig 17026 bp, 16 predicted proteins | sample UWRJS184509B5_FD_181015 | JGI IMG/M metagenome (GOLD analysis project Ga0247754, IMG submission 181015) | Soil microbial communities from Arlington Agricultural Research Station in Wisconsin, United States - UWRJ-S184-509B-5 | ecosystem: Environmental > Terrestrial > Soil > Agricultural land... | reverse complement strand
ATGCGCTCGACCGACCCGCGCGGCGGGCCGCTGCACCCGCTGACCCTGGAGGCGCTCGGCGAGGTCCGCGCCGCCGGCGCCAAGGCGATCGTGATGATCAACCGCCGCGGTTTCGCCCCTTGGCTCACCTGCCGCTCCTGCGGCCATCACTGGAACTGCCCCAATTGCGACGTCTCCCTGATCGTCCACCGCCACAGCCGCCGACTGGTCTGCCATCACTGCTCTCACGCCGAAACGCTGCCGAGCGTCTGCGGCAAGTGCGATTCGACCACGCTGTCGCGGGCGGGGGCGGGAACGCAGAGGATCGAAGAGCTGCTCACCCGCCGCCTGGGGCCGATGCCGGTCTTCCGCCTCGACTCCGACATCGCCGCCGGGCGCGGCGCCCACGCCGAGATCCTCGCCCGCTTCGACGTCGCGGACAGCGCCGTTTTGGTCGGCACCCAGATGGTCGCCAAGGGCCATGACTTCCCCGAGGTGACGCTGAGCGCGATCCTCGACGCCGATGCGACCCTGCGCTTCCCCGACTTCCGCGCCGGCGAGCGGACCTTCGCGATGGTGGCCCAGCTCGCGGGCCGCAGCGGCCGTGGCGAGGCGGGGGGAGAGGTGATCGTCCAGACCCTGGCGCCGGAGGCGCCGAGCATCGCCCGCGCCGCCGGTCACGACGCCGCCGCGTTCCTCGAGGGAGAGCTGGAGCGCCGCCGCGCGCTCCGCTACCCGCCCTTCTCCCACCTGACGCGGATCAACCTCTCCTCCGAGCTGGAGCCGCGGCTGGGCTCCGTCGCGGCACATCTCGCCGGTGAGCTGGCCGACGCGCTGCCGGAGGGAACCGACCTGCTCGGCCCCGCTCCGATGTTCCGCGTCCGTGGCCGGCATCGCCGCCGCCTGTTGATGAAGGCCGCGGACCGGGAAGGAACAGTGGCCGTCGTTCGCGAAGTGGTGGAGCGACTCGCCGCCGATCGCTCCCTGCGCGAGGTGAGCATCGGAGTCGACGTGGATCCCCAATAGGAAACCCAACACAGTCCTTAGACTCGGATATTCGATGAGCGACAAGGTCGAGATCGACACCGGCGAGCACCGGATTGAGGCGGAGCTGCTGGAGCGGCGCGAGGCGGCTCTCGCCAGGGTGGTCAAGTTCGGCGACCCGGTGCTGAAGAGCAGAGCCTCGGCGGTCACCGAGTTCGGCCCCGAGCTGCGCGCCGAGGTCGAGCGGATGATCCAGATCATGCGCGACGGGATGGGCGTCGGCCTCGCCGCGACCCAGCTCGGGATCCTGCGCCGGGTGCTCGTCTTCCAGGCGGGCCCCGACTCCGAGCCCACCGCGCTGGTCAATCCGGAGTTCGAGTGGCTCTCCGGCGAAGCCGTCGTCGCCGAGGAGGGCTGCCTCAGCCTGCCGCGAGTCTCGATGGACGTCGAGCGGCCGCTGCACGCGAGGATCGCGGGCGTCGACACCGCCGGCGAGGGGATCGTGTTGGAGGCCTCGGGTCTCGAGGCGAGGGTGCTGCAGCATGAGATCGACCACCTCGACGGCGTCCTGATCCTCGACCGCGCCCCGCGCGAGCAGCGCAAGGGCGCGCTGAGAGCCCTGCGCGAGGGCGGTGGCTATAGCCCGCCTGCCGAAGAAGGCTCCGAAGAGCCCACCGGCGAGCACCGCGAACCTCGCACTGACGCGTGAGGACCGTCTATCTAGGGACGTCGGCCTTCGCCGCCGATGTGCTGCGCCGCCTCGCCGACTCCCCGCACCGCCCATTGCTCGTCGTCACCCCTCCCGACCGTCCCAAGGGGCGCGGGCGCAAGACGCAATCGCCCCCCGCGGCGGAGGTCGCCCGCGAGCTGGAGATCGAGTTGCTGCAGGCCCAGAACGTCAATGACGGGGATGCGCTCGAGCGCATCCGCGCCGCCGGGCCCGAGGCCGTCGCCGTCTGCGCTTTCGGCCAGCTGATCCGCGAGCCCCTGCTCTCGGAGTGGCCGATGCTGAACGTCCATCCCTCGCTGCTGCCCCGCTGGCGTGGCGCGGCGCCGATCGAGCGGGCGATCATGGCCGGCGATGAGCGCACCGGGGTAAGCATCATGCGGGTGACGGAGGGTCTCGACTCCGGCCCGGTCGCTCTGCGGGAGGAGGTCGAGATCGGCGGCGAGGAGGACTTCGATGCACTCTCCGGCCGGCTCTCCGCGCTCGGCGCCGAGATGCTCGTCGAGGCCCTCGACCGGCAGGCGAAGGGGAAGCTCGAGTTCTCCGACCAGGACGAGGACGCGGCTACCTACGCCGAGAAGATCGATTCCGCGGAGCGCCGGCTCGACCCTAAGCGCCCCGCGATCGAGCTGTCGCGCGCGGTCAGGGCCCTGACGCCCCACGTCGGGGCCTACCTGGAGGTCGCCGGCGGCGAGAGGCTGGGGGTGCGGCGGGCCCGCGCCGTGGACGTCGGCGTCAAGGCGGGGGAGGTCCACTCCGAGTGGGGGGCGCTGCTGCTCGGCTGCGGCCAGGGCGCCCTGCGATTGGAGGTCGTCCAGCCGCAAGGAGGCAAGCCGATGCAAGCCGACGCCTACCTGCGCGGGCACCCGCTGCCGAAGCTGTGAGAGAGATCGCCCCGGCGCGAGCGCTCGCTTTCGAAGTCATTCGGGCGACCTTCGAGGACGACGCTTTCACCGAGCGCGCCTTTCGCGCGGCGGCCGACGAGCGCGGCGTAGCCGGCCGGGAGCGCGCCCAGGCGCAGCGGCTCGCTTACGGCGCGGTTCAGCGGCGCGGCACCGCCGATGCCGCGATCGACCGCCTGGCCGGCCGCTCGACCCGGCTCCTCGACCCTCCGGTGCTCGCTTCCCTGCGTCTCGGTCTCTATGAGCTGCTCTTCGCCGACGCGACGCCCGACCACGCCGCGGTCGACCAGGCCGTCGAGTTGGCGAAGCGGGCCGGCGCCGCCCACGCCTCCGGCCTCGTCAACGCGGTCCTGCGCCGGGCGATCCGCGAGCGCGGGGAGCTGACCGCTTCCCTGCTCGGCGACGACTCGACTCCCGAGGCGGCGGCCGTCGCCCACTCCGCGCCGCTCTGGCTGGCGCGGATGTGGTGGGAGGAGCTGGGGCCCGAGGACGCCCGTTCCCTGCTCGCCGCCTGCAACGAGCCGGCCGAGGTGGCGCTGCGGGTGAACACGCTCCGCGTCGACAGGGACAGACTGCTGGCGCAGCTCGAAGAAGAGGGCGTCGAAGCGCGGGCGCCCGAGGCCGCATGGCCGCTTGCCGCGCCCGAGTCGATCGTGATCGAGGGGCGGATGGGGGAGGGGGTGGCGGCGCGAATCGCGGCCGGCGAGCTGACTCCGCAGAGCCGCGGCTCGGCCGCCGTCGTCGAAGTCCTCGACCCCCGAGATGGCGAGCACATGCTGGACCTCTGCGCCGGCCCCGGGATCAAGACCGGTCAGATCGCCGCGCGGATGGGCGATCGCGGCGAGACGATCTCGGTAGAGCTGGAGCCCGGTCGCGCAGCCGAGGTCGCCGACCAAGCGCGCCGGCTGGGGCTGCGCAGCATCACCGCGATCGAGGCCGACGCGGCGGAGATGGAGATGGCGCCCGGCTTCGATCGCGTCCTGCTCGACGCGCCCTGCTCCGACCTCGGCGGGCTCGCCTCTCGGCCCGATGCCCGCTGGCGCAAGTCGCCGAAGGCGATCGAGCGACTGGCCGAGCTCCAGGACCGGATGCTGCGGCGGGCGGCCGGCGTCGTTCGCCCCGGCGGGATCCTCGTCTACGCGACCTGCACGATTTCCCGGCGGGAGAGCGAGGACCGCATCGCGGCGCTGCTCGAGGCGTCGGCCGGCGGCGAGGTTCCGCCGTTCGAGGTCGAGGATCTCGGCGCCCGCGCGCCCGCCCTCGCCTCACCGCTCGACCCTCGCTGCCTGCGCCTGCGTCCCGACCGCGATCGCACGACGGGATTCTTCATCGCCGGCCTACGACGTCAGCCCGGATGAATCGGCATGATCGGATGCGTATGAGCGAATCCGGCAGGGGAAGCGAGGGGGCGGCGAGCCCGTTGCGTCGGGCCAAGTGCCCGGGCTGCGACGAGCCGTGGCTGCGCCCGGCGCAGTTGCCGGGCCGCTTTCGCTGCGTGTACTGTCTGCGCCGCTTCGAGCTCGTCTCGCAATGCCCCGACTGCGGCGAGCACCAGACCATCGCCCGCATGAGCCATACCGAAGACATGCAATGCCAGACCTGCAGAGCCTCGATGTTGAGGCCGATATGAGCGCGCGGATGAAGGAGTTGATCGCCGAGCCGCGGGTGGCGCCGTCGATCCTCTCGGCCGATTTCGCTCGCCTTGGCAGCCAGGTCGACGAGGTGATGGCCGCCGGTGCGCGGGTGATCCACGTAGACGTGATGGACGGCCATTTCGTCCCGCCGATCACGATCGGCCCGCTGGTCGCCGGCTCGATCGCCGACCAGGTCCACGATGCGGGCGGCGTGCTCGACGTCCACCTGATGATCGCCGAGCCCGACCGTCACGTCGAGGCCTTCGCCGAGGCCGGCGCCGATTCGATCACCTTCCACGCCGAGGCGACCCCGCACGCGAATCGGGTTCTTTCGGCGATCAACGAGCTGGGCTGCCTGGCGGGCCTCGCGATCAACCCCCAGACTCCCCCCGAGGCCGTCGCCGAGCTGCGCGGCTACGCCGACATAGTCCTCTGCATGACGATCAACCCCGGTTGGGGCGGCCAGAGCTTGATCCCCGAGTCCCACAACAAGCTTCGCCGTCTCGCGCCGCTCGTCGGCGACGCGAAGATCGAGGTCGACGGCGGCATCGATGCCGCCACCGCCGGGCCGATAGCCGAGGCAGGCGCCTCCCTCTTCGTAGCCGGCTCCGCCATCTTCGGCGCCGACGATCCCGCGGCCGCTTACGTCGCGATCGCCTCGGCCGCCGGCGCTTCCTAGCCCCGCGCGATCAGGGCGCCTACTACCTCCTGCCACCAGGCTTGCTCTGCCGGGTCTCCGTTGCCGCGCTCGGCGCGGCGCTCGCACCAGTTGGCCAGAGCGCGGCGCCCCCCGACCGCCACCACGGTTTCCGAAGTGATCGCATAGCGACCGTCGGCGAGGGCGACCAAGGCGGTGGAGCGGTCTCGGCGGCTGCGCAACACCGCGGCGACGGGGATGCCGTTCACCGCGCTTGGCGCCGAGGGATCGTCGATGTCGCCTCCCGGGCGGACTGTGAAGACCTGCGAGGCGCCGCGACGGGGCAGCGGTGGAGGCACGGGCGCCCCGATCGGCCCCTCGTGCCAGCGATTGGTCAACGCTTCCACCTCGTCGCGCAGCTCCCCCCGGACGAGGATGTGCAGCTCGTCGCCCTCACGCAACTCGGTGGAGCCGCGTGGGGGAATTGCCCTGCCGTCGCGGACGATCACGTTGACCAGCGCTTCGCGCGGCAACCCCAGGTCCCTCACCAGACGGCCGGCCGCCGCCGCCTCCGGTCGCAAGCGATAGGCGATCACGTCGCCCCCCATGCGGCGGATTCGCCCCGACTCCAGCAGACGCCGGGGCAGCGCCGGCTCGCTCGTCGTCAGCCCCAGGCGCGTCGCCAGCGGCTCGAAGCTCGCTCCCTGAATCAGGGTCGAGGTGACGACGACGAAGAAGACGATCGAGAACAGCTCCGTCCCGCCGCCGACCCCGGCGACGACGGGGAACGTGGCGAGCCAGATCGGCGTCGCCCCGCGCAACCCCGCCCAGCCGAGCATCGCCCGCTCCCGCATGTTGAGCGACGTGACGAGGGTCGCCGCGAACGCGGCGAGGGGCCGCGCGACAAGGATCAGCACTGCTGAGAGGGCGAGGCCCTCGACTGCCACATCCCCCAGTGTGCTGGGGAAGACCAACAGTCCGAGCAGGATGAAGAGGGCGATCTGGCCACCCAGCCAAGGCCCTCGTGGAAGGCGACGACCGTGCGGCGGGCCGGGATGTTGCCGGACCCCAGGGAGAGAGCGGTGAGGTAGGTGGCAAGCAGGCCGGAGCCATGGGCGACCTCCGCAAGGCCGTAGGCGAGCCCGGCGATCGCGATCGTCGCCACCGGGTAGATCCCATCGGTGGGGAGCCGCACCCGGTTCAGCGCGATGACCGCGACCCGCCCCAACGCCAGCCCGATCGCCGCCCCCAACGCCAGTCTGAGGACGAGAGACCCGGCCATGTCGACGAAGCCGTAGCCGGGATCCTGGATCCAGTCGATGAAGCCGATCACCAGCAGCAGGGCGACCGGGTCGTTCATCCCCGATTCCCCCTCGAGCGAGCGCGCCAGCCGTTTCTCCAGGGTCGAGCGGCGCAGCACGGCGAAGATCGCGGCGGAGTCGGTGGCCGCGATCGCGGCGCCGACCAGCATTCCCTCCAGGGTGGTGAGGTCGAAGATCCATCTCGCGGCAAGTCCGGCGACAACGGCGGTGGCGACAGTCCCGACCGTCGCCAGCGATGCCGCCGTGCCCAACACCGGGCGGATCTCCGACCAGCCGGCGGTCAGCCCGCCCTCGAAGAGAATCAGCACCAAGGCGATCGTCCCCAGCGTCCGCGCCAGCTCGGCGTCGTCGAACTCGATCCCGCCGATTCCCTCCGAGCCGGCCAGCATCCCCAGCCCGAGGAAGAGCAGCAGCCCCGGGATGCGCACCCGCTCGGCGAGCAGTGCCCCGGCTATGCCCGCGGCGAGCAGGGCGCCGGCAATCAGAATCAGCTCGGCGTCGCCTCCCATCGGGGAACCCTAGATGGCCCCCTCGTCGGCCGCCGCCAGCCGGGTCTCCAGTTCCTCGGTGGAGCCCGCCTGCGGCACGTCCTCCGCCCGCTCGTGGGGACGGCGGTAGATGAAGAACAGCAGTCCCAGCAGCAGCCCCGCGGTGAGGGTGAACCCGACCTCCACCCGGCGGAACTCGTCGGAGATCAGCGGCAGGAAGCACCAGAGGATGAAAAAGGCGGCGCAGCCGATCCAGCGTGTCGAAGCTCGCCGCACCTGACCCTGGGCGAGGCAGGCCTGGTTGATCGTCACCGAGGAGAGATAGAGGCCCATCCCGGCGGTGATCAGCAGCAGGCCGGCGCGGTCGTAGGTGAACTTGTCGCTGAAGGCGAGCTGCATCAGCTCTGGGCCGGCGATCAACACGACGATCGCGACGAGCGCGGTGAACGCGGCAAGCGCCGCCAGCACCATCCGCACCGTGTGGTGGAACTCCTTCTCGCTGCCCTCCTCGGTGGAGGTGTGGAGGCTGGTCAGGTGGGGGAGGATGCTGGTCGAGACCGCCTGGAAGAGCTGCAGCGGGGCGCGGGCGATCATCAGCACGTTGAAGATGAAGCCGGCGGCGGCGGCCCCCTCGAGGCCGCGGATGATCAGCGGCCCGGCGTTGAGGAAGACCTGCTCGCTGAACATGATCAGCAGGACGGCGGCGGCGAAGCCGGAGCCATGGCGCAGGCTGAATTCGTTCTCGGATGACCCCGGCGCGCTCTGCCGCGTTCGCCGAGCGAAGGCAGCCGGGACCACCATTAAGGAGAGGGCTGGGGCGGCGACTATGCCGATTGCGACGGCGGACTGGCCGCTTAGTAGACCGATCGCGACCAGCACGGCGAAGAGGGTGCGGAAGACCGACTCGGAGAGGATCAATGCGGTGAAGAGGCCGAAGCGGCGGTGCCCGGCGAGGTAGCCGCGGGCGAAGTAGCTCGCCGCGTAGAAGAGGACGGCCGAGAAGAAGACCCAGTAGAGGGTTTCCTTCCCTTCCAGCAGCCCGTCGGCGATCGGCTCGTGCAGGGCGAGGGTGACGACGGAGAAGGCGGCGGCGAGGCCGAGTTGGATTTTCACCGCCACCCGCACCGGCTCGGCGATCGGCTCCCCCTTCACCAGCCGCTCGGAGATGTGGCGGGAGAGCAGCTGGTCGACCGGCCGGTAGAGAGTCGAGACGGTGATGAAGACGGCCGACCAGAGCACGGTGATCTCGCCGTAGTCGGGCTTCGACAGCACGTGCGAGGCGATGAAGAAGTAGGCGTAGGTGATCGCGCCGGTGAGGCCCACGCCTACGGCGAGGAAGCTCGCCGTCCTGCCGTAGTCGGCGGTGCCCTCGGTGCCGGCCTCCCCCCGGGAGCCCGACGCTGTCCGTCGCAACCGCATCAGCGGCCGGGCGCGCCGCGCTCGTAGTGGGAGGGCTCGACGCCCAGCGACAGCTCCACCCGGCGCACCCGCTCGAAGACGCGCTGCGTCATCACCCGCTGCCCGGCCAGCAGGTCGCCGATCACCCCCAGCGCCAGCAGCTGCACGGCGGCGATGAAGAGGACCGCGCCGAGGATCAGCGACTGGATGTGGCCGGAGGTGTCGCCGTTGAAGATCCAGTCGATCAGGAACGGCGCCCAGGCGGCCAGGGCAAATACCCCGACGATGAGCCCCGCGGTCGAGAACACGCGCAGCGGCTCGTAGCGGGCGTAGATGCGCAGAATCGAGAGGGCGTTGCGGCGAACGTATGACCCTGTCGAGTCGAACAGCCGCGACTCCCGCGTTTGCGGGTTGGTGGCGATCTCGACCTGGTCGACGGCGACCAGCATCTTGCCCGCCTGGATCAGGCTCTCCAGGGTGTAGGTGAAGTTGTCGACGACGAGCAGGCCCAGGGCCGCCTCGCGGTTGTAGGCGCGAAAGCCGGAGGTGGCGTCGGCGATCTCGGTGTCGGAGAGCCGCCGCACGACCCAGCTTCCGATCCGCTGCAGCGCCTTCTTCGAGCCGGAGAAGTGGTCGATCTGGGAGACCTGGCGGTCGCCGACGACGATGTCGGCCTCGCCGGCGAGCACCGGCGCGACCAGCTTGGCGACGTCGGCGCCTCGGTACTGGTTGTCGGCGTCGGTGTTGACGACGATGTCGGCGCCGAGCTTGAGGCAGGCGTCGAGGCCGGCCTGAAACCCCGCGGCGAGGCCCTTGTTGTTCGTCAGCCGGACGATGTGCTCCACTCCGAGCTCGCGGGCGACCTCGACCGTGCGGTCGGTCGAGCCGTCGTCGATCACCAGCAACTCGATCTCGTCGATCCCCTCGATCTGCCGTGGCAGGTCGACGATAGTCGCGGGCAGTGTCGATTCTTCGTTCAGACAGGGAATTTGGATGATCAGCTTCATCGGGCGGGGGCAGAGTATCGGCAGTACTATTGATTGACTTGTCAATCAGTCTGATGACCGCACCGCTGACAGATACCGATCGGTCCTACTTGCAACGAGCCTTGGAGCTGGCCGAGGGTGGGCGTGGGCGAGTCAGCCCGAACCCGCTGGTTGGTGCTGTGCTTGTGCGAGGCGGTGAGGTGATTGGTGAGGGTTTTCATGCTGCATTGGGCGACCTTCATGCCGAGCGGGCGGCCCTCAATGATTGCCAGGAACGTGGTGAGGATCCCCGTGGGGCGACTATGTACGTGACGCTGGAGCCTTGTGCGCATCAAGGGCGGCAGCCCCCCTGCACGGAGGCGATCCTTGAGGCCGGGATCGGGCGCGTCGTCATCGCCTCCGACGATCCGAGTGAGAAGGCCGCTGGGCGCGGGCCCGGGATCCTTCGCGACGGGGGCGTCGAGGTCGAGTTCGCGGCCGGTGAGGAGGCCGCTGCCGCGCGACTGCTCAACCAGGCGTTCCGCAAGCACGCTCGCACCGGGCTGCCGCTGGTGACTCTGAAGATGGCGATGTCGATGGACGGCAGGTTCGCGACGCCGCCCGGCGACTCGCAGTGGATCTCCGGTGAGCACAGCCGTGAGCTGGTTCATCGCTGGCGTGCCGAGCACGACGCGATAGCCGTAGGCATCGGCACTGTCCTAGCCGACGACCCCCTTCTCACGGCCCGCGCCACCCCCAACCCCCGTTCCGCTGCGACTTATCCCGGTATGCCAGGGATAAGTCGCAGCGGAACGGCACCCCGTCAGCCGATTCGCGTCGTATTCGACCGGCAGGCGCGGCTTCCGCATGATTCGCAGCTGCTCCGGAGCCTGGATCAGTCCCCGGTGATTGTCGTCGTTTCTCCCGAGGCCGACGCCACGGCCCTGCGGAAAGCAGGCGCCGAGATCGTCGTCGCCGATGGCATTCCCGCCGCTCTGGCGGATCTCGGTCGTCGCGGCATCACGAGCCTCTTCCTCGAAGGAGGGCCGACCCTTGCCGCCGCATTCGTCGAAGCAGGTGAGGTCGACGAAGCACGTATCTTCGTCGCCCCGGTTCTGCTGAGCGGTTCCAAGCGACTGCCGGCATTGAACGACTCCGACGACACCCTGATCACGGCCCGGTTCAAGGAGTGGTGATGTTCACCGGACTGATTCAAGACATCGGCAGGGTGGAGGCGGTCGAGGCCGGCGCCGAGGGGGCGCGTCTGCGGATCGCGACGAAGCTGGCTCCTGAAATCGCCCCCGGCGACTCGGTAGCTGTCGACGGCGTCTGCCTAACCAAGGTGCAACGCGTAAGCCCCGTTATGGGGGGACAAAGCGTTGCACCTGGGGAGGGGGAGGCAGGCGACGGGCAAATCGAAGTCGAGGCGATGAACCAGACGCTTGAGGTGACCTCGCTCGGCGGCTTGAGCGCTGGCGACCGGGTCAACCTGGAGTTGGCGATGAAGGCCTCCGATCGCCTCGGCGGGCACATCGTTCAGGGGCACGTCGACGGCGTGGGGGAGGTCGTCTCCCTGGCCGAGGACGGGTTCGCGCGGCGCCTGCGAGTGGCGCTGGAGCCCGAGCTGGCGCGCTACGTGGTCGAGAAGGGCTCGATCGCCTTGAACGGCGTTAGCCTCACCGTCGCGGCGCTGGGGGACGACTGGGCCGAGGTTTCTCTCATCCCTGAGACCTTGGAGCGAACGAGCCTCGGCGAACTGGCGCAGGGCAACAGGCTGAACATCGAGTGCGACATCGTGGCGAAGTACGTGGAGCGGATCATGGGACCATTGGCCGGAAAGGAGCAGGCGTGAGCCAGATGACGGAGACGCGGAGGACAGAGGACGCGACGGAGAAGGGCGACAGCCCCTTCTCGACGATCGAAGAGGCGATCGAGGAGATCCGGCGCGGCCGCATGGTCGTCGTCTGCGATGGCGAGGACCGCGAGAACGAGGGCGACCTGGTGATGGCCGCGCAGTTCGCCACGCCGGAGGCGGTCAACTTCATGGCCAAGGAGGCGCGCGGGCTGGTCTGCCTGGCGCTGACCGCGGAGCGCTGCGAGCGGCTCGGGCTCAACCTGATGGCGGCCAAGAACGAGGCGCCGTTGCAAACCGCCTTCACGGTCACGATCGAAGCGGCCGGGGGCGTCAGCACCGGCATCTCCGCCCACGACCGCGCTCACACGATCCAGGTCGCGATCGACCCCGGCTCCGGCCCCAAGGACATCGTCGTCCCCGGCCACATGTTCCCGCTGCGAGCCAAAGACGGCGGCGTCCTGGAGCGCACCGGCCACACCGAGGCCAGCGTCGACCTCGCCCGCCTCGCCGGCCTCATTCCCGCCGGCGTGATCTGCGAGGTGATGAACGACGACGGCACGATGGCCCGCGTCCCCGACCTGATCCCCTACTGCGAGAAGCACAAGCTGAAGATGGTCACGGTCGCCGACCTGATCGCCTACCGCCGCCGCACCGAGAAGCTGGTCGAGCGGGTCGTCGCCACCGCGCTCCCCACCGAGTTCGGCGACTTCACCGCGGTCGGCTACCGCTCCCTGGTCGACGACAAACACCACGTCGCGATGGTCAAGGGCGAGGTCGACGGCGCCGAGGACGTGCTGATCCGCGTCCATAGCGAGTGTCTCACCGGCGACGTCTTCCACAGCCTGCGCTGCGACTGCGGCGACCAGTTGACCGCAGCGCTCTCGATGATCGAGCGCGAGGGCCGCGGCGTCCTGCTCTACCTCTCCCAGGAGGGGCGCGGGATCGGCCTGCTCAACAAGCTGCGCGCCTACAAGTTGCAGGAGGAGGGCGCCGACACGGTCGAGGCCAATCTCAAACTCGGCCTGCCCGCCGATCTACGCGACTACGGGATCGGCGCCCAGATCCTCGGCGACCTCGGCCTGACCAGCATCCGCATCCTCACCAACAACCCGAAAAAGATCGTCGGGCTGGAGGGATACGGGCTCTCGGTCAGCGAGCAGGTGCCGATCGAGGCCCTGCCGAACGCCCACAACGAGGCCTACCTGCGAGCGAAGCGGGACAAGCTCGGCCACTCGCTGCACCACCAGGGCCTCGCCCTCGACGAGGAGATGATCCATGACGAGGAGGAGCGCGACGCTGAGGTGGCGGATGGCTGAGGACGGCGCGTTCCTCGAGAGCTTCGACGACGCCGAGCGCTCGATCCTCTCCTCCTCCCGTTTCGCGGTCTGCGTCGGCCGCTTCTACGAGGACCTGGCCCAGCGGCTGCTGAAAGGCGCCGAGGAGGGATTCGCGCTGGCGGGCGTGCCGGCGTCCTCGATCCGCCACGCCTCCGTTCCCGGCGCCTACGAGCTGCCCTTCGCGGCGCAGCTGCACGCCGCCGGCGGCGACTTCGACGGCGTCGCCTGTCTCGGCGTCGTCATCCGCGGCGAAACCGACCACTACGACTTCGTCTGCGCCGAGGCCGCCCGCGGCATCCAGGACGTGCAGCTGGCGACCGGCGTGCCCTGCGCCTTCGGCGTGATCACCTGCGACACGATGGAGCAGGCCCTCGCCCGGGCGGGCGGGGGCAAGCGCGATCAGGGCCGCAACGCCGCGCTTACGGTCGCCCGCATGGCCCTCCTAAAACGTCAACTGGCCTGATCGCCTACCATCCACGATCCTCATGGCCAAGGTATGCCACAGCTGCGGCAAAGGACCGGCGTTTGGCAACTCGCGCAGCCACTCGATGGTCGCCACCAAGCGCCGCTTCGACCCGAACCTGCAGAAGGTCCGGATCCAGGACGGCGGGGCCAAGCGCCGCGTCTACGTCTGCACTCGCTGCCTGAAGGCGAACAAAGTGACTAAGGCGGCCTAGCCTCCAAGTAGATTCAGCCTCCGCATGGCTGATCCGTCCATCGAGCGCTTCCGGCGCGTCATCACCTCCGCCTACGCCTCCCTGGAGTCCCGCCGCCAGGAGGTAAACGACCTCAACGTCTTCCCGGTCGCCGACGGCGACACCGGCGACAACATGGCGATGACGATGCGCGCCGTGATGGAGGAGCTGGACCGGCTCGACGGGCTCGAAGTCGACGAGGTGGGGCGGACCCGGCTGGTGCAGGCGCTGGCCCGGGCGGCGCTGATGGGCGCGCGTGGCAACTCCGGCGTCATCCTCAGCCAGATCGTTCGCGGCGCGGCGGAAGAGCTGGCCAGCCGCCCCGGCGAGTTGATCGATCCGGTGCTCGTCGCGTCCTCGTTCGCCAGCGCCGCGGACGCCGCCTATGAGTCGGTGCGCGAGCCGGCGGAGGGGACGATGCTGACCGTCTTCCGCGAGATGGCCCACTCGGTCGCTCGTCAGCTTGCCCACCTGGAGGCCGAGAAGCAGCGGCTCGACCGGGGGGTGACGGACGCCGAGCAGGATGCGATCCTCGCCGCCGTTCTGGAGCGGGCGATGGAGGACGGGAAGCGCGCTGTGGAGCGCACTCCCGAGCAGCTCGAGGTGCTGAAGGACTCCGGCGTGGTCGACGCCGGCGGCTACGGCTTGGTGCTGATCCTCGCCGGGGTGGTCGCCGGGCTGCGCGGCGACGGCTCCGAGCTGCCGCCGGTCCCCCACCAGGAGGCGCCCCGCCTCAGTCGCCCCCACCACGAGGACAGCCGCTTCCGCTACTGCACGAACTTCATCGTCTCGGGAACGGGGCTGGCCGGCCGCGAGTTCGTGCCGGGGCTGGAGGAGCTGGGGGACTCGGTCCTGGTCGTCGGCGACGAGGTGACGCTGAAGGTCCACGTCCATACCGACGAGCCCGAGGCCGCGGTGACTCTCTTCGAGGATGTAGGCGAGGTGACCAACCTCGACGTCGCCGACATGCGCGAGCAGATCGCCGAACGCCACGCCCGACTGGAGGGAGGCCGGACCGGCGTGCTCGCCGTGGCCGCGGGCGAGGGCCTGGAACGCCTTTTCACCGAGTTGGGCGCCCACGTCGTCCCGGGCGGCGAGACCCTCAATCCGTCGACCTACGAGCTGCTGGCCGGAATCCACGAGGTGCCGGCGGAGGAGGTGCTGGTCCTGCCCAGCTCCACCAATGTGGTTATGGCGGCCGAGCGAGCCTGCGAGTTGTCGGAGAAGCCGGCCCGCGTCGTCACCGCCAACTCCCAGCAGGAGAGTCTGCTCGCCTTGGTCGAACTCGATCCGGCCGCCTCGGGGGAGGAGAACGCAGAGCGCCTTGGTGCCGCCCTGGAGGGGATCGCCACCGGCGGCGTCGCCCCCGCCGCCCGCGACGACGCCCAGGGGCGCTTCCGCCAAGGGGACGCGGTCGGCTTCGCCGACGACGAGATCGTCGCCTGGGGGGGTGCGGGGTCGACTCTCGCGGCCACGATCGAGCGGCTTGCCGAGGGCGCCGAGATCGTCACCGTGATCGCCGGCGAGGGCGCCCCGATTCCCCTCGCGGAGATCGACACTCACGTCCCGGACGGGGTCGAGCTCGAGACTCACGAAGGGGGCCAGCCGAGCTGGTGGTGGCTGCTCGCGGCCCAGTGACACGCTCCTTCGCCGGCGTCTCCGAGCCAACCAGGGAACAGCTGCGCGACGCCCCGGTCCACTGGCCGCGCCCCAGCGTCCTAGACGCCTCGCTGAAGGCCCTCGAGGGCGTCGGTCCCAAACTGGCGGAAGCTGCCTCCGAAGCCGGCATTCACACCATTGGGGACCTACTGCTGCGAGTTCCGCACAGCCATCGCGACCGCACTGTCGTTCCACTGGCCGAGCTGGAACCGGGAGACAAGGGGACCGTTCGCGTAGAAGTGTTGGGCAACACGCCGCGCCCATTCCGCCGCCGTGGCTTCTCAATCACCTCGGTCAGAGTCGGTGACGAGTCGGGATCGGTCAGGGCTTCGTGGTTCAACCAGCCATGGGTCGCCCAGAAGCTCACCCCGGGCACCCGTTTGCTGCTTACCGGCTCTCTCGACAGACGCGGTTTCCGTGTGTCCGAGTATGAGCTGCTCGAAGCGGTGCGAGAGGGGGACGCGCGGCTTATGCCCGTACATCCGGCAACCGAGAGCCTCAAAGCGCAGCGAATCCGCGAATGGGTGGAGCGGGCCATCAGATGGGCTCCGAATCTGATCGAGGGACTGCCGGGGGAGATGCGGGTGCGGAAGGAGTTGGCCGGAGTCGGGGATGCGATCAAGGCCATTCACTTCCCTGACAGCGAAAAAGACGTAGATGAGGCTCGGAGACGGCTGGCGTTCGAGGAGCTGTTCCTTTACCAGGCCATCCTCGCCACGAGCAGAAAGGCGCACCGGGTTGCTCGGCCGGCGCCACGGATCGGAACGGCTGAGAGGACAGTAGGGAGGTGGTTGGAGTCACTGCCGTTCGAGCCGACCGGGGATCAGTTGAAGGCGTTCGATGAGATCGATGCTGACCTCGATTCGGGTGAGCCGATGCAGCGGCTGCTGATGGGTGAAGTCGGGTCTGGGAAGACGGTGGTGGCGCTGTACGCAATGTTGCGGGCGTTGGAGAAGGGGTTTCAGGCGGCTTTGATGGCGCCGACCGAGACCCTTGCCGAGCAGCATGCGGCAACGTTGAACCGGCTGCTGGCGCATGACTTGATTCCATTCGCGCTGCTTACCGGGGCGACGCCCGCGCCACAGCGCAAGGCGGACTTGGCGCGGTTGGCCACCGGGGAGCTTGGGCTGGTGGTGGGGACGCACGCGCTGATCGAACCCACGGTGCGGTTCGCCCGGCTCGGCGTCTGCGTCGTCGACGAGCAGCATCGCTTTGGGGTGCAGCAGCGCCGCGCGCTTGACTCGAAGGGGGTGGAGGGGATGGCCCCTCATGTCCTGCACATGACCGCTACGCCGATCCCGCGCACCCTCTCGCTGACCGCCTACGGCGATCTCGACACGACCGCCCTGCACGAGCTTCCGGCCGGCCGCAAGCCGGTCGAGACGCGACTGGTCGACGAGGACGAGCGCCCCGGCGCCTACGAGTTCATCCGCGCCCGCCTGCGCGAGGGGCGCCAGGCCTACGTCGTCTGCCCGCTGGTCTCCGAGTCCGAGAGATTGCAGGGGAAGGCGGCGGAGAAGGAGGCCGCGCGCTTGGCCGCGGAGGAGCTGAGCGATTTCGAGATCGGCGTCCTCCACGGCCAGATGCCATCCGCTCGCAAGGCCTCGGCGATGGAAGCCTTCGCCTCCGGTGCCACGGATGTGCTGGTCGCGACGACCGTGATCGAGGTCGGGATCGACGTCCCCAACGCGACCGTGATGGTGATCGAGGGCGCCGAGCGCTACGGCGTCTCCCAGCTTCACCAGCTCCGCGGCCGGGTGGGGCGGGGGGAGCACGAGTCCATTTGTTTGCTCTTCGCGGACCAGGCGGGCGGGATGGCGCGGCGGCGGCTGAAGGCGGTGGAGCGCGAGCGCGATGGCTTCAAGCTCGCCGAGGTCGACCTCAGCCTGCGCGGGGAAGGGGAGATCCTCGGCACCCGCCAGCACGGCCTGCCCCGCTTCGCCGTCGCCGAGCTCCCCGAGGACACGCCGACCTTGGTCGCGGCGCGTGACGAGGTGCTGGCCCTGCTGCGCCGCCGCGGGTCCCTAGACGCGCCCGAGCTCGGCCCGCTGCTCGAAGCCGCCCGTCGCCGCTTCGGCGCCGACGCCGCCGACCCGATCCCGCTCTAATGACCGCGTGAGGGTGATCGCCGGAGAGCTGGGCGGGCAGCGCCTTGTCGCGCCGCGGGGCTGGAAGGTGCGGCCGACCTCCGATCGCGTTCGCGAAGCGATCTTCTCGGCGCTGGCCGACCGAGTGACCGGCGCCCGTGTCCTCGACCTCTACTGCGGCACCGGCGCCCTCGCGATCGAGGCGCTCTCGCGCGGGGCGTCCGCCGCCGTTCTGGTCGACCGCGACACCCGTGCCGCGCTCGGCAACGTCGAGCGGCTCGGCCTCCGCGATCGCGTGGAGCTGGTCCGCGCCGATGTGGAGCGGTGGCTTTCGAGCAGACCCGAAGGGCCCGCGGC
>Ga0247754_1000011_pt1 | contig 18120 bp, 17 predicted proteins | sample UWRJS184509B5_FD_181015 | JGI IMG/M metagenome (GOLD analysis project Ga0247754, IMG submission 181015) | Soil microbial communities from Arlington Agricultural Research Station in Wisconsin, United States - UWRJ-S184-509B-5 | ecosystem: Environmental > Terrestrial > Soil > Agricultural land... | reverse complement strand
TACCGGGGGCCAGTCCCGATCGTCACCCACCTTCACGGCGGCCACAACACCCAGCAGAGCGACGGCTTCCCCGAGGCCTGGTACCTGCCCGCGGCGCGCAACATCCCAGCGGGGTACGCAAGGAGTGGCTCGCGCTACAGACGGTTCCGGGCGATAGCGCAGCGCGTTCTCGGTCAGGCGTGGAAGCCCGGCCGTGCGGTCTTTCAGTACAGCAACAGGCAGCGGGCGGCGACGATGTGGTACCACGACCACACGCTTGGTATGACGCGCTCCAACGTCTACGCTGGGCCGGCGGGCTTCTACCTCTTGCGGGGAGGGCCCGCGGACACGGTGGCGGGGATGCTCCCCGGGCCGGGGCCGGCTCCCGGAGACCCGCCCGGGCGGGACTACTTCGAGATTCCGATCGCGATCCAGGACCGCTCGTTCACCGAGGATGGCGATCTCTTCTACCCCGACAATCGCGCCTTCTTCGAGGGCATGCGTCCCTCCCAGCTGCAGATCCCGTTCATGCCAGAGAGGGCTTGCGATGGCCGCAGCGATGTGGCGCCGATCTGGAACCCGGAGTTCTTCGGCAACGTGATGGTCGTCAACGGCTCGAGCTGGCCATCGCTCGACGTGCAGGCGCGGCGCTACCGCTTCCGCCTCCTCAACGGCTGCAACTCGCGCTTCCTGATCCTGAGAATGGACAACGCGCTGCCGTTCTGGCAGATCGGCAACGACGGCGGCTTCCTACCGACGCCTGTCGAGCTTCCCGAGGTTCTCCTCGGCCCGGCTGAGCGCGCGGACGTGATCGTCGACTTCACGAACGTCTCACCCGGAAGCGAGATCATCCTGCGAAACCTCGGGCCCGACGAGCCGTTCGGCGGCGGCGTTCCCGGAGTCGACTTCGATCCGGCCGATCCGGATACGACGGGGCAGGTGATGCGCTTCCGGGTCGTCCCGGCGACGGGTCCCGACCCCAGCACGCCGCCGAGCCGGCTCGGTCTGCCGGCGCCGGCCCCGTTCGGGAAGGCAGACAAGACACGCCGGGTCTCACTCAACGAGCAGGAGTCCTCGACGGTACGGACGAGGACCGACCGCGCGGGAAACGTAGTGCTCGCCTGCGGGAGCGGCGAGCGGTTTGGTCCCACGGAGGCCGATCTCGGAACGTTGAAGCGCAACGGCAGGGGGAGGGCACTCGGCTGGGACGAGCCGCCGACGGAGACCCCTGCTCTCGGCGCGACTGAGGTGTGGGAAATCCACAACTTCACCGCTGATGCCCACCCGATCCACATCCATGAGATCGCCTTCGAGGTGGTGGGGCGACAGCGACCGGGCGGCGCTCGCCGGCCGCCGGAGAGCTGGGAGGCAGGCCGCAAGGACACCGTGATCGCCTACCCGGGCGAAATCACGCGGGTGAAGGGGCACTTCGATCGGTCCGGGCTATTCGTCTGGCACTGCCATATCCTCGAGCACGAGGACAACGAGATGATGCGGCCCTACCGCATCGGTTGAGGCACCAATCAGCGCCGGCGCTTCGACTTCGAGAATACCTTCCTACCCGGCCCACCAGTCGCGCCGGCCCTCGACGTCTTCGCGCGGATCCTCGCCGAGGTTGGGTGCGCCGATGACGAGGATTTCGAGGCCCTCCGGCCCGGCCTCGTAGCCTCGCCATGTGCCGGGCGGGACGCGCACCGCGTCCCATTCCTTGAGCTCGACGATCTCGTCGTCGAGCTTCATCCGCCCGCTGCCGCGCAGGACCACGTACACCTCCTCCTGCTTCTTGTGGGTGTGGCCGTACGGAAAGCGATAGTTGGGTGGGACGCGCTGGTAGGTCAGGCCGGATTGCTCGAGCTCGAGCGCCCTGGTCGCCATGCGAAACTCCAGGTCCGGCGAGCCGTCGAAGTTGGACCCGACGTCCTCCGGGTCCTCCTTGAGATTTCTGAGAGTGAACCGCTTCATTTCACGATCCTGTACTTGAGGTGGGTGACGCCGGGCGCCTCGACGGCTCGGACCTGCTCCAGCCGCACCTCCGCGTCCCCGAGGTTGTCGAAGAGGCGAGCGCCGTCGCCGAGCACCAGCGGAACGACGTGGAGCTCAAGCTCGTCCAGCAGTCCCGCCGCCAGGTACTGCTGCGCGACCTGGGCGCCGCCCCAAAGCGCCACGTCCTTGCCGCCGGCCGCCTCTCTCGCCCGTTCGAGCGCGGACTCGATTCCGTCGGTGACGAAGTGGAACGTGGTCCCTCCCTCCATCTCCACGGGATCGCGCGGGTGGTGGGTGAGAATGAACACGGGGTAGTGGTAGGGAGGCTCGTCGCCCCACCAGCCCGTCCACTGCCCGTCGCCCCAGTCGCCGCCGCCGATGGGGCCGAACATGTTGCGACCCATTACGGCGGCCCCGACGTTCTCGAGCGACTCCTCGAATACCCGTGTGCTCTCGTTCACTTCGCCGCCCTCCTTGCCGTGCGGCTGGCGCCAGGCGGCGAGCGGAACCACCCAATCGTGGAGCCGTTCGCCGCCCTCGCCGAGCGGGTTCTCCTCGCTCTGGTTCGGGCCGGCGACGAAGCCGTCCAGCGAGATCGAGATATGACACTTGAGCTTGCTCACAGCGCCTCCAGTTAGCCGATCGGTTCCGCCAGTTCGATGATGATCCCCTCCGGGCCGCGGATGTAGCAGAGCCGATAGATGTCCTCGTAGCTCTCCAGCTCGCCGACGAGTTCGGCGCCGCGGGCTCGCAGGCCGGCGACGACGGCGTCGATGTCCTCGACGACGAATGAGATGTGGCGGATGCCCCGAGCGTTGGCAGGCGCGTCCGCGGCGCCGCTCTGACTCGGCGGCGAGTGGAACTTGATGAGCTCGACTCTCGCATTGCCGTCCGGCGTCTGCATCATCGCGAGGTCCGTCCGCACGCCGTCGAGCCCCACGATGCGATCCGCCCAGCGGCCTTCCACTGATCCCTCACCCTGAAGCTCGAGTCCGAGCGCGGCGAAGAACTCGGTCGCGGCCGCGAGGTCGTCGACAACAATCCCGACATGGTCCATCCGTTGGACAGTCATGTGTTCGACGGTACTGCTTTCCCGTGAAGGCTCATTCGACGTCGTAACGTTTGTTTCACTCTCGCAGGGGAACCTAACCAGCACTGGAGCGCCGAGCGAAAGGACGGTCTGAATGCCCGAGGGGAAGCCTTATACGCACCTCAACCTGGAGGAGGCGAAGGACATGGCCGCCGGGTTCGGCCATGGCGAGATGGGGGAGGTCCGCTTTCCCAACCACGACCTGAACACCGAGCAGACCGGCCTCAGCCATCACCGGCTTCGCCCGGGCGCGCGACAGCCGTTCGGCCACCGCCATAACCAGGCCGAGGAGGTCTACGTCGTGCTGGCGGGGTCGGGCCGGGTGAAGTTGGACGATGAGATCCGGGAGATCGGGAGGCTGGACGCGATCCGCGTCGCCCCCGAGGTCACCCGCAACTTCGAGGCCTCAGACGAGGGTCTGGAATTGCTTGCCTTCGGTCCGCGTTACGAGGGGGATGCGGAGATGCTGCACGGGTGGTGGGAGGACTGACGCGCGCCTGGTCGCCGCCGCTCAGGACAGCTTGACGCCGCCGTCCTCGGTGACGGTCCAGTGGGGGTTGTGGGCGATCTCCCACGGGTGGCCGTCGGGGTCGATGAAGAGGCCGCTGTAACCGCCCCAGAAGGTCTCGGCCGGCTCGCGGCCGATGGTGGCGCCGGCGGCTCGGGCTTCTTCGATCGTGGCGTCGACCTCTTCGGGGGAGGCGAAGTTGAGCGCCAGGGTGACGCCGCCCCAACCGCCCGAGTCCTCGACGCAGCTGTCCTCAGCCAGGCGATCGCGATCCCACAGGGCGACGATCATGTCGCCGGCTTGGAAGAAGACGACGTCGTCATCGGGCCCGGCGCCGGTCTGCCAGCCGAGCGCCTCATAGAAGCGACGCGCCCGGCCGAGGTCGCCGACCCCCAGTGTGATCAGGCTGACTCGCTGCTTCACCCGGATCATTGTGCCAGCGTGCGTCCCGCTCTATCTATCCTCGATGCCATGGACGCGATGACCTTGATCGGGGTGCCGATCGACTCGGTCGGTCGCTCCGGCGGCGCCGAGCACTCCCCTGGAGCGCTGCGCGATCTGGGGGTCGTCGAGGCTCTGGGTGGGCAGGACGACGGCGATCTCGACGTCAGTATCCGCGGCGACGATCGGGACCCGGATACCGGCATCCTCGCCGGCCCGGACGTGCTGAGGACGACGGAGACGATTCGCGCCGCCGTCGCCGAGCGGATTTCCGCCGGCGACCGCCCCTTCCTGCTCGGCGGCTGCTGTGCGGAGCTGCCGGGAGCGCTGGCCGGGGCGCGGGACGCTGTGGGAGAGGTCGGGCTCGTCCATCTCGACGGCCATCTAGACCTCTACGACGGCTTCACCTCCGCAACAGGAGAGGCCGCCGATATGCCGGTCAGCGTCGCGCTCGGCCTCGGGCCGGCCGCCTGGGTCGAGGCCTGCGGTGGCGCCTCTACGGCGCCGGAGCGCACCGCGATCGTCGGCTACCGCGACAAGGAGGAGTCGCTGCGCTACGGGATGCGCCAGCCCGAGGAGCTCTCCCCGCCCCCGATCCTCCGCTCGGTCGAGGACGTTCGCGCCGAGGGGCCGGGCGAGGCCGCGGCGCGGGTGGCGGCGGCGGTCGGCGCCGAGTCCCCCTTCTGGCTGCACTTCGACGTCGACGTCCTCGACCAGGACGTCTTCCCCGCCACCGACTACCTGATGCCGGGAGGGATGACGTGGGAGGAGCTGCGCGCGGTCCTCGAGCCTCTGCTCGCATCGTCCGCCCTTATCGGCGCCTCGCTTGCCTGTTACAACCCCGAAAAGGACCCCGACCGCGTCTGCGGCAGAGCCCTCGTCGCCGCGCTCAGCGCCCGCTGACGTGCAGCTCGATCGCGTGGATCTGGCTCTGGCCGTAGGAGCCGGTCTGGACCGGGCCGGCGGCGCTGATCAGGTCGCCTTCTTCCGGTAGGGGCTGCGGCCGCAGGTCCTTGCGGACGTCGATAACAGTCAGTCCCGGGAGGGTGATGCCCTGCGGGTCGGCGATGACGAAGTGGGCGTCGCCGTCCCCATCGGGGTCGACTCTCTCGATGTAGGTGATCCGGCCCTTGGCGCTGCGGCAGCTTGGTAGGCCAGGTGGGCAATGGGAGGGCGCAACGGTTTCAGTTCGGGCTTTCTGCTTCAGCGTGGCGCTCTGCCGTTCGATCAGCGGGGCCGACGCCTCCTGCTTTCCCTCGCCGTCGTCGCCGCACCCGGCGGCGCCGATCAACGCGACCAGGCCCACCAGCCAGGCAATGCCGCAGCCGGCAGCCCTAAGCATGGCTCTCCAGGCGCTCGGCGAGGCGGTTCATGCCTCGCCGGCGGGCCGCTTCGGCGGCGCCGGCCCAGTCGGTGGGGCGGTCCGGGGGGCGCTCGACGCCGGCGTCGCGCAGCGTCGCGATGTCCTTGAAAGCGAGCAGGTCCTCGCGGGCGTCGATCAGGGCCCCGCGCAGTTTGGGACGGGGCTCGCGGATGGCGTTGTCGAGGACGCCCTCCAGGGAGCCGTGGCGGCGCAGCAGCTCCGCCGCGGTTTTCGGGCCGACGCCCTTCGCCCCGGGCAGCCCGTCGGAGGGGTCGCCGCGCAGGGCGATGAAGTCGGGAACCAGCTCGGGGCCGATGCCGTAGCGCCGGCGCACTTCCTCCGCGTCGACCGGCTCGCCGCCTCTGCTCCCGGTCTTCACATAGAGGACCGTCACCCCCTCGCCCGCGCACTGGTACATGTCGCGGTCGCCGGTCATCAGCAGCGCGTGGCCGCCTGCTTCCGCCTCGCGCCGCGCGTAGGTGCCGAGCAGGTCGTCGGCCTCGAGGTCCTCGCTGGTCGCGACGGCCCAGCCGAAAGCCTCGAAGAAGTCGCGGGCGGCGGTGAACTGGGGCGCCAGCTCGTCGGGCATCGCCGCCTCGCGCTCGGCGTGATAGGCGGGATACAGCTCCGTCCGGTAGCTCGCGGCGTCGGGACCGAAGCAGAGGACGACGGCGCGCGGCGCGTAGCGCTCCACTTCCCGCACGATCAGGTTCGCCGTTCCCAGCAGCGCATTGACCGGCTCCTTGTCCGGCCCCACGATCGTCTTCGGCAGCGCGTAGAAGGCGCGGAAGAGCAGCGAGGGCGCGTCGACGGCGAGCAGCGGCTGGGCCACGGCTCAAACCCTACGGTTTGCGGGAACAGGGAAGCGCCGGGATACTCGTTTCGGACACCGACGAGGACACTCAGGGAACGCCAGGCGACCTCGACCACTCCGCCGATCGCGACGACTGATTACCCGCGCAGGTCCTCGGCGAGCAGGTCCATCAGCAGTCCGTCGCGCCACTCGCCGTCCGGCCCCTTCGAGTACTTGCGCATGACGCCGACGGGGCGGAAGCCGACGGCCTTAGGCGCGGATCGCGCGGTCGTTGCCGACGGCGGGGTCGATGGTGACGCGGTGGTGCCCACACTCGTCGATCAGCCAGTCGACCGCCATCCGCAGGGCGCGGGGGCCGATTCCCCGCCCCTGGCGATCCGGCGCCAGCATGATGTCGACGCCGCCGTGACGGAACTCGGGCTCGTCCTCCTCCCACACTCCGAGCCAGCCGGAAATCTCCCCGTCGACCTCGACCGCGAAGGCGTCGCCGTCGCTGAGCAGGTCGGCGCGCAGCTTCTCCTCGCTCTCGACGAACCCCCACCACTCGCTCACCCCCGGGGCGGAGACGATCTCCACCAGCGCGTCGAGGTCCCGCTCCTCGATCGGGCGCAGGATCAGCCCCTCGTTGCGAAGCGTCGGCAGCTTCATGGCGCCAGTGTCCCACCGGCAGGACGATTCGTTGCTCGGGGCAGACGTACGCACATTGCCTGTACACTCGCTGGCGGATGGCCACCAAAAATCGAGAAACGCGAGACCGCCGCTGGGACCTGCGTGTCGCAGAGTCCGAGGATGCGCTAGTGCGCGCCGCCAGCGATTCGACGGAAACGAGCTACACCAGCTTCGTCAGGCATGCCGCCGTCGCGGAAGCGCGACGGATCTTGGCCGATCGCACGGCGTTTGAATTGAACGCACCCGCCTGGGAGCGGTTCTCCGAGCTTCTAGATCGTCCCGCAGCGGCGCCGGCCGGCCTTCGCGATCTCTACTCAAAGCCGAGCATCTTCGAGTAGCGGCCGGCGATGGGTTACTCGCGGCCTGAGCCGCTGCGGGGCAAGCACCAACTCGACGGCTTCGAATCCGGGGAGGAGTCGCTCGATCTCTGGCTGCATCGCTACGCTCGCCATGCCGAAGCGGCCGGTTCAGCGAGGGTCTTCGTTACCTCTGCTGGGGGCAGCCGTGTGGTGGGCTACTACGCGCTGGCTGTCGGGCAGGTCGAGCCAGAGAATGCAACGACTCGCCTATTGAAAGGCCAGCCCGGCGGGCGACCGGTTCCCGTCGTGATTCTCGCTCGCCTCGCGGTCGATCGAAGCCATCAGTCCCGCGGCGTCGGCCGCTCCCTTCTCCAGGATGCTCTGTTGCGTTGCGCGGCCGCGGCGGAGTCGGTTGGGATCCGTGCGTTGGTAGTTCACGCGCATGAGGAAGCACGCGACTTCTATCTTCGCTTTGGCTTCGAGCCTTCGCCGACGGACCCGCTTCACCTGATCTTGCTGGTCAAAGATCTAAAGCGGTTTCTCAGAGGCGCCAAACGCGCGTGGGAGACTGGCGGCGATGGGTCGTGACTTGGTCGACGTGGCGGTGGTTGGGGCGGGGCTGTCCGGGCTGCGGGCGGCCCGAGCGCTGGCGGACGCCAGCCGGGAGGTCGTTGTGCTGGAGGCGCGCGACCGGGTCGGGGGGCGGCTGCTGAACGCGACGCTCGGCGACGGGGTGACGGTCGACGTCGGCGGCCAGTGGGTCGGCGACGACCACGAGCGGGTGCGGGGGCTGGCCGGGGAGCTGGGCCTGGAGATCTTCCTCCAGTTCGGCGAGGGCAAGAACGTGGTCGACGTGGCCGGGACGCGACGTCTCTATAAGGGGACGATTCCGCGCCTTGGCCCGCGCGTCCTCTGGGACATCTTCATCGCCCGCCGCCGCCTCGATCGGCTGGCGAAGGGGGTCTCCGCGGAGGAGCCCTGGGCCGCCGATCGGGCCGCCGACCTCGATGGGCAGACGCTCGCCGCCTGGATCGAGGAGAACGTGCGCACGCCGATGGCCGGCGAGCTGATCGGCCTCGCAGGCCGCACGGTGTGGGGGGCGGGCCCCGAGGAGCTTTCGATGCTTCACGTTCTCTTCTACGTCAATTCCGCGGGCAGCTTCGACAAGCTGATCGATACCGAGGGGGGAGCCCAGCAGGACCGCCTCGACGGCGGCGCGCAGCAGCTGCCGCTGGGGCTCGCCGAGTCGCTGGGCGAGCGAGTTCGGCTCTCGACCCCGGCGCGGCGGATCGAGCAGCGGGGCGAGGTCGTGCGAGTCCTCGCCGAGGGCGCCGAGATCGAGGCGCGCCGCGTCATCGTCGCCGCGCTGCCGGCGATCGCGGCGCGGATCGAGTTCGACCCGCCGCTCCCCGAGCAGCGCCGGCAGCTGGCTGAGCGGCTGCGTCCCGGCCGCCTCAGCAAGTGCATGGCTCTCTACGAGGAGCCGTTCTGGCGCGATGACGGCTTCACCGGCGAGGCGGTCACCGACGCGGGCCCGGTGACGCTCACCTTCGACAGCTCTCCCCGCGACGGGTCCGCCGGCGTCCTGCTCGGCTTCGTCGGCGGCCCGGAGGTGGGCGATATGGACGGCATGGGGGAGGGGGAGCGCCGTGTCGCGGTGCTCGCATGCTTCGAGCGCCTATTCGGCCCCCGTGTCGCGCAGCCAACCGACTACGTCGAGCAGGTCTGGAGCGAGGAGGAGTGGTCGGGGGGCGGACCGACCTCGAATTTCGGCCCCGGCGGCTGGACCGCCGCCGGCCCCTCCCTGCGCGAGCCCGCCGGCCGCATCCACTGGGCCGGCACGGAGACCGCCACGGTCTGGTCCGGCTATATGGAAGGCGCCCTACAGGCCGGCGACCGTGCCGCGGCGGAGATTCTCGCCGCTGAGCCCGGCGTCGGTTAGTGTCGTCTGACCCGGTCCTCCCCAAAGAACGGAGACTCGATGGCCTACGAGATGCAGATCCGCGGCACCCAGAGCGAGGTGAAGGTCCGCAGCCCGTGGGCGGCGGCGCTCCTGCCGCTCATCACCCTCGGCATATACCACTTGGTCTGGTGGTACCGGATCAATCGAGAGCTGCGCGACTACGGCCAAGCGAAAGGCTATGACCTCGGCCAGAACCCGACCAACTCGGTCCTGGCCCTCTTCCCCGGCGCGCTGATCATCGTCCCCGCCATCATCACCTACTGGCGCGGCGTCAAGCGCGTGATGGGCGCCTCCCGCCTCGCCGGCAAGGAGCCGCTCAACGGCTGGATCGCGATCATCCTCTACCTCCTGATCGCGCCGGGGCTGTGGGCGTACATCCAGGTCTCGCTCAACGACGTCTGGCGCGAAGAGGCTGAGGCGCTGGCCGGCCAGGAGCCGCCCGCTCCCGCGGACACGATGCCGCCGCCGCTGCCTCCAGAGCAGCAGCAGCCCGCATCCGGGGAGCAGCCCCCGGCGCCGCCCAACGTCTAGGCGTCACAGGTCAGGCCCGGCCGTGTGAACCGGGCCTGACCTACACTCGCCCGATGGACCGGGCGCTGCTCGCACGCACGCTCGCCGACGCCGGCGAGCCCGCCTACCGCGCCTCCCAGGTGTGGGAATGGGTGGCGCGCGGAGCCTCCTCCTATGAGGAGATGACCAATCTGCCCGGGACGCTGCGCGACCGCCTCGCCGCCGCGGTGCCCCTTTCCACCCTCGCCCTCGAGGCCGAGGCCAAGTCCGACGACGGCACCGTCAAGGCCCTCTTCCACACCGCCGACGGGCGCCCGATCGAGGCTGTGCTGATGCGCTACCGCGACGGGCGGCGCTCGGTCTGTCTCTCCTCGCAGTCGGGATGCCCGCTGACCTGCACCTTCTGCGCGACGGGGCAGATGAAGTTCGGCCGCAACCTGACCGCGGACGAGATCCTCGACCAGGCGCTGCACTTTCGCCGAGTAGAGGCGATCGACCACGTCGTCTTCATGGGGATGGGGGAGCCGACGATGAACCTCGACGAGGTGCTGGGCGCCTGTAAGCGCCTGCCGGACCTCGGCGTCACCCACCGCCGCACCGCGATCTCCACCGTCGGCTGGGTGCCGGGAATCGACCGCCTCGCCGAGTGCGACATGCCGGTCAGCCTCGCCCTCTCCCTGCACGCGCCCAACGACGGCCTGCGCTCCCAACTGATGCCGGTCAACGACCGCTACCCGCTGGCCGAGGTGCTCGCGGCCTGCGACCGCTACCGTGCCCGGCGCCGCCGCAAGGTCTTCGTCGAGTACGTGATGCTCGACGGCGTCAACGACCTGCCCGAGCACGCCCGCCAGCTGGCCGAGCTGCTCGACCCCCGCGTCTACAAGGTCAACCTGATCCCCTACAACCCGACGGGCGCCTACGACGGCTCCTCGCCCGAGCAGATCGAGCGCTTCCGCACGATCCTCGCCGAGCACCGACTAACCGCCACCGTCCGCCTCACCCGCGGCCGCGACATCGAAGCCGCCTGCGGCCAACTCGCCGCGACGGCCAAGGCCTGACGCGCCGCGGGCGACCACTCGTCGCCTCCAAGTTTTCCCACGCTGTGTCCCTTTTATTCCGCATACCGGCATAAAGGGGACACAGGGCGGCTTGGCCGGTCAGCCAGCTAGGATCGCCAGCCGTGCCTGTCGAGACCAGAGCGCCCGTCGCGAAACCGCCGCAGATGTCGCCCAGCCCGTTTCGGCGGATCGCGGACGACGTGCGCGCGGAGTGGTCGGGGCGCGGCAGGTTTCCGCCGGGCCACAACGACTTCAGCGCTTCGCGCACGCACCGGATCGCCCACGATCCACTGCCGATCCTCCTCTCCGCCTACGAGGAGTTCGGCCCGATCTTCAGCCTTCGCCTCTTCTACACCCGCGCCGTCTTCATGCTCGGCCCGGAGGCCAACCACTTCATCACCGTCTCCCAACCGGAGAACTTCCACTGGCGGGAGGGCAGCTTCGGGGACTTGATCCCCCTGCTCGGCGACGGCCTGCTGACGATCGACGAGGGCTACCACGACCGAGCGCGGGCGATCATGCTTCCCGCCTTCCATCGAGAACAACTGACGTCGATGATCGACTCGATGTCGGCTGAGGCGGAGGCCTCGATCGATCCGCTGCGCGCCGGCCAGGTCGTCGATATCTACGACTGGATGCGCAACCTGGCGATGCGGATCGCGATGCGGGCCCTGCTCGGGCTCGATCCCGACGAGGCGGGGAGAGGCGCCGCCGCGGCCGAGCACTTCGAGCGGGCCCTCGCCTTCTACGGGATCGACTTCCCGCTGCGTTTCCTGCGCGGCCCCGGTTCCCCCTGGCGCAGAATGAACACCTCCCGCGCGATCCTCGACGAGATCGTCTTCGGTGAGATCGCCCGCCGCCGGGCCAGCCCCGACCCCGGCAGAAAGGACATCCTCAGCCTGCTGATCGGGGCTCGCGGCGAGGCCGGGGAGGCGTTCACCGATCGAGAGGTGCGCGACCAGGTGATGACCCTAATGTTCGCCGGTCACGACACCTCCACTTCGACCCTCACCTTCATGATGCACGAGTTGGCGCGCCACCCAGAGGTGCTGGCGCGACTGTGCGAGGAGCAGGACCGCGTCCTGGGAGGCGCCATTCCCAGCGTCGACCAGCTGGAGAGAGAACTCCCCTACCTCGACATGGTGCTCGACGAGGTGCTGCGCCTCTACCCGCCCGCCTGGATCGGCCCTCGCCGTGCCGTTCGCGACTTTGAGTTCGGCGGCTATTCGGTGCCCAGAGGGGCCTACGTCAACTATTGCTCCTGGGCCAGTCACCGCATTCCCGAGGTCTTCCCGGACCCGGAGGCCTTCATCCCCGAGCGCTTCACGCGCGAGCGCAAGGCCGCCCTGCCGCGCGGCGCCTACGTTCCCTTCGGCGGCGGTCGCCGCATCTGCATCGGCAAGCGCTTCGGCCAGACCGAGGTGAAGCTGGTCGCGACGATGCTGCTCCAGCGCCTCCGCCTCGACGCGATGCCGGGCCGCACGATGAAGATCCGCCAGATGCCCACCCTCTCCCCACAGGGAGGGCTGGAGATGCGAGTGGGAGAGCGGGGCGTACCCGCCGGACTTCCCTTGCCTTCGTAGGCCTTTGCGAAGGGCGCCATCAAGGAGTAGCGTCGTCGTTTCGACCTGAACTTCCAGTCAGAGGAGGAGCGCAAATGGATGTCGCCGTCGCAGAGCAGCTCAAGGAGGGACAGAGGAGAATCTGGGCCTCAGGGGACTGGCCCGGCTTCGCGCCGATCGTCCAAAATGTCGCCGATTCGACGGTCGAGGCGATCGGCGTCGAGGAGGGGCACGATTTCCTCGACGTGGCGACAGGCAGCGGCAACGCCGCGATCGCCGCAGCCGGGCGCGGGGCGCGGGTTACGGGTTTGGACTTGGTACCTGAGTTGATCGACGCCGCGCGGGCGCGAGCTACCGACGCCGGCTTTGAGATCGAGTTCGTCGTCGGCAACGCCGAGGAACTGCCGTTCGAAGACGATTCGTTCGATCGCGTGACGTCCATCTTCGGCGCGATGTTCGCCCCGCGCCACCAGATGGCTGCCGACGAGCTGGTCCGGGTCTGCCGCCCCGGCGGCGTCATCGCCGTCACCGCATGGACCCCGGAGGGCATGAACGGGCAGATGTTCAAGACCCTCAGCGAGCACATGCCGCCCCCACCCGAGGGCTTCATGCCGCCGGCGATGTGGGGGACCGAGGACCACGTTCGTGAGCTTTTCTCGAGCTCCGGCGACGTCGATTGCGAGAAGCGGATGGCGACGATCGACTTCGAGTCCTCGGCGCAGTGGATGGAACACTGCGAGCGCAATCTCGGACCGATCGTGATGGCCAAGGCGGCGCTCGAGCCGCAGGGCAAATGGGAGGCGGCGCGAGCCGACCTCGATGCCCTGGTGCAGCGCTTCAACGAGGCCGACGACGACTCGATGCTCGCCCGCGCCGAGTACCTCCTCACCAAGGTGACGCTCCCCGCCGCATAGCAGCAGCTTCCGCTGCACTTATCCCGGATATACAGGGATAAGTCGCAGCGGAAAGGCGTTCGCTACTTGATGAAGAGCATCTCCTCGTACTTGGGGAGCGGCCAGAGGTCGTCGGCTACGACCTTCTCCAGCTTGTCCGCTGCCTCGCGGGTCTTGGCCATCGCCGCCAGCTGGCGGTCGCGGGCGTAGGTCGCCAGCTCCAGCCCCTCGGCGTCGACGGGGTAGTCGTCTCCGTTTGCCGCCTCCAGCTCGGCGAGGGCCTCGATCAGCTCGGCGATCAGGCCGCGGACCTCACCCTCCAGCTCCGATACGCCAGCCTCGGCGATCGTCGCCAGGTGGCGCAGCGCCGCCGGCAGGATCATCGTCTTGGCGATCGAGAAGGCGGTCTCCGCCTCGATGTTGGCGCGGATCGCGTACTGCTCGAGCCAGACCTCGTAGCGGGACTCCAGCTCCCGCTTGGAGAGCACCTCGTAGTTCTCGAAGGCGGCGATTGTCGGCTCGGCGAGCACCTCGGGCAGCGCGTCAGGGGTCGTTCTCAGGTTCTTCAGCCCGCGTTGCTCGGCCTCGGCGTGCCACTCCTCGGAGTAGTTGTCGCCGTCGAAGCAGACCTGCTTGTTGGCGGTATAGGCCTCCTTGACGATTTCGATCACGGCCGCGGCCGTGTCCAATCCGCCCGAAGTCTTCTCCTCCAGCTTGCCCGCCAGCTCGTCGATCGCCTCGGCGACGATCGTGTTCAGCACCGTGTTGGGGAAGGCGAGCGACATGCTCGACCCCAGGGCGCGGAACTCGAATTTGTTGCCGGTGAAGGCGAACGGCGAGGTGCGGTTGCGGTCGCCGCCGTGCATCGGCAGCGCCGGCAGCACGGTCGCCCCCAGCTCGAGGAAGGAGGCTGGCGTGTGCGGGTCGCCCTCGCCGGTGGAGATCGCCTCGAAGACCTTCTCCAGCTCGCCGCCGAGGAAGATCGAGATGATCGCCGGCGGCGCCTCGTTGGCGCCGAGGCGGTGGTCCTGGCCGATGTTGGCGACCGAGGCGCGCAGCAGGCCCTGGTGCTTGTTGACGGCTTGGATGACGGCCGCGCAGAAGAACAGGAAGTGGATGTTGTCCGCCGGCGTGTCGCCCGGGTTGAGCAGGTTGACGCCGGTGTCCGTCCCCATCGACCAGTTGTTGTGCTTGCCGGAGCCGTTGACGCCGGCGAACGGCTTCTCGTGCAGGAGGCAGACGAGGCCGTAGCGGCGGGCCACGCTCTCGAGCACCTGCATCATCAGCTGCTGGTGGTCGGAGCCGACGTTCGAATTCTCGAACACCGGCGCGATCTCGTACTGATTCGGGGCGACCTCGTTGTGGCGGGTCTTGACCGGGATGCCGAGCTTGCGCATCTCCAGCTCCGACTCCATCATGCAGGCGAGGATCCGCTCGGGGATCGAGCCGAAGTAGTGGTCGTCCAGCTCATGACCCTTCGGCGGCTTGGCGCCGAACAGGGTGCGGCCGGTGCTGATCAGGTCGGGCCGCTCGAAGAAGTACTGCTCGTCGATCAGGAAGTACTCCTGCTCGGCGCCGACCGTGGTGAAGACGCGCTGGGCGTCCTCGTCGCCGAGCAGCCGCAGCGCCTTGATCGCGGAGCGCGAGAGCGCGTCCATCGAGCGCAGCAGCGGGATCTTGCCGTCCAGCGCCTCGCCGGTCCAGGACGCGAACGCGGTCGGGATGCAGAGCAGCGCCCCGTTCGGGTTCTCAAGGATGAAGGCGGGGGAGGTCGGGTCCCAGGCGGTGTAGCCGCGCGCCTCAAAGGTGGCGCGCACGCCGCCGGTCGGGAAGGAGGACGCGTCGGGCTCGCCCTGGATCAACTCCTTGCCGGAGAAGCCGGCCAGCGAGGTGCCCTCGTCGCCCGGCTCGAAGAAGGAGTCGTGCTTCTCCGCGGTGGAGCCGGTCAGCGGCTGGAACATGTGGGTGAAGTGCGTGGCGCCGTTCTCCAGCGCCCAGTCCTTCATAGCCTCGGCGACCGCGTCGGCCAGCGCCGGGTCGAGCGCCTCGCCGTTGGCGAGGGTCGACTGCAGCTTCTCGAAGGCATCGGCGGGCAGGCGGTCGCGCTGCACGGCGACGGAGAAGACGTTGACGCCGAAGAGGTCGTTCTCGGGCTGGGTCAGGTCGAGCGCGCCGAGGGCCTCCCCGTTGGAGCTCCACTGCGCGGCGGTCACGTTCTGCTGGCGGATACGAGTCATCGCTTGGTCAGTCCCTCACTTGGCGGCGCCCGGCCGGCGCCTTCGATTACCGGTCTCACTCCCCTATAGAGAGCCCTGCTCCATATAAAGAGCCAAAGCAGCCTAGTAGGAGAGCGGCCGCGATGCCTTTGTACCGCGGTACAACGATCGCTCCGAGCGTTTGTCCGCGCGGAGAGCGATAGCCTGCGCCGGCCCGTTCCCAAGCCAGAACCCGGAGGATCCACCCGCAATGTTCGTTTCCAAGGCCGCCGTCGTCGGCGGAGGCACCATGGGCGGTGAGATCGCCCAGGCGATCGCCGCCGCCGACATCCCCGTCGTCGTCAAGGACATCGACCGGAAGTTCGTCGACGCCGCGGTCGAGAAGGCGCGCTCCGTCACCGAGGGCCAGCTCGCCCGCCTGGTCAAGAAGGAGAAGCTGACCCAGGAGCAGGCCGACGCCCGCCTCGCCGAGGTGATGGGGCTGATCACCGGGACGACCTCCTACGAGGAGTTCGGCGACGTCGACTTCGTGGTCGAAGCGGTGCCGGAGAAGATGGCGATCAAGCAGGCGGTCTTCGCCGAGCTGGACGCGGCCACCCCCGGGCACGCGATCCTCGCCTCCAACACCTCCTCACTCTCGATCACCGAGATCGGCGAGGCGACGCTGCGGCCGGACAAGGTCGTCGGCTTCCACTTCTTCTACCCGGCCTCGGTGATGCCGCTGGTCGAAGTGATCATGGGCGACGACACCAGCCCGGAGACCGCCACCGCCTCCTACAACTTCGCCCAGGCGATCAAGAAGCAGCCGATCGTCTGCGGCGAGGTCCCGGGCTTCGTCGTCAACCGCATCCTGATGGCGACGATCGGCGAGATCTGGCGCGCGCAGGAGGAGCAGGGCCTCTCCCTGAAGGGGATCGACGAGGCGATCGCCGCCGCCCAGGTTGCCCCGATGGGCCCGTTCTTCCTCACCGACCTGCTGGGACTGGACACGGTCCTGCACGTCGCCGAGCACCTGCACGAGTCCTACGGGGAGACCTTCTACGTCCACCGGGGGCTGAAGCAACTCGTCGCCGACGGCAAGCTCGGCGCCAAGAGCGGCGGTGAGGGCTTCTTCAAGGACGGCGAGCAGACGGTGGCGGGAGACGCCGACCCCGATGCCGAGGAGCTGGTGGCGCTGTTCACCTGCCGGGCGCTGATCGAGGCCTGCCGCCTGGTCGAGGAGGGCGTCTGCTCGGTCCGCGACATCGACGTCGGGATGATGGCCGGCGCCGGGCTGGACCCGCGCCGCGGCCTGCTGCCGCCCTTCTGGAAAGCCGACGTCGAGGGCCTCGACAAGGTCCTGGAGCGGATGGAGCAGCTGGAGGAGAAACACGGCGAGCGTTTCGCCCCGCCGGTGACGCTGCGCCGGCTCGTCGCCCAAGGCCGCCTCGGCATGGCCTCCGGCCAGGGCTTCTACCCCTATCCGCAACCCGACGAGGGCGAGCAGGCCGACACGGTGAAGCTGGAGACCCGCGACGGCGTCGCGATCGCCTGGCTCGCCAACGCGCCGATGAACGCCGTCTCCCCGGACGTGATCCGGGACCTCGGCACGGTCTGGGAAAAGGTCAAGGCGTCCGGCGACGTGGGCGCGATGGTTATCGCCTCCTCGGTCCCGATTGTCTTCTCTGCCGGCGCCGACATCAAGGCGTTCACCCAGATGGACGAGGCGAGAGGCGAGGAGCTGATTCACACCGCCCACGCGCTGCTGCGGGACCTCGGCCAGGCCCGCGTCGCCACGATCGCCGCCGTCAATGCGCTCGCCTTCGGCGGCGGCTGCGAGCTGGCGATGGCCTGCGACGTGCGGATCGCCGCCGAGTCGGCCGTCTTCGGCCAGCCGGAGGTCAAGCTGGGGATCATCCCGGGCTTCGGCGGAACCCAGCGGCTGCCGCGCCTGGTCGGCCCCAGCAAAGCGCTGGAGATGAACCTCGTCGGCGACGCGATCTCCGCCGAGGAGGCGCTCGAATACGGCCTCGCCAACAGGGTCGTACCCGATCACGAGCTGTTCGAGACGGCGCTGATGTGGGGTCGCAAGCTGGCCGCCCAGGCGCCGCTCGCGGTCGAGCAGATCAAGCTCGTCTCCCACCAGGGCGACCTCGACGAGGGGATCGAAGCCGAGAAGCGGGGCTTCGCCACCGCCTTCCAGAGCGAAGACGCGAAGGAGGGCATCGGCGCCTTTCTCGGCAAGCGCACCCCCAAGTGGCAGGGGAAGTAACTCCCGCGCCGCTGCCGGACGCGGTCGTCTTCGACAACGACGGGCTCCTGCTCGACACCGAGTCGGTTTGGACTCGGGCCGAGCGGGACCTGTTCGAACGTCGGGGGATCGAGTTCACCGCCGCGCACAAGCGCGAGCTGGTCGGCACCTCGGCTGAGATCGCCGGTGGAGTGCTGGAGCGGCGGCTGGGCGAGCCGGGCCGCGCTGCAGAGCTGATCGAAGAGCTGAACGCGCTGGTCGTCGCCGAGCTGGAGCACGGGGTGGAGGCGATGGTCGGCGCGCGCGAGCTGCTCCATGCGCTGAAGGAGCGGGGGACGCCGATCGGCGTTGTCTCAAACTCGCCGCTGGTCTTCGTCACGCGCTCGCTGGAGATAGTCGGCTTCCACGATCAATTCGACGTGGTGCTGAGCGCCCATGAAGTGGCGGCGCCGAAGCCGGCGCCCGATCCCTACCTGGAAGCCTGCCGGCGGCTGGGGGTGCAGCCCGGCCCTTCGGTTGTCGCTCTAGAGGACTCACCGACG
>Ga0247754_1000010_pt1 | contig 18209 bp, 15 predicted proteins | sample UWRJS184509B5_FD_181015 | JGI IMG/M metagenome (GOLD analysis project Ga0247754, IMG submission 181015) | Soil microbial communities from Arlington Agricultural Research Station in Wisconsin, United States - UWRJ-S184-509B-5 | ecosystem: Environmental > Terrestrial > Soil > Agricultural land... | reverse complement strand
AGTCGCCCCGATCGCGGTCTCGGTCGGCGGCAGAATCTCCACCACCGACGCCAGCCTGCCGCCGCAGCTGAAGACCCTGCGGATCGAGTTAAACCGCCACGGCAAGATCGACAACGTCGGCCTGCCGACTTGCGAGTACCCGAAGATCCAACCGGGGTCTTCTTCACGCGCACTCTCCCAGTGCCGCTCGGCTTTGGTCGGCAAGGGCTCCTTCACCGCAAACATCACCCTCGCCGGCCAAGAGCCCTACCCGACACAAGGACGCCTGCTCGTCTTCAACAGCCTCAGAGCCGGCAAGCCCGTCCTCTTCGGCCACATCTACTCCGCCAGCCCCTTCGCCACCTCCTTCGTGATCGTCTTCAAGATCCAGAGACTGCGCAAAGGCACCTACGGGATCGCGCTGAACGCTCCCCTGCCCAAAGCGATGGACGCCTGGGGCCGCCTCAGCGGCCTGCAGATGACCCTCTCGCGCCGCTACTCCTACAAGGGCAGATCCCACAGCTACATCAGCTCCGGCTGCCCGGCTCCCAAAGGCTTCACGCTCGCCTCCTTCCCCCTGGCCCGCACCTCCTTTGCCTTCGACGGAGGGACGAAGCTCAGCTCGGTCTTCACCAGCACATGCAAGGTGCGGAAATGAAACAAAAAAGCTTCCATCGCCACCAAAGCGCCGCATTGAAGCGTTCTCTGCACAGCGGCGCCTGAACAACACTCAACGAGTACCGAGCAATTAGCCCGCAAGGGCATATTGTGCTGCCCAAACAACACCCTTACTTCATTAACCACGCCTTAAGTGGCGTAACAAACCACTTGACACACTCCCATCTGACCAAGGAGTGTGCCGCCACTACATAAAGAGGCGCCGGGGACCCAACAATGCCTAGCTGGTAACCCCGACGCCATGAGCCGATGGGCGGACACCCATCGGCACTGGGTGAGGTTACTCGAACAATGCCCAGTATTCAACGCCGGGTTTCTATTGCCCGGAGGAGGAACAAATGTTGCTGCCCAGATCCATCCAAAAAATTCCGCTCGCGATCCTCGCGATCGGTTTGCTGTTCGCTCTCGCCCCGAGCGCCGCGCTGGCGGCTCCCACGGCGACGACCGGAACGGCCACGAAAGTAGCCGGCACTTTCGCGACGCTGAACGCCACCGTCGCGGCAGACAGCGGCCACACAACTCGATACAGCATCGGCTACGGCACATCGTCGAATGTCTCCGACTTCAACGACGAGACTGCGAACGGAACGACGACATCGAGCTCCCCCATCTCCGTGAGTGGGGGTATCACCGGCCTCAGACCTGAAACCACCTACTATTTCGCGGTCGGCGCTTACGATACGGTGACAAATCAAATGACGATGGGCAGAGTTCAGAGCTTCACCACTACCGCATTTTATGCTACGACCGAGACGGCCACAGAAGTAGGCTCCACGACCGCGACGCTGAACGCAACCGTCTCGGCAGATAGCAGACACACAACTCGGTACAGCATCGGCTACGGCACATCGTCGAATGTCTCCGACTTCAACGACGAGACTGCGAACGGAACGACGACATCGAGCTCCCCCATGGCCGTAAGTGGGAGTATCACCGGTCTGAGAGCTGAAACCACCTACTATTTTGCGGTCGGCGCTTACGATACGGTGACAAATCAAATGACGGTAGGTAGAGTTCGGAGCTTCACCACCACCGCTAACGATGGAGTGAAGTTCCGCGCGGCGGAATATCCGGCTACGGTAAGCGGTTCCTTCGGTAGCCAGCCTGTGTTCAGTGCCGCTGGAGGAAACTTCAACGTCAATTGCTCGACTAAGACCCTGAGCGGTTCGTTGGCGGGAGCCTCCAGTACCCTCGACCTCACACCGACCCTGCAGTCGTGCACGGACGCCAACTTTGGCCAAATCACGGTGTCCATGAATAGCTGTAGCTATGAGATCGACTCCAACGGCAGTTGGTTGGGTCCTTACACTGGCCATCTCACCATCGTGTGTGACAGAGCAGGTGATGTGATCGAGTACGCCGCAAGCACCGGGTGTATCGTGAAGGTGCCGGCGCAGTCTACTTCGTTTGTCCTCACGTATACAAACACGGGTCCATTTAACGCTCGTGTGATTTCTGTTGGGGGGAGTGCCATATCAATCGATTGGACGACTAGATATTCGTACATCTGTGGACTTGGAGGTATCCCTTCATCCGGTACAGATGGAGTTATTGATTTCAGTAGCAGTGGCGGCGCAACGTTGGGAGCGACCAATTCGACCGGCGCTTACAACGAGTTGTATGTAGCTGGATGAGGATGGATCTGCAGATCGTCTAGCACGATCCAGAACGAAAGAGCCGGGCCATGGGAAACATGGCCCGGCGTCGTTCTATGACCGTAAACGGCTTCCCCGCCTCTCACATCCGGTTCCGGCGACTCTGCGTTCCCAGGTGCGACAGGCGGACACGACGGCACCGACGAGCACACGCGCGAATCCGCCCGTTCCCCTGTGCCTTTAGGCCGTGACAGCGGTGTGACCTAATCGGCACATTCTTTTCACAGACTCAGACAATACGTTGCATGAGGGCGGCTATGCTGCCAAGATATGGAAGCGATGCACAGGCCTGACTGGACCGACAGCCGCCTCGACGACCTCAATGACAAGGTCGATCGCATCGACCGGCGCGTCGACGCGCTTGGTCACCGCATGGAGGAGCGCTTCGATGCCGTCCAACGAGAGATGAACACGCGCTTTGACGCCGTCCAGCGGGAGATGAACACGCGATTCGATGCCGTCCAGCGCTCTCTCTTCAATGCCGCTGTTGCACTCGCCGCCTCCTTTCTCACCGGCGCCGCCGCGATCGTCGCCACCCAACTCTGAGGTCTCGGCGCGCGCCCCCGCGGCCACACCTTTGGCCGCGGCTAGGGGTTCATCAATCGGGATGCCGAGCGAAGGACGGAACAACTAGAGTTTGGCGGGGAGGGCTTCGATGAGCGCAGGGAGAGAGAGGGACGTGGTGATGAATCGATCGCGCTTTGCGCGGCTTGCGATGCCGGTTGCCCTTGCCGTCGCGGCGCTGGGCTTTGCCGCCCTTGCCGGCGCCGAAACCGTGCGTGAGGGCGGCATCCAGGTCGGGGTGAGCGGCAAGCTCAGCCCGCAGACGCTCCCCCGCGACGCCAAGGTCCCCGTCGCGGTCAGCTTCGCGGGGAGAATCCAGAGCACCAATCCGTCCGGCCCGCCGCAGCTGCTCTCGCTCAAGGTCGCGCTCAACCGCCATGGCGTGCTCACTTATAAGGGCATCCCCAAGTGCCGCATGGGCCACATCAACCCCTCCACCACGGCGGAGGCGATCGCCGCCTGCCGCAGCGCTCTGGTCGGCACTGGGCACTTCTCGGCCGACGTCAAGCTTCCCGAGCAGTCCCCCTTCCCCTCCGAGGGGAAGGTGCTCGCCTTCAACGGCCGCTTCAAAGGAAGACCGGCGATCCTCGCCCACATCTACGGGACAAAACCCGTCCCGACCTCCTACGTCCTGCCCTTCGTGATCAGCCGCGCCGGAGGCGCCTTCGGCGTCTCGATGGAGGCGTCCTTCCCGCGCGTCACCGGGGACTGGGGCTTCGTCACCGGGATCTCGATGCGCCTCGACCGCACGTTCCGTTCCGGCGGCAAGACCCACAGTTACCTTGCCGCCGACTGCCCCGCCCCAAAGGGCTTCCCCGGGGTCAACTACCCCCTCGCCCGCACCTCCTTCTCCTTCGAGGGCGGCAAGACCCTGACCGCGACGATGAACCGGACCTGCAAGGTGAAGAGATGAGGCGGCTCCGCTCCCACCTCAGCTACGCCAACGTCACCGCGACGCTGGCGCTCTTCGTCGCGGTCTCCGGTGCCGGCGCCTATGCGGCGGGGCTCGCGCCGAAGTCCGTCGGGGCGCCCGAGTTGCGCCCGGGCGCCGTCACCGCGGTCAAACTGCGCAAGAACGCGGTGGTCACCCCGAAGATCAAGGCGAAGGCGGTCACTTCCCCGAAGATCGAGTCCGGCGCCGTCGACGGGCGGATCCTGGCGGTGGGGTCGGTGGCGACCGAGGAGATCGCATACCAGGCGATCACCCACGACAAGGTGGGACCGGACGCGATCACCGGCGATCAGATCGTCGAGTCGAGCCTGACGCAGGTGCCGAGAGCGAGTTTCGCCGACTCCGCGACCTCGGCGGGTACCGCCAACCCTGTTGCCTTTGCGGCGGTGAGCGCCGCCGGCAGCGTCGATTCCAGTCTCTCTAAGGGGATCGCATCGGCCGACATCAGTTCCGGGGGCGCCGGCATCTACTGCATCGCCACGCAGGGCTTCAACGCCAAAGGCGCACAGGTGACGCCGCGCTATGACGCCGCCAATGGCGACATCACCGCCTACGCCAAGCTCGGCCCCAACGGCTGCAGTTTTCCCAATGTCGAGGTGGCGACCTTCGATGGCGGCGTGGCCACAAACGAGGCCTTCTACGTGGTGCTCTATTACTGAGACCGTGACCAAGGTTGCTCTTTGCACCGTTTCGCTCGTCCTGGCGCTGACGTTCGCCGGCTGCGGTGGGGGGGACGACGAGACGACCGCCGGCTCGGGCTCGGCCGGCGCCACCGCTCAGCAGGGGGACGGCGGTTCGCAAGGCGACTCCGGCCGGCAGGGCTCCGGCGGGAGCGGCGAGCGGGAGCCCCTCGACACCTCCAGTCTCCCCGAGCCTGAAGAGGGGTCCAAGAAGGCCGCCCCCGGCGTCCCCGTCTCCAGAGGCGGGGACAACAGCATCCAGACCTGGGGGCTCGAGGCTTCGGCGCAGGAGCGCGCCGAGGTCACCGCGATCCTGCAGGCCTTCCTCGACGCCCGCGCCGCCGCCGAGTGGGCGAGCGCCTGCTCCTACCTCGCCGCCGAGCAGCGGGCGGAGTTCGAGAGCCTGGGCAACGCCGACAAGCGCGGCAACGCCGCCTGCGCGGAGACGATGAGAGCCTTCGCCACCGGCGTCCCGTCCAGCGCCTATGACGAGGAGGCCCAGATCGACTACGTCCTCAGCCTGCGGGTTGGCGAGGGCCACGCCTTCCTCATCTACACCCGTCCCGACACCAACAAGATCTACGCCAACGCCCTCAGAGAGGAAGACGGCACTTGGAAGGTGGTCTCGGTCGGCCCAACGGTGATCTATTGAGACCAGGCGGAAGCGACCCCGCCTGAACTAGGTTGATGACCGTGAACGAGGCTCCCGCATCGAATTCGACCCTGGTCAGACGCCTGCGCGTCGCGATCGCCGTCTTGGCGCTGCTCGCCGCAGGGCTGGTCCTCTGGGCCGCGCTGGGTGGGGAGGACGATGACTCCGGCGAGAGCTCCCCCGGCCAGGCGCGCGTCGTCAGCGCCGCTGAGCTGGGCGCCCTGGCCGAGGATGCCCCCGGCCCGCTCTACTGGGCGGGAGAGCGCTCCGGCACGGAGCTTGAGTACGACGAGGCCGACGGTGGGCGCCTCTACGTGCGCTACCTGACCGAGGGCGCCGAGGCGGGGGACCCGCGCCCGGTCTTCCTCACCATCGGCACCTACCCGCTGGCCGACGCGGTCGCCGCGCTGCGCGCCAACGCCAAGCGGACCGGCTCCGAGCTGCTCGAGGCAAAAGGGAGCGGCGCCGTCGTCTGGGCCAATCCCGACAGCCCGACCAGCGTCTACCTCGCCGAGCCCGGCGCCGCCTACCAGGTGGAGGTCTACGACCCCTCGCCCCGCCGCGCCCTCACGCTCGCCCTCTCGGGCGACGTCGTACCGGCGCCGTAGCCATACTTGACTAAGTGGACTAACCTCCCTACCCTCAAGGACGATGCCAGAAACCGTCACCATCCACGAGGCCAAGACGCAGTTCTCGAAGCTGGTCCGCCGCGCTGAGGCGGGGGAAGAGATCGTCGTGCGCCGCGGGCGTGAGCCCGTCGCGCGGATCGTGCCGCTGGAGAAACGGGGTGGGGGAGTGACGGGGCGCGGATCGCTGAAGGACGAGATCTGGATTGCCCCCGACTTCGACGAGGCCGACAAGGAGATCGAGCGCATGTTCGAGCGCAGCGAGGTCTTCCCGGAGCGCCTGCCCGGCGACTCCGATTGAGGCTGCTGGTCGACAGCCAGGTGCTGCTCTGGCACGCGCGGGACGATCCTCGCCTCAAACCGGCGCCGACAGCGGCGATCGAGTCTGATGACGCGCAGGTTCTGGTCAGCACCGCCTCATTGTGGGAGATCGCGATCAAGTCGGCGCTCGGCAAGCTCGACGCTCCCGAGGATCTGCCCGAGCGGGTGGAGCAGCTGGGCTTCGAGCCGCTGCCGGTGAGCGCCGAGCACGCCTGGGCAGTGCGCGGCCTACCGCCGAACCACGGCGACCCGTTCGATCGTCTTCTGGCCGCCCAGGCCAGGGTTGAGCGGCTGCCCGTCGTCACAGCGGACCCCTCGTTCGAGCGCTACGGCGTCGAAGTCATCTGGGAGTAGGGCTTGCTCCTCGCCTGGGTCGTCTTGCCGCTCCTCCTGCTGGCTATCTGCGCCGGGCTCGGGCTGCTCGTCGACGCCATCGGCGGGCGGCGGCTGCCCGGCGCGCTGATCGCGCCTGTGGGCTTCGCGGCAGCCATCCTCCTCGCCCAACTCGCGACACTCGCCGGCGCGGGCGTCCCGCTCACCGCAGCGCTCGTGATCCTTCTCGCCGGGGTCGGCCCCGCCTCCTCGCTGCCTTGGCGCTTCGGCCGTCCCGACCCCTGGGCGGTCGGCGCCGCCCTCGCCGTCTTCGCGCTCTTCGCCGCCCCCGTCGTCCTCTCCGGCGAGCCGACCTTTGCCGCCTACGGCAAGGCGGATGACATCGCGGGCTGGTTGGCGAGCGCCGATGGAGACCCGAACGGCCTCGCCCTTCCCTTCGCCGTCGCGCAGCAGTTCCTCGGCGGCGAGGCCGCATGGCACTTCCAGCCCTACGTCGCGCTCCTCGGCGCGCTGCTCTCCCTCTGCGTCTGGCAGATCGCCGCATCCGACATTGACCACACCAGAGTGGGGTCAAAGTCCGCCGCGCCGCTTGACCCTCGCTCGCGGGGGCTGGTTGCCTTCCTTGCCGCTGTCCCGGCGCTCATCTTCGGCTACGCGGGGTTGGCATCGCCGCTTGTCCTCGGCGCCCGTGTCTGGCTCGCCCTCGCGATCTTGGCGGCGCTGACCGCCGTCACCGTCGCCCTCTCGCTATGGGTTGCCCGCTCCCAGTCGCCCGCCGCGCTCTCGGCCTTCGCCGCCGCCCTTCTCGGCTGTGCCGTCCTTGCCTCCGCCAACGTCGGCCTCGCCCCCTATGGCTCCCTCTCCGAGCTGCGGCAGGTGAACGAGCGCTTTGCCGGGGAGGGCCCGGCGCTGATCGTCGAGCCCGACCCCCTCGCGACCCGCTACTTCCTGCGCGACCTGGCTCCCGGCGGCGCCGTGGACCCGGAGGAGGCGGGGGTTCCCCCGAGCGCCGCCGCCAGAGGGGAGCCGGCCGAAGCCGACCAGATCGACTACAGAGCCATGCTCGAGTACTCGCTCCTCATCGTCCCCCGTTCGCCCGAGCAGAGCCGCCCGCCCCTCCCCTACAGACGCGTCTGGCTGGGAGAGGACTACGAGGTCTGGCGCCTGCCGGCGACCGCGACCTTCCGCCTCCTCTTCCACTACCCCGTCGGCGGCCCGGGCGCCGCCACGGGCCTCCCGAACTGCTCGGAGACCGTCGGCCTCGGCCTGCTCGGGCTAGCCAACCAGCTCGGCGCCCCTCCCGAGGACATCTCCCTGGTCGCCGCGGCCCCTCGCCGAGGCGCCCGCCTCGGCCCCACCATCGCCGTCCCGGTCGACAGAGCAAGCGATCTATGCGGCCGCCACTGGGACTGGATAGAGGCCATCTCCCCAGCCGGCTGAGGAGCGGAAGTCGTATTTCTGTTTTGTGGCTTTTTTGACATTGTGCGAGCCATAGCGCACATAGGTCCAGTCACGATCAATCGATGCTGGCGATTGATTTGGGTTTCTTCAGCGGCGCCCTCCTCCCTCGGGTGGAGGATCCCTGGCCGGACACCATTGGGCTGGGATTTCCGTTTGCGCTGGGAGGAGCGGGTGGAGTCCTTGCGGGGGCAATATTTGCCGGCGCATCCCCAGCACAGCGAGACCGCGCGGTCACTCGGGGAGGTCTTCTTGGCTTCCGTTTCGGTGCCGCTGTCTATTTGATCTCTCTAGTCGCTCAGGTAGCCTTCGGCTCGTGAAGAAGCTCTTCCGACATGACTCTGTGTTCGCCATGGGTCTTGCGATTCTCACCATGGCGCTCGTTGCCATCACTGGCACCGGCGCCGGTGGCGCCTATGCAATCTCGGTGATCCTCTTGGCGATCTCGATCGCGGTTGTGCTCGGTCCCGATCGCTCCCAATCTAGGCTTACGCGTAGGCGCCCCACATCGCTGCCTCGGCATCGCGTCTAGTGGCAGACGCGTAGTTTCTTCGCACTCAGTAGCCGACGGGGTGGCGGGCTGTGAATCCGGCGTTGCTGCGCAGGTCGGTGTGCCAGCGGGGGCCGGTTTTGCCGCCGGTGTTGCCGGAGGTGTCCCAGCGGATGCCGGCGATCACCGCGTAGGCGTGGCCGCCGTTGGCGTAGACGGTGATCCAGCGACCCTCGCCGGCCTCGCCCCAGCTGCTGGCCATCGGGCCGGAGGGGAGGGGGCTGTCGATGAAGTTTCCGCCGTGTAGGGCGTAGCTGACGGCGCCCGAGCAGTCGTAGCCGCGGTCCCACCAGCGGCCGTGGCCGCCGCCCCATACATAGGGCTTGCTGCGGATCCTGTTGGCCGCCGCGATTACCCGTTTGACGCGGGGCGGGGCGGACTTGGGCGGGATCACCATGCCGTTGGCCAGCAGGCGAGCCTTCGCCGTGGGCGTGCAGATGTCCGTACTTGCGGACGTGAGGCCGCCTCCGCCGCAGCCGCCCGGGACTGCGGAAGCGCCCGCGGGCGCCATGAGGGAGATGGCGGCCAGCGCTCCGGTTGCCGCTAGCGCCGCTCTGAGCCTCTGCCTATGCGTGTGCATTTAACCGATCTCCTTCGTCGGCCTACGGGGTTAGCTGTCGGGCTGGCGCGAAAGGAGCCTGCGCCCCCGCCTGAAATAGGCGAGTTAGCCCCGAAAACGTGGTTCCCCCGTTCCCGTGGCGCCTCCATGCGCTCGGGATTCGGCGTTTCGGTTCTACGAACGGGCGGCAGTCTAGACGATCCGCCGGTCGTTTGCTCACAGAAAACAAACATTTTGTGGGCCTTCGCACAAGCGCCTTGAATTCCTGCCGGCTGGGTCGCATCGCCCAGTCTCTGTCGACCCCCCGGCTGGTAGCTTGCGACCTGCGATGGAACTTGCCGGCCGCACAGCGCTTTTGACCGGGGCAACCGGAGGCCTCGGCCGGGCGATCGCCCAGGCGCTGGCCGGGCGTGGGGCGACGCTGGTCCTGAGCGGGCGCAAGGCGGAGGCGCTGCAGGCGCTGGCCGCCGAGCTGCCGGGCGAGCATCGCGTGGCGCCGGCCGACCTGGCCGAGCCGGGGGCCGCCGAGAAGCTGGCCGCCGAGGCGGGCGAGGTCGACATCCTCGTCGCCAACGCCGGCCTGCCGGGGACGGGGCGGCTGCCGGACTTCACCGCCGAGCGGCTGACCGGAACGCTGCGGGTCAACCTCGAAGCGCCGATGCTGCTGGCCCGGGCGCTGGAGCCGGAGATGCTGGAGCGCGGCGCCGGGCACATGGTGTTTATCTCTTCGCTCTCGGGCAAGTCGGCGACGCCGCTCAGCTCCGTCTACAACGCGACCAAGTTCGGCCTGCGCGGCTTCGCGCTGGGGCTGCGGGCGGACCTGGACCCGCAGGGGATCGGCGTCTCGCTGGTCTCCCCGGGGACGATTCGCGAGGCGGGGATGTACGCGGACTCCGGCGCCGACCCGATCCCAGGCCTAGGCACCGGCTCCCCCAAGCAGGTGGCCGACGCGGTGGTGAAGGCGATCGAGCACAACAAGGTCGAGGTGACGGTGGCGCCTATCCAGCAGCGCCTCCTCGCCCACTTCGCTCTCGCCAGTCCCGGCATCTCAGTGAAGGTGGCGAGCGGCGACGCAGGCCAAAAGGCCGCCGCCAACGTCGCTAGCGGTCAGACCGACAAGCGGTAGCGGGGCGGGCGGGGTGCCCCTCGCTCGGACAAGTGCCGGTCTAATTAGACCGGCACTTTGAGTATCCGCCCGTTCGAGGGGCACCCCGCCCGCCCCTAGGAGCTTCTCCCTCCTAGGATGAAAGGTGTGAGCAACTCAAACTCCTTCAGTGCCCGTTCAGAGCTTGAGGTTGGTGGGCGGTCCTACGAGATCTTTCGCCTGGACGCGCTGGCCGAGCGGTTTGATGTGGCGCGCTTGCCCTACTCGGTCAAGGTGCTGTTGGAGAACGTGCTGCGGTTGGAGGACGGGCGGAGCGTCACCGCTGCCGACGTCGAGGCGATCGCCGGCTGGGACCCGGCGGCGGAACCCAGCGTCGAGATCCCGTTCCAACCCGCCCGCGTCCTGATGCAGGACTTCACCGGGGTGCCGGCTGTGGTCGACCTGGCGGCGATGCGCGACGCGATGGAGGAGATCGGCGGCGACCCGGCGGCGATCAACCCCCTGGTCGACGTCGACCTGGTGATCGACCACTCGGTGCAGGTCGACGCCTTCGGCAACGCGCGCGCCTTCGCGGTCAACGCCGAGCGCGAGTTCGAGCGCAACCGCGAGCGCTACTCGTTCCTCAAGTGGGGGCAGGCGGCCTTCGACAACTTCAGCGTGGTGCCGCCGGCGACCGGCATCTGCCACCAGGTCAACCTCGAGCACATCGCCCAGGTCGTCTACAGCCGCGAGCGCGACGGCGCCCTTCAGGCCTACCCCGACACCCTGGTCGGGACCGACTCCCACACCACGATGGTCAACGGCCTCGGCGTGCTTGGCTGGGGTGTGGGCGGGATCGAGGCCGAGGCGGCGATGCTGGGGCAGCCGATCAGCATGCTGCTGCCGCAGGTGGTCGGCTTCAAGCTCGACGGGCAGCTGCCCGAGGGGGCGACGGCGACCGACCTGGTCCTGACCGTGACCGAGATGCTGCGCCGCCGCGGCGTCGTCTCCAAGTTCGTCGAGTTCTACGGGCCGGGGCTGGCGACGCTGGGCCTCGCCGACCGGGCGACGATCGGCAACATGTCGCCGGAGTTCGGCTCGACCTGCGCGATCTTCCCGGTCGACGCCGAGACGCTGCGCTACCTCGACCTGACCGGCCGGCCGACCGAGACGATCGAGCTGGTCGACGCCTACGCGCGCGAGCAGGGGATGTTCCACGAGCCGGGGTCTCCGGATCCCGTCTTCTCCGACACCCTGGAGCTGGACCTGGGCGACGTGGTGCCGAGCATCGCCGGGCCGAAGCGCCCGCAGGACCGGGTGCCGCTGGCGCAGGCGAAGCAGGCCTTCATCGAGGCGATGGTCGACTTCGACCCCGACGCGGCGAAGCAGATGGGCAACGGGGTCGACGAGGCGAGCATGGAGTCCTTCCCGGCCTCCGATCCTCCGGCCGAGAGCCACGAGGACGAGCGTGGCCAACCCCGCCCCGCGGTGAGCGGCGCCCCCGTGACGACCGCGCCGCGCGGCAGCGAGGACGCGGTCGAGGTGACGCTGGAGGACGGGACGACGGTCGAGCTTGACCACGGCCGCGTCGTGATCGCGGCGATCACCAGCTGCACCAACACCTCCAACCCGAGCGTGATGATCGGCGCCGGCCTGTTGGCCCGCAACGCGCTGGCGCGCGGGCTGGCGCGCAAGCCCTGGGTGAAGACGTCGCTGGCGCCTGGCTCCACGGTCGTCACCGACTACCTCGACAAGGCGGGGCTGACCGAGCATCTCAACGCCTTGCAGTTCAACCTCGTCGGGTACGGGTGCACGACCTGCATCGGCAACTCCGGCCCGCTCGCCCCGGAGATATCCGCCGCCGTCGCCGAGAAGGATCTGGCGGTCTGCGCGGTGCTGTCGGGCAACCGCAACTTCGAGGGACGGATCAACCAGGACGTGAAGGCGAACTACCTCGCCAGCCCGCCGCTGGTCGTCGCCTACGCGCTGGCGGGGCGGATGGACCTCGACCTGACCACCGAGCCGCTGGGCGAGGACAGCGATGGCGAGCCGGTCTACCTGCGCGATATCTGGCCCGACCCCGCCGAGGTGAAGGAGCTGGTGGGTCGCTCGATCGAGGCGGAAATGTTCACCCGCAACTACGGCGAGGTGTTCGAGGGCGACGAGAACTGGAACGCGGTGGGGGTGCCCGAGGGCGACCGCTACACCTGGCCCGACTCCACCTACGTGCGCCGCCCCTCCTTCTTCGAAGGGATGCCGGCCGACCCGCCCGGGGTGGAGCCGATCGCCGGCGCCCGGGTGCTGGCGCTGCTCAGCGACTCGATCACCACCGACCACATCTCACCCGCGGGGGCGATCAAAAAGGACAGCCCGGCGGGGCGGTGGCTGATGGAGCAGGGCGTCGAGGCTCGCGACTTCAACTCGTACGGGTCGCGCCGCGGCAATCACGAGGTGATGATCCGCGGCACCTTCGCCAACATCCGCCTGCGCAACCTGCTGGTGGAGCGGGCGGGGGGCTACACCCGTCACTTCCCCGACGGGGAGGAGACGACGATCTACGACGCGGCGATCTCCTACGCCGAGGAGGGTGTGCCGCTCGTCGTCCTCGCCGGCAAGGAGTACGGCTCCGGCTCCTCGCGCGACTGGGCGGCGAAGGGAACCAAGCTGCTCGGAGTTCGCGCCGTGATCGCCGAGAGCTTCGAGCGCATACACCGGTCGAACCTGATCGGCATGGGAGTCCTACCCCTCCAGTTCCCCGCCGGGGAGAGCGTGGAATCCCTCGGCCTCACCGGCGAGGAGGTAATCGACATAGGCGACCTCCAAAACGGCGAGGCGAAGTCGGTCAAAGTCACAGCGGGCGAAGTCGAGTTTGAGGCAACCGTCCGCCTAGACACCCCCAACGAGGTCGCCTACTTCCAGAACGGCGGCATCCTGCAGACGGTGCTGAGGAGCCTCAAAGGCTCGTAAAAAGAAAGGGTGCGGCGGGGCCGCGGGAGGCAGGGGGGTCCGCGCGACCCTCACCGCACCTACGCGTCGGTAGCCAGGGAGGGATAGCCGACGCAGCTGCTCCCCTGCGCGGGACTGCCCAGGGAAAGCAGTCACTCCCTACCTATACCGCGCCGGTCGGTAAACGTCAAGCAAAATTGGCCTATTTACGGGGATTCCGCAGTGTTCTGCGGATAATCCGCAACGCCCCAACCCTTGCGCTCGATCAGCTCCACGCCCAGAACACTGCCCACCGGCCCGACGGGTGTGAGGGTGGCGGCCAGCAGGGTGTAAGGAGCCTCGCGCCTGATGCAGGCGACCCAGATCACCAGGCAGAGCACGATGAACCCCAGCCCGTGCGCCCAGCCGAACACCATCGTTTCCGTTTCGAACCCCGGCAGCAGCCAGAAGGCGAGCAGCCCCGCGAACACCACAAGCTCCACCCAGGAGATCCGCTTCACCCACACGAACAGCCGCCCCGGCACGGGCTTTCGCATCGGATTTCTCGCGCCGGCCAAGCTACCCATCCTCGTCGTGTCGCTCGTGACGACGACGCATGAAGTCCCCGAACAGCGGTGCGGTGTATGCGTAGACGCCGTGGTCGTCACGGTAGATGAGGTTGTCGGCGATCAATCGCGTGAGGCTCTGCGCAAGAGCTCCGGTTGAGCGGTGGGTGGCCGCGTCGAGGTCAGCCCTATTGAAGCGTTCCCCTCCAAGCGATGCGGCGACCCGCAGAGTTCCCTGGTCTGCTTGGCGGGCGTCGCGGTAACGAGGCTCGAAGAACTCGTCGTCGAGGCTGTGTTGGATCGCTTTGCGCTCACGCTTGTAGAGCGCGGAGGTGATCGTCGTGGTGCCCTCCAGGTCGGCGGCATCCCAGAGCGCCTCTCCGAACCATTGGATGAAGTAGGGATAGCCATCGACATCCCGGGCGATCTGCTCGGCGACACCTGACGCATAGGCGATGTCGCTGGTGGGGCGCACCAGTGCTTCAGCGGCCGCGCTGAGTTCCCCCTGGGATTCCGGCCCAAGCGAGAGATTGTCAAGCTCCTCGGCCCGGAACAGCCGCTCTGCATTGCTTCGTGCCGCATGGATGTTGCCGATCAGGGGCGGCAGGCCACATAGCACGAGCATGACCGGCAGGGGATTGTCGTCATCGTCCTGGGCCGCAACGATCGCCGACAGAAGCGCGCCGAGGGGATATTGGCGCTTGGCGCCACGGTCATAGACGCTGTGGGCTTCGTCGAACATCAGCGCGACGCCGCGTCCCTGTGCCCGGGCAATCTCACCGACTTTTGTGAGCGCGATGCGCAGCTTGTCTTCAAGCACAGACTCAGCCGATGATCCTGCGCCGGGCCCAACCGAGACCGCGACGTCGTCAGCAAGTTGAATTTGAACCTGATTGATCGTCTGCATCGCAGCTGCAATCTGATTCTTGATCTTTGCCTTGACGCTGAGCGCCTCGAGGGCCTCGCGCAGGTAATCCACGATGGCGATCGCAAAGTCGGATTCCTCGCGCAACCTCGGACCCCAATCGCGACGGACAACGACCCACTTATGACTTTTTGCGATGCGCTCGTACTCCTTGAGCAGGACGGTCTTGCCGACGCCTCGCAACCCCGTGATGCGCAGATTGCGACGCTTCTCGGGATAGTCCTCAAGAAGCCGCTCAAACAGGTGGATTTCCTGTTCCCGGCCAGCCAGGTAAGGCGGGCGCGTTCCCACGCCGGGACGGTAGGGGTTCTTCGCCATGCCCCGGAAGTTATCGAAAGTTACAAGACATCACAGATTCTTGTGATGTTCTGTTTTGCCGCGAAATGAAGAATTTGTTCCGACTGGCTGCGCCAAATACAACTTTGCCATACCGCCAATTAGGCGTCGGGGGTGAGGGCGGTTAGGACGATGCGCTCCTGCTCCCGGGCGTGGGCGATCGAGTAGCCCTCGCCCGGGCTGGAGCGGGTCGGGCGGCCGACGTACTTCAACTCCACGCCCTCCGGCACCACGTCGGGGAAGCGGCGGGACATCACCTTCCAGGCGCCCATGTTGCGTGGCTCCTCCTGCACCCAGACGATCTCCTTCAGGTTCGGGTAGGAGGCGATCAGCCCGGTCAGCTGTTCCTTGGCGAAGGGGTAGAGGAGCTCGACCCGGGCGATGGCGACGCTCTCGGCGGCGGCGCGGCGCTCGTTGGCGTCCATGTCGAAATAGACCTTGCCGGTGCAGAGGACGAGGCGCTCCACCTTCTCGCGGCGCTCCGCGGCGGTGGGGTCGTCGAGGATGAAGTGGAAGTGGCTGTCGGTCAGCTCCTCCGGGGAGGCGGCGGCGCGGTCCAGCCGCAGCAGCCCCTTCGGGGTGAACACCACCAGCGGGCGCGGCTTGCGGATCAGCGCCTGGCGGCGCAGCAGGTGGAAGTACTGGGCGGCGGTGGTGGGGTAGGCGATGCGAATGTTGCCCTCGGCGGCGAGCGCGAGGAAGCGCTCGATGCGGGCGCTGGAGTGCTCGGGGCCGGAGCCCTCGTAGCCGTGGGGCAGCAGCAGGGTGAGGCGGCTGGTCTGCCCCCACTTGGCTTCGCCGGAGGCGATGAAGGTGTCGATGATTACCTGGCCGGCGTTGGCGAAGTCACCGTACTGGGCCTCCCAGAGGATCAGCGCGTTGGGGTTCGCCGCCGAGTAGCCGTACTCGAAGCCGAGGCAGGCGATCTCCGAGAGTGGGCTGTTGTAGAGCTCGAAGGGGGCGCTGGCGTCGTCGAGGTTCTGCATCGGGCAGTACTCGAGGCCGGTGTTCTCGTCGTGGAGGACGAGGTGGCGGTGGGAGAAGGTGCCGCGCTCGGTGTCCTGCCCGGTGAGGCGGATGTGGACGCCGTCGGTGAGCAGGGAGGCGAAGGCGAGCGCCTCGGCGTGGCCGAACTCGATCCCGCCCTGCTCCAGCGCCTCGGCCCGTTTAGCGAAGGGCTTGCGCAGCTTGCGGTGGACGGTGAAGCTCTCCGGCGCCTCGATCAGCGCCTGGTTCAGCTCGCGCAGCTTCTCGATCGGCACCGCGGTCTCCACCGGAGGGCTGGCGCTGCGGTCCAGCTCGCCGGTGCTGGTGGTGGTGACGGTCGGGTCCTCGTAGTCGCCGAGCTCCATCTTGCGGCGCAGGTCCTTCAGCGCGGCGGACATCTCGTCGTGGCGTTCTCTGGTCAGGCGCTCGACGTCCTCGGCGCCGACGACCCCCTCGTCGACCAGCTGCTTCGCGTAGATCTCGGAGACCGGCGGGTGGGCCTTGATCTTGGCGGCGATCTGCGGCTGGGTGTAGGCGGGCTCGTCGGTCTCGTTATGGCCGTAGCGGCGATAGCCGATCACGTCGATGACGATGTCCCGGCCCCAGCGCTCGCGGTAGGCCATGGCGAGGCGGACCGCCGCCGAGCAGGCCTCGACGTCGTCGGCGTTGACGTGGACGATCGGCACGTTGAATCCCTTCGCCATGTCGGCCGCGTAGGGGGTGGAGCGGGCGTCCTCGGGGTCGGTGGTGAAGCCGACCTGGTTGTTCTGGATGACGTGGACCGTGCCGCCGGTGGCGTAGCCGGGCAGCGACTGCAGGTTGAGCGTCTCGGCGACGACGCCCTGGCCGGGGAAGGCGGCGTCGCCGTGGAGCAGGACGGGGACGGCGCGCTTGGGCTCATGCGCGATCTTCGCCCCCTCGAAGTCGGACTGGATGAAGCGGGTGGCTCCCTCGACGACCGGGTTGACGAACTCGAGGTGGCTGGGGTTGGGATAGAGGCGGACGGCGATCTTCTCGCCCTCGCTGGTCTCGTAGACGCCCTGGTGGCCGTAGTGGTACTTGACGTCGCCGGTGCCGCCGTGGGGGATCGAGGCGACCGCCTTGACGGCGTCGATCTGCTTCGCCCCCTCGAACTCGGCCAGGATCGACTCGACCGAGCGGCCGAGGTTGTGGGCGAGGACGCTGAGGCGGCCGCGGTGGGCCATGCCGAAGACGACCTCCTCTGCGCCGCCGCGGTAGGCGAGGGTGACGACCTCGTCGAGCATCGGCACGACCGCGTCCAGTCCCTCGATCGTGAAGATCTTCTGGCCCAGGTAGGCCTTCTCGATGAACCGCTCGAACTGGAAGACGTCGATCAGGCGGCCGAGCAGGCGGCGTTTCTCGTCGTCGGTGAGGGGAGCCCGGTGGGCGCCGGTCTCGACCATCTCCCGCAGCCAGGTGCGCTGCTGGTGGGAGGAGAGGTGCTCGAACTGGTAGGCGATGGTGCCGCAGTAGGCGTCGCGCATGCGGGGCAGGGCGTCGAGCAGGGTCTCGCCGGGGACGCCGATGCGCAGGATCGAGGCGGGGATGCGGGCCATCAGCTCCGGCGTCAGGTTGAGGTTCTCCGGCTGGATCGCCGGGTCGCCCTTCGGCTCGCGGCCGAGCGGGTCGAGACGGGCGGCGAGGTGGCCGTGGGTGCGGTAGCCCTTGAGCAGGGAGGTCGCGGCTTGGACCGCCTGCAGCAGCTCCTCGTCGGGGGCGCCGGTGACGGCCATCTCGCCCGTGGCGGCGCCGAGCGGTGGGGCGGAGGCGGAGGCCGGATGGGCGGCGGCGATCGGCGCGGCGTCGACGCCGAGGTCGGCGGCGAGCGCCTCGTAGAAGCCGTCCTCTCCCTGCAGCAGCTGGTCGAGGCGGCGCAGGAAGGAGCCCGACTCGGCGCCCTGGATGACGCGGTGGTCGTAGGTCGAGGTCAGCGTCATCACCTTGGAGACGCCGAGCTGCTTGATCCGCTCGGGCGTCGCGTGCACCCACTCGGCCGGGTAGGCGATCGAGCCGGTGGCGATGATCGCGCTCTGCCCGCTCATCAGGCGGGGGACCGAGGCAACGGTGCCGAGGCCGCCGGGATTGGTGAGGGAGATGTTGGTCCCCTGGAAGTCGTCGGGGGTGAGCTTGCTCTCCCGCGTCTTTTTGATCAGGTCCTCGTAGTAGGAGTGGAAGGCGGCGAAGTCGAGGCCGTCGGCGCCCTTGATCGCCGGCACCATGAGGCTGCGCGAGCCGTCCTTGCGCTCGACGTCGACGGCGATGCCGAGGTTGACCGCCCCGCCCTCGATAGCGAAGGGCTTCCCCTCCCGCTCCTCAAACGTGCGGACCATCACCGGCCACTCCTTTGCCGCCTGAACG
>Ga0247754_1000009_pt1 | contig 18326 bp, 17 predicted proteins | sample UWRJS184509B5_FD_181015 | JGI IMG/M metagenome (GOLD analysis project Ga0247754, IMG submission 181015) | Soil microbial communities from Arlington Agricultural Research Station in Wisconsin, United States - UWRJ-S184-509B-5 | ecosystem: Environmental > Terrestrial > Soil > Agricultural land... | reverse complement strand
CCGACGACACCCCCCTCGCCGCCCTCTGGCGCTTCAGCCGCATGCTCCGCCTCGCCGACGGCCCCGACGAGGTCCACAAAATGGTCCTCGCCCGCCGCGAGCTGAACCGCTGGGCAAAGCGCGCCGAGGCCGAAACCGAGGGCACCCTCACCGCAAAGCACGCCCCCCGCCAGATCTGAGCAAAGACTCGACCGCGCCGGCTATTCCAGCCAAAGAGCGCTGATCGGCACCGCCCAGAGCCGATCGCCCAACGGAAGCGTGCGCTCGCCGGCGTAGAGCAGGAACCCACTGCGAAAGGACTCCCCCCGCTCATCCCTCAACGCCTCCATCGCTCGCCAATCGCGCGGCCCAAACGAGGCGGCCGCCTTCACCTCGATACATGCGATCTCTCCGCCGCGGCTCTCCAGGACCAGGTCGATCTCCCGCCTTCCACTGCGGTAGTGGAAGAGTCGCGTATCGACCTGCGCCCAATCGGCGTGGCGCGCCACCTCCATTGCGACAAAGCTCTCCAACGCTTTCCCCGTCACTTGGTCGTCGCCGGAAAGACGGGTGACGTCGGCGCCGAGCAGATGGCAAAGCAATCCGCTGTCCACCACGTGGACCTTCGGAGTTCGAGCCTCTCGTGCGCCTATCCCCGGACGCCAACCCGGTATCCGGTGTATCAGGAAGGCCGCTTCGAGAAGATCGCAGTAGGCCCTGACCGTCCGGTGATCGAGGCCGAGACGCTTGGCGATGCTGCTGACGACGAAAAGGTTCGCCGACTGAGCCGCGATGAGCTGGAGCAGGCGGGGCATCTCTCGCAGCTTGTGGGCATCGCTGAGCTCGCGAAGATCACGGCTCAACGAAGCCTCCAGGTAGCTGGTGAACCATGTTTCGCGCCGGCGACCGGTGCGCCCCAGCACTTCCGGGTAGCCGCCTCGCACGACACGCTCGACGAAGGCTCGACGGCCTTTCAGGGCGTCCTGGACTCGCGTGGGCTCGTCGGCGAAAAGCGCGTCGACGATGTTCGCGGACGACCCCTCTATCTCCGCCTGGGTGAGCGGCGAAAGGCGAATGACCTCCATCCGCCCGGTGAGCGCCTCAAACGTCCTGCGCGTGGCCAGCAGGTTTGCCGAGCCGGTAAGCAGGAACCGTCCAGGGCGGGTGTCGCGATCCACCGCGGCCTTGATCTCCAGCAGCAGGTCGTTGCCGCCACGCTGAACCTCGTCGATGAATGCAGCTCCGTCCAAATCGGCCAGAGCTCCGGCCGGGTCGGCCAAGACAGCCTCGCGCTTCGCGCGCTCGTCGAGGTTGATCACAGTGGCCGGGAAGTCGTGATCCACGAGCGCGAGCGCGAGCGTGCTCTTGCCCACCTGCCTGGCGCCGACGACCACGACGACGCGAGTGTCGCCAAGAGCTTCGAGGATGGTGCGGCGCGCACGGCGCTCGATTATCCGGCTCATACGTTGAAATTATGGCATATTGAGCGTTGTAATACCTACAATTTAGCCGTTGAAATTTTGACATCGTATTCCCAATCGGTCCTCGCCCTGCTCCCAATCTGTCCGACCGCCCTCTAGGTGCCGGCTGCATTATCGAATCTGATAATTTATCTATGTGACCACCGGGCCTGCCGAGACCGGAAATCGAGATCCGCAGTCCACTGCGGTGATGAGCACGCTCGCCTTTCGGAATGTCGACGCCTCACCGAATGACCCGGTCTCCGAGTGGCCATTGGAGGCGATCCAAACGGCGCTGGAGCGTGGCAGCCTCGAGCATTGGCGGCGGCTGGCAAACGAGGTCTGGTCCGACCCCTGGGGCCCAGTCGCTCGCCGCCTGGAGGAAATGCTCGCATACAGCCGGCCCTACGGCGTCGCCCCGGTGATGGAGCAAACGATCGCCCGCGCACGCGAGGCGACCGAAGCCTCCGAACGGGAAGCGGTAGCGGCTGAAGTCAGCCGGCTCGCGCGCGCGTCGGGGCTCTCCCGCGCCGAGTTCGCCTCCCGCATCGGCACCTCGGCCTCCCGCCTCTCAACATACGCCACCGGCAAGGTCACTCCATCGGCAGCCTTGCTGGTCCGAATGCGCCATACGGCCGAGCGAGAAGAAGCCGGCCGAACGTTGCTTGCAATGCCACCGCCCCCCGGCGAGGAACCCGACTGGGAAGAGCAGAAGCGCGAGATGCTCGACGCCCCGATGCGCAAGTGGCCGGCCGAGGCGATGCCCGATCCACACGACGTCGAGCTCGCCGAACTTCTCCTCAAACTCACTCCCCTCGAGCGCCTACGAGCCCTAAGGCGCTACGCGCGCCTGCGCGAGATTTCCCGGGTGCAGCCATGACCGAGCTCGATCCCGAGCGGCTCCTCCGTTCCCTCGTCGAGCACGAGGTCGAGTTCTGCGTGATCGGGGCGGTCGCGGCCTGGCTGCAGGGAAATCCGTCGGTCACGCTCGACCTCGACGTAATGCCTCGGCGAGACCTCGACAACGCCGACCGCCTCGCTGAGGCCCTTAAGGCACTGGGCGCTCGCCCGCGCGGCGAGAACACAGCGCTTGATCTTGAGGGCGCCGATTTCCTCGGCTGGCAAATCCAGCACTTCGACACCGAGGCCGGCCCGCTCGACGTCGTCCCCCTCGCCTCCGCGATCGGTGGATACGAAGACGTCGCGACGATCGAACTGGCGCTCGGCGACCTCTCGGTCCGCGTGATCACGATCGACGAAGTGATCGCCTCAAAGGAAAAGCTCGGACGACCGAAGGACACCGCCGCCCTTCCTGCTCTCTACGCCACCCGCGACGCTCTCCGCCGCAAGCGCGAACTGAGAGATTGATTATCGGATTTATAGACGACGCTCGGGGAAGGCCTCCCTTCGAGACACCCCCGTCCGACCCGACAGTCGCAAACAAAGGGCCGGGCGTTACGCCCGGCCCTTTCAAATAGCGGTTGCGCTCTTCTCAGCCTGCGAGCAGGTGTCCGAAGACGATGCAGTCCTCAGAGTTTTCGAACGCGTCGTAGTCGTAGGCGATCACGCCGCTGACGACCGCTCCGTCGGTGGTGGTCAGGTCAACCGGTGAGCTTCCATACGAGGCGTCGCCTCCAGCGCTGAGGTTATCCACCTGGATAGGTGTGGTCTGCCCAGGATTGTTGCCTGCCCAGGCGCGGGTGGTTGTGTCGGCGGCGGCCCCCACCGGCACGCCTCCCGCGAGGAGAATCGAGCCGGGACCACTGGGGGGAGTGATCGTCACATCGGCATCGTCCGCGTTGCAAGTCCCCGTAATAGTGAAACCAGAAACGACCGCCACGGTGGCGGATTGGCCTTCGGGGATGATCGTGCGCAGCTTGTGTGCAGACTGGCCGTCGACCGAGTTGGCGTTCTCGGCGCTCTGCGCGCTCGGAACCGTGCCGAGCGTGCCGAGGTTGACTTTATCTCCGGTCACCGCGCCGCTCTTGATTTTCGCCGTGGTCACAGCGTTCTTCTTGATTTTGGCCGTGGTCACAGCGTTCTTCTTCAGCTGCTTGGTGCCGACGCTGTTCTTGCCGAGCTGAACAGCGGCGAGAGCGGTGGCGCCGCCGAGCACGAGGAAGACGGCAATCGACGACATCACGTTCGCGTACGTGAGCCGTTTGCGTATCTGGTTCAAAACGAGTCTCCTTGCTATGGAATAGACAGGATGGACGCTGTCAAGCTACCAGCGCCCTGAGAACTAGCGTGGATCGAGCACCGCCGCCATGCTCATATCGAACACGGCGGCGGTGTCGGTCGTCATAGATGGCTAGGAGTGGGCGACGCTGATCCCGAAGAGGCAGACGTCACCGGGCCCGTAGGGGCCGTCTCCGGCCACGGGGATCCCGAACTTCGCGGCGATCGGGACATCGCCTTGGATGGTGTAGCCGTCGGCAGCCGTTGCGCCGAACTCGGTATCGCCTTCGTACTGGATCTCAGCGCTATTCGCTGTGGCGAGGACGTTCATCATCTCGCGTACCGACTCAGTGGTCCCGATATTGAGGTAGCCGTCTGGCGCTGCCCCGTCGAGCTCATCGTCGTCGGAGTCGAAGATCGCTCCGTCCTGCTTGGTTGCGATGTAGACACGTGCCCTCAGGAACGGGCCGCTGCTGTCCACATAGCACTTGCCGTATACCGTGAAGTGACTGTCGTCGTACAGCGTCACGGGGGTTGCCGCGGCGGCTCCGGCGGCATCGGTGGCGCCCGTCGCGCTCGACGCAGCCTTCGTCAGCTTCAGCTGGGTCATGTACGACAAATTGTTCGCGAGGGGAACAGCGCCCAAGGTGCTTTCGTTGACCTTGGCCCCAGTGACGGCGTTGTTCTTGATCTTCGCCGTGGTCACCGCGTTCTTCTTGATCTTGCCGGTGGTGACCGAATTGGCCTTCAGTTGCTTGGTTCCGATCTTCTTCGCGGCGATGGCGGTGGCTCCGCCGAGCACGAGGAAGACGGCGATCGACGACATCACGTTCGCGTACGTGAGCCGCTTGCGAATCTGGTTCAAGGGACTCTCCTTGGTCGGACGAGCAGGGAGAGCGGGATCGGCGCTTAGAAACCCCGCTGCTCGATTTCTGGCTTTGACCCTTTCAACCCGATGGAGGGCTGTCAAGGTGGATTGGACACTCAGCCGCGGCGCTCCGCCTCGTCCGCGGCCTCGGCCAGGCGCTCTACTAGGCGGGCGAACTGCTGGATTCCCTCGTTTGCCTTGCCGTAGGCGCCGGCGGCGTAGCGGGCGTAGACGCCCTCGAGGATGATCGCCAGCTTCCAGTAGCCGAGGGCGACGAAGAAGTCGAGTTGGGAGAGGTCGCGGCCGCTGCGTTCGGCGTAGCGGGCCCGCAGCTCGTCGCGGGTGGGGAAGCCGGGCGCCAGGTTCGCCGGCTGGCCGAGGGCGATCGTCTCCTCGCCGCGCTCGGGCCAGTAGACCATCAGCAGGCCGACGTCGGCGAGCGGATCGCCCAGCGTGCACAGCTCCCAGTCGACCACCGCGGCGACCTCGCCGCTCGGCGAGAGGATCATGTTGTCCAGGCGGTAGTCGCCGTGGACGATCGTCGCCGGGCCCTGCTCGGGGATCCGCGCCGCCAGCCGCTCGTGCACGTCGTCGATCGCCGCCAGCTCGCGCGTTCTCGACTTCTCCCACTGGCCCTGCCAGCGATGCAGCTGGCGGGCCACGTAGTCCTCCTTGCGGCCGAGGTCCTCCAGCCCCACCGCGTCGGGGTCGACCGCGTGGATCGCAACCAGCGTGTCGACCACCCGCTCGCCGATCGCCCACCGGTCGGCCTCTTCCGGGAAGGCGTCGGCCTCGGCCAGCCCGCGCAGGATCGGTCCCTCGACGAACTCCATCACGTAGAAGGGCGCCCCGTTGACGCTCTCGTCCTCGCACAACCCGACCACGGGCGCCACCGGCACGGGAGTCGGCCCCAGCGCCGAGACGACCTTGTGCTCCCGCGCCATGTCGTGCGCCGAGCCCAAGCGCTTGCCCAACGGCGGCCGCCGCAGCGCCCAGTGACGGCCGCCGGCGTCGCTCACCCGGTAGGTCAGGTTCGAGTGGCCGCCGGAGATCCGCTCGAAGGCCAGCGGCAGCTCCACGTCCTGCACATGCGCGGCGAACCAGGCCTCGACGCCCGCCCGGTCGATTCCCTCCGGCACTGTGGCAGCCCCGTCGGCGGTGCCTGTAGCCTCGTCGCCCATAGTGGGGCAAGCATATTCTCGGAGAGGCAGGCGCTTGAACCCGTCGCTCGCCAACCGGCTGACGATCGGCTTCGCGATCGCCTTCGCCCTGCTTGCAGCCCTGGCGGTGATCGGCGTCGCCCGCTTCATCGAGCAACGCCAGGACTTCGAGCAGGACATCGCCCGCTCCTACCAAGTGGAGACGGTGGCCCAGGTGCGCCTGGCGCGCGGACAGAACCCCGCCTTGGCGCGGAAGGCAATTACCTTCCAGAGGGATCGCCGCCGCGAGCTCCGCGACGACATCGATGCCGACACGCGCGACACGGCGCTGCTGGTCGCCGCGGGACTGATCGCCGGCCTGACAGGGGCGGTGCTGCTGTTCAGCGGGCTGATCTCCTCGATGCGCCGTCCCCTCGAGGAGCTGGTCGACGCCGCCAGACGGCTGGCCGAGGGCGACCTCGACGCGCGGGTGAAGGTCGGCGGCCTCTCCGAGACCGCCACCCTGGGCGCCGCCTTCAACGAGATGGCCGCCGAGCTGCAGCGCGAGGCCGGCCGTCGTGACCAGCTCGACCGGATGAAAGACGAGTTCGTCCTCACCGCCTCCCATGAGCTGCGCAGCCCCCTCACCTCGGTGCAGGGCTTCGCCGAGGTGCTGATGCTGGAGCGGGAGAGACTCAGCCCGAAGCAGGCGGAGACCGTCGAGATCATCCTCGACAACACCCGCCACCTGGTCCGCCTCCTCAACGACCTACTCGATCTGGCGCGCAGCAACGCGGGGCGGCTCGCGATCAAACCGGCGCCGACCGAGGTCGGTCCGCTGGTGGAGGATGCGGTGCGTTCGATGCGCGCCCAGACCGAGGGCGGCGGCCAGTCCATAGAGGCCTCGGTAGAGCCCGGCCTGCCCCGTGTCAGCGTCGAGCGGGACCGGATTCGCCAAGTACTGGTCAATCTCCTTACCAACGCGCATGAGTACTGCCCACCGGGGGCGTCAATTCGGGCGACGGCCGCCCAGATAGGTGATGAAGTGGAGATCGCGGTGACCGACGACGGGCCGGGGATCCCAGCGGAACAGCTCGAGCACATCTTCGACCGCTTCACCCGCGGCGACGCCGGGCTGACCCAGCGCGTCGGCGGCACCGGCCTCGGCCTGGCGATCTCCAAATCGCTGGTTGAACTGCATGGGGGGACGATCGGCGTTGAATCGACCCCGGGTGAAGGCGCGACCTTCCGTGTCCGCTTGCCGGCGCTGACCGAAGTCGAGAGCCCCAACCCGACCGCGGCCGAGGCCGGCTGATGGCACGGGTTCTAATAGCCGACGATTCCGAGACGATTCTCTTGCTGATGCGGACCCGGCTGGAGCTGGCCGGCCATGAGGTGGAGACCGCCGCCGACGGCCAGGAGGTTATGGACGTCCTGCACCGCGCCGGCGACGGGCCGGACGTCCTCCTGCTCGACGCGATGATGCCGCGCAAGTCGGGGATCGACGCCCTGCGCGAGCTGCGCGGGGAGGGCATCGATACTCCCGTCCTCATAGTCAGCGCCCATCAGGACGAGGAGGACGCCGAGGCCCCAACCGACCTCGAGATCAGCGGCTACATAGCCAAGCCGATCGACTTCGAAGCGCTCTTCGAGACGATCGAATCCCTCATCTGAACCGCGTACCCGACCTTGACCCACCTGGGGTGTGGTCAAGGTCGGGTACGTCAACTCTTGGCGATCTCCAAGCGGATCTCCTTGCCGTGGAGCTTCGTGCCGTCGAGGAACTCGACCGCTCTGTCGGCCTGATCCGGAGCGATCTCTATGAAGGAGAAGCGGTGGAGGACTCGGACATCGTGGATCGACTCCTCGGGGATGACGGCGCCTTCTTGCAGCGCCCAGCGCAGGTCTCTCTCTTCTATCCCACTCCGCTCCCCGCGATTCACGAACAGCTTGATGCTGTTGCCTTTACTGCTGCTGTTGCTGTTCTTTTTGTCGTCCCCCGGCTTCGCCCGCTCACGCCGCCGCGGCTTGGGGGCATGCTCCAGTCGCTCCTCCGGGGTCTCCCACTCGTCGATCGTCGTCTTCACGTCGCGCTCGATGCGGCCGATCTCGTCGCGCTGCGCCGGAGTGACGAGGGTGATCGCCCGGCCTGTTCGCCCGACGCGGCCTGTTCGCCCGATCCGGTGGACGTAGACCTCCGAGGAGTCCGGCACGTCGTAATTGATGACGTGGGTGACGTGCTCGATGTCGAGGCCGCGGGCGGCGATGTCCGTCGCCACCAGCAGCTTCACCCGGTGGTCCTTGAAGGCGATCATCACCCCATCGCGGACGCCCTGGCTGAGGTCGCCGTGCAGCGCCTTCACGTCCAGCCCTCTGTCCTTCAGCGTCTTCTCCAGCTTCGAGGCGCCGATTTTGGTGCGGGTGAAGATGATCGCCTGCTCGGGGTCCTCCGCCTTGAGCAGCTTGACCAGGCGCTCCGCCTTCTCCTTGGCGGGAACCTCGAGGTAGGCCTGCGCTATCGCGTCGACGGTCAGCTTCTTCGGCGTGATTTTGATCGTCACCGGGTCGTACATGTAGCTCTCGGCGAGCTTCTTGACCGGCGGCGGCATCGTCGCCGAGAAGAGCGCCGTCTGGCGTCCGCTCGGGCACATCCGCAGGATCTTCTCGACGTCCTCGATGAAGCCGAGGTCCAGCATCTCGTCGGCCTCGTCGAGGACGATGTAGCGGGCCGCGGTCAGCACCAGCGAGCGGCGGCTCATCAGGTCCATCATCCGCCCGACAGTGGCGACGACGACCTGTGCGCCGGAGCGCAGCTGCGCCTGCTGGGAGCGGATCGGCGCGCCGCCGAAGACGGCGACGATCTCGACGTCGAGGTGCTCGGCGTAGGCGCGCAGGGCCTGCGTCACCTGGATGCACAGCTCCCGGGTTGGGGTGAGGACGACGGCCTGCACCTCGTCGTTGCCGGGGTCCAGGTACTGCAGGAGGGGAAGGCCGAAGGCGGCCGTCTTGCCGGTGCCGGTCTGCGCCTGGCCGATCACGTCGTGGCCGCCGAGCAGCTCCGGAATCGCCTGGTCCTGGATCGGCGTCGGCTCCTCGAAGCCCAGCTCGTCGAGGGCCTGCTGGATGTCGGGCGAGAGGCCGAGCTCCTTGAAGGCGCTCACTTCGACGGGTCCAGCAATAGCTTGCCGCTGGTGCGGCGGCCGGTCAGGTCCTCGTGGGCGCGGGCGGCCTCGGAAAGCGGGTAGACGTCGCCGACCGTGACCTCCAGATCGCCCGCGGCGACGGCGCCGAACAGCTCGCCGATCATCGGCGCGACCAGATCTCGGCGCATCAGCAGGTGGACGAGCCAGAAGCCGACTACCGACTTCGAGCCCTGCAGCAGCGCCGCGGTGGAAACCTGGCGCTGCTCGCGCGAGGCGATGCCGAAGACGACCATCCGCCCCAGCGGCGCCAGCGCCGAGAGTTCGGCGTCGAAGGCGTCGCCGCCGCTCATGTGCAGGACGGCGTCGACCTTCTTGCCGTCGTTGGCCTCGAGGATCGCCGCCTTCAGGTCATCGGCGCGGGAGTCGACCGTGGCGTCGGCGCCGAGGCGCTCGACCAGCGCGCGCTTCTCCTCGCTGGAGGCGAGGCCGATCACCTTCGCCCCGGCGCTCTTGGCGAGCTGCACCGAGAGGGTTCCGGTGCCGCCGGCCGCGGCCTCGACCGCGATCGTCTCACCGGGCTCGATCCGCGCGCAGCGCCGCACAAGCGCCATCGCCGTCAGGCCCTGAAGCAGCAGCGCCGCGGCCTGGTCGTCGTCGACCTCGTCGGGAACGGGAACCAGCCAGCTCTCCGGCACGGCGACCTTCTCGGCGTAACCGCCGCTGACCAAGATCGCGGCGACGCGCCGCCCGTCGGGCGTCCGCCCGCTCACCTCGGCGCCGGGAATCAGCGGCAGCTGCTGCTCGGCCAGATAGTCGTTCCGAGTCGCGTGCGTATCGGCGAAGTTGATCCCGCTTCGGGCGACGTCAACCACAACCTCACCCTCACCCGCAACGGGCTCCGGGACCTCAACGTGGCGAAGCACCTCGGGCCCACCGAACTCTTCGATCTGAATCGCCTTCATCGGCCGGAGAGTCTCGCAGGACAGTCACTAAGCTGCCGTCCGCATGTCCCTCACAGTCGTTGGATCGATCGCTTTCGACTCCGTCAAGACCCCCTTCGGGGAGCGGGAGCGGATGCTCGGCGGCGCCGCGGTCCACTTCTCCCTGGCCGCCAGCTTCTTCACCGAGGTCCGACCGGTCGGGCCGGTCGGCGAGGACTTCGGCGCCGAGCAGTTCGAGGTGCTGGAGCGGCGCGGCGTCCTCACCGACGACATCGAGCGGGTCGAGGGCGGGCAGTCCTTCTTCTGGCGCGGCCGCTACGACTACGACCTCAACGTCGCCCACACCGAGGACACCCAGCTCGGTGTCTTCGCCGAGTTCGAGCCGAAGCTCTCGCCCGCCTCGCAGGCAGCCGACACCCTCTTCCTCGCCAACATCCAGCCCGACCTGCAGCGCCAGGTCCGCGCCCAGTGCGCCGCGGCCCGCTTCAGCGGCCTCGACTCGATGAACCTCTGGATCGAGACCGCGAAGGACTCGCTCCTGGCGGCGATCGCCGAGGTCGATTGCCTGGTCGTGAACGACGCCGAGATCCGCATGCTCACCGGCGAGTCGAACCTGGCCAAAGCCGCGCGCGCGGTGATGGACCATGGCCCGCGCGCTGTCGTCGCCAAGCAGGGCGAGTACGGGGCGGCGCTCTTCACCCCCGACGGCTTCTTCGCCCTCCCCGGCTTCCCGCTGGAAGACGTGCGCGATCCGACCGGCGCCGGCGACAGCTTCGCCGGCGGCTTCCTCGGCTACCTCGACAGCCACGAGGGCGACCTCGACGAGGCCACGCTGCGGCGAGCGATGGGCTACGGCACCGTGCTCGCCTCCTTCAACGTCGAGGAGTTCGGCACCGAGCGCGTCTCCCGCCTAACTCGCGAGGAGATCGACGAGCGCCTCGCCAGGCTGCACGCGATGACCCAGTTCGAGCCGCTCCCGGCGCCCGCCGAGTAGTTCGCAGGCAAGCAACAAGCCGGGCGATTTGAACTGCGATACTGGCGGCTCCAGTCAACACGGCTCGAGGAGGGGTGATGGCCACCGAGCAGCAGATAAAAGACGCAGCCGCTGACGGCGCCGCCGCCGGCTCGGAGTCGCTGACCGTCACCGACAACCGCACCGGGCAGACGTACGAGCTGCCGATCGTGGATGGGACCGTGCGCGGAATGGACCTGCGCCAGATCAGAGCCGGCGAGGACGACTTCGGGCTGATGTCCTACGACCCGGCTTTCACCAACACCGCCTCCTGCCGCTCGGCGATCACCGACATCGACGGCGAGAAGGGCATCCTCCAGCACCGCGGCTATCCGATCGAGCAACTCTGCGAGCGCTCCAGCTTCCTCGAGGTCGCCTACCTCCTGATCTTCGGCGAGTTGCCGACCGGCCCGCAGCTGGACCGCTGGACCCACGACATCACCCATCACACCTTCGTCCACGAGGATCTGAAGGAGTTCTTCAAAGGCTTCCGCTACGACGCGCACCCGATGGGGATGCTGCTGGCCGGGGTCGGGGCGCTCTCCACCTTCTATCCGGACGCCAAGCAGATCGACGACGCCGAGCAGCGCTACATGGCGGCGGTGCGGCTGATCGCCAAGGTGCCGACCCTCGCCGCCTTCTCCTACCGCCACAACATGGGCCTTCCCTACGTCTACCCGGACAACGACCTCAGCTTCGCCGGCAACTTCCTCTCGATGATGTTCAAGAAGACCGAGGTGAAGTACGAGCCGGACGAGCGGCTGGCGCGGGCTCTGGACGTCCTCTTCATCCTCCACGCCGACCACGAGCAGAACTGCTCGACGAGCGCGGTGCGCGGCGTCGGCTCCTCCGGCGTCGACCCCTACTCCGCCGTCGCCGCCGGGGTGGCGGCGCTCTACGGCCCGCTGCACGGCGGCGCCAACGAGGCGGTGCTGCGGATGCTGCGCCGGATCGAGTCGGTGGACAACATCCCCGGCTTCCTTGAGAGGGTGAAGAACCGCGAGGAGAAACTGATGGGGTTCGGCCACCGCGTCTACAAGAACTACGACCCGCGGGCGCGAATCATCCAACAGCACATGGATGAGGTCTTCGAGGCGACCGAGTACAACGCGGTGGTGGAGATCGCCCGCGAGCTGGAGAAGCGCGCCCTCGACGACGAGTACTTCACCTCCCGCAAGCTCTACCCGAACGTCGACTTCTACTCGGGGATCATCTACGAAGCGCTGGAGATCCCGGCCAACATGTTCACCGTGATCTTCGCCATCCCTCGCACGGCGGGCTGGGTCGCGCAGTGGATGGAGATGAACGACGACCCCGAGCAGAAGATCGCCCGCCCGCGCCAGGTCTACACCGGCGAGCGCGACCGCGACTACGTGGCGGTCGCCGATCGCGAGGGTCCCGAGAAGATCGTCGGCCCCCCCGCGCGCCGCCCAAGACGTCCCCGCCGCGGCGCCTGAGTTGCCCACCTGGAAGCTGACGGTGCGCCACGGGTCCGAGGTGACCCACGAGCGCTTCGACGACCTCGACGAGGCGGTCGCGCGAATGAGGGAGCGGGCGCTGTCGATTCGCTCCCAGGGCCCGGTCAAGGCCGTCTCCGCCCTGCGAGATTTCACTCCGCGCGAGCAGGTTCAGGCGCGATTGCAGCTGACCGGCAGAGGCCTGCTGCGCAAGCCGACAGCGGGCGTGGACGTGCGCGGCGACGGCGCCTTCGTTCCTTACCGAGGCGGCGTCGCCCGCGAAGAGCTGGACCCGACGGCCTACGACACCCCGTTCGACGCGGTACGCGAAACTCTGCAGCCAAACCGATGAGGTGAAACGTTTTATCCCCGACATAGGGGGACAAAACGTTTCACCGGGGCATTCGATGAGCGACTCCAGCGAGATTCCGAAGGGCAGCTATGCGGCCGGGCGCCGGGTGAAGCTGCCTGCCGGCGCCGAGCCGCCGTTCACCGTCTTCATCAACGGCGTCGAGCAGACCGAGGGCGCCGACTACGAGATCCGCGGCGGCGAGATTGTCTTCAATCGCCAGATCGTCAAGGAAAGAGTCGGCAAGAGCCGCTGGCTGGCGATGTACCTGGGCCTCTGGGGCACCTACCGCAAGAACGAGACGATCGACCTCCAGTTCGCCCGCAACGGCAAGCTGGAGCTGCGCGACGACCTGCCGGTCGAACCGTCTAGTTGAAGACGTAAAGGACCGCGAAGGCGGCGAGGACGAAGGCTGCGCCGGCGGCGAGCATGCCCTTGTCTCTGGAGACCATGGCGGCGATCGAGCGATCGTCGGCGCGGTCGTAGATCAGGTAGAGGTAGCGGAAGATCCCGTAGACCATCGGCGGGATCGTCCACATCATCTCGCTCCCGACGATCGGCGAGTCGACCGCGTAGATCGAGTAGCTGATCACGGTGCCGGTGGTCACCAGGGCAACCATCTGATCGAGGAAGGGCAGTGAGTAATGCTCGAGGACCGGGCGGCTGCTGGCGCCCTCATGCAGCTCGGAGACCGCCTCCTGGCGACGCTTGGTGAAGCCAAGGAAGAGGGCGATCATCCCGGTGCAGAGCAGCAGCCACTCCGAGGCGTGGGCGTCGACGGCGCTGGCGCCCGCGGCGACCCGCAGGATGAACAGGCCCGCCAGAGTCATCACATCGACGATCACAAGCTGCTTGAGGCCGAGGCTGTAGGCCATCTGGGCGACGCCATAGCCGACGACCATCAGCCCGACCTCCCAGTTCACGGCGGCAAAGGCGAGGCCTATGCCGACCGCGGCAAGCACCGGCGCGATCGTCTTCGCCGCGCCCTCCGACAGTTCCCCCGCGGCCAGCGGCCGGAAGCGCTTCTTCGGGTGCTGGCGGTCGAGCTCGACGTCGATCAGGTCGTTGACGTAGTAGCCGGCGCTGGAGATAGCGCAAAAGGAGAGGAAGGCCAGCGTCGCCTCTATGACCGCGTGCGAGTCGTTGAACTTGCCGGAGAAGAGGAGAGCGGCAAAGACGAAAACATTCTTGATCCACTCCTGCGGCCGCCCGGTCTTGATCGCGGCGCGCAGCGGCGAGCGCCTTGGCACGGCCGGCTCTTCGGCGGTCGGGGTCGGGGGGTGTTCGGAGGTCACGGTTTCCACGTCTGCGGCAGGGTAGCGCTCGCCCGGGAGGCGAAATCATTCCGCTGTTCCTTATGTGTCCTATGCAGACATAAGGAACAGCGCAGCGGAGGTGGCGGCTGGCTTATGGGTCGATGAGGACGCCGGGGTTGAGGATGGCTGCCGGGTCGAGCTCGGACTTCGCGGCGCGGAGGGCGGCGGCGAAGGGGGCCGGGCGCTGGCGGTCGTACCAGGGGCGGTGATCGCGGCCGACCGCGTGATGGTGGGTGATCGTGCCGCCTCCCTCGATCACCGCTTCGGACGCGGCGGCCTTGATCTCGTCCCATTGCTCGACCTCACCGCCGCGCACCGCCGGCGCCAGCACCGTGAAGTAGGGCGCAGGGCCGTCGGGGTAGACGTGGGTGAAGCGACAGCTGACGCGTGGCGCTCCCGGGCCGTCGGCCGGCGCGTCGCAGACCTCAGCGACCTTCGAGCGCACCGCCTCCATCACGCTCCCATGGAACTCCTCGAAGCGGTCCCAGGTGATCGCCGTCTCGAAAGTCTCCGAAAGGACACCGCAGGCGACAAAGGTGTCTCGCAGGTAAGGAGCAAGTAAGAAGGCGCCGCGCCAGGTCCCAACCGCGTCCGATCCCCCGGAACCGGCGGGCTCTTTTGCACGTACCCGACTTTGACCCCCCTCTGGTGTGGTCAAAGTCGGGTTCGCCGTAGGAATGCCGCCGTGCTCCCGGGCGATCTCCAACGCCAGAGCCATCGGCGCGTCCACGGGATGGTGCGCCGACTCGAAACCGAGCACCAGCAGGTGCTTATCGCCCCTACCTGCTCCGGTCGTTCCCGCCTCCATAGCGTCGAGCAGACGGCAGTTGGACGGATACAAACCCGACTGCGAGATCTCCCGCACCGCCCGCGCCGCCGCCAGGAAATCGTCGAACTCCACCCCGCAGGACGCCTTGAACTCCGGCCGAGGCCGCACCCGAACCCAGGCCTCGGAGATGACACCGAGCACCCCCTCCGACCCGACGAGCATCCGGTCGGGCGACGGCCCCGCCCCGGACCCGGGCAGCCGCCGGCTCTTCCACGTCCCACGCGGAGTGATCGCCCGCACCGACTCGACCAGGTCGTCGATGTGCGTATAGAGAGTCGCAAAGTGCCCCCCGGCCCTGGTCGCGATCCAACCGCCCAGTGTCGAGTACTCGAACGACTGAGGAAAGTGCCGCAAGGTCAACCCATGCTCCTTCAGCTGCTCCTCCAGCCCGGGCCCCGTAGCACCAGCCTGAATCCGAGCAGCCATCGACTCCGCATCCACCTCCAGCACCCAATCCAACCGCCGCAAATCCATGCAAACCACGGGCCGCTCCACGTCGCGCGCTTCGATCCCGCCGACCACGCTGGTGCCGCCTCCGAACGGGACCACGACAGCACCCTCGCCCTCGGCCCACGACAGCACCGTCTCGATCTCGGACTCGTCCCTGGGAAGGGCAACAAGATCAGGCGGATTCGGAAACTCCCCCCGAAACCCCCGAACGACATCGCGGTAAGCCTTCCCCAGAGCCCGCGAAACCCGCTCGTACTTGTCGTCACTGAACAAGTCGCCGAACCCACCTGGAGCCCTCAAGCGAGCGGCCCGGACCTGAACCTCCTCAAGCGGCACCGCCATCTCCGGCTCGCCCCCAAACCCAAGCCGCTCCCTGATCCCAACAGCAGCATTGAGAAGGTCATCCCGAGAGGCGGCCTGATCCTCCCACCCCCAACCCCAGTGCTTCAGCCGCCTTACCAGTGGACGCCTCTCATCAAGTGCGCAAAGGCGAGAGCCTCGGTCGTGGGGGCTTTATCGGGAGCCTCATCGGCCTTGCCCTTCGCAGCCTGCGACTCCGGGAACAGTTTGTAGGCCTGGTTCAGAATGCGATCGCTGACGGTCGGCGCAACCGCATACAGAAGCTCACCAAAGGTCCCGAGCCGCGTAGCCACCTTCTTCGGCTGCCCCACCATCGCGCCCGCCAGCATCTCCGCCGCCTCCTCGGGAGTGATCGCCGGGAACACGTCGTACATCCGCGTCGGCGCGATCATCGGCGTGCGCACCAGCGGCATGTGGACCGTCGTCAGGTGGACGCCGTCGTCGACGACCTCGGAGGCGATCACCCGGCTGAAGGCGTCCAGCGCCGCCTTCGAGGCGACGTAGGCGGAGAAGCGCGGCGGATTGGTCTGGGTGCCGATCGAGCTGACGTTGATGATGTGGCCGGACTTGCGCGCCCGCATCGCCGGCAGCAACGCCAGGATCAGCCGCACGGCGCCGAGGTAGTTGAGCTGGATCGTCCGCTCGTAGTCGTGGAAGCGGTCGTAGGAGAGGGTGACCGAGCGGCGGATCGAGCGCCCCGCGTTGTTGACGAGGATGTCGACGTGGCCGTGGTAGGCCAGCACGTCCTCGGCCATCCGCTCGACGTCCTCTATGTCGGACATGTCGCAGCTGTGGATGTGGGCGATGCCGCCCGCCTGCTCGATCTCTTCCTTCGTCTCCTCCAGCTTCTCCACCGAGCGCGCGACCAGCAGCACCGTCGCCCCCGCGTCGGCCACTTTCACCGCGGTCGCTTTGCCGATCCCCGACGAGGCCCCTGTGATCAACACCACCTTGCCCCGCACCGCCGCGGACAGGGAGCGGTCCTTGAACAGGTCCGGATCGAGGTTGCGCTCCCAGTAGTCCCAGACCCGGTCGGCGTAGGTCTCCAGCGGCGGCACCTCGATCCCGCTCCCCTCCAGCGCCGCCTGCGCCTTGCTCGAGTCGAAGCTGGTCGGGTAGTTGACGTAGGTGAGGATCCCGGCCGGGATTCCCAGTTCGCCGAGCGCCGCCTTCGCCACCCGCTTCGCCGGCGGGAACAGCCTCAGCCCGGTCTCGACCAGCGACGTCGCCGGGTCGGTCACGTCGGAGCCGAGGCGCAGCCCCATCTGCGGCGCGTCGGCCGCCCTGGCGAAGAGGTTGATCACCTCGCCGGCGCTCTTCGCGTCCGGGTCGGTCAGGTGGAAGGCCTCGCCGTCCAGCCCCGGCTCGTGCGCGATGTGGTCGATCGCCGCCGCGACGTAGTCGACCGGGACGATGTTGATCTCGCCCCCCTCGACCCCCACCGTCGGCAGCCAGGACGGCAGCACCCGCCGCGCCTGCTGCAGCAGCTTGAAGAAGTAATAGGGGCCGTCGATCTTGTCGATCTCCCCGGTCCGCGAGTCGCCGACGACGATCCCCGGCCGGTAGACGCGCCATGGGCGGCTGCACTCCTCGCGCACCACCCGCTCGGACTCGTGCTTGGTTCGGAAGTAGGGATGGGTGTCGAGTCTCTCCGCCTCGTCGAACATCTCCTCGGTCCAGGTCCCCGGATAGAGGCCGGCCGCCGCGATCGAGCTGACCTGGTGGAAGCAGCCGACCTCGATCGCCGTCGCCAGCTGCACCGCGTTGCGCGTGCCCTCGACGTTGGCGACCTCCTGCGCCTCGGCCCCGGCGGTCATGTCGTAGATCGCCGCCAGGTGAAAGAAGTGGTCGACCTCGCCGCGCAGCGTCACCAGGTCCTCTTCGGAGACGCCGAGCCCGGGCTGGGAGAGGTCGCCGGCGACGGGCACGATCCGCGCCCCGTCGGGCCCCCAACCGCTGCGCAGCTCCTCCAGGCGGCCTCGCGATCCGGCCCGGACCAGCGCGTAGATCGTCCCCTCGCGCTTCAAGAGTCGCTCGACGAGGTTGCGACCGATGAACCCGGTCGCGCCGGTTACGAAGTAGTTCACCTCTGTTTCATACACTCAAAGCAGCGATGGCGCAAACGGCGACCGTGCAGATCCAAATGCCCGAGATGGGCGAGTCGGTCACCGAGGGCATCGTGCTCGAGTGGCACGTCGCCGAGGGGGACTTCGTCAACGAGGGCGACACGGTGGTCGAGGTGTCGACGGACAAGGTCGACGCCGAGGTGCCTGCTCCTGCGGATGGGGTGATCACGAAGCTCATTGCCTCCGTAGATGAGGAGGTGCCGGTCGGTGCTCCTCTTGCTGAGATGGAACCGGGAGAGGGGCAGAGTGCTCCCTCCGCGGGTGTCGCGGGTGATGGGGGGGTCGAGGACGACCCCGCCCGCAGCGCCCCCCCATCACCCGCGACAGGACCCGCGGCCGGAGCGCCCTCTCCACCTGCCCCCGGTGCCAACGGGAGCGACGGAGTTCGGGCGACTCCGATGGCGCGGCGCGTTGCTGCTGAGCATGGCGTCGACCTTGGCTCGGTAGCTGGGTCGGGTCCGGGCGCGAAGGTGACCAAGGAGGATGTGCTGGCGGCTGCCAATGGGGAGCCGGCTGCGGCTGCCCCAGCGGCCGCGGGGGAGGCGAGAGCTTTGCGGGGGCCCGCCGGGATGCTGGCCTCGGCTATGAACGAGAGCCGGGAGGTTCCGACCGCCACCTCGTTCCGGACCGTCGCCGTGGACACGCTGGACGCCAAGCGCAAGGCGTTGAACGGGGCCTTGAAGGAGCGGGGAATGAAGGTCTCCTTCACCCATTTGGTC
>Ga0247754_1000008_pt1 | contig 19068 bp, 21 predicted proteins | sample UWRJS184509B5_FD_181015 | JGI IMG/M metagenome (GOLD analysis project Ga0247754, IMG submission 181015) | Soil microbial communities from Arlington Agricultural Research Station in Wisconsin, United States - UWRJ-S184-509B-5 | ecosystem: Environmental > Terrestrial > Soil > Agricultural land... | reverse complement strand
GCGGCGACCGTCCCGCTCGTCACCTCCCGGTCGGCGAGCGAGTAGACGCCGGCGGTGATAAGGATGTCGTGCGCCACCGCAATCAGGACCGGCACCGCGTACTTCGCCTCGAAGCGGAAGGCGACGTAGGCGGAGATCAGCAGCAGCGAGAAGATGATCGCCAGCCCCGCGCTGCGCGCAACCTGTTCGCCAAAGGTCGGGCCGACGCTGGTGTTCTCGAAGCTCCCAGGTTGGATGCCAAACTCCGTGACCAGAGAGGCGCGCACCTCGGCGACCCCGTCGGGTTGCAGCTCGCTGGTCTGGATCTGGAAGCCTCTGCCGAAGGCCTCGTCGTCGGTCTCCTGGATCTCGGCTTCGCCCAGCCCCTGGCCTTCGAGGGTGGTCCTCACCTCCTCGACCGTGGCGGCGTTCTCCGGGGCGAAGTTGAGGCGCGTTCCCGACTCGAAGTCGATGCCGAAGTTGAGCTGGTTGGCGGCAAGCGAGAGCGCCCCGGCGATCAGGATCGCGCCGGAGATCGAGAAGAACCATCTGCTGGCGCCGACGAAGTCGAAGTGCCAGTCCACATGGCGCTCGCCCGCCCCCAGGAATCGAGGCGAGGAGAGCAGGCGACCGCGGCCGAAAGCGCCGAGGAAGGCCTGGGTGAAGACGACCGCGGTGAAGAGGGAGACGAGCGTGCCGACGCCGAGGGTGAAGGCGAACCCTTTCACCCCCGCGGTCGCCAGCACGAAGAGGATGAACGCCGTCAACAGGGTGATGACGTTCGCGTCGACGATCGTCGCGATCCCGCGTTTGTAGCCGATCGCTATCGCGCTCGAGGTCGAGCGGCCGGCCCGGATCTCCTCTTTTATTCGTTCGAAGATGATGATGTTCGAGTCCGCCGCGACCCCGATCGTGAGGATCAACCCGGCGATGCCCGGCAGGGTCATCGTGATCGGGATCAGCTTGATCAGGGCGAAGAAGAAGATCGCGTAGACGAGCAGCCCGAGGGTCGCCACCACACCGAGGAAGCGGTAGTAGAAGATCAGGAACATGACGACCAGGAGCAGGCCGATCAGGCCCGCCTTCAACCCCTGGTCGAGAGCCTGCTCGCCAAGCGTCGCCGAGACCTGCGACTGACTGATCAGCTTCAGGTCGATCGGCAGGGCGCCGATCTGCAGGAAGGTGGCCAAGTCCTGGGCCTCGGTGATGTCGGAGAAGCCGCCGGAGATCTGCGCCCCGGTGCGGCCGTCGATCCCGTCCGGATTCTCGACGAAGTTGATGATCGGGCGGGTCTTGACCTCGTTGTCGAGGACGACCGCGAAGTGGCCGGAGAGCGTCGATGCCTGCTCTGAGCCGACCGGGCCGATCGCCTGCGCCTGGCCGCGCTGGGCGATGCGCCGGGTGACCTCCTGGAACGCCTCGCGCCCGTCGTCGGTGAAGCCGAAGTCGACGGTCGGCTGGTTGAACTGGTCGAAGTTCTGCTTCGGGTCGGTGATGTCGGTGCCCGAGAGCGCCGGGTCGTCTCTGAGCGCGTACCAACCGGGCTCCGCCGTGTCGTCGACCTCGCCCGCCTGGTCGGTCGGTTGCTCGGAGACGACGATCGTCCCCACGGGCACCGTGAGCACGATTCCCTCTCTCGACCGTCTTCTCCCGGTCGGGGAGACGAAGAGCGCGTTGCGCGTGGGCTCGGGCCCGGCGATCAGCTCATGCGGCGCCTCTCTGGAGAAGAGGTAGTAGCGAGTCTGTCCGGTGGAGCAGGTCTCGCAGTTCTCCACCGGGGGCTGCTTGGAGGCCAGCAGGGCGGCGTCATAGGCAGTGGGGAAGGCCCCAGAGAGGATCAGCTGGCGATTCAGATAGGTATTTGGATTGCGCCCCGCGTCTCTCCACTGTCTGTTCGCCTCTCTAAGGGGTCCGGAGGGCGGCTGCTGGCCCGGGTGGCCGCCGAGCACTTGCTCGGGACCGATCAGATTCGGCTCCCAGTCGAAGAAGTAGAGCTGGGCGGTGGTTCCGACCTGGCGAATCGCGCGCTGCGCGTTGGTTACGTCGGGCAGGCTGACCGAGATGTTGTCGGTGCCAAGGCGGGAGACCTCGGGCTCGGCGACGCCGAGCTTGTCGATCCGCTCGCGGATGATCTCGATCGAGCGGTCGATGTCCTCGCCGGTGACCTCCTCGACCTGGCCGGTCGGCTGGCCCTGGTAGATCAATTCCACCCCGCCCTTGAGATCGAGGCCGAGCTTGGTAGAGGTGGTGGCGATCGCCGCGGCGGAGGCCGCGATCAGCCCCCCCACGAAGAGCAGGACGAAAAGGTTCCAGCGCCGTTTCCTCACCGCCCCGCTCCTCCCACGCGCCTGCGCCTAGCCCTCGGGAGTGAGGACGATCAGCAGGCCGCCGTCATCGTCGTAGGCGGGAAAGACATCGGCGACCGCTCTGGCGGGCAGGTCGCCTTCGGCATGGACCGCGACTTTCTTGCCGAGCGAGCGAACGCCCCATTCCAGCGAGGTCTCGATCGGGTCGGTGAGGCCGTCGCCATTGGTATCGGCCGCCTCGCCGCCGTTGCCTCTGTCGATCCATTTGAGGCCGAGGACGTCCTGGACCGGACGGCCGATCACGTCCTCGTCGGTGAGGCCGGTCAACTCGAAGCTGCCTTTGCCGGCGTCGATCACACGCGCTCTGCGATCGCAGACGAAGAAGGCGGCGTTCGGCGCCGGGTAGTAGTCGTCGAGCAACTCGAAGACGAAGCCGAAGCCGCATCTGGAGCAACCCTTCGGGCGCGCGCTGAAGCCGGCGGTGCGGTCACCCCCCGCCTCCCTGTTGCCGCAGTTGGGACAGATGAAGAACGGCATCTCCGAACAGGCTACAAGCGCGCGGCGGGCGCCGTCTTAGCGCCGTATTAGAAGAGGCTCGCCGCGCCCTCGGGGGCGGGGATGCCGAGGTGGTCGAAGGCCCGCTGGGTGAGGACGCGACCGCGCGGAGTGCGCTTCAGCAAGCCCTGCTGGAGCAGGTAGGGCTCGAGCACGTCCTCGATCGTGTCCTGCTCCTCGCCGATCGCGACCGCCAGCGTGGAGAGGCCGACGGGGCCGCCGGCGAACTTGCTCGCGATCGTGTCGAGCAGGGCGCGGTCGCTGCGGTCGAGGCCGCCGGCGTCGACTTCGAGCATCTCCAGCGCAGCGGCGGCGACTTCGGCGTCGATCGCGCCGCGCCCCTTCACCTGGGCGAAATCCCGGACCCGCTTCAGCAGGCGGTTGGCGACGCGCGGGGTGCCGCGCGAGCGCTCGGCGATCGTCTGCGCCCCGCCGCCGGCGATCTCCACCCCGAGGATCCCGGCAGAGCGCGAGATGATCTGGGCGAGGTGCTCGGGGCTGTAGTGCTCGAGGCGGTGGGACACGCCAAAGCGGTCGCGCAGCGGTGTCGTTAGGAGCCCCGACCGGGTGGTGGCGCCAATCAGAGTGAAAGGCGGCAACGGGAGCGTCACCGTGCGAGCGCCCGCGCCCTGGCCGAGCACGACGGGCAGCTCGCCGTCCTCCATCGCCGGGTAGAGCGTCTCCTCGACGGCGCGGCCGAGACGGTGGATCTCGTCGATGAAGAAGACGCTGCCCGGCTCCAGCGCGGTGAGGAAAGAGGCGACATCGGCCTTGCGCTCCAGCGCCGGGCCCGCCGTCTGGACCAGCGGCACGCCCATCTCGGCGGCGACGATGTGGGCCAGCGAGGTCTTGCCGAGCCCCGGCGGGCCGGCGAGCAGGACGTGGTCGAGCGGCTCGTCGCGCCCCCGCGCCGCCTCGATGAAGATTGCGAGTTGCTCGGTGACCTGCTCCTGGTTGACGAAGTCGGCGAGGGTCGGCGGGCGCAGCGAGCGGTCGAGGTCCTCGTCCGGCACATCCGCGCGTGCGTCGTGGACGCGCACTTCATCAACGCCGCCTCCTCTGCTCCCGTGGGCCGCCAAAGAATCAGATATGGATGGCGCCCCACTTCCGCGTCCGGGGGCGGCGGGGGAATCCTCAAATCCAGGCGTTCTGATCCGGTTGGCGCCGATGTCGGGTGAGTCGGTCATGCGGCCTTGCTCGTCCCGGCCTTGCGAAGGGCGGTGGCGATCATGCCCTCGGCGTCCTCGCTCTCGATCCCGTCGAGGAGCTGCTCGGCCTCCAGCGGCGCATAGCCGAGGTTGACCAGGCCGTCGCGGGCGAGAGAGCGCGCGTCGCCCTCCTCGACGATCCCGGCGGCGACCTCTTCCTCCAGCGCCCCGGCGACCTTCTCGCGCAGCTCGACGATGATCCGCTCCGAAGTCCGCTTGCCGATCCCCGGCACCGCCTGGAAGCGTCTCGCGTCGCCCGCGGCGATCGCCCGCAGCAGCTCCCGTGCCGGCCCGCCTGAAAGGGTGGCGATCGCCACCTTCGGGCCGACCCCGCTGACCGAGATCAACTCGCCGAAGAGGTCGCGCTCCTCCTCGGAGGAGAAGCCGAAGAGAGCGAGGGAGTCGTCGCGGGAGATCAGCTCCGCGTGCAGGAACGCCTCGCGCCCGGTGGCGGGAACCGCCTTCAGCGTCTCCGCGGAGACCGTCAACCGGTAGCCGACGCCCCCGGCGTCGATCACCACGTGATCGGGACGGCGAACCATCACCTCGCCGCGAACCGCGGCGATCATCCCGCCAGCCGCTCCCGCGGCGCCGCAGCCGCGTCGAGAGCTTCGACCGCCGCCCGCTGCCCGGCGCTGCCGCCGTGGCAGATCGCCACCGCGAGGGCGTCGGCGGCATGGTCCGGCGTCGGCGGCTCGGGCAGGCCGAGCAGCGTCCCGACCATCCGCTGCACCTGGTCCTTGCCGGCCCCGCCGGAGCCGCAGACGGCCATCTTGATCGCCTGCGGTGTGTAGGTGAAACAGGAGACACCGCGTTGGGCGGCGGCGAGCATCGCGACCCCGCTGGCCCGCCCGACGTTCATCGCCGAGTGGACGTTCTTGCCGAAGTAGAGATCCTCGATCGCGACCGCCTTTGGCTCGTGCCACTCGAGCAGCTCGGACAGGGCCGCGTGGATTCGCTCCAGACGCCGCTCCATCGGCAGCTCGGGCGTGGTCTCCACCACACCGCCGTCGAGCGCGACCATGTGGTTGCCCTCGACCCGCACGACGCCGAATCCGAGGTTGGCGGCGCCGGGGTCGATTCCCATCACGACTTGCATGGGAAGTGATTCTGGAACTAGCTTCGGATGCCTTTCGAGACATATTCCGCCACCTCCTCCGCTTCGCGTCCGGGGGTGGCGGCACTCCGCCATATCAGCGCCGCTCGCAGAGAATCAGATCGTGATGCTCGCTAATTTGGCTAATACGGGGTCGGGAATGTCGAAGTTGGCGTGGACCTCGTTAACGTCGTCGTGCTCCTCGAGGGCGTCGATCAGGCGCAGCAGGGCGCCGGCGTCGGACTCCCCCACCTCGACCGTGCTCTTCGGCTCCATCGCCAGGTCGGAAGACTGGATCTCAATCCCCGACTCCTCCAGGGCGACGCGAACCGCGCCGAGGTCGCTCGGCTCGGTGATCACTCGCACGAGACCGCCGTCCTCGCGCACGTCCTCGGCCCCGGCGTCGATCGCGGCGATCAGGTCGTCCTCGCCATAGCGCTCGCCGTCGACGACGATCGCGCCGCGCTTCTCGAAGATCCACGCCACGGAGCCGGGCTCGCCGAGGCTGCCGTTGTGGCGGGTGAAAGCGTGGCGGACGTCGGCGCTGGTGCGGTTGCGGTTGTCTGTCAGCGCCTCGACCAGGATCGCGACCCCCGCGGGCCCGTAGCCCTCGAAGACGACCCGCTCGATCGCCTCGGCATCGGCGCCGGCGCCGGTCCCGCGGTCGACCGCGCGCTGAATGTTGTCCTTCGGCATCGAGGCGTCACGAGCCTTCTGGATCGCGGTCGCCAGGGTTGGATTGCCGTCGGGGTCCCCCCCGCCTTCGCGAGCCGCCACGGTGATGGCCCGCGCCAGCTTCGTGAACTGCTGGCCGCGCTTGGCGTCGGCGGCAGCCTTCTTGTGTTTAATCGAAGACCACTTCGAGTGACCGGACATGCGTGTCATTCTATGAACACGGGGATGGCAGTCGAAGCTCACACCCATAGCCACACGGTGGCAAGAGGAATGGCGGCGAGCGTCATCTTCGTCGCGATGCTTCTTGCCGCGCTGTCGCTGTGGACCCTGATCCCGCTGACCTGGGTCTACATCGGCTCGAAGGTCTCCGACACGCAGTTCCCCAGCGGCGGTCCCTACGCCGTAGTCGCGATCGGGATCGTCCTCTCGATCGTCATCGCCGCCTGGCTGATCTCCCGACTCAACCGGCTCTATATGAACATCACCGGGACCAACCGCCTCTCGCCGATGCGGCCCACCTGGCTCAAAAGCATGCGGGACACAACCCCCTCTCAGGGCAACACAACCGTCGTCGAGGCGGTGCTGATGGGCTCGGTCATGCTCGCGGCGCTGGCGCTGACCATCTGGTTCTTCTTCCTCGCGGGATCGCCGCTCCCGAACCAATAATCAGACGACGAATCTGCCGTCTACCTGGAAGTCCTGGCCGTCGACGACGATCTTGCCGCCAAGGCGCAGGTCGCAGACCAGGTCGGTGTGGACCGCGGACTCGTTCTTCCCGCCGGACTCCGGATAGCTGCGGCCGACCGCCATGTGAACGGTGCCGCCGATCTTCTCGTCGAGCAGGACCTCGCGGGTGCCGCGGTCGATCCCGTAGTTGGTGCCAATCCCCAGCTCTCCGAGGCGGCGGGCGCCGTCGTCGGTGTCGAGCAGCTTGATCAGGAACTCCTCCCCGCGCTCGGCGCTCGCGTCGACGACCACCCCGGACTCGAAGCGCAGCCTCACTCCGGAGACCTCGCGGCCGCCGATCACCGCCGGCAAATGGAAGGTGACCTCCCCCTCGACCGAGTCCTCGACCGGCCCGGTGAAGAACTCGCCGTCGGGCATGTTGTGGCGACCGTCGCAGGGAATGAACTTGCGGCCGGCGATCCCCAGTTTGATGTCGGTGCCGGGAGCGATCACGTGGACCTCCTCGTGTCCCTCGATCCACTCGGCGAGACGTTTGGTCTCGGCCGAGGCTTTCTCCCAAGCGGTCAGCGGGTCCCCGTCGCCGGTCGCCAGGCAGGCGCCGAAGTAGAAGTCCTCGTAGTCGGCGAGGCTCATCTCCGCCTCCGACGCGTAGGCGCTCGTGGGGAAGAGCGTGTAGCACCAGCGAAACGAGCCTTTGGCGCTGCGATCCATCGCCCGCGCCATCAGGTCGCCGGTCGCCATCTGGCGGCGGGTCTGGCGCTCCGGCGGGACGGCCGAGAGCTCGCGCGTGTTGGTGCTGGCGCCGACCGCGATCCTCACGTCGACGTTCTCGACCATCCACTCGGCGACGGGAGAGACCCAGTCGAGCTGGGAGTCGGAAGCGTGTTTGAAATAGGTCGCGGACTGGCCCTCGAGGGAGACGTTGAGGATCGGGTTGGCGCCCGCCTTCAGCACCTCCTCGTAGACCGCCATCAGCAACGGCTCGGCGGCGCTCTCGCCGTCGATCGAGACGACCTCCCCTTCCTTCACCCCGGTCGAGTAGCCGACCAGGATCTTCGCCAAAGCCTCGGCTCGCGGGTCCCTCAACGCCTTGCCTCCTCGCTGTCGCCGCGGCGTTCCGCGGCGGCGGTGGTCATTGCCATGAAAAGCGCATGGAAGCGCGGGTCGTCGGTCAGCTCCGGGTGAAAGGCGCAGGCCAGCACCGTCCCCTCGCGGATCGCAACCGGGTGCCCCTCGTGCTCGGCGAGCACCTCGACGCCTGGGCCATGCCGCTCGATCCAGGGCGCCCGGATGAAGACGGCCCGGAGCGGCTCCTCGCCGATGCCCTCGACCCGAAGGTCGGCCTCGAAGCTCTGCAACTGCCGCCCGAAGGCGTTGCGCACGGCGGTCGCGTCGATCAGCCCCAGGTGGGCGTCGTCGCAGACGATCATCCCGGCGCAGGTCCCGAGGATCGGCCGCCCGCCCTCGTGGTGCTCGCGAATCGCCGCCTCCAACCTCCCCGATTCGATCCCCATCGAGATGGTCGTGCTCTCCCCGCCGGGAATCACCAGCCCATCGAGCCCGGCCAGGTCCTCCGGCGTGCGCACCTCGCTCGCCGCGGCGCCGAGCTGGCGCAACATCCCGACATGGGCTTCGAAATCGCCTTGGACCGCGAGGACGCCGATCCGCAGCTCAGGCACCGCGATCCTGCAGAAGCGCGTCCGCGGCGGCCAGCTCGGCGATCTCCAGCCCCGGCATCGCCTCACCCAAGCCGATCGAGGCCGCCGCGACCCGCTCGGGGTCGTTGAAGTGAGTGGTCGCCTCGACGATCGCGCGGGCGCGACGCTCGGGATCGGAGCTCTTGAAGATTCCCGAGCCGACGAAGTTGCCCTCGGCGCCGAGCTGCATCATCAGAGCCGCGTCGGCCGGCGTGGCGATGCCGCCGGCGCAGAAGAGCGGCACCGGCAGGCGACCTCTCTCGGCCACCTCGCGGACGACCTCCAGCGGCGCCTGGTGCTCCTTGGCGGCCCCCGCCAACTCCTCGGGGCCGAGCTGGGCGAGGCTCTTGATCCCGCTCGTGATCTCCCGCATGTGGCGCACCGCCTCGACGATGTTGCCGGTCCCGGCCTCGCCCTTGGAGCGGATCATCGCCGCCCCCTCGCCGAGTCGCCGCAAAGCCTCGCCGAGGTTGGTGGCGCCGCAGACGAAGGGCACGTCGAAGGCGAGCTTGTCGATGTGGTTGCGCTCGTCGGCCGGGGTCAGAACCTCCGACTCGTCGATGTAGTCGACCTCGAGCGACTGCAGGACCTGCGCCTCGGCGAAGTGGCCGATCCGCGCCTTCGCCATCACCGGGATCGTCACCGCCTCCTGGATCCCCTTGATCATCGCCGGGTCCGACATCCGCGCCACGCCGCCGTCCTTGCGGATGTCGGCGGGCACGCGCTCCAGCGCCATCACCGCGCAAGCCCCGGCTTCCTCGGCGATCTTCGCCTGCTCCGGGGTGACCACGTCCATGATCACCCCGCCCTTCAGCATCTCGGCGAGGCCGGTCTTGAGCCGGAAGGTGGCGGGCTCGGTCACGCGCTCAATATTACGGGGCGACCGTTACTTCAGTTTGTAGGCGCGGATGCGGTCTTTGTGCGCGGCTTCGTCACGCGCGTAGAGACCGTGCGCCAGGCCCTGCACGAGCGCCATCAGCGCCGTGTTGGAGCGGGCGAACGAAGGGCTGTTCGAAGAGAAGTAAAGGGTCTGCTCGGCGTGCTCGCCGACTTCCGACATCGAGGCGTCGGAGATCGCCAGGGTTCTGGCGCTGCGGTGCAGGGCCAGCTTCATCGCCCGCAGCAACAGCGGGTGGGCGCGTCCGGAGGAGAGCACGATGACCAGCGTCTCCTCGTCGATCCGGCCCAGGCGCTGCAGCGACTCGCCGCCGGTGCTGGCGACGATCTCGGCGCGGATGTCCAGCAGGGAGAGCATGTGGCGCAGATAGCTGGCGAAGAAGGCCATCTGATCGACGCCGACGATGACGACGCGCTGCGCCTCGGCGAGCGCCGCGACGGCGCCGTCGACCTGCTCGCGAGTGAGGTTGCGAGCGGTCTCTTCGAGGTTGGCGTAGTCGGCCCCCAGCGATCCCTCCAGCTCGGAGTGATCGAAGGAGAACAGCGCCCCGCCTCTGGGGGCGGAGCCGTTGCCGCCGCCGGCGATCGAGTTGCGGTATTCCTCGATCGCGGCCTGCTGAAGCTCTGGATACCCCTCGAAGCCGAGCGCCTGGGAGAAGCGCACCACGGTCGAGGAGGAGGTGCTCGCCCGGCGGGCCAGCTCCTCGGCGGTGAGGAAGGCCGCCTCGTCGAGATGGTCGACGATGTAGCGGGCGACATCTCTTTGGGAGCGTGAGAATTCTTCGAATCTCTCCTGTATGTAGTCGGAGAGGCTCTTGAGCTGGGGCTGGGTCTTCGTCGCGGTCTTGGTCACGGCGGTCCATTTCGCCGGGTCGGGCGCTTTCCCTTCCAAATCTGGTTGGATGGTCGCCGCGATGGACCTCGAGCAGGCTCTCCGCCTCACCAACCGCAACATGATCGCCTTCGACCTCGCGCTGGGCAGCGCCGCGATCCTGGCCCCGGAGGCGACGCTGAGGGTGCTGGGGCACGACGAGCCCTCTCCCGACGCCAAGCACCTGTTCCGCCGCTGCGGCCCGATCTGGCTCACCTTCGCCGCCGCGCACGCGATCGCGGCGAAGCGCGGCGCCTCTGAGGACTGGTGGGCGCTGGCCTGGTTGCGGGGAACCGAGATCGCCACCGACGCGCTGTGGTCGGAGTCCCCCGCCGTCAGCCGGCCCGGCGCGAAGCTCGGGCTGCGCCTCGCCGGCGTCTCCAATTTGGCGATGGCCGCCGGCTTCGCCTGGCTCTCAAAGCGGTAGGCGCCCGACGGTAGGGTCGCGCTCGTGAAGCGGACCCTCTCTATATACGGACAGGTCCTGCGGACCTACACCAGATGGGCGCCCTCGCTGATCCTTCTAGCGGCGATCGTCTTCGTCCCACTCGGCCTGGTCCACGCGGTCACCGTCCACGCCGAGATCGGCTCGCTCGACCTCGAGGGCGGGCTGAAGATCTTCGCGGCTGGGGCGGCGCTGCTGGCGCTGGCGGCAACCGGCCTGATCGGCGAGGTCTTCTACACCGGCGCGGTGGCGATCTCCCTCACCCATCCCCACGACGGCCGCCCGCCATCCTTGCGCGAGATCGCGCGGATGGTCAACTACAAGAGCCTGATCGCAGTCGACCTGCTCTACGGCGCGATCGTCGCGATCGGCTTTGCGTTGCTGATCGCGCCCGGGATCGCCGCCTTCGTCTGGTTCGGCCTGGCGGCGCCGGTGGTGGAGATCGAGCGCTGCGGCGTGCGGGCCGCGTTCGCCCGCAGCGCGCAGGTCATCCGGGGCAGCTTCTGGGTGGTGCTGACGGTGCTGCTCCCGATCGAGCTCCTCGGCGACGGGCTGACTGCTCTGGCGACGGAGCTCGCCCACGACCTCCTCGGCGAGACGCTGCCGTCCAAGTGGCTCGCCGACACCCTATCCAACCTCGCCTTCACCCCGTTCTACGCGGTCGCCGCGGTGCTGATCACGGTTGACCTGATCCATCGCAAGGAGGGCGCCGGGCCGGCTCTACACTCAAAGCCGGCCCGAGCATGATGCCGCTCGCCTCCATCTTCACCGACTTCTGGAACGACCAGATCCTGGCCGACCAGAAGCAGGGCCTGTTCCTGGTGCTGGTCGGCTTCCTTCTCTCCTTCGGGTTCATCCGGATGAGCACCCGGTTGATGCGGAGCCCCCGCGTGCCCTGGTGGCCGGGCAGCGTGGTCAGCGACAGCGGCGTCCACCTGCACCATCTCGTCTTCGGAATCGTGACGATGATGATCTCCGGAGCGCTGGGATTTTGGGCGCTGGGCGAGAGTCCTTACGCCGAGATCTGCGCTTTCTTCTTCGGAGTCGGCGCCGGACTGACGATCGACGAGTTCGCCCTCTGGGTCTACCTGGACGATGTCTACTGGGCGGAGGAGGGGCGCAGCTCGATCGACGCCACGGTGATCGCCGCCGCCGCGATGTTCCTCGTCTTGCTCGGGTTCAGCCCTTTCAGCTTCGAAACCGGCTCGATCGAGGAAACCCTGATCAGCATCCTCGGCGCGGCATTCGTCCTCGCCCTGGTCGCGATCTGCTTCGCCAAGCAGCGGGTGATGCACGGAACGGTCGGCTTCTTCGTCTTTCCGGTCGCGATCTACGGGGCCTCGAGGATCGGCAAGCCCGACTCGCCCTGGGCGCGCAAGCGCTACGGCGATCGCCGGCCGGCCAAGCAAGGGAAGGCGGTGGGCCGTTTCCCTCCCGACCGCCGTACGGAGCGCTTCAAGAACGCCTTCCGCGACATCGTCGGCGGCAAGCCGAGCGAGGGCCTGACCGCGGTGAAAGACGAGGCGTTCGCCGCCACCCGCGAGGCGACGGCAGAAATGCGCCAGCGCGCCGAGCGGGTTGCCCATCCGAGAGAGCGGGACAGCTCATCGGGCAGGCCTTAGCTCTGTGGGGTGCTGCAGACGGCGAATCCGATCTCCCGGGCCAGGCTTTCGCGCAGCGGGTCCTCCTCATCTCGCCGCTCGCGCGCCGCTTCGACCCCGGCCGCGTCGCCTTCTTTTGCGGCCGCGAGCGCCTGCTCATCGGTCACGAGCACCCTCTCCTGCGCCTCGACGTACGCCTCATAGTCGCCGGCGAGCAGCGGTGGCGGGATCAGTCTCTGCAGCCCTCGGATGCGCGGTCTCGCGATCTGAACGAGGGCATTCGCATAGGGAACGTCGGCCGAATACTCCCTCTCGAGGTCGCGTACTTCGCGATAGCGGCGCTGGCTGTCTTCGCAGACAGCGTCCGCGCGGCGGATCAACTCCGCCTCGCTAAGCGGCTTGGGGCCGGAAGTCGATTTCGATCTCGATCTCGATCTTGCGACGGCCGCCGTCACACTCGCGCCGCCCTCTCCCTCCCTGCCCGAGCCGACGATGGCGACGACCGCGACTGTCGCCATCAGCACTGCGACGAAACCGCCGGCGATGGCAAGTCTTCGGCGACCTACTCTTCCAGGTGGATCGGGAGGGAGTTGTCGGGTCGGTGACGTTGGCGGCTTCTCCGGCGCCGCCTCGCGAGTCGCCGCGGGAGAAATCGTCTCGGCCGTCCGCGTCGCCGCCGCTCCCGTCGCCACCGCGCGCTCGGGCACCGTCACGCTCTCGCCGCTGAGCGCCGCCAGCGCCGCGCGGCCGAGGTCCCCCGCCGATGGGTAGCGGTCCTCGGGGGCCTTCGACATCGCCCGAATCACCACGTCGTCGAGCGCCATCGGCACTCTCGTCGCGTACAGCGAGGGGGCGGGGGGCGGATCGTTGAGATGGGCGTAGAGGCGCGCCGCCTCGCCGTCCTTCGGGTAGGGAACCTCACCTGTCAGCAGCTTGAACAGCAGGCAGCCGAGTGCATAGATGTCGGCGCGGGCGTCGACCTCGCCGCCGGAGATCTGCTCCGGGGCGACGTAGTCGAGGGTGCCGACGAAGCGGCCCGTCTGCGTGATGCCGGAGTTGGTGGCGACGTTGCGGGCGACGCCGAAGTCGGTGATGTAGGCGTGCTCGGCCCCCTCGTCGCCGCTGAGCAAGACATTGGCGGGCTTCACGTCGCGGTGGACCAATCCGGCGGCGTGGATCGCGTCGAGCCCGTTACCGACCTGGGCGATCAGCGCCGCGGCCTCGGCCGGCTCCAGCCGCCCCTCGCGGGCAACTCGTCTGGCGAGGTCGGACCCGGCGACGTAGCGCATCGCGATGTAGGGGACTCCCCCCTCCTCTCCCGCCGCGTAGATCGGCACCACGTTGGGGTGCTCGATCGAGGCGGCGATCTTCGACTCCTCGGCGAAGCGGCGGCGGAAGACCTCGTCGGCGGCTGCCTCGGGGGCGATCAGCTTCAGCGCCACTCGGCGCTCCAACCCCGGCTCGATCGCCAGGTAGAGGATTCCCATCCCGCCTCGCCCGAGCCTGCGCTCGATCCTGTAGCCGGCGAACTCGACGCCCTCGGAAAGCTCGATCCAGCGATCTCCGTCGGCCATGGCGGGAACCCTAGCCCGGAACGCGGCTTCCACCCGGCTCGAGGGAACAGTGGTCCACGACAGGACAACCGGCGCTCAACAAGCCTGTGCCACGATGCCCTTGTGAGGGGCGCGGCGCAAAACAGGCGGGTCATCCGGCGGCTTCCGCTTGCCTTGGGACTCGCCGCGATCGCGATCGCACTGGGGGCCGGGGTCGCCCAGGGGGAGCGGATCAAGTCGGGCAATCTGATCGTCTCCTTGAGTGGAGACATAGAGCCCAACGCCCTCCCACGCGCTACGGCGGTGCCGGTGCGCATGCATGTGGAGGGCAGGGTGCAAACCCTCAGCGAGGGCCAGCCGCCGCCGCTCCGGCAGCTGACCATCGCCGTCAACCGCCAGGGCAAGCTCTTCACTCGCGGGCTGGCCGTCTGTTCCCCCGAGCAGCTGCAGGGGACCAGCACCGCGGTGGCACTGGCGGCCTGCGGCCCGGCGCTGGTCGGGCGCGGCGAGTTCGACGCGACGGTGGCCCTGCCGACCCTGTCCCCGTTCCCCGCCCACGGCGACGTCCTCGCCTTCAACGGCCGCAAGGGAAGACGCCAAGCCGTCTTCCTCCACATCTACAGCACCAACCCGACGCCGATCACCTTCGTCCTGCCGCTGACGATCAGCCATAGGCGGAACGGCGACTTCGGAATCGTGGTCTCGGCAAAGCTGCCCCGCCTCGCCGGGGACCTCGCCTACGTGACCGGCATCGAGTTCACCCTCCACCGCCGCTACCGCTACGCGGGCAGAATGCGCAGCTACCTGAGCGCGAGCTGCTCCGCTCCCACCGGATTCCCGGGGGCGATCTACACCCTGGCCAAGGGCACCTTCGAGTTCGCCAACGGGCAGCAACTGAGAACCGCGCTGGTACGGGACTGCCGGGTTCGGCGCTAGGCGAGCCCCTCCAGCTCGTACTCGCGCAGGAACCCCTCGAAGAGACGGCGGTGGCCTTGCTCATCGTGGAGGATGTCGATCACCATGTCCTGGGTGACGGGATCGACTTGATCGCTCTCCTCGACGATCCGCGTGTAGTGCTCGATCGCCCCGGTCTCCGCCTTGATCACGCCGCGAATCACGTGCACGACGTCGGTCTGCTCTTCGGGCGGCTGCAGAAAGGACTGCTCGGCGGCGAAGTCTTCAGAGCCGGGGACGACCCCGTACAGCTCCTTGATCCGGGCGGCGAAGCGCTGGGCGTGTCCGAGCTCCTCCTGGATGTCGGCGTCGAGCGACTCCTTGATCTCCTGGGCGCGAACGCCGTCGAGGTTGACCGAGGCGGCCAAGTAGCTCATCACCGTCTCGATCTCCATCCAGTAGGCCTTGGTCAGCAACTCGACGATGTGGTCTCGGGCTTCGATGCTCTCGCTGCCGAAGATTCCCTTGTTGTGAGTGCCGGCTTCCATCGGACCTCCTCGGTTGGGTGCGCCTCCCAGATTCCCGCCGTGGACGAGCCGAAACCGCTCCTTGCTTAGGAAGCCAGCAGCTTGGCCTTCTGGGCCGCGAACTCTTCCTCGGTGAGAATGCCTTGGCTTTTCAACTCACCGAGCTCTTTTAGTTGGTCGATCACCGATCCGCCGTCGGCGGGAGGAGCGGCCGGCGGCGGCACGGCCGGTGCCTCCATTGGCTGCTGGGCGGCGTCCTGCTGGGCCCAGCGCTCAGCCTGACGCTGCGAAACGCGATTGCTGACAGCCGTAGCGGTGCCGGCGACGACCGCAGTGCGCGCGACTCCTCGAATCAATCCGGGCATATCTGTCCCTCCTCAGGCTTCCGCCTCAGCCGCATCGAGAGCGGCGAGGATGTCTTGGATTGGAATGCGTCCACTGGCGACCAGCTGGCCGCCTGAGCGGCGCATGGCGGCGGCGAACGGCGCTGCCCATCGGTTTTCGAACACCAGCAGGGCGGCGGAAGTCCCAGGCTCGAGCGCCTGCGCGGCCTCTCCCATGTCATCGTCGGAGAGGAGGCCCGAGGAAGCGCCCTCGAACACGGCGAAGGAGGAAGCGACCTCCTCGCCAAGATCGGCGATCTCCAGCCGCACGACAGAGCCGTCCTCTCCCTTGGCGATGAAGAGCAGGTCGAGGATCCGGATCAGCCCCCGATCGACGAGATCGACCAGATAAGGCATCGCCTCTCCGGTCGGCTGCTGATCGGGCCACTCGATCAGTAGGTAATCGACAGGCCCCATCTCAGTGACGTCGTTCCCGTTCAAGCTCTCTCCTTTGCCGTGACCCTGGGCGGCGAAATTCTCCGGCCAACCTTAGCGGGAGAGACCAGCTCCGCAGCAAGGCCGCTGCTAGAGGCCCAGACCGCCGACGCCTCGCTCATCCCAACCGAGGTGGTGGGCAAGCTCATGGCGAAGGGTGCGCTCGACCTGTCTCGCCAGCAGCTCGCGGTCGTGGCCGAAGTCCCGCTCCAGCGTGTCGCGATAGATGACGATCCGATCCTCATAGCGCTCCCGGGCAATACCGTCTCCCCAATACTCGCCATAGGCGCGCGTCTCCATACCGAGGTCGGAGACGATCACCGGCACTGTCTCCAAGACTCTCTGAAATTCGGGGGGCAGCCGATCGATCGCGTCGGCGACCAACGATTCGAACTCATCCAGGTTCCGCTCGTCGGGCATACAGCAAACCGTAATGGCTGATCCTTGAACCTCAGCGACGCGTTGCAGTTGCAGAACTCGCCGACCGCGCGTCGTGCATCGCGACCACATAGACCCGATCGGACGACTCCTCATAGCGATAGAGCAGGATCATCCAGAACCAGGGACCGAGGACGAACCGAGTCGGCGCCCATCGCCCATCCAGCTCAGGACCCGCGAGCGGAAACGCTTCGAGAACCCGTAGCGACCGAACAATGCGCGTCCAAGTGTCGCCCGGAAGGCTAAGCGCCGTGACTGCCTCATCAACGTCCCGCTGCGCCCGCGGGGTGACGATGATCTGCGCCAATCAGGCCAGCTTGTCTAGTGGCGTGCCTTCGCCTCGAGCTGCCTCCGCAAGCCCCTCTTGCGTGCGCTCCCAGGCACCCGGAATCGCGTGAAGGACTTCAGTGATGCGCGCAGCATCAGGGTCGGCCTCATCGAGCGCCGTCGAAAGAAGTGACCGAGCCAGCGTCCCCTCCTGAATGTGGGTCCGCTCAGCGAGACTCGCAAGCTTGTGAGCGTGCACATCGTCCAGCGTCACATTGATCCGTCTAGCGGGTGTCACCATGACGCAAATCTACACGATTAAGCACGATACATGAGGTTATGATGGGACGGATTGGTTATGAAATGCGCGGAAACTGGCCTGTTCAAACCGATTCATCTCTCAGCCCGCCTCTGCTCTGCCTCCGAGATATCGACAACGCGAGGTCCGCTGCCTCCGACAGCACGCTTGATTCGGTCCCGCGCCAGCTCTCCGAGGGGTGTCCGTAGAGCTTCTGAACGAGCGCGCCGCCATCCGCGTGCCCCAGCTGATGCCCGACACCAAAACCGCTCGATGCGATTGGACTTGCTAAGGGACCTTGGATAGGCAGCCGTCGACTCAAAAGCCGTTCCCCGCAATTCCGCCAACGATGCCGCCGGCAATTGCTCCAGCCACAGCACCAATTCCAGTGACGAGCAAAAGCGCGCGGTTGTCCAGGCGATCTCCTGCCTCTTGGACAGCGGATCGCATCAAATCTGGATCGAACGACGAGACCCTGTCCACCTCATCGGCATAGTCGAGCTCAAAAAGCTTGGCCCTTCCTCGCTTGGCAGCCCGGCTATCAAACGCAAACCGCGCTTGGTCCCACTCGCGTCTAAGTCGTTCGATGTTCCCGAGGGTCGCCCAGACACGCGATATGAGTCGCCGCGATTGACGACGCCAGCCACGAAATTTCCAGAGCTGGACAGGTCTCGAATACCAGGGAAGTAGTGAGATTTCGGCTCGTCGAAGGTTGGTTGCCATCAGCCTTGACAGGGAGCTTCGACCGTCTTGTTCCATCTCAAGAATCCGTCGTCCTCGATTCTTGAGATGTGCAAACTGCTCCGCGATCAGAGACAGATCCACAGATACCTTGTCCGCAGGATCGGACTCTGTGGGTGGATAGGTTGCTTCCACCTCTTTAGTCCACCGCCCCGTCGAGTATTTGACTACTTTCTGGCCCTCCTGTCCTTTAATGAACCGTATGTCTGTATGTGCAAATTCGTGCTTGCACTCGGGGCTACACCCTTGAACGTACAGCTGGAGATTGACCTTCTCTAGGGCCCCGCGCAGGATGTCCGACGCCACATGTCCCCCTGAGCGCGGTATCGGTTCATCCGACGGCGCAGTCCAGGTAACGAGGATCGTGACGCCATCCCACAGCACTCGGTACTGGGTCGGAATTTCATCGCCTTCCGACACGAGCCTCTGGTTCTTCGCCGGAACCTCAATCCGAAATGAAATGGCCTCGTTAAAGCACAAGCGTTTCATTTCGTCATGGCCTGTGATGAGTCCGTGGTCATCGGCCGGGGAGGGAAAAATCGTGCCGGGAGAACACCAGTCGTTCTCCATGTCGGGGACCTGCACATCGGTTACACGCGAATCGTCCCGCAGTCGATCACCGATCTGTCTCGCGAGATCGGCAAAAGACGTTTTCGCCGGCGGGTTCGCCGTGGCGAGCATGAACGATCCAAAGCGTCCCACTAGACCGCGCTCAGGCGGGGTGTCTGCTCCTCCGCCGTTCTGAGCGTCTACTGGAAGTGTTTGCTCCCCTGTGCCACTGCCGTCGATCACAGCGAACGCAGTCTACCCTCGGCCCGATATGACATGACGAGTAGCCGCTTGTCAAACGTTTGACGTACCTGCTTCAGCACGCCGGCCCTACGACTTCCATCATCCGGCCGCGACCTCGCGCACCTTCACGACACCGGCGGAGGCGTCGCCAGCGCGTCTTCGATCATGTCCATTCCTACGACTGTCAGATCGTGGCCCATCTTCTCCTCCGCGTCTTCAACTATCGCCAAATGCGCGACCGGATGCGCTTGTCGCGGACTATCGCTTTCCTAGCAATCAGCGGCCCGTCGCCAGCATTTACGTCCTTCCACAGACTGTGCAGGTGGGGGCGTCGAACCTCGCCTGACCGCGGCCCTTGCCGGTCGTGAACTCGAAGAAGCCGCAGCAGCGAACCGGACCAAGCTCGACGCGAACGAGCTTAAGGATGTAGGCGGTTGCGTTACGGAGGATCTGCGGTGTCACTGGATCGCGCGTAGTGAAAGTTGAGACGATTTCCGGTTGCTCCAGCTGGGCATCGAGGCCGATCATTGCGGCGGTGACCATTCCAGCCCGGCGCGAACAGATAGGCAGGTCGATCGTTCGCAGGGAACAAGCGCATAGCGGCCGTCCGCAAGCTTGATTTGCATCCCCACTACTGGCGTCGGACAACCTCCCTTTTCTGACTTATCTCTTGTTTTGACGAGCGCAGCGGGTCGATTTCGATGCTCCTGCCTCCGAAACCAA
>Ga0247754_1000006_pt1 | contig 19748 bp, 20 predicted proteins | sample UWRJS184509B5_FD_181015 | JGI IMG/M metagenome (GOLD analysis project Ga0247754, IMG submission 181015) | Soil microbial communities from Arlington Agricultural Research Station in Wisconsin, United States - UWRJ-S184-509B-5 | ecosystem: Environmental > Terrestrial > Soil > Agricultural land... | reverse complement strand
AACCTCGCCAACCTGCGCGCCGCGGTGGCCGAGCACGATGGCGACGGCGGCGTCGCGACCGCGGCCCCTCCGGCCACCACTGGTGTCGCCCACACCCGCTGGGCGACGCACGGCCGGGTCACCGAGGAGAACGCCCACCCCCACAGCGACAGCTCCGACCGCGTCCACATCGTCCTCAACGGGATCGTCGAGAACCACGCCAAGCTGCGCCGCCGGCTCGAGGCGGAGGGGGAGGACTTCACCTCCGAGACCGACGCCGAGGTCGTCGCCCACCTGATCGCCGGCAACTACGACGGCGACCTCGCCGCGGCGGTGCGCGCCTCCTTCGCCGAGCTGCGCGGCCACTACGCCTTCGTCGCGATGCACGCCGACCATCCCGGGCTGCTGGTCGGGGCGCGCAAGGAGTGCCCGCTGGTCGCCGGCGTCGGCAAGGGGGAGACCTTTCTCGCCTCGGCGATCCCGGCGTTTCTCGCCGAGACCCGCAAGGCGGTTCTGATCGAGAACGGCGAGATCGTCACGATCGACGCCTCCGGGGTCTCGATCACCGACGCCGACGGCAATCCCGTGCAGCGGGCCGCCGAGGAGGTCACCTGGGACGAGGACGCAGCCGAGAAGGGCGGCTATGAAACCTTCATGTTGAAGGAGATCTACGAGCAGGCCGACGCGGTCGCCGAGACGATCGCCGACCGCCTGCCCGGCGATGAGGGCGTCGACCTCTCCGAGGTGGAGCTGGACGACGAGTTCCTGCGGGGACTGCGGCGGATCGTGATCGTCGCCTGCGGGACCTCCTACCACGCCGGCCTGGTCGGTCGTTACGCGATCGAAGAGTGGGCGCGGGTGCCGGTCGAGATGGACATCGCCTCCGAGTATCGCTACCGCAACCCGGTTGTCGGGCCCGAGGATCTCGTCATCGGCATCACCCAGTCCGGGGAGACCGCAGACACCCTGGCCGCGATGCGGCTTGCCCGCGACGCCGGCGCCAAGGTGCTGGCGATCACCAACATCATGGGAAGCCAGGCGACCCGCGACGCCGACGCCGTCCTCTACACCCGCGCCGGACTGGAGATCGGCGTCGCCGCGACCAAGACCTTCGTCGCCCAGGTGGCGACGATGTACTTGATCGGGCTGCGGCTGGCGGAGCTGCGCGGGACGCTGCCGCCAGAGCGCCTCGCCGAGCTGGTCGCCGAGCTGAAGGCGATCCCCTCGAAGATCGAGACGACGCTTGCCGCCTGCGAGGATCGCGTGGGCGAGGTCGCCGCCGCCCACAGCGACCGGAACTTCTTCCTCTACCTCGGCCGCCACATCGGCCTGCCCGTCTGCCTCGAGGGGGCGCTGAAGCTGAAGGAGATCAGCTATATCCCCACCGACGCCTATGCGGCGGGGGAGATGAAGCATGGGCCGATCGCTCTGCTCGACGAGTCGACCCCGGTCGTCTGCGTCGCGACCGACAGCCCGGTGCTGGACAAGATCCTCTCCAACGTCGAGGAGGTGCGCGCCCGGGGCGCCGACACGATCGCTATCGCCACCGAGGGGTCCGGCCGGGTCGCCGAGGTCGCCGCGGAGACGATCGAGGTCTCCCGCACCGACTGGCTCCTGCAGCCGATCGTCGCGATCCTCCCGCTGCAGCTGCTCGCCTACGACATCGCTCGCGCCCGCCGCCTCAACGTCGATCAGCCACGCAACCTGGCGAAGACGGTCACGGTCGAGTAGCCGAACCGGTCCGGCGCCGGCGCAGCCGGGTTAGGCTGCTCTCGGGATGGAGCCGTGGTTGAAGCCCCTCTATGACGCTGATGGGATTCGCGCTGTCGATCGCTGGGCGATCGAGGAGCAGGAGATTCCCTTCGAGGACTTGATGGAGGCGGCCGGGACGGCGCTGGCCGAAGCGGTCGCCGGGCTTGCGCCGGGAGGGCCGGTTCGGATCGTTTGCGGGAAGGGAAACAACGGGGGCGACGGCTTGGTTGCGGCTCGCCGCCTGACGGAGATGGGATTCGAGGTCGATGTCCTGGAGTTGTGGGCCGAGGGCGTCCCGGATGACCTGGATGCCTGGCTGGAGGACTCAGGCGCGGTCGTCGACGCGATCTTCGGGACCGGGTTCGCCGGGGCGCCGCGCGATCGGGCCGTGAGGGCGATCGACGCGATCAACCGCTGCGGGGCGCCGGTGGTCGCCTGCGACATCGCCTCCGGCGCGGATGCGTCGACCGGAGAGGTGGAGGGCGTCGCGGTCGAGGCCGACCTCACCGTCAGCTTCCACGCGGCGAAGCTGGGGCACTTCGTCGCGCCCGGGAAGTGGCATACCGGCGAGCTGCGAGTCGCGCCGATCGGGATCCCGGCCGGGGCGCCGAGCGAGCCCGCCGGGGGCGCGATCGATCCCGCCGTGCTCGGCCTTGCGCCCGCACGGGGCCGCCAATCGACCAAGTTCACCTCCGGCCAGGTGGTCGTCGCGGGCGGCTCGCGGGGCCTCACCGGCGCGGTGCGGATGTCCTCGCTGGCGGCGATCCGAGCCGGCGCCGGCTACGCGACGGTCGCCGTTCCCGCCGACCTCGAGCCGATCTTCGAGCAGGGGCAGCCCGAGGTGATGTCGGTCGGTTGCCCCGGTGGCGATGGCTGCCTGGCGCCGGCTTCGAAGAAGGCCCTGCTCGGCGCGTTCGAGCGGGCCGAGGCCGGGGTTTTCGGCCCCGGCCTCGGCCGAGACCCCGGAGCGGTCGAGCTTGCCCGCGAAGCCGTCCCGGCGATCGGGACGCCGCTGGTCCTCGATGCCGACGGCCTCAACGCCTTCGCCGGGAGGATCGAGGAGATCGCCGCCCGGGGGGCGCCGACAGTCCTCACCCCGCATGCCGGCGAGTTGGGGCGCCTGCTCGATCGTCCCTCCGAGGATGTCGCCGCCCATCGCCTCGCCTGCGCCCGCGACGCGGCGATCGCGGCCGGCGCCGTCGTCGTCCTCAAGGGCGACGACACGATCGTCACCGACGGATCGCGGATCGCGGTCAACGCGATCTCGGCGCCGGCGCTCGCCACCGCCGGCACCGGGGATGTCCTCTCCGGGATGATCGCGGCCCTGCTCGCCCGCGGCTTCGAGCCCTTCGCCGCCGCCTGCGCCGCGGTCGTCGCCCACGCTCGTGCCGGTCGCGACGCCACCGCCCGGGTGGGCGCAGCGGAGTCGGTGATCGCCACCGACGTGATCGACTCGATTCCCGTGGGGATGCTTCCCGACTCCCACGTCGAATAATCTCGCCACTGACGAAGGGCCGTGCGCCGGCTCCAAGTCACGAAGGAATTGGATATGGACGTCCCCTCCACCGACACTTGCCTGTGAAAACCGCCGCTGAGATCATGCGCGCCGAGGTGCCCACGGTCACCCCCGAAGAGGATGCGCGCGCGGCGATCGACTTGCTCGCCAAGACCGATATGGGGGCGATCCCGGTCGTCGACGAGGATCGCAAAGTGATCGGGATCGTCAGCGAGTCGGATCTGATCCTCAGCGACGAGGAGTCCGACCTGCATCTGCCGCACTACCTCAACATCATGGGCGGCATCGTCTTCGTCGGCTCGATGAAGGGCTTCGAGGAACGGTTGAACAAGGCGTTCGCGACCAAGGTCTCCGAGTTGATGACCGCCGACCCGATCACCGTCAACGACTACGCCAGCGCCGAGACGGTTGCCCGCAGGATCGCCGAGAAGCACCATAACCACCTGCCCGTGGTCGATGACGATGGCCGCTTCGTAGGCCTCGTCACCCGGGCCGACGCGCTCGCCGCGCTCGTCGACGGCTAGCCATGGCCCAGCGGGCAGTCGCCCGGATCGACCTCGGCGCGGTGCGGGACAACTGCGCTCACCTGAAGGCGACCCTGCTCGATGGCGCCGAGCTGTGCGCGGTTGTGAAGGCGGACGGCTACGGGCACGGCGCCGACGGTTGCGCCGAGGCCGCGCTTGCCGGTGGGGCAACCAGGCTGGCGGTTGCGACCGCCGCCGAAGCCGCCCAGATCGGCCGTCGCTTCCAGCACGTTCCGCTGCTGACCATGGGAGCGCTGACGCCCGCGGACGTGGATATAGCGCTCTCGTCCGGCGCGGAGGTGGCGGTCTGGCGCGAGGGATTCCGGGCCCTCCTTGCCGATCGCGCCAGGGCCCAGGGGCGCCCGGCTCGCGTCCACGTCAAGCACGACAGCGGCATGGGCCGGCTCGGAAATCCCGACCCCGCCGAGACGCTGGCGCTGGCCCGCGCCAGCGACGCCGACCCCAACCTCACGCTGGCCGGGCTCTGGACGCACTTCGCCACCGCCGATGACCCCGACTCCGGCTTCTTCGACGAGCAGCTCGACCGCTTCACCGCGCTCGTCGATGCGGTCCGGGCGGAGTTCCCCTCCGTCACCGTCCATGCCGCGAACAGCGCCGCCGTCTTCCGCGAGCCGCGCTCGCACTTCGACATGGCGCGCTGCGGCATCGCCGTCTACGGGCTCGACCCCTTTCAGGGCAACCCGGCGGAGCGCGGCCTGATTCCCGCCCTCTCGCTGCATTCCTACGTCGCCGACGTGAAGCGTTTTTCGGCCGGAGCCAGCGCCGGCTACGGGCAGACCTGGAGAGCGCCGGCCGAGACCTGGGTAGGGGTGCTCCCACTCGGCTACGGCGACGGGGTGCGGCGAAGCCTCTCCAACAACGCCGAGGTGTTGGTGCGGGGGCGGCGCCATCCCCTGGTCGGCACTGTCTCGATGGACAACGTGACGATCGACCTCGGCCCCGAAACCGACGTCGAGCCGGGCGACGAGGCGGTCCTGATCGGCACCCAGGGGGAGGAGGCGATCCTCGCCGAAGAGGTCGCCGCTCGGCTCGACACGATCAACTACGAGATCACCTGCGGCATCTCCGCCCGCGTCCCCCGCTCCGCTGCGACTTATCCCGGTATGTCAGGGATAAGTCGCAGCGGAGCGGATCGCGAAGGCCGATGAGCGTCGCCGGTCGTCTCGCCGCCGCGCCCCTGGTCGAGATCGCGCGGCGAGCGCTGGGGGGCGGGGGGGACGCCTGGATCGTCGGCGGCGCCGTTCGCGACGCCGCGCTGGGCCGCGACGTAACCGACCTCGACCTCGCCGTCCGAGGCGATCCGGCCGCCGCGGCAAAGGCGATCGCACGCGAGGGCGGCGGCCACGCCTTCGAGCTGTCGGCCGAGTTCGGGACATGGCGGGCGGTCGCCGATGACCGTTCCTGGCAGATCGACGCCACCGCGTTGCGGGGCGAGACGATCGACGCCGATCTGGCCGAGCGCGACTTCACGGTCGGCGCCGTCGCGGTCCCGCTCGCCGGCGGTGGGCCGCTCGACCCGCACGGGGGCCTCGCCGACCTGGAGGCGGGTCTCCTGCGCGCCGTCGGCGAGCGCAGCTTCGCCGCCGATCCGCTGCGGCTGCTGCGCGCCCCCCGCTTGGCCGCGGAGCTGGGCTTTGCGATCGACCCCGGCACGCTGGAGTTGGCCCGCGCCGAGGCCGGCCGTGCCGGAGAGCCCGCCGGCGAGCGCCAGCTCGCCGAGCTGCGCCGACTCGTCGGCGGCCCCAACCCGCTGCGCGGCCTCTCCCTGCTCGACGAGGTGGGCCTGACCGCCGTCGTCCTGCCGGAGCTGGAGGCGCTGAAGGGAGTCGAGCAGGGCCCCAACCACCACCTCGACGTCTACGGCCACACCCTCGCGGTGCTCGAACATACGTTGGAGCTAGAGGAAGACCTCGATCGCTTCGCCGGCGAGCGCGCCGCCGATGTGGCGATGCTGCTCGCCGAGTCGCTTGCCGATGAGATGACCCGCGGCACCGCGCTTCGCTTCGGCGCCCTCCTGCACGACGCGGGCAAGCCTGCTACCCGCGGCGAGCGCGACGGCTACGTCACCTTCATCGGTCATGACAAGGACGGCGCCGAGGTCGTCGGCGGGCTCTGTCGCCGCCTGCGGGCTTCTCGCAAGCTGACCCAGCACCTCCAGGCCCTTACCCTGCACCACCTGCGACTGGGGTTTCTCGTCCACGAGGCGCCGCTGCCGCCGCGCCGGGTACACGAGTACCTGCACGCGACCGAGCCGGTCGCCGCCGACGTGACCCTGCTCACCGTCGCCGATCGCCTCTCCGCCCGCGGCAGCGGGCCCTTTGCCACCGAGGAGGCGATCGAAGCCCACCTTGCCCTCGCCCGGCAGATGCTCGCCGCAGCGCTCGACTGGCGCCGCGACGGGCCTCCTGTCCCACTGCTTGCGGGCGACGAGCTCGCCGTCGAGCTGGGCATCGCCGAGGGACCCGAACTGGGGGAACTGCTCGCCGAGCTGGAAGCGGCCCAGTACGCGGGAGAGGTGGGTACCCGGGAAGAGGCGGTCGAACTCGCCCGTCGCCTACGGGGATAGCCGAATCGGCCTGTTGGTCCGCTACGCTCCTCGCCGCATGGGCAAAGAGGAAAAGATCGAGATGGAGGGCGAGATCACCGAGGCCCTTCCCAACACGATGTTCCGGGTCAGACTCGACAACGGACATGACGTGCTCGGTCACATCTCGGGCAAGATGCGCCGCCACTACATTCGCATCCTGCCGGGCGACCGCGTCAAGATCGAGCTTTCGCCCTACGACCTGGACCGCGGCCGCATCACCTACCGCTACAAATAGGCTCGACCATCTCGGCTATCAAGGCGGACCAGGCGAAGTCCTTGGCGCCCATCCCTCTGCCGTCGCGCGGGTCGTAGTACTCGCGTAAGCCTTCTTTCTCCACGGCGCCGATCAGGCCTTCAGCCATGTGCGCGGCCTCCGCTTCGTAGCCGAGCCTTTTCATCCCCAGCCAGACCATCCAGGCCGAGTTGACCCAGGTCGGGCCGCGCCAGTAGCGGCGGATCGGTCCGCGATGCCGGCTCGGCGCGTAGGTGGGCTCCGACACCGCGACCGAGGGCGGCGCCACCGGCGTCAGAAACTCGCTCTCGTTCAGCAAGTGCTCTTCGATAAGCCGCCGGCCGATCTCCTCCGGCAGGTCGGGAAGGGCGAGGGGGGAGAGGGCGGCCCAGGTGAGGACCCCCGGGCGCGCTCCGCCTGGCTGCGCCTCGTCGAGGAACAGTCCACGGCTTTCGTCCCAAAGCCGGTCGACCAGCGCCGGGGTCGCCGACGGCCGCCCCAGCGCCTGCAGGGAGAGCGACCACATCGTGTTGACCAGCGTTTCGCAGAGCACCGGGCCGCCGCGCTCGCGCACCCGCCGGGCGTCGAAGCCAAGCTGGCGGTTGCGCCGCACGAGACAGGGGAAGCCGATGCGGGCGTTCGACCGCCGGCCCCAGACCGGGTCGAACTTGGGCGAGGCGTCGAGCCCCGACTCGTCGGGCTGGAGGATCCAGAGCAGGCCGTCGCCCTCGAGGTCGCGGTTGGCCGCCAGCCAGTCGGCCTGGGCGGCGATCCGCGGTTCCGCGGCCGGGTCGCCGACGGCGATTCGCCAAGCCCAGGCCAGCAGCGGCGGCTGGATCGTCTCGGTCTGGAGGGAGCGACGCGAGGCGACGTTGTAGAAGGGGAGGCGAGTCAGCGAGACCGGACGGTCCCAAAAGATCGTGTGGCCGATGAAGCCATCGGGCCGTTGCGCGGCGAGCAGGCTCTCCAGCTCCGCCCGCGAGCGCCTCGCGTCGAAGCGCCGCCAGACGATCGCCGCGAAGCAGGAGTCCCAGTACCACTGCCAGGGGTAGCGGCTCGGGCTGGGCCGCGTATACGAGTAGGGCGCTCCGTTTCGTTCACCCTTCAGCCAGTTCTGGCGCAGAATGCGCTCGGCGATCTCGACAGCCGGAGAGCTCACACCGCGGTGCGGCGCATCCCCCGCAGCGAGAGGGCGCCGAGGATCGCCAACATTCCCGCCAGGGCGACGATTCCCGGCCAGGTATCGCTCCAGGCGATGCCGCCGACGAATCCCTGGCGGACGGCGTCGACGACCTGGGTCATCGGGTTGACTCGCGCGATGTCCTGCAGCCAGCCCTGCATCAGGGCCAGTGGCGCGTAGGCGGTCGTGCAGAGAATCAGGGCCAGCATTCCCGCCTGCATCAACGGCGCCGCCGCCTGGCTGCGGTAGCGCAGCGCCAGAGCCGAGGCGTAGCAGGCGGCGACCGCGGCGGTGGCGGCGACCATCGCGTAGGCGATCAGCAACCCGTCGAGGCCGGGCCAGTGGGCGCCGATCGCGAAAGCGACCGCAAGCACCGCGGTCGCCGGGATGAAGGCGCGCAGGCTGGCGGATAGGACGATCCCGCTGAGCAGGACCCAGCGCGGAGCCGGGGAGGCGAGCAGCCGGTCGAGCCAGCCGCCCTCGATGTCGCGGGCGAGGTTGACCCCGGTGGCCGCGCCGGTGAACCCAGCGCCCTGCAAGAGGCTGACGGCAACGAGGAAGCTCGGGTAGCTGTCGGTGGTGAACCCGTTCAGCTGCGTGAGGTTGCCGAAGACCCCGTTCAAGCCGAGGAAGAAGATGGTCGGCGCCAGGACCCCGGGAATAGCCGCCGCCGGCACTCGGAGCAGCTCGTTCTTGGCGCGGCCGACCAGAGCCGCGATCGTCGCCAGGTCTTCTCGCCGCGGCACGTCAGCCCCCCGTCCTCAGCCGGTGGCGGAGGGCGCGCACGCTCAGCACCATGGAGAAGGCGGCGATGCCCACCACCGCGATCGCGGCGTCGAGCACGTCTGTGCCATCCAGCCCGGAGACGATCGGCTGGCGGATCCCCTCGACCACGAAGCTCATCGGGTTGTACTCGGCGATCGTTCGCGCCGGCTCGACCATCAGCGCTTCGGGGAAGAAGGCGGTGGAGAGGAAGAGGACGACGAAGATCAGCGGGAACATGCCTTGGACGATGCTCGACTTGCCGGTGCGCAGGGCGATCGACGCCCCGATCCCGCCGATCGCCACCGCCGCCGATGCCGTGAGGGCGATCGCCACCAGGGCCCCCGGCACGCCGCCGGCGATCTCCGCGCCGAAGACGAGCCCGACCGCCAGAAACCAGAGCGCCGTGACCACGCCGAGCGCGGCGGTCCCCGCCAGCCGTCCCAGCACCACCGCGTAGCGGGAGATCGGCGCCGCGAAGAGCCGGTCGGTGAAGCCCATCTCGATGTCGACCGCGAGCGCGATCCCGCCGCTGTTGGCGGCCAGCATCAGCGACTGCATCATCGCTCCCGCCAGCATGAACTGGAGAAAGCTCTGCACGGGCGGGAAGCCGGGCAGGTTGACCGCGCCGCCCGCGCCGCCGGTCTGGATCGCCAGCAGCAGCGTGGGGAAGACGATGATGGGGGCCATCAACTGCGGTCGCCGAAAGGTTTGGCGAACCGAGCGCATGCCGAGCGCGCGCACCACCCGCAGGTTGGCGGCCAGGCTGCTCAAGCCTCCACGGGCTCCTCTTCGGCGTTCGCGTCGTCGCGCTCGAGGTGGTGTCCGGTCTTCTCGACGAAGACGTCGTCGAGGGTGGGGGTGACCAGATCAAGCGAGCCGACCTCGATTCCGGCGTCGTCGAGAGCCCGCACCACGCGCGGGATGTCGGCGGCCCCGTTCTCGACCTCGACCAGCACGCTGCGGGCATCCTTCGGCGGCAACAGCTTTCCTATCTGGCGGCAGATCTCCTCCGCCTGGGCGATCGACCCTTCCGCCAGCGTCAGTCGGACGTGGGGGTTGCCGATCTCGGCCTTCAGCGACTCCGGCGTCCCCTCGGCGACGATTCTGCCGCTGTCGATGATCCCGACGTTGTCGGCCAGCTGGTCGGCTTCCTCCAGGTATTGGGTGGTGAGGAAGACCGTGGTGCCCTCCGCGTTCAGCGCTCGCACCTCTTCCCAGATCGTTTTGCGACTGACCGGGTCCAGGCCGGTGGTCGGCTCGTCGAGGAAGAGGACGCGGGGCTCGTGGACCAGCGCCGCGGCGAGGTCGAGGCGGCGCTGCATCCCGCCCGAGTAGGCGCCGATCCTGCGGTCCGCGGCGGCGACCAGGTCGACCCGCTCCAGCAGATCGTCGGCGCGGCGACGGCCCTCCGCGGTGGGGATTCCCTGCAGCGTCGCCTGCAGTCGAATCAACTCGCGGCCGGTCATCAGGGGATCGAGGGCCGCCTCCTGCAGGGCGACTCCGATCGAGGCGCGCACCGCCCGCGCTTCCTTCACCACGTCGTGCCCGGCTACCGTCGCGCGCCCGCCGGTCGGCAGCAGCAGCGTCGTCAACATCCGCACGGTCGTCGTCTTGCCGGCCCCGTTGGGGCCGAGGAAGCCGTAGATCTCACCCTCGCCTACCGTGAGGTCGACGCCCTGCACCGCGAGCACGTCGTCGAAGGCACGCTCAAGTCCTTCGACCGAGATCGCCGGCATCAGACTCCGGTGGGCTCGGCCTGAGCCAGCGGCGAGAGCGCCTCGACCCAGCGCCGCCCGTTGGCGCGCTCCAGCGCCTCGGCGGCGTCCAGCAGCAACTCATCTCCGCCCCAGGCGCCCTGCAGTTGCAGGCCGACGGGCAGTCCTTCGGAAAGGCCGACCGGGACGTTGATCCCGGGAATCCCGGTCAGGTTCGCCAGGGCGCCTCCGCGCACGTTGGCCTGGTCGGCGGTATGCGTGCCGGAGGGAAGCTCGACCAGCGGCGCTTCCAGAGGCGGCGCGACCGCGGGGAGGGTGGGCCAGGCGATCACGTCGACCCGCTCGAAGATCGCCGCCAGGCGACGGCGCATCAGCGCCCGTATCCGTTTCGCCTGCACGATCGCCGCCGCCGGCATCAGCATCCGGTACTTGACGAATCCCTTGTTGATCGCGCTCAGCCCGGGGTCGATGTCGTTGAGCTTCGCGGGCGTCACCCCGTTCATCATCTCGGCGTTGATGATCAGGATGCCGGCCATGGTCGCCGGCTCGAGGTCGGGAAGCTCGATTTCGCGAACCTCTCCGCCGGTTTCCGCGCGCAGCGCCTCGATCGCGGTCTCGCACGCCTCGCGCACTTCGGGGGCGACGTCCTCGGAGACCGGGCTTCGAACCACCCCGATCCGCAGTCCGGCCGCGTCGCCCGCCGCCAACTCCTCGCCGAACAGCACCGAGGCCAGCAGTCGGCAGTCGGCGGCGTCGGCACAGAGCGGCCCGGAGACGATCGTCTCGGTGACCGGCGCCGCGTGGTGCCCCGCGAGCGTCGAGCGGCCGAAGGTCGGCTTCAGCCCGGTCAGCCCGCAGTAGCCGGCGGGAAAGCGGACCGAGCCGAGGCCGTCGGCTCCGACCGCTCCGGCGACCAGCCGCGCGGCGACCGCGGCGGCGGGCCCGCTGGAGGAGCCGCCCGGGCAGCGCTCGGTGTTCCAGGGGTTGCGGGCCGGGCCGTAGACGGAGACGTTGCCGGTGCTGCCGGCGCCCAGCTCGTGCATGTTCGCCACCCCGACGATCACCGCGCCGGCGTCGCGCAGGGCGCGATAGGGGCCGGATTCGCCGGGCTCGGCGGGGGCGAGCATGTCCGCGGCGCCGAAGCGCTGCGCCCGCCAGGGCAGCGGCCACTCGTCCTTGATCACGACGGGAACGCCGCGCAGCGGTCCCTCCGGCGCCGCCGCCAGCATCTCCCGCGAGCGCTCGGGGAAGGTCTCGACCACGGCGTTGATCGCCGGGTTGCGCTCCTCGATTCGCGCCAGCGCCGCATCGAGCAGCTCCGCCGGGTCGGCGTCGCCGGCGGCGATCGCCGCCGCCTGCTCGCGAAGGGAGAGGTCGAGCGCGCTCACGGAGCCTTTGAGAGGTCGGGGTCGTGCTCCGGCGCCACGTCGCCGAGGTCGGCAGAGATCAGGCCGAGGATTCCCGGCCAGAACATCTGATGGGCGGCCTTCATCACCGCCATGTCGACCTCGTCGGCCTCGATCCCGAGGGAGGCGAGCCCGGAGGGGATGAACTCGTCTGCGCGATCCGAAGCCTCCATTCCGGCTGGCAACCCTACCGAGGTGGGTTGGCCGGGTTCGTGCAGAGGGCCCCCCGCGGCGCATTTGGCCGGCACTGGCGGCAGAATCGTGGCCGCAACCGGGTGATGCGACCCGTGTTGCCTGGAAACATGCCTATCGCAGGACAGACAAGACTGGGCAGGGCCCGCGCGCTCACGGCCGCCGCGGCAGCCTGTCTGCTTGCCGCGCTCGTTATCGCGGCCTGGCCCGGCGCCGCCGGCTCCGCGCCCCCGCGCTCCGTCGTTCTCGGTCAGACCGCGACGACGCCCCGGGCGTCCTGCCCCGGCAAAATCGTCAACAACGTCGAAGTCGTCCCCTGCCGGGTCGAGGGCCACGTAACCGGCTTTCAGGCAATCGCCGACGGAGTCGCGCGCCCCTACGAGGCGCCGTTCGACGGCAAGCTCGTCGCCTGGTCGATCACTCTCGCCAAGCCGTCGGCCAAGGACACCGCCACCACAACGGACGAGCTCGGCTTCTTCAACGACTTCCTCGGGCAGCCCTCGCAGGCTCGCGTCGGCGTTCTGCGCCCGGTCAGAGACTCGAAGCCGCCCAGATACACCCTGGCCCGCCAGAGCCCGCTCGAGGTTCTCAACCCTTACTTCGGCAGCACCGTCATCTTCGCCCTCGACCACCCGCTGACCGTCCTCCGCGGCCAGGTCGTCGGACTGACCGTCCCCACCTGGGCGCCGATGTTCGCCTTCAACGTCGAGGCCGACAACACCTGGCGCGGCAGCCGGCTGCCCGGCAGATGCTCTTCGAAGGAGGACATCCAGGGCGGCCACCCCCAGCAGGGCGTGAGAAAGACGAAGACCTACGGCTGCTACTACAGCAACGCCCGCCTCCTGTATACGGCGACGCTGGTGAAGAAGCCTTAGAGCGCTTCTTGCCGCAAACCGCAGTAAGGGCAGTCGCTGACGTCGAGGCCGATCAGCTGGTCGCAGCGCCGGCAGGCGCGCAGATTCTCGGGGGTGCGAGGGAGCGCCGAGACGGAGGGGGCGAGGGGCAGGACCATCGCGACCGGCTCCATCTCCTCGCCGGTCTCCCGGTCGACGTAGACGCCGCCGGGCTCGGCGTACGCGAGCGCCTCGCGGCCAGAGGCCGGGGCGCGCATCCGGTAGAGCTGCTTCGAGTTCACGGCCGGGAACACTAATAGCTTGAGCGGCACCCATGCGCGTCCTCCTCTTCCACGGCTACATGCTGCGCGGCACCGGCAGCAACATCTACAACGCCAATCTCGCTAGAGCACTGGCCAGACTGGGCCACGAGGTCCATCTCCTCTGCCAGGACAGGGAGACCGAGATCGAGGGCGTCCATATCCACAACCCGGACATCCACGGCCTTCTGCCGGTCTATGTGAAAGACCCCTATGAGGGCTTCGAGGTCAGAAGCTTTCCGGAACTCACCGACGAGGAGCTCGACCGCTACATCGACTCCAACGTCGCCGCGGTGCGGGAAGTGGCTGGGGAGGCAGGTGGAATAGATGTGGCTCTGGCCAATCACCTCGTAATGGGACCAGCCATCCTCGCCCGTGCCAACGTGGCTCCCTTCGCCGCCAAGATCCACGGCTCCGCCCTTGAGTACACGGTCAAACCCCACCCGCGCTTCCTTCCCTACGCCATCGAGGGAATGAAGGCCGCCTCCGGTGTCCTGGTCGGCTCCCGCCACACGGCCGAGTCGCTCTGGGCCGCGCTCCCGGATGTCTCTCTCTTAAGAGAGAAGACCCGCCTCGGCCCGCCCGGCGTCGATACGAGCGAGTTCACGCCCGAGGGACCGGGTGGGGGTTCCGCTTAACTTTTTCGAGTTGCGTTCAGCGGCTGTCGCCCAATGGTCTCCCCGCGAAAAAGTACAAGACGCTCCACCCCCACCCGGTCCCTCGGGCCGCGGATCGTCTTCGTAGGGAAGCTCATCGTGTCGAAGGGCGTTGATCTGCTGATAGCCGCGTGGCCCCTGGTGAAGGCAAAGCACCCCGAAGCGAGGCTGGAAATCGCAGGATTCGGCGAGTACGAAGAAGGGCTGCGCAGGTTGCTTGCGGCGCTTGAGCGGGGAGATCTGGACGAGGCTCGCGAGGTTGCGCGACTTGGGTGGGCGTTGGAGGGTGGGGAGGAGAAGCCTTTGCCGATCCTCAGCGCCTTCTTTGCCAATCCGCCCGATGGCTACGTCGAGGCGGCGAAAGCTTCCGTGGGATCGGTCGAGTTCATTGGGCGACTGGAGCACAGCGAGGTCGCCGAGCTTCTACCCGCCGCCGAAGCCCTGGTCATGCCCAGCACTTTCCCGGAGGCGTTCGGGATGGTCGCCGCCGAGGCCGCTGCCTGCGGCGTGCTGCCGGTGTCCGCGGGCCACTCCGGAATGCTGGAGGTCTCCCGTCAGCTGAGGGCCGCGCTGCCGCCGGAGGTCGGTCGCCTTACCTCGTTCCCGGTCGCGGAGGGGGCGGTGGAGGCGATCGCCGAGCGGCTGAATGACTGGCTGTCGTTGCCCGAGGAGGAGCGTGAGGTCGCGCGGCAGGCGCTGGTCGAGACGGTCTCTCGGCTGTGGAGCTGGGAGGGGGTCGCCCGCGGGGTGATCGCCGCCGCGCGGGGGGAGCTTGACCGTCTGCCGGATGCATAGAATGCCCGTCCCCGATGATGGGCCGCCTGCCGATAGCGAAGATGCTTGCCGCCACAGCCGCGCTGACCGCGGTGATCTCCGTGGTGATGCTGCAGGTTCGCTGGGACGGCCAGCAGGCCTCCACCGCGGCCCCGAAGATCGACCACCTGCTGGACGTGATGATCGTCCTCTCCTCCTTCGTCTTCTCGCTGGTGATGGTGATGCTCTTCTACGCCCTCTGGAAGTTCAGAGCCAAGCCCGGCGACGAGTCCGACGGCGAGCCGATCCACGGCAACACGCGCCTTGAGGTCGCCTGGACGCTGATTCCGACGATCATCGTCCTCTTCGCCGGCGGCTACAGCTGGAAGGTGCTGGACGACATCGAGGAGCCGGCTCCGAACCCGCTCAAGGTACAGGTCTTCTCCCAGCAGTTCGCCTGGAGCTTCGGCTACCCGGGCAAGGGCGGCGTCTGGTCGGAGGGCGAGCTGCACGTGCCGGTCGACCGCCAGGTCCACTTCAAGATGCACGCCCAGGACGTGATCCACTCTTTCTGGGTTCCCGAGTGGCGGATCAAGAAGGACAACGTGCCGGGGATCACGACGACGGCGATCGTCACGCCGGACAAGGTCGGCACCTACCAGCTGATCTGCACTGAGCTCTGCGGCTTCGGCCATTCCACGATGCGCGCCGAGGTCGTCGTCGAGCCTCCCGCCGAGTTCCGCAAATGGGTCGCCGGCTTGAGAGACAGAGTGCCCGTGGCGCTGATGGAGTCGGTCATCCAAGACACGGAGACGAACCCCATCCCGGTGGGGGCCGGCGGGGCATAATGGAGAAGAACTGATGGTCGCGGCTATCAAGCAACCAGGATGGCTCCGCGGAGGCCTCGGCGCGATTCTCGCCGGCGCCTTTGGCTTCGGCCTGGTGATCGCTCTGCGCGCGATCTCCGACCTGCCGCTCTACCAGACAGAGCAGACCGGCTATCCGCATGTGGTCGTGCCGCTGCTCACCGCGCCGCTCGGCTTCCTGGCGGGCTTCGGCTGCTTCGACTACTGGCTGCGCTGGGCGGTCGGCGCGCCCACGGTCCCCGACGATCACTCCCAGCACGGAGCCAAGAGCTGGAAGGACTATTTCCGCTTCAACACCGATCACAAGGTGATCGGCATCCAGTACATCGTCACCACCTTCTTCTTCTTCTTCGTGGGCGGGCTGATGGCGATGATGATCCGGGCCGAGCTGGCCCAACCCGGCACCCAGATCGTCGACGCCTCGACCTTCAACGGCCTCTTCTCGACGCACGCGGTGCTGATGATCTTCGTCTTCGTCATCCCGGTCTTCGCCGGGATCGCCAACTACGTCCTGCCGCTGATGATCGGCGCGCCGGACATGGCCTTCCCGCGATTGAACGCGCTCAGCTTCTGGATGCTGCCGCTGGCGGGGTTGCTCTTCATCGGCAGCTACCTGGCCCCCGGGGGCGCCTTCGACGCCGGCTGGACCGGATACGCGCCGCTCTCGACGGGGGCGCCGTTAGGGCAGTCGTTCTTCAACCTGGGCGTGCAGTTCGCGGGGGCGTCGTCGATCGCGACCGCGCTCAACTTCCTGGTCACGATCATCACCATGCGTGCGCCTGGAATGAACTTCTGGCGCATGCCGCTGCTGGTCTGGGCCAACCTCTCGACCTCGCTGTTGGTCGTCGCCGCGACGCCGTTCATCGCCGGCGCCCAGTTCATGGTCCTCTTCGACCGCGCCCTCGGCACCCAGTTCTTCGAGTTCGCCGGCGGCGGCGACGTGGTCAGCTACCAGCACATCTTCTGGTTCTACTCCCACCCGGCCGTCTACATCATGATGCTGCCCGGGTTCGGGATCATCAGCGAAGTCATCTCGACCCACGCCCGCAAACCGATCTTCGGCTACCGGCTGATGGCGCTGGCGCTGATCGGGATCGTCGTGCTCAGCTACTCGGTCTGGGCGCACCACATGTTCGTCGCCGGCATGTTCAGCTGGCTGCGGGTGCCGATGATGATCACCACGCTGCTGATCGCGGTGCCGACCGGGATCAAGATCTTCTCGTGGCTTGGAACGCTCTACTTCGGCAAGATCCACACCTACTCGACGGCGATGCTGTTCGCGCTCGCCTTCATCGTCACCTTCACGATCGGCGGCATCAGCGGCGTGATGCTGGGCATGGTGCCGATCGACATCCACGTCTCCGACACCTACTTCATCGTCGCCCACATCCACTTCGTGCTCTTCGGCGGCTCCGTCTTCACGATCTTCGCCGGCATCTACCACTGGTTCCCGAAGATGACGGGGCGGATGTACGACGAGAAACTCGGCCGCGTCCACTTCTGGGGGACGGTGCTCGGCACCTGGGGCACCTTCATCCCGATGCACTGGGTGGGGATGGACGGGATGCCGCGACGCGTCGCCGACTACGCCGAGCAGTTCGGCAACTGGAACCTGATGATCAGCGTCTTCGCGTTCATGCTCGGCGCCGTGCAACTCGTCTTCCTCTACAACATGATCGTCAGCTGGCGCTTCGGCCCGCGGGCGGAGGCAAACCCGTGGCGCGCCAACACGATCGAGTGGCAGGTCTCCTCGCCTCCGCCGATCTTCAACTTCGACGAGATCCCCCGCGTGGTCGGCGGCCCCTACGAGTTCGGCGTGCCCGGCGCCCGCCACGCGATCATGGCCGGCGAGGGCGCCGAGGTGCCGGAGCCCAAACCCAGCGTGGTGGGGTCGCCATGAGCGAGGCCGTGGAGGCGCGTCCCCTGCTGGTCTTCCTCAACGAGGTCGCGGGCGGGCGAAAGCTGCTGGCGGCCGTTCGCGAGCGCGCAGAGAAGGCTCCCTATGTCGCCGTCGCGGCGCCGCAGAACCAGCCGGCGGTCGGCCAGCTGATCGATGCCGGCGAGCTTCGCGACGCCGCGCGCGCCCGGGTCGAGGTGACGATGGCGATCCTCTCGGAGTTCGGGATCGAATCGGTCGGCGAGGTGATGGACGCCGATCCGGCGCTGGCGCTCGACGACGCGATCCGCGCCCACGAGCCCGGCGAGGCCCTGCTCTCCTGCCTGTCCGAGACGCGCTTCGGCATCACCCGCAAGGACCTGGTCGAGTGGGCCCGTGGGCGCTTCGAGCCGGAGGTGGCGGTCACCCATATCCCGGTGCGGATCGAGGACGACTCGATCCGCTGGGACCTGAATCACACCCTCGTCGTAGCCACCCAGACCGTGGCCACGCCGGACCTGGTCAGACGCTTGAAGGACCGCGCCGCCGAGCGACCCCACCGCTACACGATCGTCTGCCCGCGCTCCGACGACATGACCGAGGCCGAGATAGTCCGCGCCCTCGCCTCGACCATGGCCGAGCTCTACCGCGCCGACATCGACGCGACCGGCCAGCCGATGAGCCCCGACCCGTTCCACGCCGTCAAGAACGCGGTCGAGCACTACCGCGTCGACGAGGTGCTGATCTCGACCTTCGCCGGTGAGATGTCGAACTGGCTGGAGGAGGACCTGGTCGGCCGCGTGCGCGAGATCACCGACAAGCCGGTCGAGCACCTCGAGGTGGGTCGCCCCGCCGAGGCGGTCGCCGCCGCCGTGGCCGAAGAGGGGGGAGTCTGATGGAGAGCGCGACCGTCTCCCTGGGCCACGCCCATGAGCACCACGGGCCGCCGGAAGCCAACGAGAGCTCCCGGATCGACCGCCAGACGCTCGGCATCCTGCTCTTCATCGTCTCGGAGATCATGCTCTTCGGCGCCTTCTTCGCGGCGTACTTCTTCCTCCGCGTCGTCGTCGACCCGCCGAGCTGGCCGCCGGAGCCCTACGAGCTGCCGGTCGCGGTCGCCGGGGTCAACACGGCGATCCTCGTCTCCTCGAGCTTCACGGTTCACTACGCGCTGGAGTCGATCCGGCGCGGAAACAGGACCGGCCTCAAACTCGGTCTCGTCCTCACCTGGCTGCTGGGCGCGACCTTCCTCTTCATCCAGCTGAACGAGTACGTCAACATCGGCTTCAGCGCCCGCGATCTCGGCTTCGGCTCGATCTTCTACGGCCTCACCGGCCTTCACGGCGCCCACGTCTTCGTCGGCCTCCTCCTGCTCAGCTTCGCCACGATCCGAGCCTTCCGCGGCCACTTCGGCCCCAAGGCCAAGGATCACCTGGGCGTCGAAGTCCCGGGCATCTACTGGCACTTCGTAGACGTGATGTGGATCATCGTCTACGTAAGCGTGTACATCCTTTAGCGCCACCCCGCAAACCGGCGCATTTCGGAGCGCTCAGTAGTACAACTGAGCTATGCATAACCCGCTGAGGTCCGAGGCAGACGCCTTTCGTTGGGTGGTCGTAATCGGTGTTGGAGCGGTGTCTGTGATCCTTTTGACGCTTCTCACGAGGCCCGCGATCGGCGCGGTTTGGGCCGCTGTCCTGATTGGCTTCGGGGCGGGGGTCGCCTACCGCAACTCGCGCGGATCGCTACCGCGCACGGTCGAGGTGACCCGGGGCGGGGATGGCAAGCACAGGGTGTTGGTCGTCGCCAATGAGACGGTTGGGGGCAGAGCGTTGCTGGAGGAGATTCGCGACCGCTGCCGCGATCGGGACTGCGAGATCCTCGTGGTCACCCCTGCTCTCGCTGGTTCGCGCGCCGAACACTGGGCATCGGACGTAGACGAAGCGATGGAGCTGGCACGGCAACGAATGGAGTTGTCGCTGATCGCGATTGGGGAGCTGGGCTTGAAGGCGAGGGGAGAGATCGGCGATTCCGATCCAAATGTTGCAATCGAGGACGCGCTGAGGGTCTTCCCGGTCGACGAGATCGTCATTTCGACCCATCCCCCAGAGCGCTCCCGCTGGCTCGAGCGAGGGGTTGTGGAGCGGGCTCGTGAGGAGATCGATCTACCGATAGCTCACGTGGTCGTCGATCTGGAGGCCGAGCGGGTGACCGGTTGACGAGGCGGCCGCTAGTCGTACTTGACCATATGGTGGTGTATGGATCTGGCGATTAGTTCGCTGAGGGAACGCTTCTGCGATCCCTCGGAATCGAAGTTGTCTGCCGCGAGCCAGGTCTCGAACCCGGCGCGAATCGCGGGCCAATCGTCGTCGGCGATTGCGAACCAGGCGGTATCGCGGTTACGGCCCTTGATGACCAGGTGGTTGCGGAAGATCCCCTCGAAGGCGAAGCCGAAGCGCTCTGCCGCGCGCCGGGAGGCTGCGTTGAGAGCGTTGCACTTCCATTCGAGGCGACGGTAGCCGAGATCGTCGAACGCGTGGCGGGCGAGCATGTAGATCGCTTCGGTGGCAGCGGT
>Ga0247754_1000005_pt1 | contig 20282 bp, 19 predicted proteins | sample UWRJS184509B5_FD_181015 | JGI IMG/M metagenome (GOLD analysis project Ga0247754, IMG submission 181015) | Soil microbial communities from Arlington Agricultural Research Station in Wisconsin, United States - UWRJ-S184-509B-5 | ecosystem: Environmental > Terrestrial > Soil > Agricultural land... | reverse complement strand
CGGTGGTGTTTGCGTGCGGGAAGGGGTTTGGGCCGCGGCGGCTTTCTCGTCGGTTTCTTCGACTGAAGCGCTTTCGGGGAAGGGGCAGGTAAGGGAACCGGCTTCTGAGGTCGCGGCAGCCCGATGTCATCCGCCAACGGCGGTGGCTCGGGAGGCTTCAACAGCGAGGGGAGCGCTTGCAGTCCAAACAAGCTCAAAACAACGATGCCGAGCACCTTCCCGGCCAATTGCCACCGAATCCGTACCGAACCCATACAGCTTCAAGCTGTCACCTGCGGAGTTTCTCCCCAGGCGCTTGGGATTAGGGAGGTCAGGAGGGTCTCCTGACCTCCCCCTATGCAACCGCTTCGCGCAACTCCGCGATGTCCGCCAGTTGGGCATCGACCCAATCCCCAGGATTCCGGGAGAAGACAAGCTCTTTCAGATGCTCGGCGCGGACCCGACGTTCTTCGGGGTCCATGGTCAGGGCTCGGTAGATCGTGTCGGACTGCTCCTGGATGTCGAACGGGTTGACGCTCAGGGCGCAATCGGAGAGCTCCTCGTGCGACCCGGTGTTCTCGGAGAGCATCAGCACGCCGTTGCGGGTGTTCACCGCCGGCGCCTCCTTGGCGACCAGGTTCATCCCGTCGAAGAGCGAGTTGACCATCAGCAGGTCGAAGTGCTTGTAGCGAGCGACGGCGTCGTGGAAGTTCTCATAGATCTTGAGGTCGATCGGCATCCAGTCGGTGGTGCCGTGGCGGTGGTTGACGACGGCGACGAGGGCCTCGATTCGCTCCAGGTACTCGGCGTATTCGGGGACGTCCTGCCGCGAAGGTTGCAGATGGGCGATGAACGTCACCTCTTCGCGGAACTCGGGGTGCTGAGTGAGGAAGGTGTCGAAGGCGGTGAAGCCGCGCAGCACGTTCTTGGAGAGGTCGGCACGGTCCACGCGGATGATCAGGTGCTTGCGCCGGCGCTCCAGGACCTCGCGCTCGGCCTCGGCCACCTCCGGCGACTCGGCCGCTCGCCGCAGCCGCTCGGCGTCGATCGAGAGCGGGTAGGCGCGGGCGATGGTCTGGCCGCCCGCATGCCGGACGATCCCCCGGTCGTAGTCGACCTCACACTCCAGCAGCTCGTCGCAGCAGCGCAGGAAGTTGATGCAGTAGGCGTGCGTGTGAAAGCCGATGATGTCGTTGGCGAGCATGCCGCGGTAGATCGCCTCGCGGATTCGGCCCGGCAGGATGCGCCAGCTGTCCGGCTGGGACCAGGGAATGTGGACGAAGTGGTGGAGGAAGGCGTCGGGGCGTTCCTCGCGGATCATTCCCGGCGCGGTATAGAGGTGGTAGTCGTGGAGCATCACCAGCGGCCGCTCCCGCCCCTCTATCTGCCGCAGCACCGCCAGCGCGATGTCGCGGTTGACTGCCTGGTAGCCGTAGTCCCAGGCGTCCAGCTCCTCCTGGCGGATGTCCGGCGCGTTGGAGAGGTCCCAGAGGTAGTGCTGGATGAACCAGAGGATCGGGTTGGCGATCACGTTGTAGAACTGGTTGTAGGCGTCGGCGTCGCTGCCGACCAGCATCACGCTGTAGTCGATCCCGTCGATCGACAGCTCGACCGGCCCGCCCTTCTCCTCCGAGACGGCGACGTCTTCGTCGGTCATCGCCGAGGCGATCCAGAGCGCGTCGCGGTGCGAGACCAGCCCCGACAGCGCCGTTACGAGCCCACCACCACCACGCCGCACCGTGCGCTCTCCCGACTCGTCGCGCTCGAACTGCGCCGGACCGCGATTGGAGACGATGATCAACGGATCGGAGTCGGGCATCCTGCCCAGCCTACCCGCACCGCTCAGGACTATGAGTCCAATTCTGTGAACAACTCGAGCCAGTCGCGCAACAGGCGAGGCGAGAGGAACTCACGCCGGGCGTGTTCCTTGCCGTGGCGCCCCAGCTGCTTGCCCAGCCCCGGATCCCGCAGGATCTCCAGGCAGCGCTGCGCGCAGGTGGACGGAGAGTCCACCAGGTAGCCGCTCACCCCGTCTTCGATCTGCAGGGGAATGCCGCCGACGTTGCCGGCCACGGTCGGGCGCCCCTTCCAGAGCGCCTCGGTGACGGTCAGGCCGAATCCCTCGCGGATCGACTTCTGCAGGCAGACGTCGGACTGCGACTGGAAGGCGTTGACCTCGATCGCCCCGACGTTGTTGAGGTTGTTGAGAATCTTGATGTCGGGATCGCCGTCGGCGTACTCGAAGGTCTGCTGGAAGAAGTCCCAGCCCTCGGGGTCGTCGGTGGCCATCGAGCCGACCAGCGCCAGCTGCACCTCCGGGATCTCCTCGGTCACCTCGCGGTAGGCGTCGATCACCCCCATCGGGTCCTTCCAGGGGTCGAAGCGGGAGACCTGGGTGATCAGCGGCCGGTCGACGTCGATCCCGAACTGTTTGCAGACGAACGAGGCGTCCTCGGGCGAGAAGGCCATGTTCTTCGGTGAGAGCGGATCGATCGCCGGCGGGATGATGTTGACGCCGTCGTGCCCGTTCACCCCCGCCGGCACGTAGGCGGGCATGTGCCAGACGGTCGCGTCGTACTCCTCGATCAGCGGCTGCAATCGGGCGATCGGCGCCGGGTTCGGCTCGGAGACGTCGATGTGGCAGCGCCAGATCCAGTTGCGCGCTTTCTCCGCCGCGCCGCGGCGCAGGCCGACCGGCTGCGGATCGTGGACGATCACCGTGTCCCACTCGTCCTTCAGCCCCTCGGCGTTCATCGCGTTGATCTCGTCGAACAGCTCCCACTGCTCCTCGCTGAGCGTCTCCTCGGCCCCCTGCAGGGAGTTGTGGAGGAGCTTCGTCGCATTGAAGAACTCCTCCTTGCCGAAGATCACATTCCAGTGGGCATCGATCCCGGCATCGCGCATCAGCGGCACGATCGTGTAGAGGATCTCCGACACTCCGCCGCCGAACGCGGTCGCGCTGACGTGCAATACGCGCTGGCCTTTCAGCGGCTCCGCCAGCTCGCGAATCCGCTCGCTCAGCTCTTTGCCGGCGATGTGGGTGTAGTCGGCCAGCGACTTCTGGCCAAGGGGGACTTCCTGAAGCATTCGCGATTTCTACAGGTCCGGGCGGCGCGGGGCGGATCAGCCGCTTGGCACGGCGGACGGCCGCTTGCCCAGCGTCACCTGCACGTCCTCGACCTCGCCGCTCGCGCGCAGGACTTTCAGCGTCACTTCCTCCCCCGGCCGGTAGGAGGAGATGAAGCGAGCGAGGTCGTCGGGGAGGACCACCTCACGGCCGTTGACCGAGAGGATCACGTCGCCGCCGGTCTCGTAGGCGCCGGCCTGGAAGCGCACTCTTTCGTCGCTGCCGCGCAGGCCGGCGCGATCGGCGGGTCCGTCGGAGACGACCTCCGCGATCAGCCCGCCGAACTCGGTGTCGAGGCCGAGCCGCCTGGCCAGCTGCGGGTAGAGGGCCTGGCTGGAGACGCCGATGTAGGCGTACTCGACCTTGCCGTCCTCTTTGAGCTGAGCGACCGAGCGCTTGACCGCCGAAACCGGGACCGCGAAGCCGACGCCGTCGTTGGCGCCGGAGCTGGTCTCGATCTGCTGGTTGATGCCGATCACGCGAGCGCCGGCGTCCAGCAGCGGCCCGCCGGAGTTGCCGGGGTTGATCGAGGCGTCGGTCTGGATCGCCCCCTCGATCTGGAACTCAGTCAGCGATTTGACCGAGCGGTTGGTCGCGGAGACGATCCCGACCGAGAGCGACTGCTGCTCGCCGAAGGGGCTGCCGATCGCCGCCACCGGCTGCCCGACCACCAACTCGCTGTCGTCGCCCAGCTCCAGTGGATGCAGGTCGAATCCGTTGGGGGAGACCTTCAGCAGGGCGACGTCGGCGAAGGGGTCGAACCCGACGATCTCGGCGGGAACGATGTTGCGGTCGGGGAACTCGACGAAGACAGCGCTCGCGGCCTTGCGCCCGGCGCCGCCGTCGGTTACGACGTGGGCGTTGGTGACGATGTGACCGCTGGAGTCGAGGACGAAGCCGGAGCCTTCGGCGGCGCTTGGCCCGCCGAAGGGGTCGGAGCTGTCGGCCTCCTCGGCGCCGAAGATCGAGCGGATCGTGACCACGCCGGGCGCCGCCTCTCTGTAGACCCTGGCGGCGTTGAAGCCGTCCTCGGAGGTCTGGACGACCACCCGGGGCGGCGGGGGCGGCGACGTTGTCGTCGTGGATGTCTCGGCGGAGTTCTCCCCGTTCGACCCACAGCCGGAGAGCAGCGCCAGCGCCAGCAGCGCCGAGGTGGCGGCCGCGCGGGCCCTCACGCGCTCGCCTCGACCGGCGCGGCAAGGTGGCGGGGGGCGGGAGTCGGATCGCCGGCGGGCGGCAGGTCCAGGGTGAAGGCGGTGAAGCGCTTGCTGGAGGAGATCGCGATGCCGCCGTCCATTCGCTGCGCCAGCTCGCGCGCGATCGCCAGTCCCAGTCCCGATCCTCCCGCCGAGTCCGCGGTGTAGAAGCGTTCGAAGATCCGTCCCTGGACGCGCTGGGGGATGCCCCGTCCCTCGTCGGAGACGGTGAGTGCGGCGCGGCGGTTGGCGGAGTAGGTGGTCACGGTTACCTTGGTGCCCTCTGGGGTGTGGGCGATGGCATTGTCGAGCAGGATACGCACGATCTGCCGCACGCGATCCGGATCGGCGACGGCAACGGCGGGGCGATCGGGGGTTCGCAGTTCCAGACGGGAGCCGTGGCGGTCGGCCCGCGGCCCGAACTCCCGCACCACCTCGCGGGCGAGCCGGCCCAGGTCGACGCTTTGCGACGCCATCACGAACTCGCCGGCGTCCAGCTGAGAGAGATCGAGCAGGTCCGTGGTCAGCTTGGTGAGCCGGTCGATCTGCTGGCGCATGGTGCGCACGAACTCGGCCCTCTCCTCGGGGCTGGGGTCCTCGTCCTCGAGCAGTTCGACGAAGCCGCCGAGGCTGAAGATAGGAGTGCGCAGCTCATGGGAGGCGTTGGCGATGAACTGCTTGCGCGCGTTGTCCAGCTCGGCCAGCCGGCGCTGCATCTCGTTGAAGGTGCGAGCGAGTTGGCCCAGCTGACCCCCGGAGTCGACCGGGATGCGGGTCTCGAAGTTTCCGTCGGCGACCTCGCGCGCCGCATCCTGCAGCCGCCTTATCCGGATCGCCACCAGCTGCGCGAAGTAGAAGCCGATGGCCAGGGCGAGGAAGAGGGCGATCAGGCCGCCGACGAGAACTTCGTGCTTCGCTTCGGAGTCGCCGCCGATCAGGGCGACATAGGCGTAGATGACGAGGGACGTGCCGGCCCCGATTGCCAACGAGACCGTGGTGATCATGCTGCCGAGGGGCGTTAGGCGAAGATTTCTCATTCTTTGAACCGGTAGCCGACGCCGCGCACCGTAAAGAGGTACTCGGGATTCTTGGGGTCGGCCTCCAGCTTCTCTCGCAGGTGGCGGATGTGGACGTCGACGGTGCGCGGGTCGCGGTACTCGGAGTCCCCCCAGACGTGCTCCAGCAGGGTCTCGCGACTGAGCACGCGGCCGGGGGTGCGAGCCAGCGCGCCGAGGATCTCGAACTCGACGTAGGTGACCTTCACCGCTTCGCCGTCCAGCGTCACCAGCCGGCGGCCGAAGTCGATCTTCAATTCGCCGCTCTCGATCGCCTCCTCTCTGGGCAGCTCGCCGACCATGCGGCTGCGGCGCAGCGCGGCCTTGACCCGGCTGCGGAACTCGCGCATCGAGAACGGCTTGGTGATGTAGTCGTCGGCGCCCACTTCGAGCCCGGCCACCTTGTCGGTCTCACTGCCTTTCGCGGTCAGCATGATGATCGGCACCTGACTGCGGGAGCGGAGCCGGCGGCAGACCTCGACGCCGTCCAGCTTCGGCAGCATCAGGTCGAGGATGACCAGGTCGAAGCGCGCTTCGGTGAAGCGCTGTAGCGCCTCGCTGCCGTCTTGGGCGGAGGTGACGTGGTAGCCGTCCTTGCGCAGCGGGTAACTGAGCAGCGTCTGGATCGACTGCTCGTCGTCGACCAGGAGAATCCGCGCGGACCCGTTAGGCATGCACAAAGGATATTGGACGCATGTGCTAGTACCCAGAACTAAGGATCTCGGACTGCCGGTCGATATGAGAGCCATGCAGTCGCAGCAGCTGAAAGTTCTTGTCGAGACCGGCCAGTACAGGCCGGAGCCCTCCAGGGTCGCCGAGGCGATGCTGCAGCGGCGCGGCGTGCGCGAGCTGTTGCTGCACGGGCCGCGGCCGCTCAGCGCAGCTGGTCGAACCCCGACGGCTCCAGTGCCGGGCCGCCAGGCCGCCTGACCTCGACTCCCGCTCCCTCGACGACCTCGCCGACGGTCGTCAGCGTCGTCTCCATCGCGGTCGCGGCGGGCAGTCGCTCCGGGGGCATCGCCGCCAGCAATTCGTAGTCCTCGCCACCGCCGGCCGCCATCGTCAGGGGGTCCAGCCCCGCGGCCTTCGCGATCTCGGCAACCCCGTTTGCCAGCGGGACCGCGGCCCCGTCGATTCGCAGTCCCACCTTGCTTTCGGCTGCGACGTGGCCGGCGTCGGCGCCGAGGCCGTCGCTGAGGTCGATCATCGCGGTCGCGCCGGCCCGCGCAAGGGCGCGGCCGGCGCCGAGGCGGGGGTTCGGCTCGAGCTGGCGCTCGCGCAGCCGCTCGGCGGTCTCCGCGCTGACGGCGGAGGCCAGCTCGGGCTGCTCGAGGAGGAGCAGTCCCGCCGCCGCCGCGCCGAGCTCTCCGGTGAGGACAAGGGCATCTCCCGGCCGCGCGCCGGCGCGGGTGACGAACTCCTCTGCGCTCGCCGCGTGGCCGACCACGGTCATCGCGACCGTGAGCGCCGGGGCGCGGGTGACGTCGCCGCCGGCCAGAGCCGTTCCGGTCCGCTCCGCGAGCGTCACGATCCCGTCGAGCAGCTCGATGCACTCTTCCTCGCTCATTCCGTGCGGGACGCCGAGCACGACGTAGGCCTCCCCGGCTTCCGCTCCCATCGCCGCCAGGTCGGATAGCGCCGTGGCGAGCGCCTTGTGGCCGACCTGGGCCGGCGTGCAGCGGTCGCGGCGGAAGTGGACTCCGTCGACGATGGCGTCGACGGAGGTGGCGGTGGCCCCGCCGGGCACGGTGACGGCGGCGTCGTCGCCCATCCCGACCCGCACCCGCGGCACCGCCGGGGGTAGCCGCTCCCGAATGCGCGCCAGCAGTTCGAACTCGCCCATGCCCCCATTGTCTAGGGTGAGTCGCTCGTGGAGCAGCGCCAACCACTTCTGCACCGCATCGGAGAGGCTGGGGCCAAGGTCGGCTCCCGCCCGCCGCGCAGCAAGCGCGTGCGGCTGGCGCTCCAGCTCGGCCTCGCCGTCGTCATCTTCGGCTTCCTCGTCCTCACGGTCGTCAACCAGTGGAGCGAGATCAAGGACAAGGGGGTCCATTTCCACGGGGTGTGGCTGGTCCCGGCCGTCGCCCTCCTGCTCTGCTTCTACGGGCTCAGCGCCGGGGCCTGGGACGTGATCCTGCGCTTCCTCGGCTACCGCATCGGCGTCGGCCGCGCCCAGGTCGCATGGGGCCAGCCGCTTCTCGCGCGCTACGTGCCGGGCAGCGTCCTCTACATATTGGGCAGGGTGCTGCTCGCCGAGCGAGTGGGAGTGCCGCGGCGAACGACGATCGCCAGCATCGTCTACGAGCAGGCGCTTTCCGCCACCGCGGCCGTGGCCGTAGCCTCCTACTTCTTCATCAGCCATCCCGACCTACAGGGGCAGCCGCTGCGCTGGGCGGTGCTCCTGGTCGTCCCGGTCGGCCTCGTCGTCCTCAGCCCCCGGGTCTTCGGCCCGCTCGCCAACCGAGTGCTGCGCGCCTTCGGGCGCGAGTCGCTGCCGGCGGTGATGCCGATGCGCGGGGTGTTGACGATGCTGGCCTTCTACGCGGTGATCTGGGTGGTGGTCGGCCTCGGCGTCTACTGCGTGGCGCGCTCCGTCACCACGATCCCCTTCCGCGACGCGCTGATCGTCGGCTCGGCGCAGGCGGTCGGCTATGTCGCCGCGCTGGTCACGCTGGTCGCACCGGCGGGCCTCGGCATCCGCGACGCCGCCTTTGCCTGGGCGGTCAAGGCCGCGGTTCCCGCCAACAGCTTTGCGATCGGGTCGCTGATCGCGATTGCGGTTCGTGGGGTGATGACCGTGGTGGAGGTCTTCTATGTCGGTGCCGTGACTGCGTTGGGCAAACGTGAGGGATGGTCGATCCCGACTGGCGTGATCCACCCGTCTCCCGAGGAGGAGGCCGCAGAGAGGGGCGAAGAGGATGTCCCCCGCCCCGACTCGCGGCCGGCACAAGCCGCAGACTAGGTTCGGTCGCATCCGGCCGGCCGCTCTGAGTATCCGTCGGTTCGGGGGACATCCTCTTCGCCCTTGCGAACGCTCCGCGAGATATGGAGGCCCTTCCGCCGAGTGTTTGCTCAGAGCGGGATGCGGGCGCCAAGCTGGTAGGCCGTGAGGGTCAGGACCAGGATTTGGAGCTTGTGGTTCCTTGAAAGCGCGATCAAGGGAAGAGTCCAAATGAGGTACCAGGGGAGGAGCCAGGAGGTGGCTAGGAGGAGGGCGAGGCTTGCCCAGGCGGCTGCTTCGATCCAGTCGGCGCCGCGCCAGGTTCGGACCAGCAGGTAGGTGACGAAGGCGGCGTAGAGGACGAGGGCCGCGACGCGGATCGCGTTGGGGTCGATGCCCGTGAGGCGGGCGGTGGTGATCGGGATGCTCATGTAGCTGGTGCGGGACTGGTTCTCTCCCGCCAGGCCGATCGAGCCCAGCCAATCCCAGCCGAAGGTGGTGTATCCGAGCGCCGCGATCGCAGCCAACGCCACGGCGCCCCCGGCCAATAATCGCTTCGACCTGCACGCGTTTGGCATGTCATAGCTGTCAAACGCGTGCAGGCAAGAGTTTCGCCGGAAGGTGGCGAGGAACGCGAAGGGGAAGACCACCAGTGTCGAGGCCTTCACGGCACCTGCCGCGACGAGCGCGGCGGCGCCGGAGTACTCGCGGGCGACCAGGATCGCGGCCACTCCCGCCATCGCGAGCAGCATCGCAAGGCCGTCGTTGTGCGCGCCGCCGACGACGTGGACCAGGACCAGGGGGTTGAGGGCGACGAAGGCGGCGGCCCGCAGCGGATCTACGCCGCGCGCGGGGGCGAGGCGGGCGACGAGGGCTGCCAGGCCCAGCACGGAGGCCGCGGCAAGGGCCTTCAGCGCGGCGACCGCCACATCCACCGGCAGCCACGACAGCGGGTAGGTGACCAGGGTGAAGAGGGGGCCGTAGGCGCTGGTCGTGTCCGGCCAGGCGACTCGGGCGAACGCGGGGTCGGCTGGCGCCGCGGACGGTGGGTGGACGTAGGGATCGAGCCCGTGGACGACACCGAGACGGGCATAGTCGACGTAGCTGTAGACATCGTGGGAGAGGAGGACCGGGGCGACGGCGAAGGCTGCGACCGCAACTGCGATCGCTCCCCATACAAACCCCCGTCCCAGCCGGGGCGCCGCCGCCAGCACACCGAGGTAGGCGGCGAACCCCACCCACATCAGGGCGTAGGCCAGGCTCGGGCTCAAGTCCGCGATCTAACCGGGGGCGCCGATGCCGCCGCCTGCGGCTGTCCCTCCCCCGACTCCGGCGCTGCCGCCTCCGCCGGACGGCGAGGGGCTCGGGGTGGGAGAAGGCGCTGGATCGGATGTCGTGGGCTCCTGCCCTGCTCCGGGAGCGTAGGCGTCGGGGTCATAGCCGCCGACGGCGTCCTGGCCGGGCTCTCTCCCTCTTCCTCTCTCCTCCATATCGACATCGCTCTCCTCCTCGGAGAACGTGTCTTCGCTCGGCCCGGACTGGGTGAACTCGCCGTAGTACGGCGCCCAGGAGATCGGCGTCTCCGGCGCCTCGAACTCCTCGCACGGCACGCCCCCGTTCGCATACAGCGAATTCCAGATCATCGCCGGGAAGGTTCCGCCGAACACCGTCGTGCCGTGCACGCTGGTCATCTCGATGTCGTTGGACTGCGGGTAGCCGACCCAGACCGCAGTCGCCAGGTTGGGCTGGTAGCCCGCGAACCAGGCATCGGTGTAGTTGTCGGTCGTTCCCGTCTTCCCCGCTTGGCCGTAGCAGCCGGTGTAGGCGGCGGTGCCGGTGCCGCCGGTGATGTTGTCCTGCAGGAGCTGGGTCACCTCATAGGCAACCGCCTCGGGCAGCACCCGCGCGGGGTCCGCCTGCTCGGGATGGTCGATCCGCCCGGTCGGGAACTCCACCCGCCGGATCGCGATCGGGTTGCGCCGGATTCCACCGGCGGCGAGCGTCGCGTAGGCGCTCGACATCTCCAGCGGCGAGACGCCGATTCGCAGGCCGCCGATTCCCTCCGCCGGGATCCCGTCCAGCTGGGTCGTGATCCCCATCGACTTCGCCGTCTCGGCAACGTTGTCGGGCCCGACGTCGAGGTCGAGCTGGGCGAACACGGTGTTGTCGGAGGCCACCGTCGCCTGCTGCAGGTTGATCGTGCCCTGGTAGCCCTCGTCCGCGGTCGCCACCTCCCAGTGCCCCCATTCGGGCAGGTCCAGGTTCAGCGGTCTAGAGGTGTAGTAGGTCGAGTAGGGGTCGATCCCTTGCTTGATCGCGGTCGCCAGGACGAAGGTCTTGAAGGTCGACCCGGGCTGGCGGTGTCCCTGCGCGGCGAGGTTGAACTGGCTCGTGTCGTAGTTGGAGCTGGAGACCATCGCCTCGATGTGGCCGGTGGCGGGGTCGATCGAGACCAGCGCCGCGGAGGGGTCGGTCGAATAGGGGAGGGCCGATCGCATCGCCTCCAGCCCCACGTCCTGCAACGCCGGGTCGACCGTGGTGAAGACCCGCAGCCCGCCCTTGCGCACAGTGTTCACCCCGTACTCCTCGATCAATTTGTCCTCGACGTAGTCGAAGAAGTAGGGCTGCTCCCGGTCGAAGTAGGTGTCGGAGAGCTTCAGCCCGAGGCCGCGCTGCTGTCCCTCCAACGCGCGCTCGCGGGAGATGTACCCCAGCTTCGCCATGCTGGAGAGGACTTCGTTGCGGCGGGCCAGCGCCCCCTTCGGGTTGAGGATCGGGTTGTAGTCCGACGGCGCCTGCGGCAGCCCGGCCAGCAGCGCCGCCTGCTCCAGGGTCAGCTCCCAGACCGGTCTGGAGAAGAAGATCCGCGAGGCCGCCTGCACGCCGACCGCGGTCGAGCCGTTGATCGTCCCGTAGGAGGCGGTGTTGAGGTATTTGCCGAGGATCGCCTGCTTGGAGAACTTTTTCTCGTACTCCAGCGCCAGCTGGGCCTCCTGGATCTTGCGCTCGAGGTTGCGCTGGGGGTCGGTGATGCAGAGGTTGCGCATCAGCTGCATCGTGATCGTCGAGCCGCCCTGGACGATCTTGCCGGCCTCGACGTTCTCGATCAGCGCGCGGATGCCGCCCTCGTAGTCGATGCCGTCGTGCTCGAAGAAGCGCTCGTCCTCGATCGCCACGGTGGCGTACTTGAGGTCCTCCGGGACGCGCGCGACGGAGACCGGCGTGCGCGCCTCGTCGGAGGCGATGTAGCCGAGGCGGCTGCCGTCGCCGGCGAAGAGGATCGAGTTGCCGCCGCGCTCGATCGGGCGACAGTCGGAGAGAGGAGGAGCCTTGGCGGCCACGTCCAACACCCAGGAAGTGACGCCGATCGCGATCGCCGCAAGCACGCCGACCACGCCGGCGACGACGAAGAGGACCTTGCTGGGGGCGCCTCCGCGGCGCCTGTGACGTCGGCGATTGCGCTGCGTCATGGGAAAAGGGTACTTCGGCGCCGGTCCTGCTCAGCCCTGCGTATCGCCGGTCGAGCGGTTGCGAATGATGCCATCGACCAGGAGTTGATTGGGGATGACGATGGTGCTGTCGTCTCCCGGGTCGACGTAGGTGTAGGAGAGGGTGATGTCGGTCACCCGGCCGTCGACCTCCTCGAACTCGATGCGGTCGCCGATTTTGATCGGCTGGGAGACGGCCAGTTGGACGCCGGCGACCATGTTGCCGATCGTGTGCTGAGCCGCGAATCCGATGATCGCCGCCAGCACCGCGGTCGAGGCGAGGATGCCGGTCGCCAAGCGCTTCAGCTCGGTGAACTGGCTCAGCGCGATCGCCACGACGACCAGAAAGGCGACCAGGAAGAGCAGGCGGCGCAGGAAGCGAAGGCGGGTCTTCGTGGACCGGGATACCTGTGAGACTGCCGGCGACATGGAGGCCACCGTACCCGCAAAGCCCGGCTTTCCGTACTCCAATTGGGGTCCGGCCGCCGCCGTGCTTGGAGTGCTTCTGGCTATTGGGACGGGGGTCGTGCTGGGGGTTCCGGCGGTGATTTTCGAGCAGCCGGAAAACGGGGAGTTGAGCTCGGGAGCTAACGCTTTCGTGCAGCTGGCTACAGCGGTCGGGTTCCTGATGGTGCCGATGCTGATCGCGGCGCGCCGCGGGGCGGCGACGATCGGCGAGGCATTGCGGCGGCTGGGGGTGCGGGGGTTCCGGCCTTCGGCGGCGAAGTGGATGGCGGCGGCGGTCGGGGCCTACCTCCTCTTTGCCTTCTTCTACTCGCTGCTGATCGGCCAGCCCGAGCAGGAGGACATCGCCGAGAGCTTTGGCGCGGTGCCCGTCCAGATCCTGCTGATCGTCATTGCCGCCTCCGTCAGCGAGGAGGTCTGCTTCCGGGGAATGCTCTTCGGCGGGCTGCGCGAGCGCTTTCCGCGTCTCGCCGCCGCCCTGCTCAGCGCCATCGTCTTCGGCGGCCTGCACGCGGCGACCGGCGTTAGCGCCGTTCCGCCGCTGATCGCCTTCGGTTTCGTCCTAGCGCTGCTCTACGAGAAGACCGGCTCGATCGTCCCCGGAATCATCCTCCACGCGATGAACAACTCGGTCGCCCTCCTGGCGCAGTAGAGCTTCCACTGCGACTTTTCCTCGTATATCGAGGATAAGTCGCAGTGGAACGCCGGGCTATCGGTAACAATCCCGCCCTGTGAATCGTCGCTTCGCCCTCTCACTGATCGCCGCCGCCCTCGCGACGGTCCCTGCGCACGCTTCGGCAGCTACGCCTGCGCCCAGAGGGCCGCCTGAGGCGACCGTGAAGATCCGGATCGGGCACCTGCACGGGGGCAAGGCGCGGATCATGAGCACGGTTCCCGTTGCCGGCACGGTGTCGCCGTTTGTCGCCGGGCAGCGGGTCAGAGTCACCTTCTTTCACGACGGCAAGCGGTTGTATTCGAAATCTGCCCCCGTGCGCAAGGGCAAGGGCGGGGCTGGGACATTTCGCTCCGCGATCCGCATAACCAAGGGAGGCAAGTACGCCGCCAGCGCCAGCCCCGCGGCGACCGTCGCACTCGGCGCCGACAGCACAGTGCGCAAGAGCTGGCGGGTCAGTTTCCCCGGCTTGAGCCAGGGGGAGTGTGGCCCGGTTGTCACCGGCTTCAAGAAGGCGATGCGGAAGATGGGCTACATCGCCAACGACGGCCGCTGCTTCGGCGGCAAGACCGCCCGCGGCGTCCTGGCCTACCGCAAAGTCAACGGGATGAACCGCAGCTACAAGGCCGGCAAGGGCCTGGTCAAGAGAGTCTTCTCCAGTCGCGGCGCCTACAGGGTCCGCCACCCGGGCTCGGGTGAGCACGTCGAGGTGTCGCTCTCCAAGCAGGTGATGGTCTTCGCCGACGGCGACAAGCCGTTCGCGATCTACCCGGTCTCCTCCGGCAAGTCCTCCACCCCCACGGTCACAGGCCACTACACATTCATCAGGACCGAGCCCGGCTACAACTCGCACGGCATGTACTACTCGTTCTACTTCTACGGCGGCTACGCGGTGCACGGCTACGAGTCCGTCCCCAACTACCCCGCCAGCCACGGATGCGTACGCACTTTCATCGCCGACCAGCCGGAGATCTTCAACCGCATCTTCTACGGCGAGGACGTCTTCGTCTTCTAGGGACGCAGCTCGTTGAAGCCGGCGGCGGCGAAGTCGCCGTCGAAGGCGAGGACGTCGGTTATCCGGCGGGCGCGCATGTAGGCGAAGCTGGTCGCGTCAACGAAGGAGAACTCACGCTCGTCGTGTCGGCGTAGCCAGTCCAGTGCCTCGTCCTCCTGTTCCTCAGAAACCCGGTCGACTCTGATGTGGCGCCTTGGCCCCCCAATACTGTCGAGGAACTCGACGGCCATCGCGTGCCAGCGCTTACGACGGAGCCAAGTCCAAGTTTCGCCGCGAATGAGATTTGTTGTAACCAGTGGTCCGACGGCGACTTCATTGAACAGTTGATGAGCGATTTCATGTCGCGTCCCTCTTTCGCTCAATAGAGCGATGAAGAATGAGCTGTCAATGAAGATCAACCGCTGTCCGGCTCCGGGCTGTTGTAGGGGTCCTTCCACAACTTGTAGACGACCTCGTCGATGGTCCTGCTGTCGTCCGGCTCTCCGGGGACCGATCCGATCAATCTGAAGAACGGATCTTCCTCTATCGGTGGCAATGGTCTGATCTTCTCTCGCACGCAACGCCTGATCACCTCCGCCTTCGAGAGCCCTTCTGCGTCCGCGCGGCGTCCAACCGCGATGTCCAGTTCAGGCTCGATCGAAATTTGCAGTCGCTTCATGCGTGCCAAGCTACATCACCACCTGTGAAGTGATGTAAGCAGATCGTGCCATCTTCGTCAATTCTCCGTGCCGTTTCGGCAACGCCTAGGATCAGCCCCGTGCCTGACCTCGCCGCCGCCAAGGAGATGCTGCTCGCCGAGCTGCGCGAGCACTCGCTGATCATCGGCGAGGTGACGCTTGCCAGTGGTGTCACCGCCCAGTACTACGTCGACGCGCGCCGGGCGCTGTTGCGGCCCGCGGGCTTCCGCGCCGCCGGAGAGCTGATCGCCGCGGCCGCGGTGGAGGCGGGAGCGACCGCGGTTGGCGGACCGGCGACGGCGGCGATCCCCCCCGCCTGCGCGGCTATCGCGGTGCCGGAGGGCGAGGGCCTGGTCGGCTTCTTCGTCCGCGGACAGCGCAAGGAGCACGGCCTGCAACGCTGGGTCGAGGGTCCGGTGCAGCCCGGCGACCGCGTGCTGGTCATAGAGGACACGGTCACCAGCGGCGGCTCCACCGCCAACGCGATCGAGCGCATCCGCGAGGAAGGTCTGGAGATAGCCGGCGTCCTCGCCGTCGTCGACCGCCTGGCCGGCGGCGCCGAGCGAATCGAAGCCGCGGCCGGCGCCCCCTACCGCGCCCTGGTCACGATCGACGAGCTGTACCCGGACCGCCCCCACCGCGGTTAGCGCCCCGAGCAGGATTCGAACCTGCGGCCTACTCCTTAGGAGGGAGTCGCTCTATCCGACTGAGCTATCGGGGCTCGGCTGGTCATCGTAGAGGCTCTCGGAGGCCAGTTCCTGGGCGCGGCGGCTCCACAGTTTGACCTGCATGAAGATGTCGTCGCCGTAGCCTTCGAGTGCGTCGAGGGCGAGCAGGGTGAAGCGGCCGTTGGAGACGATCTCCTGGTCGACCGTCTCCAGCTCAAGCTCGGCGGTGGCGGCGACGGCGCCGCGGACGAGGGGGCGTCCCCAAACGAGGGTGACGGCGCCCGCCCGCCCGTTCTCGCCGCGCCAGCGGCCGATCACGTCATCGTTTAGGTCGATTCGCCAGGCCGGGTTGTCTTCGGCGAAGACGTCGGTGAAGTCGGCGGTGGCGCGAAAGTCGTCCTGGTCGCCTTCCTCGGGCTGGACGTAGGAGACGTGGCCGAAAAGCTCCACGTCTCCGACCCTCGCCGTGCAGGGCACCCAGACGCGGCCTCCCCAGCCGCGCTCGGGGAACCAGTCGATCTCTTCGTCCGCGGGCGGGTCGATTCCCTCCGGCAGATCGTCTATCCGTCCGCAGGCTTCCCGGAATGCTTCCCCCAGCCGCTCGGCGAAGCGCCCATGGGGGATGCCCTCCTGGGTCGTGTCTGCGATGAAGCGAGGAATCGGTCGCGGATTCGGCGGCATGTCTCTATTCTTTCTTGCGATGACCGAGCTAGGGAGTCCGGTCCTGTGGCCTGCAGGGGATACGCACACGGTGGAATACGCCGAGCTGTCCCCGAACGTGCCTGAGGAGATCGCGCCGTTGGTGCCGAAGCTGCGTCGCCTGGCGCAGCTCGGCGATGCGATGAACGGCCTGCAGGCGGCCGACGGCAGCGCCGCCGACGAAGAGGCCGCGCGTGGGATCGCCGCCGCCTCGGCGAAGCTTCTGAACGAGATCGCCGCCGCCGACGAGGTGACGCCGGAGGCTGCGGAGACGATGCGCCTGAGGGCCGATGCGCTGGTCAACGGCACGTCGCGCGAGGCGGTCGCCCGTCGCGAGGCCGCCCACCCCGACCCGCAGCCGCTCACCGTGATCTGCGGGCCGATGGGGACCTGGCGGCCGAAGACCCGGACGCCGCTGCACAGCGTGATTGCCGCGACGCGCCATGAGAAGGGCGATCGGCTGATCTCAAAGACCGATGCCGGCGCCAAGGCAGCGCTCTCCGCCGTCGGCGAGAGACTCGGCCTCGAGGGGCTCGACGTGCGGGGGATGTACCCGATGCAGATCTGCGACCTGATCGCCTGCGGCGGCGAGGCCAACACCTTCCCCAAGCACTTCGCCTATTTCCTCCCCGAGGATGAGGACATCAGCGACCCCGACGCGGAGAAGAAGACGATCCTCTTCCGCAACGCCTACGCGTTGCGCTACGAGAAGATCGGTCGCCGCCTGGGCGAGGCGATGCTGGTCGGACCGCGCCCGAGCGATGGCGTCGACGCGGCCGAGGTGCTGGTGATGTGGCTTCGCGGCCATGACATCGCCCACGCGGTGACGCTTCCCGGCGCCGGCAAGGTCAAGCCCGAGGACCTGAAGGAGCCCGAGGCCTACTACGCGCTGGATGAGGCGATCGCCGATACCTTCGGTGGGCTGATGTCGATGACTCCGGAGTGGCTCGAGGCCGCCGATGCGACCCGTGAGGACGTGGCGGCGATCGTGATGGCCGAGATGCTCCAATACGTGCGACGGGGCCCGTGGCTGTGGGGCGATGCGGGCGCCGCTTTCATCGAGTTGAGCTTCCTCGAGCAGGGCGGCTACGTGACCGTAGACGAGGACGCCCGCATCCACTTCGATGCCGACGGCGTCCAGGCGGGGCTCGAGGCCCTGGCAAAGGCTCTCGCGGCAGAGGTGATCGCCGCGCCCGATGCCGCGAGCGTCGAGAGCTTCCTGGAGCGGCATTCCTGGGAGCGCGAGAGCGGGGCCAGGCGCGTGGTCGACGCGCTGCGCAACGGCGCCGCCGGCAACGTCCCGACGGCGCTGGCCTACGCCTAAGCCCTAAGAGGCGACCAACTCTTCGAGCTCGAAGAGGCCGTCGGCCTCCAGCTCGCGGAGGCGCTCGTAGTCGGCGCGCAGCCGTTCGATGTCGGGATCGACGAGGTAGATCATCCCCGGGCAGGAGAAGAGGTCGACGGTGCGCTCCAACATCTCGCCGGGCTGGGAGACGGCAATCGAGCCGGCGAAGCTGGGCAGCGCCTCGACCCCTTGCATGCCCTCAGCGGAGACGATTCTCCCCTCGTGCTGGGAGATCAGCATCACGCAGCGCGAGCGGGCCGCCAGCTCGTAGGGCCGCGCGGCGCGCCGGGCGACCGAGGCGGGGTCGAGGTAGGCCTCGGCGACGACTGTCGGGTGGCTGGGCGTGCAGCGGTCGATCACGTCGTCGCGGACGGAGCCGTGCATGCGCGCCCCGGACTCGACCAGCACCGGCCCGTCGGCGGTCAGCATCACCTCAGTGTGGGCGGGGCCGAAGCGGACCCCCAGCGCGCCCAGCACCTGCTCCACGTATGGGGCGACCTGGTCCTGCTGCTCGCCGTTGCGGGGAAGGAGGTCCTCGAAGTCGTAGACGAGGTTGCCGGCAACGCGGCGCTTGGTGTCCCGCCAGATCTCGGAGATGTGGTGGACGCCGTCCCAGCTGATCGAGTTGCAGAAGAGCTGGGTGCCCTGGAGGAACTCCTGCACGAGCAGCTCGCGGTTGGCGCCGAGCAGGGCGTTGGGGCGGCCGAGGGTCGCGGCGAAGGCGGCCTCGATCGCGGCCGGGTCCTCGCAGAGGGCGACGCTGTCGGTGCCGGCGCTGTCGAGCGGCTTGACGATTACCGGCCACTCGCCGCGCTCCCGCGCCCAGGCCGCGGCTTCGGCGGCGTCGCCGGTCTTCAGTTCCTCGACCGCGCGCAGGCCGGCGGCACGCAGGGCGCCGGCCATCTCGTGCTTGTCGCGTCGAGCCTGACTCAGCCCGGTCCCGTTCGAGGGGAGCCCGAGGCGCTCGCTGAGCGCGTCGGAGAGGAGGACGCCGGGCTCGGAGCCGACGACGACGAAGGCGGGATCGTGCGCCGCGACACGCGCCGCGGTCGCCTCGAGGTCGCCCTCGTGGACGATGTTCTCGGCGAAGTCCTCGGGGCGGAAGGAGCGCAGGTAGAAGTCGGGCATGTCGGGCCTGCTCTGCACGTGGACGCAGCGCAGGCCGGCCGCGGCAAATCGAGGCGCCAATCTAGCCCCGGTGGAGTAGGCGTCCACCACCACCGCGGTGCAACGTTTTGTCCCCGTATTAGGGGGATAAAACGTTGCACCTGAGGGATGGGGTTGAGAATCGGCGGGGGTCATGCCGTTGCGATTAGGACTAGGCGGTCTTTGGGGCGCTTGGGGGCGCCGGTGAGGTCGCCGTAGCGCTCGACGTGGTGGAAGCCGGCTTCGATGACCATCTTCTCCAGGTCCTCCGCCTCGTACATGCGGATTCGCGAGTCGACAACGTCGTCGCCCAGCTCGTATCTGACGTGGAGCATGCCGGTCGAGAAGTCGACGTCGAGGGTCTCGGTGACGCCATTGGTCTCGCGGATGACGACGCCCTCGTCTGTTCTGAGCCGGAAGCGGGAGCGCTCGAGGTCGGAGAGCTGCATCAGCAGCCGCCCGCCGGGCTTCAGCGCCCGGCGGAATGCGCGCAGCATCGCCTCGTCCTCCTCGACCGTGGCGCCGTAGCCGTAGCTGGAGTACATGCTGAGCAGCGCGTCGAACGGGCCGACGCCCTCGGGCAGCGGCTCGGTCAGGTCGGCGACGAGGTAGGTGGGACCGGGGCAGCGCCGCTCGGCCTCGGCGATCGCGGCGGGGGAGATATCGACGCCGATCGTCTCGCAGCCCTGCTCGGCCATCGCGGCGGTAAAGCGGCCGAAACCGCAGCCTGCATCGAGCACCCGCGCCCCCGGCGCCAGGCCGAGCAGCTCGATCGCGGCGGCGGCATCCTCCTGGGTCGAGTCGTATTCGCCGAGCGCCGCGGCGACACGCATGAAGGCGGGGCCGTAGTTGTCCGTCTCGTTGAGGTGGGCGGCTCGTTCGCTCATGCTCGTCACAAGCCTAGCCAGGCGGGAATCTGACGCGTAACCGACATTTACCCCACGCTGGTGTGGTCAATGTCGGTTACGCAGCAGGCCGGCGGCGGACATGCCGGCGGCGAGCGTGGCGCGCATCGCGCGGCCGACGCGTGGGTCGGCAGAGGCGTCGAGGTACCAGGTGCTGAGGTGGCCGAGGAAGCGAACGAACTTGAGCAGGTCCAGCGCCTCGACCGCGGGGGCGAGCATGCGGCGGTGGAGCTGGGACTGGAGGACGGCGAAGCGGTAATCGGCATCGCCCTCGGGAGTGTTCTCGCCGGCGTCGTTGGCCGGATCCCATGCCTTCGACCAGGCCAGCGCGATCCGCCAGCCGATGTTGATGTCGGGGTTGAGGAGGACGTCGGTCGGCGCCCAGGCGAGCCTTTTCACCAGCGGGCGGTCGAGGCAGAAGCCGAAGAGCGCGATCGCGACGAGGTCGTCCGGGGCGCAGCGACGCTCCTCTCCCTCCTGCGCCGCCGCCGTCACCTGCGGGTGGGCGGCGAGCTCGTCGAGAAGGTCGTCGATCAAGAGCGCCTCGCCCTTGCCGGAGCTGAGCTCGCCGCTCTCTCCGGTCACCATCCCGTGCATCAGATGCCGGCTGGGCAGGACCGGGACGCCGGGCTCCAGCCTCCGCAGCAGCTTCTCGACGTGGACGACGTTGGCGCGCCACTCGTCGCCGGAGAGATGGACCAACTCGGAGCCGCGCTCGTCGCGCATCATCGTGTGCCAGGTGACGACGACTCGCAGGTGGTGGGTGGGGAAGCCGTCGGTGCGGCTGAGCGGCAGGTGCGGGTAGCTCTCGTCGCCGGTCTCGTAGAGGAGGGCGCCGCTGGGCTCGCGCAGGATGACGCCGCGCTCCAGCGCCAGCTCCACCAGGGGGGGAATCTCGGGGAT
>Ga0247754_1000004_pt1 | contig 22803 bp, 22 predicted proteins | sample UWRJS184509B5_FD_181015 | JGI IMG/M metagenome (GOLD analysis project Ga0247754, IMG submission 181015) | Soil microbial communities from Arlington Agricultural Research Station in Wisconsin, United States - UWRJ-S184-509B-5 | ecosystem: Environmental > Terrestrial > Soil > Agricultural land... | reverse complement strand
CGAGTGGCGAGGCACCGGACCCGGCCGCTGCATGGAGGCTCGCAGCCCGAAGGTCCAGGTCAGCGCTCTCCCTACCCAGCCCCAGCCGGTCGGCCTCGGCAAAGACCTCGGCGGTGCTCAGCCCGCCGCCGCCGGGGAGCAGGACGACCGCATGTGGCGCGGGGTCGGGAAGGAGCTCGATCTGCTCCCCGATCCCCTGGACCAAGGCCAGCGACGGATTCAATTGGGAGGGAACGTCGGCGCCAAGCCCGGCGGCGATCTCATGCAGGTCGGGGAGCTCCCCGTCGGGCCACGCCGTCGGGTCTCTCGCCAACCGCAGCACCGCTGCCGCGTCCGCGCTGCCTCCACCCAGCCCGGCCGCCACCGGAATGCGCTTCTCGATCTCAACCCGCAGCGGCGGGGCGTTCCACCCCCGCTCGCGCAGCGCCGCCAGCGCCCGCGCAGCAAGGTTCTCCCCCTCGACCCCGGGACAGACCACCTCGTCGCGCTCCGCCTCGGAGATCTCGATCGGGTCGGCGAATGCCACCGGCTCGAACAGCGAGCACAACTCGTGCAATCCGTCCTCCCGGCGCGGGCCGAGGTAGAGGCAGAGGTTGATCTTGGCGGGGGCGTGGATGCGCATGCGGAGAAAGGTCAGCCTTCGGGATGGAGCTTCGCTGAAAGCGCGGCGAACTCCTCAGGGGAGAGAGCTTCGGCGCGGACGTTTTCGGGTAGGCCAAGCTCGCGCAACGCGGCGCGCGCCGAGACGAGGGAGCCGGGACGAGCGTGCTCCAACGAGCGGGCGAGGGACTTGCGCCGGTGGGCGAAGGCGGCGCGGACAAGGTCGCGCGTCGCCGGATCGGCCGCCGGCCCGGTGCGGCGCAGGCCGAGGATCGCCGACTCGACCCGCGGCCGTGGCTTGAAGACCGCGGGGTCGACGCTGCGCACCATCCTCACCTCGCAGGCCAGCTGTGCCAGGACGCTGGGCGACCCGTAGGTGCGGCTGCCCGGATCGGCCTGCAGCCGGTCGGCGATCTCGCGCTGCACCATCACCGTCCACCGCATCACCGAGGGCAGCTGCTCGATCGTGCGCAGGATCACCGGCGTCGCCACCGAGTAGGGCAGGTTGGCGACCATCGCCGTCGGCGCCGGGTCGAGCGCGGCGAAGTCGAGCTTCATCGCGTCTTCCCAATGAAGATCGACGTTGGGGCGGGCGGCGACCGGCGCCAGCGCCTCTTCCAGCCCCCGGTCGATCTCGACGACGTGGACCTGGGCGGCGGCGTCCGCCAACCGCTCGGTCAGCACCCCCTCCCCCGCCCCTACCTCCAGTACGACATCGGTGGGATCGAGGGCCGCATCGCGAAGGATCGCGTCGAGCAGGTTGGGATCGGCGAGGAAGTTCTGCCCGAGCCGGACCATCCGCTAGGAGTCTGTCACCAGCCGAAGAGCGCCCGAGCGTTCTCCTCGACCGTTCGCTCCAGCTCCACGTAGGAGACGCCGCGAACCTCGGCGATGACCTCGGCCGTGGAGACGACGTGGGCCGGCTCGTTCGGCCTGCCGCGCACCGGCTGCGGCGCCAGGTAGGGAGCATCGGTCTCAATCAGGAGCAGATCGTCGGGCAGCTTCGCCGCGGCCTGGCGCAGGGCGTCGGACTTGGGGAAGGTGACGATGCCGGAGAAGGAGCAGAACCAGCCGCGCTCGATCGCGTCGTCGACCCGCCAGGGCGCGAGGAAGCAATGGAGGATCACCGGGGTTTCCCCGGCCACGGCGTCGAGAATCTCGAACGCTCTGTCGGTCGCCGCCGTCTCGCCATCTTTGTCGCGGGCGTGAACGACGATCGGCAATCGATGTCTTCGAGCGATCGCGATCTGCGCGTCGAAGGCCCGCCACTGCTCCATCGGGCTCGCCGTCTCGCGGTAGTAGTCGATCCCCGTCTCGCCGATCGCCCGCACCTTCGGGTTGCCCGCCAGCCGGTTGATCTCTTTGCCCAGCGCCTCGCTCCACTCCCCCGCCGAGGTCGGGTGGCAGCCCACGGCGGCGTACACCCCCTCATGCCGCTCCGCCCCTTCGATCGCGGTCGCGTTGCTGTCCTTCCCGAGCCCGACATTGAGCATCCGTCCCACCCCCGCTTCGCGGGCACGGGCCACCACCTCGTCCTCCACCCCATCGCAGAGGAACAGATGCGTATGAGAGTCGATCACGCGGGAGCCTCGATCTTTGGGAAGAGGGGTGGAACGCGTTCGACCTTCTGGCCACCGGGGCGGGTGCCCAGCTCGGACAGCTCACGGCTCTCCTCGCCCAGCGCCGCCAGCAGCCGCTCGCTCGTGTCGGGGAGGTAGGGGACGAGCAACAGGGTCGTCACCCGCAGGCCCTCGACCAGGTTGTAGAGGACCTCGTCGAGGCGCTCGGGGTCGGCCTCGTCCTTGGCCAGTTCCCACGGCTTCGTCTCCTCGACGAAGCGATTGAGGCGGCGGACCAGCCTCCAGGCCTCCTCCAGCGCCTGGGTCAGCTCGGCCCGGTCGAGCAGCTCGCTGAAGCGCCCGACGGCGCCATCGAAGTCCTCGGCCAGCACCGCGTCGACCTGCGCCGCCGGCACGACCCCCGCCCGATAGCGATCGACCATCGCCAGCACGCGGCTCGCCAGGTTGCCGTAGTCGTTGGCCAGCTCGGTTTCGTAGCGAGCCTCGAAGCCGGCCGTGGAGATCGCGCCGTCCTGGCCGAAGCTGACCTCCCGAAAGCAGTAGAAGCGCAGCGCGTCGGCGCCGAAACGGTCGATCACGACGAAGGGGTCCAGCACGTTGCCGAGCGACTTGGACATCTTCTTCTCGCCCATCAGCAGGTAGCCGTGGATAGCCATCCGCTTCGGCGGCTCCAGGTCCGCCGCCCAGAGCAGCGCCGGCCAGATCACCGCATGGAACTTGAGGATGTCCTTCGCCATCACGTGCAGGTCGGCGGGCCAGTAGCGGTCGGTCAGGTCCTCCCCGTCGCGGGCGAAGGTCAGCGCGGTGACGTAGTTGAGCAACGCGTCGAACCACACGTACATGCGCTGGCCGGGGTCCCAGGGCAGCTCCATCCCCCACTTCAGCTTCGGCCGCGAGAGCGAGACGTCCTCCAGCCCGCCCTTGATGAAGGAGACCGCCTCGTTGCGGCGGAATTCGGGGACGACGAAGTCGGGCCGCTCTTCATATAGAGCCTCGAGCCGCTCCTGGAAGGCGGAGAGGCGGAAGAACCAGTTCTCCTCCCGCACCTTCTCCAGCTCGATCTCGTGGATCGGGCAGGTGTTGCCCGGGCCGAGCTCGCGCTCGGTTTTGAAGTCGGCGCAGCGCGGGCAGTACCAGCCCTCGTAGGTCCCCTTCGTCACCCAGCCGTTGTCGTAGACGCGCTGCATGATCTCGGCGACCTTCTCTTTGTGGCGCGGGTCGGAAGTGCGGATGAAGAAGTCGTTGGTCGCGCCGATGATCGGCATCAGCTCCCGGAACTTGGCGGCGTTGCGGTCGGCCAGCTCCTGCGGGTCGATGCCCTCGCGTTCGGCGGCGAGCTCGATCGGCTCGCCGTGCTCGTCGGTGCCGGTGAGGAAGAAGACGTCCTCGCCGCGCTGGCGCATGTGGCGGGCGAGCACATCGGCCGCCATCGTCGAGTAGGCGTGGCCGAGGTGCGGCTCGGCGTTGACGTAATAGATGGGCGTGGTGACGTAGTACGACACGGCGGCCAGGCTAGTTGCTCCGCTGCGACTTATCCCTGACATGCCGAGATAAGTCGCAGCCGAACGATTGGGGGGTCACTGTCGCGCCTCGCGCCCGGTCAGGGCGCGGTAGAGGTCGTTGGCTCGGGTGCCGGTGAGGGCGGCGACGACGCTTGCCGCGGCGCGTGGGCGGGCGCCGGACTGGACCAGGTGGCGCAGCGCATCGACGGCGAAGCCGATGTCCTGGTCGTGCTCGTCGGACTTGGCCGGCCCGATCACCAGGACGATCTCCCCTTTGACGTCGCCGCGGAAGCGCCGTGCCAGCTCGCCGAGCGTGCCGCGAGCGACCTCCTCGTGCATCTTGGTCAGCTCACGGCAGACCGCGGCGGGGCGATCGGGCGCAATCGCCGCCAGCGCCGCCAGCGACTCGCCGACCCGGCGCGGGGACTCGAAGGCGACCACGGTCTCGGCCGAGCGCAGCACCCGTTCCATCTCCCCGGAGCGCTTCGGCAGGAACCCCTCGAAGCGCCAGCGGTCGGTCGGCAGGCCGGATGCGACCAGCGCCACCGGCACGACCGAGGGCCCGGGCAGCACCGTCACCTCGAGGTTGCGCTCGATGCAGCGGCGGATCAGGCGGAAGCCGGGGTCGGAGATCGCCGGCATTCCCGCGTCGGAGACGAGGGCGACGATGTCCCCCCGCTCGATCCGCTGGGCCAGCTCGGTCGCCCGCGCCGCCTCGTTGCCCTCGTGGTTGGAGACGAGGTGGGGAGCCGGATGGATCCCGAGCTTGTCGAGCAGCCCCCCGGTGCGGCGCGTGTCCTCGCAGGCGATGTGGTCGGCGGAGACGAGGGCGTCGCGCACCCGAATCGAGATGTCGTCGAGGTTGCCGATCGGGGTCGGGCAGACGATCAGCCGCCCTGGCATCAGTCCGCGCCCTCAATCTCGAGCCGCGCCATCGCGGCGGCGCCGATCATCCCGGCGTCGTTGCCGAGCTCGGCCTCGACGACGGGGGTGCGGTTCATCGGCGGCAGGGCCCGCTCGCGCAGGACGCGGCGCGCCGGCTCCAACAAGAGGTCGCCCGCCGCGATCACGCCCCCGCCGATCACGATCATGTCCGGCTCGAAGATGTTGGCGAAGCTGGAGAGGGCGACGCCGAGGCGACGACCGATGCGCTCGACGGCGCCGATTGCGGTCGCGTCGCCGGCCAGCGCCGCTTCAGTCACGGCCCTGCCGTCGATTTCCCTGCCCGTCGCCGCCATCTTCGCCAGGGCGCTGTCGGGTTCCCACTCTGCCGCTTCGCGCCCCTCGCGGCCCAGCGCCGTCCCCGACGCAAGCGTCTCGACGCAGCCCCGGTTAGGGCAGTTCCCCTGGCAGGGCGGGCCGTCAGCGGCGATCACCGTGTGGCCAAGCTCAGCGCCGGCGCCGGTGGAACCGCGGTAGACCTCTCCGTTCAGGATCAGGCCGCCGCCGATACCGGTGCCGATCGTAAGCATCACCACGTTGCGCGCGCCGCGGGCAGCGCCGTAGAGGTGCTCGGCCAGCGCCGCGACGTTTGCGTCGTTGTCGACGAAGACCGGCAGGCCGGTGCGCTCGGCGACCGCGTCGCGGATCGGCAGGTCGGCGATCGGCAGGTTGACCGCCGATACGGCGACGCCGCGCTCGCGGTCGATCGTCGCCGGGATGCCGAGCCCGACGGCGGCCACACCGGGACGAGCCGCGCGCGCTTCGCCAACTTCACGCACCAGCAGTTCGAGCAACTCGCCCTCATCCTGTCCGGTTGAGGCCTCGCGGTCCTCCCAGAGCACCTTCGACTCCGGGTCGAGAACTCCGGCCAGCATCTTCGTCCCGCCCAGGTCGACCCCGATCGTTTCGCCACTAATGTTCACGCTTCGCGAGCGCCTGAGGAATCAGATATGGACAGGCGCTCGCTGCCGCGTTCACAGGCGTTCACGAGAGAGTCGGGGTGGGCTGGAGGCAGGCGACCGCGAGCACAGGCATCATCTCCGGAGTCTTTCATGGCTAACGACAGCGAGCAGCAGCCCCCGGGGCCGCCCGAGTACAAGGTCTATCGGTCCCGGAAGGGCCTCCTATCCCGATTGCGGGCCCCCGAGCTCTCCGGCTTGAGAGAGCTGCGCAAGCGATCCTCGAAACGGCCGGGGCGCGACGAGCGGGCGGGGCGGGAGCGGCCCAAGCCGCCGCGCCGCTGGACCGGCAAGCGTGTGCTGAAGTGGGTCGGGATCGCCGCCGCCGGCTGGATCGGCCTCAGCTTCCTGGCCTTCGCCGTCTCCGCCCAGCTGCAGGCCTTCAAGCTCTCCGGCGACGCCAAGTCGGCGCTGCATGGCAACCCGCTGCTGCTGCCGACCGCGCAGACGATCCTGGTGATCGGCACCGACGCCCGCCCGCCCGACACCCAGGAGCCGGGAGCTGCCCCGTCGGAAGAGTGCTACGAGCAGCAGGCCAACGGCGACGCTCCCCATGGCAGCTGCTCGGTGGGGCAGTTCCGAGCAGACACGCTGATGCTGATCCGCGCCGGGGGCGGCGCCTTCCGCAAACTCTCGATCCCCCGCGACGCCTACGCCGAGATCCCCGACCAGATTCCGCAGGAGATCAACGGGGCCTATGCCTACGGCGGCGCGGCGGCGCAGATCGAGGCGGTCGAGGACTTCCTCGGGATCGAGGTGGACCATGTGGCGATCGTCGACTTCACCGGCTTCGAGCAGCTGATCGACGCGGTCGGCGGTGTCGTGGTCGACGTGCCGCACAAGATCTGCGCGGACATATCCGGCGGGGCCGGCGGCGGCCAGGGCGGTTCCACGCTGCGCCTCGGCAAGGGCGAGAACACGCTCGACGGAGAGCAGGCGCTGACCTACGCGCGCATCCGCAAGGTCAGCGAATGCCCCGGCCCCGGCGTCAGCGCCTACTCCCTTGGCTACGACGACTACGATCGGGCGGAGGCCCAGCAGGCGGTGATCAGCGGCATCAAGGGACGCCTCACCGACCCGCTCCGCATCCCCTACAACTTCGTCAAGGGACCGATCATCGGCTGGGACGCGCCGAAGGCGTTCGTCAGTGACATGGGCTTGCTGACGATGCCGCAACTGGTGCTGGCGGCGGCAATCGGCGGCGACTCCAGAGCCGACGTGCTCTGCGGTGGCGCCAACTCGGGCTGCGGCCCGGGCCCGGACGCCAGCATCGAAGTCCCGGAATCGGAGCGCCGCCGCGCGGTCAAGCGCTTGCTGGGGTGACGACGCGCTAGTCGACTTTGGCGGGAGCTTTGGCGTCGCTTGAGGACTTGGAGTCGCTCGAGTCCGCCCCGGAGTCCTTGGCGCTCTCCGAGGCGGCCGCGCCGGTCTTCTTCTTCCCGTAGTCGGTGTTGTGGAAGCCGCTGCCCTTGAAGTGGATCGCGACGGGGTGCAGGACGCGCACCGCCGGGGCGCCGCATTCCTGGCACTCGGTGAGCGGATCGTCGGCCATCCGCTGGATCACGTCGAAGACGTGGCCGTTGTCGCATTTGTACTCGTAGATGGGCACAGCGGGCGGGATTATCGCAGCAGGTACGGTTTCCGGCATGTCAGCCGCCCCGGAGGAAACGCGCCCGACCGACGTTTCGATGGAGGAGATCGTCGCCCTCTGCAAGCGGCGCGGCTTCGTCTTCCCCTCCTCGGAGATCTACGGCGGGCTCGGCTCGACCTACGACTACGGCCACTACGGGGTGCTGCTGAAGGGCAACGTCAAAGCCGAGTGGTGGCGGGCGATGCTGCAGGAGCGCGACGACATCGTCGCGATCGACTCGGCGATCCTCCAGCATCCCAGAGTCTGGGAGGCTTCCGGCCACCTGGAGGGCTTCACCGACCCCCTCGTCCAGTGCCTCGGCAAGTGCAAGAAGCGCTGGCGGGAGGACCATCTGCGCGAGGCGGTCGAGGCGGAGGGCGGCGACCCCGAGGCCGAGCTGCGCTGTCCCGACTGCGGCGGCGAGCTGTCGGAGCCGCGCCAGTTCAACCTGATGTTCGAAACCCACGTCGGGCCAGTGGCGGGCGAAGGCTCGGAGGTCTACCTGCGGCCGGAGACAGCGCAGGGCATCTTCATCAACTTCAAGAACGTGCTCGGCTTCGCCCGTAAGAAGCCGCCGTTCGGGATCGCCCAGATCGGCAAGTCGTTCCGCAACGAGATCACCCCGGGCAACTTCATCTTCCGCACCCGCGAGTTCGAGCAGATGGAGATGGAGTTCTTCGTGCCGCCGGCCGAGGCGGAGAGGTGGCACGCGACCTGGATGCAGGAGCGCGAGCGCTGGTACACCGACCTCGGCATCCGCCCCGAGTTCCTGCGGGTGCGCGCGCACGGCGCCGAGGAGCTCTCCCACTACTCCTCGGCGACGAGCGACATCGAGTACCTCTTCCCGATCGGCTGGTCGGAGCTGGAGGGGATCGCCAACCGCGGCGACTTCGACCTCACCCAGCACGCCAAGTTCAGCGGCGAGAAGCTCGATTACTTCGACCAGCAGACCAGAGAGCGCTACGTCCCCCACGTGATCGAGCCGGCCGCCGGGGCCGACCGCGCCACCCTCGCCTTCCTTGTCGACGCCTACGACGTCGAGGAGGTCGAAGGACGCCAGCGCACAGTGCTGCGCCTCCACCCCCGTCTGGCTCCGGTCAAGGTCGCCGTCCTCCCCCTCGTCTCCAAGGAAGGCATGCCGGAGAAGGCCCGCGAGATCTTCAACGAGCTGCGCGCACGCCTCCCGGCAGAGTTCGACGAAGGCGGCTCGATCGGCAAGCGCTACCGCCGCCAGGACGAGATCGGCACCCCCTGGGGGATCACCGTCGACCACCAGACGATGGAAGACGACACGGTCACCCTCCGCGACCGCGACTCACTTGAGCAGACTCGAGTCCCGATCGCCGGCTTGGCCGACGACCTCGCCTCGCGCCTAGCCCAACCCTGGCGCACTCCGAAGCTGGGCTAAGCGAAAAGCTTCTCCGGGGCTACGACTCTCGCGAACCGCTGCCCGGGGTGACCAGGCCGATTAGGTGGCCCTCCGGGTCGGTGAACTGGCCCAGCACCATGTCGCCCATGATCGTCTCCGGCCCCATCACCCGGGCGCCGCCGAGGCTCTCAGCCTTCTGCAGCGCCGCCTCGACGTCCGGCACCGCGACGTAGAAGGTGACGTGGCCCTCGTAGCCGTCGGGGCCTCTGGCGACGCCGCCGCCGATCCCGAACCCCTCCGGGCTGAGGTTCCCCTCGCGTGGCACGAGCCCGTAGTTCATTTGGTTGTCGGAGTCGATCTCCCACCCGAACAGCTCCGAGTAGTAGTTCGTCAGCTTGTCGCCGTCCTTGCCTATGACCTCGAAGTGAACCACCGGCTGTCCCATGTCTCCTCCGTTCGCTCGCCTTTGCAGTTACGTTGCGGTTACCCGCTGGGCGAGAGGCTATGCGGCCACCTGGCGCGGCTCGATCAGGAGCGCCTCGGCGGCGGCGAGGACCTCACCTTCGGCGGAGATGACTGCCGAGCCGGCGCGGCGCTTGCGGCCGTCTGCGTCGATCGGCCAGGCCATCACGACGTGCTCCTCTCCCACACTCACCAGGGCGTCGAGCCGCGCCGTGAGCCTGGCGAGGAAGGCGATCGTCCCCTCCTCACCCGCGTAGGCGGCGAAATAGGTGGGGCAATCGAGCACCGCCCAGACGATCTCGGGCCGCACGCGCGCGTCGTCCCCTCCCGTCCAGGCCGGCGGCGTCCACGATGAAGCGACGACCTCGCGGCCGGCTACCGGGCCGGCGAAAACCTCCAGGGCGTCCTCCCGCGCGCGCCCGCAAACGAAGCAGCGGCTGAAGGGGCCGTCCATCAGTCCGCGGTAGCGGGTCGATGCCTCCCGCGCCTCTTCAAGGCCCACGGGGTCGGGGACCTCGACCCCGAACCCAGGCGCCCGTTCCGCCTCGGCGACCAACGTCTCGCCGTCGAGCGCGCGGGCGACCCCATCCTCGACAACCACGTCGAGGTGCGTATCGAGGGGCACTGGACTGCGCAGGCTGACGGCGGCCGCACCGTCGAGGAAGGCGGCAACGGCGCCGGCCGAGTAGCCGCCGTTGCCACTGTCCATCGGCCCGTTGAACTCGGCCGGGATGACGAGGGACTCGGACATGGCCGAGGTGGCGCAGCCGCCCGACTACTCCATCGAGCGCTCTTCGACCACCTCGAAGACGCCGTCGGCGCCAACCGACTCGACGAACTCGTCGGACGCCGCGCGGCGCTCGTCGTACTCGGTGCTGTCCTGCTGGGACGCGCGCAGCTCCTCCAGGGTGCCGTCGAAGAAGCCGAAGGTGATGATCTCGTTCTCGTCGGCGGCGTTGCGCAGGGCGTAGAAGCGCTTCCAGCCGGGGGGCGCCTCCATATCGCCCGGGGGCATGAAGGCCGCTTTGAAGTCCTCCATCGTGCCCGGCTTCAACTTGCGAACGGTCAGGGCGCAGAGCATTGGACTCTCCTCTCGATCGACTACACCGATCCTAGACCCGGTGCCGCAAGCGGTCCAGCGGACTAGGGTCCGCGGCGGTGGACAGCCCGGTGCTTACATCGGTGGTGCTGCCCGCGGCGATCGCGGTGATCATGTGCAGCCTGGGGATGACGCTGACGCGCGCCGACTTCCGGCGAGTGTTCGTCGCCCCCCGCGGGGTCGCGATCGGGATGGTGAACCTGGCGCTGATCTCGCCCCTGCTGGCGCTGAGCATGGCCCAGCTCTTCGGGCTCTCGCCGGAACTGGCGGTCGGGCTGGTGCTGCTCGGCGCCTCCCCCGGCGGGATGATGGCCAACATGCTGACCCACCTCGCGCGTGGGGACACGGCGCTGTCGATCACGATGACGGCGATCAGCAGCGTCGGGGCGATCGTCACCGTGCCGCTCTTCATCGCCGTCTCCACCGGCTTCTTCGGGGCGGGAGACATCGGCGACGTCAGCATGCTCGGCGTCGTCGCTCGGGTCTTCGCGATCACGATCGTCCCGGTGGCGATCGGGATGGAGCTGCGCCGGCGCTCCCCGCAGCGGGTCGACGCCGCCTACCCGACCGTGCGAAACGTCTCGCTCACCCTCTTCGGGCTGGTGATCCTCGGCGCGATCGCCAGCGAGCACGACACCGTCGCCGAGAACGCGACCGCGGTCGGCGCCGCGGCGCTGGCGCTCAACGTCGCCGCGATGTCGCTCAGCTTCGCGATCTCCAAGCTGGCCCGGCTCGACGATCGCCAGGCGACGGCGATCTCGCTGGAGCTGGGAATCCACAACGCGGCGCTGGCGATCGCCGTCGGCGCCGCGTTGTCCGACGAGGTGACGATCCCGGCCGCCGTCTATGCCTCCTTCATGCTCTTCACCGGCGGCGGCTTCGCCTGGGCAATGAGCCGCCGCAACGCCCCCACTGAGCCCGAACCGCTTCCCGCCACACCCGCGCTCGAGCCCGAATGAGGCATAGACTGCCGCGCGGGAGATGGGGATGAACCTCGCGTCGATACTCACGGCCAGCGCCGAACGGGCGCCGGACAGCCCGGCGATCCGGCTGGGCGAAGTCGAGCTGAGCTACGCCGAGCTGGACGACCGCAGCGCGCGACTGGCGACATTGCTGACGAGCAAAGGCTTGGAGCCCGGCGACCGCGTCGGGATCATGCTGCCCAACGTCCCCCAATTCCCGATCGCCTATTACGGCGTGCTGCGCGCCGGCGGTGTCGTGGTTCCGATGAACGTGCTGCTGAAGCGGCGCGAGATCGCCTTCTACCTGGAGGACTCCGGCGCGAAGATCCTGCTCGCCTGGCACGGCTTCGCCGGAGAGGCGCGCGACGGTGCCGCCGACGCCGGCGCTGAGCTGGTCGAGGTCGAGCCGGCCGCCTTCGCGGAGACGCTGGCGGGCCTCGAGCCCACCCCCGGCCTCGCCGACACGGACGAGGACGACACCGCGGTGATTCTCTACACCTCGGGCACGACCGGCAAGCCGAAGGGCGCCGAACTGACCCACCTCAACCTCGCCCGCAACGCGCAGATCTCCGGCGAGACGATGACCGAGGTCCGCGAGGGCGACGTCGTCCTCGGCGCCCTCCCCCTCTTCCACTCCTTCGGCCAGACGGTGAGCATGAACGGCTCCCTGCGGATGGGCGCCTGTCTGACGATGCTGCCCAAATTCGATCCCGGCGAGGCGCTGGCGACGATGCAGCGCGACGGCGTCACCCACTTCCAGGGAGTGCCGACGATGTATGGAGCGCTGCTGCACCACCCCGAGCGCGAGAGCTTCGACACTTCGACCCTGCGCAGCTGCATCACCGGCGGCGCCTCGATGCCGGTCGAGGTCCTGCGCGGCTTCGAGGAAGCCTTCGGCTGCGTGCTGCTCGAGGGCTACGGCCTCTCGGAGACCTCGCCGGTCGCCTGCTCCAACCATCCCGACGCAGAGCGCAAGCCGGGCTCGATCGGCACCCCGATCGAGGGGGTCGAGATGCAGGTCGTCGACGAGAACGACAACCCGCTCCCGCAGGGCGAGGTCGGCGAGATCGTGATCCGCGGCCACAACATCATGAAGGGCTACTGGCAGCGCCCCGACGCCACCGAGGAGGCGATGCGCGGCGGCTGGTTTCACAGCGGCGACATGGCCCGCGTCGACGAGGAGGGCTACTTCTACATAGTCGATCGCAAGAAGGACCTGATCATCCGCGGCGGCTACAACGTCTACCCCCGCGAGGTCGAGGAGGTCCTCTACGAGCACCCGAAGATCCGCGAGGCCGCCGTCGTCGGCGTCCCTCACGACGAATGGGGAGAGGAAATCGGCGCCGCGGTGGTCCTCCATGACGGCGAAGACCTCCCGCCCGAAGAGGTCAGCGCCTACGTAAAGGACCGCATCGCCGCCTACAAGTACCCACGCGTCGTCTGGTTCCTAGACGACCTCCCCAAGGGCCCCACGGGCAAGATCCTCAAGCGCGAGATCGAACCTCCCGCCACCGTGTGATCGACGTCACACTTCGGCGAACTGGCTGACTGGCCAAACGGGCTGTAACCTCCCCTCAGCAGGAGCCGGAGGCGCCGTTGTGGCGCCGTGCGCACCACCAAAGGAGAGCAGATGAGCGTTGCCGCCCAGAGCCTGATGGACAACATCACCTACGAGGACCTCTACAAGCGCTGGGAGCAGGGCAACTGGAGCGCCTACGACATCGACTTCTCCGGGGACCGCGAGGGATGGGAGGGACTGAGCGACATCCAGAAGCGCTCGGCGATGTGGATCTACTCGATGTTCTTCTACGGCGAGGACCGGGTCGCCGACACCCTCGCCCCCTACATCACCGCCGCCCCCACCGAGGAGCAGGCCTACTTCCTCGCCACCCAACAGGTCGACGAGGTGCGCCACTCGGTTTTCTTCCACCGCTTCTTCAAGGAGGTGATCGGCGTCGGCGGCGACTCGATCGAGCAGACGCTCTCCTCCACCCTCCCCCAGCTCAACTGGGGCTACCGCGGCATCTTCGACCGGCTCGACCGGATGGCCGAGGAGCTGCGCAAGGACCGCTCCCTGCCCAAGTACGCGCAGGCGATCACCCTCTACCACCTGATCGTCGAGGGCTCCCTCGCCCAGCCCGGCCAGCACTTCATCGAGGACTTCTTCGCCGCCGAGCACACCCTGCCCGGCTTCAGCTCCGGGATGGCGAACGTCTCCAAAGACGAGCAGCGCCACATCGGCTTCGGCGTCAAGGTGCTCTCCGAGTTGCTCGCCGATGAGCATCCCGCCTCGGCGGAGTGCAGAGCGGCGGTAGTCGAGCTGCTGCGCGAGGTCCTGCCCTACGGGCCCGCGGTCTTCTCGCCCCCGAACCTCGACCGCGAGTACACCGAGTGCTACGGCTTCAGCCTCGAGGACATCTTCGCCTTCGGCCTGAGACTGATCCGCCAGCGCTGGCGGACGATCGGCTACCCGACCGAGGAGATGCCCCCGGGCGTCTTCCCCTTCGACCCCGAGATGTCCGAAGAGGACGTCGCCAAGCGCCAGGTCAAACTGATGATGGCCGGGATCCTCGGCCCCCCGAACGGCCCGCCGCCCGAGTCCACGCCCGAGTTGCAGCGCCTCTACTTCGACGTGATCACCCGCGTCGTCAACCCCGAGGCCGCCAACGGGTCCCGGCTCGTCTACCAGTGGCGGTTCAACGACGCCGACCCGTGGCATCTGGTGATCGACAACGGCTCGACCCGGGCGGAGCCGGGCGAGGCGCCCGACCCAACCGTGGTCCTCGAAGCGAGCTGGCAAGACTGGATCGCCACGGGCAAACCGGACGCCAACCCGCTGATGATGATGCTGCAGCGCCGCATCCGCCCGCGCGGCAACATCCGCGAGTTGGCGCGAATGCGCAAAGTCTTCGGCTGAGCGAGAGCGTCGGCGATCAGCCGGCGACCGCGACCAAAGCTGTGACGACGATGGCGGCCATGCCGATCGTGGTCTGAACCATGGTGCGCTGAAGCGCGTGCAGGCGAGTATCGACGGTGTCGAATCGAGCGTTCATGTCGGAGCGCAACTGCCGAATATCCGCGTCGACGCGGTTGAAGCCGCTGTCCATGCGGCGCACCACGTCATCGACCTTGTGGTTGACCTCGTCGAAGCGGCGCTCGGTGTTTCGCGCAAAGTCCTCGAGGCGCTCGTCTGTCCAGCTGGCCCTGCTCATCGATTCCATGTTGCCAGGCTAGCCGGGCGGATGCAATGTGTTGTCTGCGGAAGGTGAAATGAGTGCGCCAAATCTCAGACACAAGTGTGCCTTCGCAAGGCACTCTCTATCGAGACTACGACTGCGCGGCGGCTTCGGCGAGCGGCGCTGAGGCCTCCAGCGGCTCCGCTGCAACCCGCTCGGCTTCTGCGCTGCCGATGTATGGGGTGAGGGCGAAGATGACGAGCTGGGGCTCGAGGTCATCCAGCGACCCGCCGGCGAACAGGCGACCGGAGACGATCGAGGTGATCGCTCCGATCACCGCCTCCTCGGTGAGCTCGGACAGCGGCTCCTCGCCCCCGCTCTGCCGGCGGCCGGAGCGCAGCAGGGCGGCGAGGTGCGCGTTGGAGTCGAGCACCCGCCGAGCGACCTCCAAGTCGGCGGCGAGGGCATCGAGAAACAGCAGGCGGGCGCGCTCGGGATCCTCTCTGACGAAGGCGAGCGAGTCGGCGACCGCCGCCTTTACCTTCAGCGGCCACTCACGCTGGCTGCCGCAGGCGCGGAAGATGCGGGCGGTGAGCCGCTCGAAAGCGACCTCGTGGGCGGCGATCACGCAGTCGCGCTTGTTGTCGAAGTAGGCGTAGAAGGTCGCCCGGGAGACCCCCGCCTCGGCGATGATGTGCGCGACCGACATCGAGGCATAGCCACGCTCGGCCAGGCAGCGGGCGGTGGCGGCGATCAGCCGCTCGCGCTGGTTGGAAGCGACCACCTCCGGCGGGAGCTTGTGAGGACCGCGCGGCAGCGGAGCGGTCGAGATTGCCTGCCCGTGGGATGAGTTGGCCGGCATGATTCCCCCTTCAGGTTGTACGCCGGGGTATCGGTTCAAGCGTGCGATGGAAACGAATCTGTCTCATGCACTCGTCCCATGATAAACAGATCGCGACACAAATCTCAAGTTCTGTACCTATAAAATCTAATTTTGTCTCTGCTGCGCCTGGCGGGCGAGGCAGGAGAAGCCCTCCCGCAGGAAACCGCAGCGCGTGATCGAAGGTTGCGCCGTCGGCCGCCGAGAGCCGACGGGGCTTCAGTCCAGCGCCGTAGCGTCTTGGGGAGGACGAGGATCTCCCCATGCAAGAACGCGCAAGGCTGAGGCTGATCGAGAGTCGCGAGGCGGTCGAGGAGTTCGGACTGGTTCCGCAAGGCGATGGCGAGGCATCGGCGCCACTCGAATCCAACCTCGCCCAGCCGATGCTGCGGCGGCCCGGGGACCATGTCGAGTTGCTGTGGTTGGAGCCGACGGCGGAGCTTAAGGCGCTGAGGCTGGCGGCGACCCAGCGAGGACTCCATCCTGACACCGCCGTGGCGATCGTCATCGAGCGGCGCTTGGCGGTCGCAGAGCTTCGCAGTCAGAGCAACCACAACCTGATCGAGTGGCTCGACCGCCGCAGCGAGGAGCGGCGGCCGGAAACCGAGTTGTGGTCCGCCCACGCTGCCTATCTCGGCCATCTCCTGCGCGGGACGGACCGCCGTGTGGCGACCTCCGCAGAGCTCTCCTCATCGCGGGTTGCCCTGCCGATCCGGATTATCGACCGTGTCGGACGGCGGATACCCGACGCGGTCGAGTCGACCGAGCTGGACTTGAGCCGAGCGGTGTCCTGGGAAGTGGCAGCGATGCTCGGCGGCGAAACTCTGAGCGAGTGGGCATACCGACTGGCCCTTTCGCAGTTCCGCTCTTCCTGGACCTAAGCGACTCGCCAAAGGTCGGCCGGCACGACGATCCGAGAGCCGTCCGAAGGGTCCTTTGCCGCCGCGCTCCAAGCCGTGTGAAGCCTCCCCATTCCCACCTCCTCACGGGTACTGGCGGCGAGCGCGACCACCTCACGCAGCTCAGCGGTCGTGCCGGCCGGCTCGCCGGCAATCGCCGCGCGACCGAGCTGGTCTGCGCAGTAGCGGTTGTGGAAGTGGCGCTCGCGCACACCGACAGGGGGCTGGTGTCGTGGGTGATGCCCGCAGTCGCACGGGTATCGGCGGAAGAGGAAACGGGCGATCTCCTCGCCCGCCTCGCCGAGCGGGATCGCGCCCCGGATCACCGGGTGGAAGATATGGACGGCCCAGCCGGGATCCTCATCCTCCTCTTCGTCGAAGATCGAGGGCTGCGGGGGCTCGAAGGGCGGAAACTCAAGCCTACCCCTCCCCCAGCCCTGAAGGGCGGCCCCAACCTGGTTGCGCAGCGCCGCCTCCCAGAGGCCGCGAATCCCTGCCAGCAGGCAGAGCTTGCCGCTCTTCCGCTGAAGTGCCCGAGCGAGGAAGCGAACAAGCTGGTATTGCCGAGCGCTCGGCTCGAAGTTCCAAACCCAGATCCAGAAGATGTCCGCGTCGACCTCGCTGTAAGCGGCAACCAAGTTCGTGTGGGCACGCGGAGAACTGTGCAGGTCGCGGGCGTCGACCGCGAGGCCGGCAGCCACCCGCCGCGGCAGACCGGCGCCTGGGGTGGGATGGGTAGCGCCGGTGATGCGAACGAGACGGCAGAACTCGTGCGCCAGATCGAGATCGAGCCGGCGACCGCGGCCGAGCGTGAACGAGTCCTGGACGCGATGGACCGGAGAGAGCGGCATCGTCGCCCCGGCCCGCACTTCGGCATCGCGATGACGGGCGGCGAGGTCATTGACATCGGCCTCGGAGAGGACCGCCCGCTCCGGATCGAAGACGCCCCGCGGCAACCAGTTCAGGTCGCTGTGCTTGAAGCGCCCTCTTCGCCGAGGATGCTCGGGGTCGAGCTGGGTCAGCCAGGCCTCGGGGTCGAAGACCACGCCGAGCCCCGCCTCGTTCGCGGCGATTATGGTCTTCTCAATCGCGGGAGCGGCGAGCACGGAGGCCGCGATCGCGCCGATCGGGCTACCGTCGGGGAGGTCCCGGCCAAGGGGCGCCGTGGTGTGGTTGACCCACTGAACCAGGGGACGGGAACGTCTGGTCGTTTCGCCTGCCACATGGAAATGCTGGCGAGCGGGTCGGATGGCTTGGCTGGAAGGCGCCTTGAGAAGCGCCGTTATTCGCTGGAATTGCCCGGAGCGCTCTTTGCTTGGGCGCTCTCGTTCGATCGTCTGAGGCGATTCTTGACTCGGATCAACTCCGCCTCCAGCTCGTTGGAGCGATGAAGCGCGGTGTCCGCGTCGTTCCTGATGCCGGTCTGAACGTCGTTCATGTACGCGACCAGCCCGGTGACCGCGGCGAAAATGGTCACAGTCACGCCGATGATGGTTAAGAACTGAATCTGCTGTGACCGCTCGCGAGCGGTTTCCGAACGCTCACGAGCGGTTTCCGCCGCCTCAGCTGCGCTCTTTGCCAACCTCTCCGCCTGTCGTGCCGATTGCTCGGCTTGCTCGATCGACTCGGGGATCGAGCTGACGATCGGTTTGCCGCCGTTGGCGTGCTTGAGATAGTCGTCGAGGGTGGAGCGCTTTTCGCGCTTTCGTTCGGGAAACGACACGTAGCGACCGCTCCTCGGCTCGTCCTCCCCACCCCCTTCCCATTCGGCGTTGAAGCTGAGCTTGGTGAACTCCATCCAGAGAACCGCGTCAGAAGCCGGGATCGAGCATGTCGAAGACGTCAGATTGTGCAGCGGGATCCGCAGCCGGCCGCTGAAGCCGGGGTCGACGAGCGGGCCGGTGCCGACAAGGAGGCCCCGATAGACGTATTTGATGCTGAGGTTGAAACGCGCGGCGATGTAGCCGGGAAGCCGGAAGGTTGGCGACAGCGCCGCGTAGACGATCGAGTTGGGAGGAAGTTCGAGCACACCGGCGGAATCCAGCTCACGCACTGTCTTCTTGGGCTCGCCGTCCAACGCCTCGCTGGACTCATAGGACCAGTAGACGCATTCGCCTCCCAGCGCTATGCCGCAGGAAGCCGGCTTGAGGACCTCGTCGACCTTGAGCGGATTGAGGTCGAAGGGATGGATCATCCCGGTCGTCGCGATGTAGTCGAAGAGGTCCGCCGAATTGAGCAGGGCCGGCGCCACCTCCGGGAACGGATCCTTCAACTGCCACTTCTCGTACCGCTCCTGAGCCTCCGCTTGGGAGCGGGGCAGCTTGCTCAGGTCGAGCCCGAGTTGCTCCGCGGTGGTGTGTTCGGACTCCGGCTCGAGGCCGGAGCCGGAGTCATCCGGTCTCGAGGGCGGCACTCTGCCGCGGCCTCACCAGGTCGCCGGGACGCGGCCCGAAGCCAACCAGGTCGATCCCGTGGCCGGTCGCGTTCTCCACGCCGGCGATGAAGCGCTGAGCTTTCTCGGTGATGGTCCCGCCAGCGCAATTCCCATCGACATGATCGAGATGATTGAGGACGAGAAGAGAGGGTCGGTTGGCTCGTATGGCTTTGATCACGATCTCCGGCTCGAAGCGCGCAACCCGCCGGAGTCGGCGAGTGACCGAGGTCAGCTCTTGCGGCGGTTTGGGAAGGCCGGCCTCTTGGGCAATCGTCTCCCACTCGATCTCCTCGGCATCGAAGGGCCCAGAGCTACCGGCCACGCGAATCGGGAACGCCCGCAGAACCATGGCAACCTCGTCGACGTCCAGAGGGCTGAGCCCCGCCTCGGCGACGGGGGCCGCCGCGCTCGTGTCCCGCGACGTGACGTACGGATAGTGGGGCGAGTGCAGGAGAGAAAGGCCAAACCCCTGGGTGCCCTCGACCACAACCCGCCGGCGCCGATCGAGCAGACGGCGAGCGAAAGCGACCGAGTCGCCGACGAATGGGTGCAGATCCTCGCAGCCGAAGGCCAAGTCGCCATCCGCGGCGCGACCGATTCGACGAACGACCGCGGCGCCGGTGCCGCTGCAGGTCGAGCCGATGCGATCACCAAGACCGCTGTCGCGCTCGGCCTGCTTATCGGCGTCTGTGACAACGAAGGCGCGATAGTCGACGCAAACGCGCTCGGGACCCAGATTCAACCGGGAAATCTCGGAAAGCAGAATCTCCGGGTCCACGTAGGCGCCAGGCCCCAGCAAGCAGACGGAGTCATCCAGCAAGGCGGCCACCGGAAGCTGCTGCAGAACCTGGCGAGAGCCGTCTTTGGCAAAGCTCGTGTGGCCGGAGTTCGGCCCGCCAACGCGTATGACGGCGGCGGCATCGCGCTCCCGGGCAAGGTAATGGGCGACCTTGCCCTTGCCCTCCGATCCATATTGACCGCCCACGACAACCGTAACCGGCATCTCTCGCGTACCTCCTAGCTACTTCTCAGTGCACAACATCGTAGGCTCGTCCGCGGACGGCTTGCGGACCAGGGAGGAACATTGAAAGACCAGTACGTCGGCGACATCAACGACTTCGCCAAGTACCAGTTGCTGCGGCTTTGTGGCAAACACTTCGAACGCGTGATCGTCTCCTGGATGCTGACCGGCGCCGACGGTCGCAGCGATGGCGGCCGGACCGGCTACTTGCGGGAGATCGCCAGGGGCGCGGCCGACCCCGAGCTGTTCGAGATCTTGGCCGAGCTGGTCGAAGGCGACCGGCGCGCGCTGTCGGCCGTCGAGGCTTCCGAAGCGCTCCCCGGCTGCCTCTTTCATTCCGATGCGATGCCCGCCGGCCCGGAGCGAGCCACCTACTTCCAGTCCCTCGCCGAGCTGGCCGACCAAGACTCGCTGATCTTCCTGGATCCCGACAACGGCTTCGAGGTGGCGAGCGTGGCAAAGAGCGCCGGCAACGCGGAGCGCTACCTCTACTGGGACGAACTGGCCGTTCTGCGCGATACCGGCAGCTCAGTGCTCGTCTATCAGCACTTCCCGCGAGTCGATCGCGTCGAATACCTCGATCGGCTGACGTCGCGCCTGGAGCAGGAGCTGGGAGAGGGTTACCGGACTTTCGCCGCCCACACTTCGCAGGTCGCTTTTCTCTTCGGCGTACGCGAGGAGCGGGCGGCAAGCGTGGCTCAGGCGGTGGCGGACCGCTGCCGGGCGGAGCCGCTTCTGGCCTTCGCCGGTTAGCTGTGGTTACCCAAGCATCTGTAGGCCTCACCCCGCCGGGGAAATCGCTTCGATCCAGTCCCAGCGGCGGCCACAGAGATCGCTTGCCCGATCGGGCGGGACGGCGACGGTGAGGCCGAGGCGGTCGCCCTGGCGCGGCGCGGCCGCAATCAGAGAGATGTCCTGTGGAGCGGCGCCGAGCTGGTTGGCGAGGGCGAGCAGGCCGAGGCCTACGGTCTCCGGGCAGTTGGGGAGTGCGGCGGCATCGAGCGGACCGCCGATCGGCATGTGGAAGAGGAGACGAAAGGTGGCGGTAGGGGGAAGCCGCCAGACCTCGTAGTGCTCGCCCAACCAGATGCGTCTGTATGGGAGGGGTGGGCGGCTCTGCTCGGGGGAGCGGGGCAGGACGAGGAGCGAGTAGGCGAGCAGGGCTCTGAAATCGATCTGGTCGGTGTCGATCGGCTCTCCCTCTCTACTGGCGGCGCTGAGGGGAATCTCGCTCTGCCGCCCGGGGTCGGCGGCGTCGTCAGGTGGCACGTCGCGCAGGAAATAACGTGAGCCGTAAGGGGTCCGCTCGAATACGAGCGCCGGGCCTTGATCGTAGTAACGCTCGTTCACCTGCCGCAACTCGGTGAGCTGCCCGTAGGGGGCGAGAGAGACGCCGGAGGAGGCGAGCAGCGCGCAGGCTGTAAGCGCAGCGGCGAAGGCCGAAAACGCCACGGGACGCCGGGCCGAGGCGACCCAGAGGCCGAGGGCCACCGTGGCGGCGACGAAAGCGGCCAGCGTAGCGGTCGCCGGCCAGGCATCGGGCTGCAGCGGGAAGGACGGCGGCCAGGGCGCGAGCACAGCGAGGAGCGCGAGGGCCGCGATTCCGAGAGGCGCCCTCGCGGTGAAACGCATTGAGGGCGTAGTTGGCCCCGAATGCGTTTCACCGTGGCGCGGTTGAAGCGCAAGCGCGACGACCAGGGCGATCAGCGTCACGGCGGTCAGCTCCTGCACCCCTACCCATCCCGCATAGCCGAAGACCAGTGCCGGGACGGCAGCGAGGAAGGCGAACAAGGCCGGGCTGCGGGAGTCGAGCGCGGGGCCGTGGGGCCCCGCTACGAGCTGCCAGACGCAGAGGGACAGGAGCGCCCCCAAAGAGGCGAGGTAGGGCTGAAAGCTCCAGGCCACTTCACCGCCGAAGAGTCGTTGGGTGGGGGTGAGGGGCAGGACGGCGCCAACCGGCTCGCCGGCGGCGAGAGTGGCGTCGAGGTTCGCCTTGTATGTGGAGGGAGCGAGGTCCTCGAGGCTGCGGCCGTGCTCGACGACGCGCTCGGCGATCGCCAGCCAGGTGACAGTGTCGCCGAGGTCGCCGTACGAGGCAAAGATGGGATCGCCTGAAAGGACGACCGGAGCGGCGAAGAGAGCGAAGACGGCGAGCGCAGCGGCGAGCGGCCAAGGGCCCGGGCGGCCGAAGCGCCAAGGCAGCGTCGCGACCGCGCCTACCCCGGCGAGGAGGATCGCCAGCGAGGCCGCATAGTCCGCCGTGGCGCTTGCGAGCGTCATCGCCTGCATGACGACGATCAGTGCCGCCAGGCCGGCAGGCGCCACCAGCGCCCCGGGCAGGCGCCGGCCGGCCAGCGCATCCACCAGCAGCCCCAGGCCGGCGCATATAGCCAGCAGAAGTAGCGGGAAGATCACCCAGGCGAACATCACGAGGAGGTCAATCTCCATGCTTGGCGATGTCCAGCCGTCGGTGTCTCATCCCCGATCATAAGAACACGTAACTGCCTACGCCGAGCGCTAGGCGCCTAGACCACACATACAGATAGCTGAAGTCATCGCGCTGCCCGTGACGCGGGTTTTCTCCGCTTTCGTTAATCCTGACCTGAGCGACTGGCGTAGTTGTGGGTGGTGTAGTTGTGGGTGGTGTAGTTGTGGCGGCCGTATTCGGCGTGGCGGAGTCGCTGTTCCACCGCTCCAGGCAGCCGGCGGGAGGCGGGTCCGGCGGGCTGCCACCACCGACCGAGAGCGCCACCACGCCGACAACCGCCCGTCGGCATCAGCGCGCCGGCGGCGGCGATCGATAGGCGCCGATCAGCCGTAGCCCAACCCCAGCGTGAACCACTCGGTCCCCGAAGCGGGGGTTCCCCTGCCCACCGTGGCGCAGAATGTCGCCGAGGTGCAGGAGACGCCGCCTAGCGTGGGTGCTTGCTCTGAGGGGTTGGGCGAGCTTTGCACCGACCAATCCGACCCGCTCCAGGAGTGGATCAAGATTCTGCCGTCATTGGCTCCCACCGCGATGCAGGAGGTGGCCGAGCCGCAGGAGAGATCGCTCGGGGCGGTTCCGCTCAGCCCGCCGCCGGTTTGCGTCCAGTTGGTGCCATCCCATTGCAGAGCGAAGGGCGCGCCGATATCGAGGGAGTAGCCGGTGGCGATGCAGGTGCTTGCCGAGGGACAAGAGACCTTCGACAGCGAGGCGTTGGTGGACCCACTGGGCTGCGGTGTCGTCAGGGCGGTCCATCTGCTGCCGTCCCAGCGCTCGGTGAGGGGTCTGAATTTGGTGTCCACCAA
>Ga0247754_1000003_pt1 | contig 25669 bp, 38 predicted proteins | sample UWRJS184509B5_FD_181015 | JGI IMG/M metagenome (GOLD analysis project Ga0247754, IMG submission 181015) | Soil microbial communities from Arlington Agricultural Research Station in Wisconsin, United States - UWRJ-S184-509B-5 | ecosystem: Environmental > Terrestrial > Soil > Agricultural land... | reverse complement strand
CGCGCTTGAGCCGCTTGACTGCCTCCTTGCCGGCTTGGTCGCCATCGAGCAGGGCAACGCAAGCAGGCTTGAGTTCGTCGCGGCCCCGCGCCAGGTAGACAATGTAGGGAACGCTGGGGGCCGATCCGGCAGGGACTATGGTCACCTGATTCAGGTCGAGGAGTTCGCTCAGAGAGTTGGCCTTCATGCGCCGCAGCCGCGAGCTGAGGCCGGCGAGCAGGACCTGATCGGCGAGCCCTTCGACCACCAGGTTGGAGCCGCCGATGAAGGCTGTCTCGGCGACGTGGTCGCCCAAAGCCGAGCGCAGCGGCTCGTAGTGCGTCTTGGCGATGTCCTTGACGACGCGGGTGCCCTGGTCGTTGGTGCCCTTGTCCAGCACCCGGATCCGGTGACCGGCGTTCTTGTTGATCAGGAACGGTGAGTGGGTCACGTAGACGACCTGATCGCGACGCGACCTGTCGTGTGGACGCGCGAAATCCTCGAGGATCTTCAGCAAATCCTGCTGCCCCTCCCCGGAGAGGTATGCGTCGGGCTCGTCAACGAGAAGTACCGCTGAGCGCTCCTCAGGAAGGTCCATGGCGAGAAGCTGCACGTAATAGCTGAGGAAGTAGCGCAGGCCGGTGCTGCGCTCGTCAAAGGAGTAGGAGCGCCCGGTTCGGTCGTGGACTGTGAAGGAAATGCCGTGCTCATGGGCGTCAATGAGCAGCTCGAAGTCAGCGTCCTGCCGCCACACGCGCGCGAAGTTGAGGCGGCGGGAAAGCGCCTGATTCATCTGTCCCTCCAAGGCCTTCGCCTGGCCCTCCTTGTCCTCCCGGATAGCCTTCTCAAGGTCCTCCACCCGGCGCGGATCGATGCGGGCGACCTCGAAGAGCAGCTTGCGCGCCATGGCCTCCTCGGCGGCGATCGTCTTTTGCTCCGGGTCCGATGGCTCATAGGTGATCGCAGCGAGGATGTCAGGCACCTTTGCGCCGATGCCCTCGGTGTCGGCCAGGCCAGACAGGGCGTCGCCGAGCCGGCGGCGGCGCAGCCGAGTGCCGAGGGGTCCCGGGTCTTCGCCGCGCAGAGCTGAATAGGAGACGCTGTCTGGAATGGCAACGCGGGTCTCGATCGTCTTCGGTTCCGGCAGCCGCTCGAGGATCGCGGCCTGTTCTGCCTCGCTCAACTCGAGTGCCTCGCCGGAAGGCGCAAAGAAGGCGGGCGGCGAGCCGCCGAGTCGAAGCAGAACCACCCGATCATCGGCCTTGAGCCCGCCGGGGGCGGAATCGAGGTCGTCGAAGTCTCCACCGTCGATCGCCACCTCGATGCCGAGGTCCGGGGTGCGCAATCCGTCCTCCTCAACGGAGAAGAGCTGGGAGTAGCGACAGAAATCGCCGCGATTGATGTCGTCACCGGTGAGGGCCTGAATGGCGGCGGCGATCAAGTGGGTCTTGCCGGACTCGTTTGCACCGACGACTGCCGTGACCTCTTCCTCGATCGGGACGCGGATGAAGGGCCGCTGCTGTCCGTCGACGCTTTCCCAGTCGGGACGGTCGGGCGAGGGCTTGGCCCGGCGCTCGTAGTCGTAGTTGAAGGAGCGGAAGAAGCGCAGGTACACGGTTGTGAGGCGCATGGTTCTCCTTTCTCCAGTCGTTCAGTGGCCGTTTGGGTGTCGTTTGGGATCGCCGACTGTCCTTGAATCGACGAAAATTCCGTCGGTGCGCCGCAGATAGCCGACGTCACCATCGTTGTTCCAAATTGGCGCTGAGCGGCCGGCGAAAAGCAGCAAGTCACCGTCATCAAGTCGCTCATTTTCGCCTCTCCCGCTGAAGACATAGGCCGAGTTCCCGGGGGAAAGCATTAGCGCGCCTCCACCCTGCGCCCCTAGAAAGCGGTAAACGTGAACGTGCCGCTGACAGTGTAATCGGTGATCTCAAGACCGGTGAGGGCAACTGCCGTGGGCCCGGAGTTGGCGATCTGCACGTACTCGCCGCGGCGGTCACCGGCTCGATTCGCAACAACGCAAACATGTGGTTCCATCTCTTTGATCCCCTCTCAGAGGTTGTCGTGCAACCATCTATAGTTGCTGAAGCCGGTGCCAGCCCAACCCGCACCAGTTACATCGATGACCAGTAATTCGTCTCCGGAGTCGATGTAGTTCTTCAGGTCGTCGCGCAATTCGGAGGGTGACATCGTCGTCTTGACCAGCCAGGTCGAGTCGAGCCGGTGCCACCAGGTGGTGCCGACGTTCTTCAGTCGCTTGATCAACCCGCTGTAGTCCTGACCGGGCTTGTTGAGGTCATAACCGACAAGCAGGGTGGCCATCAGTGCTCCCGCGGCGGCACGAAGTCGATGGGCTCGGAGGTCACGATCGAGCGGCTGGCTGCGGCGAAGGCGGATCGCTCCCCCTGTAGAAGTTCGAACCAATTTTCGCCGCGATCCCCAAAGGAAGAGAGGCGCTCGAAGATCGGGTTCAGTGCCTCAATCACGGGCGGCGGCGCGATCAGCATCAACGCGTTGGTGGCACGCTGTAAGCGGTCGAGCGCGGCGTAGAGCTGACGGCCGAAGAAAACACGGGCAAGGCGGCCGACAAAGAAGTCGAGAGTGCCGAAGTGGCGCTCGACCCAGCGCCAGGTGGTGACTGCTCGCCGTTGCGGCCGTGGTAGCTGTCCTAGCTCGAGAATCAGCGCGTCAAGCGCTGAACCGAACTCGCTGAGCGCACCCACCAGACGCTGGTCAGCTTCGGCGTCAAGGCGGCGCGCCTGACGGTGCGAACGGAGCAAACCACTGCCGACAGCGGCTAGGGCCGAGGAGACGATCGTCGCGAGCAGGGTGTCTATTGGACTCAGCCCTTGCTGCGACGGGGATCACGGCGAGGCGGATAAGGGCCGTTACGCTCGCCGATCTTCCCGTCTCTGTTGTGAATGAGATGCTCAGCACCTCGACTTTTAGCCATATCTCGGCCGGTCGACTGGGCTTCTCTCTTCGTCGGCGCAGTGTTGGATACCCGCTCCCCGCCTTCGACTCTATTAGCCCAACCGTCGCCATGTGGAACTGTGTGGATGTCGCCTCTTGCCACGTCTGCTCCCTTGGAATCTGGATCGATTCAACGAGTACCTACGTTTTGCGGCGATCCTAAAAGCAGAGGTGGACGGACTTTCGGCGGCTTGAGCCACCCCTAGTTTTTGCGCTCGCGACTAAGCGACCTTGAGTCTGTAGCGACCCGTGCGTCTGCCGGTGCTCTCCACCGCATCGGCGCGGTTAATTTGCGCCAGGAAGGTGCCAAGCGGATCTTTGCCGCCGACGCGATAGCCCTGGTTTTGCAGGAGCTGGTACCAGGCACGGTAGTGGATCTCTTGGCCCCGGCCGATCTGATCCTCGAGGATCTTGATCGCGATGTCCTGTAGGCGCTGGCCCCGGAGCCGTCCGTCAAGGTCGTCGATCGAAAGCTGAACCGAGCGCCCGAGTGCGCCCTCCAGCTGCTCGAGAAGACCGCGATCCCGCTGGGTCTGTTCGTCGATTCGGTCGGCGAGAGCACGGAGTCGCTCGGCCTGCTCGGCTTGGGCCTCGATCCTGCGAGCCAGCGCCACCGCTTCGCCGAGGAGGGCCTGGTCGAGGGTGGTCGGGGTTTCTGTCGCTTGCGCCGACTCGTCTTGCATGGGAAGAAGGCTAGGCTAGGTCACGGGGGAAACCCTGCCTCCGGATCGCGCCTATTTGCGGGGTTTCACAGGATGCGGCGAAGCTTCTGCCGGCCGGGGAATAGCGCGCACGACCAGCTTCGGCCAGTGGTTCTCGGCCGCCAGGCGCTCGAGGAGGCGGCGCGGGACGGGGTTGGCGAAGGCGATCACGGCGTCGTAGCGGGCCATGTGGGTCTCGACGATGGCGCGCAGGCGCTCCTGGGGCTTGGAGCGCAGGAGGGCGATGATGGCGTGGCGCTCGCGGCCGATCTCGACCACGGCGTTGGGGCGGTGGCCGCGTCTGCTCTGCTCGCGCACGACGCTGCGCGAGCAGAGCCAGCGCGCCTCGGGGGCGCGGGCGGCGATGTGGAGGCGGATCTCGTTGACGGCGCGCATCCGCGCCATCGCCTCGACCCGCGGGCGCAGGTAGGTGAAGCCGGTGCCCGAGAGGCGCATTCCGCGCCCGCTGAGCCAGACCCAGTGCGGCTCCTCGTAGAGGAAGCGGCCGTAGTCGGCGAAGCCCGCCTTGGTCAGGTGCTTGGCCAGTCTCGCCGCCTGGGGCTGATCGCAACCGACGAAGCGGGCCAGTTGGTCGAAGGGGATCGCTCCCTGTTCGGCAATCAGGCGCAGTAGCTCGAACTCCCAAGGTTCGGGCAGGCGCAGGACCGGGCGCTTGTGGGCACCTGGACCACTGCCGAGCTTGCCCTCGCGCCCCGGGCCGATCGCCGGAGCTGTCGCCGTCTCGGTCGCGGCCATCCTCAGTCCTCCTCGTCGAGGTAGGCGATCTCCTTCGGCGCCTGCGTCTCGACCCGCTCCAGCGGCGTGTCGATGCGCTCGGTTTCGGGCAGGGACGCCGGCTCGACACCGGGGGCCCGCCGGACCGCCAGCTTGGCGGCTCGGCCGCGGCGGATCAGCCAAGCCGTCCCGGTCGCCAGCTCGCGAATCCGGTCGGGATCGACGCGGGGGCGGTCCTCGGGACGGGCGAGGCCCTCGCGAATGCGGACGCCCTCCTCGAAGCGGTGGGTCAGCTCCAGCGCTCGACGGGCGCCGGCCAGCTCGGCGATCCGCTCGGGCTCATTGACCGCGTGGGCGATCACCGTCTCGACCGAGCCGAAGATGCGGTCGCGCTGGGTGGGCTCCCCCATCCCGGAGACGGTCTGGGGGACGAGGATCAGCGAGGCATTGAAGCTGCGCGCCTGCTCGACCTTCATCGGCCAGGTCAGAGGCGACCCGAATTGCATGATCCCCGTACCCATCCTCGTCTCGAAATCAGCGCCTGGTCGTGCTCGGTGCCGGTTGCGCGTTGCGCGGTGCCCGTTGCTGGGCTGACGGTGCTTTTCTTGCGCCGCCCCGGCGCTCCGGTAGGGGTTCGGTCCCTTGGTTTGCGACCCTTTGGCCGGTCGCCGGCCTTGGCGCTCGCCTCTCGCGACTACCAGCTGTGTCTACTCGACCATTGCCGTGCTCCAGTTGTGCTGTTGCAGGAGCGTGTCGAGCTCGCGCCGCTGCTTGGCCAGCTGGTCGACCTGGCCCTGGACGTCACCCACTTTGACCTGCCGGACCATGCGGATCTCCGAGCGGCTGTAGCGAGACAGCGCCCCGCCCCTGTTGGTTGCCTCTCTCACCACCCCGCGCAGCGCGCTCAAGCGCAGCGCCAGAACGTCTCGCCTCGCCAGGGCCTCGGTGACGGTCGTCCCGTCGGGGAGCTTGGTGGCGGCGTTGGTGTGGTTGATCTGGGCGATCAGCGCCTGCAACTCCTCACAAAGCGTGTCCAACTCTTCCAAAAGCTCCTCGGGGCGCTCGGGCGGCTCGTCGCCCTCCTGTACGAGCACGCTCGCCCCCAGGCGATCCTTGACCTGCGCGATGTGCTTCTGCAAGTCGGAGCGACGGTTGAGGGCTTCGCCTACGGTCACGATCAGCCGCAGTTTAACGCAGACAATACGTTGCCGTCACCTGACGCCTGTGGCAGCGTGCCACTATTGACTCTGAGCCCGCCGCCAGGAAAACTCTCAACGTGACCAAAGCTGAACGCGCAGAAGCAAAGGCCGCCCGAAAAGAGGCTCAAGATGCGCAAGCGCACTCCGAAGCTGAGGCAAAGGCGACTCGACAAACACGCGAACGCTCGGTCCATATTCGCCTGACCGAGCATCGTGAAACGGATTCCCACTTCGAGGCGTACCGAGCAAAATCGGGAATCTGGGCAACGCGATTGGTTGAGGGGTCCGGCGACCTCGCCGCACGAAAAGAACGGCTCGCTCGATATAGGGAAGAGGATGTCTGGCGTAGGTCTCTACCGACTTCCTTTAAGGCTCGTAAAACGGCGGGATGGCTCCTCCTGGTGTTCGGCTGGGCAATCATTCTTGGCGGCGCATTTGTAGGAACCATCAGCCCGGTGAGCGGGGTGCTCACATGGTTGCTTGCCCTCGCGCTAGGAATAGCCCTTTGGTTCCTATCCGACCTGGTGAAAGGGGAGCTTTGACGGCTAGATGGTTGATTCCACGGCGCCAATGTCGGCAAGGCGGTTCCGCGGAACCGCCTCAAGCCCCGTGATCGAGGATTTCAATGCAGAGAGGCCGAAGTCGGCGGTGCTGAAGCAACCGTCGACCGAAAGGCCACGATGCACGCCGACCTCGACACTCTCTGCACCGTCGTTTATTGCACGGCGGACGATCTCCTGCCCACCAAACCCGGAAATGCTCGGCGGCGGGTCACCGACGCCGAGATCGCCGCCCTCTGCGTCGCGCAGGCGATCATGGGAATCCCCTCCGACCGCCGCTTTCTCGCGGTCGCCCGCAAACGCCTTTGCGACCTCTTCCCCGAGCTCCCCCAGCAACCCGGCTTCCACAAGCGCCGTGCCCGCCTGGCCGAGACGATCGAGTGGCTCATCGGCGTCTTTGCCGCCGAGTCCCCGGGCTTCCACGACAACCTGCTGCTCATCGACTCCACCCCGGTCGAGTGCGCCCGCTCGGTGGAGACGACGCGACGATCGGCTCTCGCTGACGCCGCCGACTACGGCTGGTGCGCATCGCACTCGCGCTTTTTCTGGGGCTTTCGCCTGCACGGCCTCTTCGCCCCCGACGGCACCCCCAGGGCCTTCGCCCTCGCCTCTCCCAAGCGCGATGAGCGCGAGGTGGGGGTCGAGTTGCTGGGCCGCGCCGACAGGATCGGCGGGGAGACCCTCATCGGCGACAAGGGCTATGCGGGGCGGGAGTTCGCCAAGGCGGTTGGGGATCTCGACGCCACGATCGTGCGGCCCGCTCGCAAGGACGAGCCCGATAGTGGAATCCACCTCGCCCCGATCCGCCAGAGGATCGAGTCGATCTTTTGGACCTGCAAGGACATCCTCACCCTGGAGCGCCACGGCGCTCGCACCCTGCACAACCTGCGCGCCCGTATCGCTCAACGGCTGCTGGCGCTGGCCGCTTGCATCGCGCTCAACCACAGACTTGGGCGTCCGAGTCGCGCCCTGGTCGACTACGTCGCCTGAGGGCGTGGAATCAACCATCTAGACCAACTCGAGGAAGACCATCTCCGTGGAGTCAGACCGCCTCGGGCCCAACTTCACGATGCGGGTATACCCGCCAGGCCGCTCGGCATACCGCGGCGCAACCTCCTCGAACAGCTTGTGCACGATGAACTTGTCGTTGTGCAGCGTGGCAAGCGCCTGCCGCCGCGCGTGCAGATCGCCCCGCTTGGCGAGCGTGATCAACTGCTCGACCTCCGGCTTGACCGCCTTCGCCTTGGCCTGGCTGGTCTTGATCCGCTCGTGCTCGATCAGCTGCTTGGAGAGGTTCGAGAGCAGCGACTCGCGGTGCGAAGCGTCGCGACTGAGCTTGTTGCGCTTCTTGCGGTGACGCACCGGATCGGCCCTCCGCCCCGTCCCCTAGTCCTGCTGGAGGTCGAGGCCGCGGGAGTGCAGGGTCTCGATCACTTCCTCGATCGACTTCTGACCGAAGTTGGGGATCGCGTTCAGCTCGGACCGGGTCTTGCGAACAAGGTCGCCGACGGTCTGCACACCCGCCCGCTTCAGGCAGTTGTAGGACCGCACGCCCAGCTCCAACTCCTCGATCAGGATCTCGTCGAGGCCGTTTGCGGCGCCCGTGGAGACCTCGCCGTTGCCCAGCGAGTCGGCGCCGACGGTGGCGACCGGGTCGCGGGCGGTGAGCTCCTCGACGCGGTCGGCGTCGGTGAAGATCGCCAGGCTCTTGATCAGGATCTCGGAGGCCTCGCGCAGGGCGGCGCCCGGCTCGATCGAGCCGTCGGTCTCGAGGTCGAGCTCCAGCTTGTCGAAGTCGGTCCGCTGCCCGACGCGAGCGGAAGAGACCGCGTAGGAAGCGCGGCGGATCGGCGAGAAGATCGAGTCGATCGGGATCACCCCGATCGGCTGCTCGTCGCTCTTGTTCTCCTCGGCGGGCGAGTAGCCTCGGCCGCGGCCGATCGTCAGATAGACCTCGAGCTTGGTTCTTTTCTCGAGCGTGGCGATCGGCGCGTCGGGGTTGAGGATCTCCACGCCGGAGGGAAGGTCGATGTCCTTCGCCTTCACCTCGCCGGGGCCGGTGGCGACCAGCGGCGCCTCGACCTCGTCCGCGTCGGTGTGCATGCGGACGACGAGGTCCTTGAGGTTGAGGATGATGTCGGTGACGTCCTCTTTGACGCCGGGCACGGTCGAGAACTCGTGCGCGACGCCCTCGATGCGGACGCTGGTGATCGCGGCGCCCCCCAGCGAGGAGAGCAGCACGCGGCGCAGGCCGTTGCCGAAGGTGTAGCCGAAGCCCTTGTCGAGCGGCTCGATGGTGAAGCTGCCGCGGCGGTCGTCCACCTTCTCGGAAGTGATGCTGGGGACCTGGAAGTCAGTGGTCATGGGTTCCTTCGTTGGGTGTTCGGGGGCGGGACCGGATTACTTGGAGTACAGCTCGACGATCAGCTGCTCCTGTACCGGCGCCGAGATCTCGGAGCGCTCGGGGTAGCGCAGGACCTTGGCTGTGAGAGAGTCGTGATCGGCCTGCAACCAGGCCGGAACGGCGGAAACGAGCTCGGTTGCCCGGCGCACCGTGTCGCCGGCGGCCGAGTCGGCCTTGATCGAGACGATGTCCTCGGGACGCACCTGGTAGGAAGGGATGTCGACGCGGCGGCCGTTGACCATCCAGTGCCCGTGGCGGATCAGCTGACGGGCCTGGCGCCGCGAGGCGGCGAAGCCGAGTCGCACCAGAACGTTGTCCAGGCGAGACTCGAGCAGGCGCAGCAGGTTCTCGCCGGTCACGCCGGGCTGGCGCGAGGCCTTGTCGTAGTAGGCGCGGAACTGTTTCTCGAGGATCTGGTAGTAGCGGCGCGTCTTCTGCTTCTCGCGCAGCTGCACCCGGTACTCGGACTGGCGCATGCGACCGCGGCCGTGCTCGCCCGGCGGATAGGAGCGGCGCTCGACGCCGCACTTGTCGGTGAAGCAGCGCTCGCCCTTGAGGAAGAGCTTCTGGCCCTCGCGGCGGCACTGCTTGCACTGGGGGGAAGTGTCGCGAGCCACTAGACGCGCCTCCGCTTTTTCGGCCGGCAGCCGTTGTGGGCCTGCGGGGAGACGTCCTTGACGGTGGTGACGTCGAGGCCGGCGGCCTGCAGCGAGCGGATCGCCGTCTCGCGCCCGGAGCCGGCGCCCTTGGCGAACACCTCGACCTTCTCGAGGCCGTGCTCCATCCCCTTCTTGGCGGCGGAGTCGGCGGTCACCTGCGCGGCGAACGGGGTCGACTTGCGCGACCCTCTGAAGCCGGCGGACCCGGCCGACTCCCAGGCGATCACGTTGCCGTCGGTATCGGTGAGGGTGACGATCGTGTTGTTGAACGAAGTCTTGATGTGCGCCTGTCCGTAGGTGACGTTCTTTTTGACGCGGCGCCGGGAGCGCCCCTTGGCGGGTCTTCTCGCTGCCATCTGCCTCTCCTAGACCTTGCGCTTGCCGGCGACGCTCATCCGGCGCGGGCCCTTGCGGCCGCGCGCGTTGGTCTTCGTCCGCTGACCCCGGACCGGCAGGCCGCGACGGTGGCGCAGGCCGCGGTAGGCGCCGATCTCCATCAGCCGTTTGACGTTCTGGGAGCGCTCGCGACGCAGGTCGCCCTCGACCTCGTGGGCCTCGACCGCCTCGCGCAGGCGGACGACTTCGTCCTCGGTCAGGTCCTTGACCATCGTGTCGGGGTCGATCTTGGCTCTCGCCAGGATCTCCTGCGCGGTCGAGCGACCGATTCCGAAGATGTAGGTGAGCCCGATCTCCACCCGCTTGTTGACGGGAATGTTGACTCCTGCGATGCGCGCCATGCCTGGTCCCGCGCCCCTAGCCCTGCCGCTGCTTGTGGCGCGGGTTCTGGCAGATCACGAGAACCGCTCCGTTGCGGCGGATGATCTTGCACTTTTCGCACATCGGCTTGACGGAAGCTCGAACCTTCATCGCTCCGGTTTCGTATCGAATACAGGACGCCCGCATGGCCCCAGGAGTTGGACCGCAGGCACAACCGGCCCAATGGGCCGACCGGGAAAGATAGCAAGGGCCAGGCGTCGGGGACTACCGGCCCAGGCGCTGGGTCAGGGTCACTACCTGCTGGAAGGTGGGGCGGTTTTGGAAGGGGAAGGGGCCGAGGGTTATGCCTGAGGTGACGGCGGGGCGGTTTTGGTCGAAGCAGGAGGGCTGGGGGTTGGTGGCGCAGGCTCCGTTGCCGCCCCCGTAGAGCTGCTCGGGGGTCACTTTCAGCGCGGCTCGCAGGGACCGCTGAAGGGCCAGGCGGCAGCGGTGCTTGGAGCCGTTGCCGCAGTGGACGCGGGGCCAGGCGCCACGCGGCTTCGGGCCGAACAGCTTGCGCAGATCCTTTGAGACATAGCTCCACCAGCCGTCGAAGAAGTCCGGCGCCCGCGGGGAGCCGCCGGTGTGGTCGCCTATCGCGATCATGCTCTGAAGGGCTTCGAAGGCCTTCGTCCCGAGCGACGGCTCGAATTCCGCGGCGACCAGCTTCGGCCACCAGGCGTCTATCAACTCGACCGCCGCGTTGTGCTCGTAGACGCCGTCGCGGTCGAGGTCGCGCCGGTGGGCGCCCGCCTGCCGCCAGGCGCGCAGCTCAGCGAGGGCGGCGCGCAGCTTGCCCGACTTCGGCTTGCCGATCGCCTTGAAGATCGTCGGCAGCAGCCGGTAGCCGCGCAGGTCCTGGGTCGCCGGCTCCTCCATCGCCTGTACCAGCCGGGAGATCGTCATCTTGCGTTTGCCGCGGGTGGCGGCCCGCACCTTGTCGGCGATCATCTGCGAGCGGAAGAGCGCCCCATAGGCGTACTGGTCGTCGGCCGCCGCCCAGCCCGGCGCCTGCTTGTTGTTCCAGGAGACGAGGAAGCTCGGGTCGATCGCCTGGGGGTGCTTGGCGAAGGGCAGCGGGTCGGCGCTCTGCGTCGCGGGCTTGAACCCCTTCCAGTCGAACTCGCCGGTGCCGAGGATCGGGAAGTCCGGCGATGTCCCGCGGGACCGCTGCGGCATCGCGCCGGAGAGCGCGTAGGCGATCCGCTTTGAGTCGACGTAGGCCCAGTTGAAGAGGAAGTCGATCTTGGCGACCGCCTCCTTGAATCGCGACGCGTTGCGCAGGAAGTCGGGCTCGTTCAACTGCGCGAAGCCGACGACCGAGTCGGCCTCATGGAAGTAGGTGCTGCGCTGGTGGACGAAGGCGACGTCGCGGCCGCGCACCTTGCCGCGGGCGAAGACGATCCCATGCACGGTGCGGTAGGCGGTAAGGGTCTGCGAGCCGGCGGGAGTGGAGTCGATCGGGTTGGGCGTCCAGCTGTTCGCATGGACCAGCTTCTCCATCGGCTTGCACTTGCCGCGATAGCGGTAGTGGAAGCGGTCCTTGCAGAGCACCTCGGCGAAGGTGTCGACGTTGTCGGAGGTCGCCGTGGTCGCGCCCCAGGCGTAGTCGCGGCCGTGGCCGAGCAGGACGTAGAGGTTGATGCCGGCGAAGGCGACGCCGCGGGCGTCGATGCCAGGCCCGTGAAGGTCCTGCTCCATCAGGATCTGGGGGACGAAGTAGCCGACCTGCGGACCCATCACCGCGAGCGGGTGGCCGCTCTTCGACTCCGCGGCGGAGACCAGCTCCCAGTTGGAGGCGTGGGCGGCGCCGGCGTAGGCGCGGCGCAGCGCCTCGCCGATCGAGCCCAGCCCGACGCCACGCGGCACGGCGCTCGCCGTGGCGGTTGGGGCGTCGCGGACGGTGCCGGGGTCGGGCAGCGCGAGGCCCCGCTTGGCGAAGGCGCTGCGCGTCTCGTACGGGAAGCGCTTGCCGATCGTCGTCGGGGCCTCGGGGTCGTTCTTGGAGCGGAAGCCGAGCCAGATCTTGCGCCCCGCCACGCGGCCGAAGCGCTCGACGAGGGACTGCATGGTCAGGGCCGAGCTCAGCTCGTTCCCCCCGCCCCGGCCGAAGATGCCGCCGACGAGGGAGGCGATCGCGATCACGTCGGTCGTCGTCCAGGGCTCGATCGGCTTGCCGAGCAGCAGGTACTCGCCCGGCTTCAGCGCCGGGTCGGCGTTCGCCGCCGCGATGTAGGCGTTGATCCCGTCGACGTAGCTCTGCGCATCGGCGGCCGACTGCCGCCCCGCGGCGCCGTATAGCCGCGGCAGGCGATCGACCTGGCGCTGCAGGTCGGCTTCGGTATAGGGAGCGAAGCCCCACTGCTGGGCGTCCATGGCGGCGTTCGATCCACCGAGGAAGGTGGAGAGATCGGCCCTGCCCGTGTGCCGCAGCACGTCCATCAGGAAGAGGCGATCGGCCGCCCCCGCGTAGCCGGCGCCGAACATGGTGTCGGCGCGGGTATCGCCATAGATGTGGGGAACGCCGTAAGCGCTGTCGCGAACGATCGTGACCCCGGGCCGGGGCGTCACCGTCGAGGACTCTTGACCGGCGGGCACGCCGAAGGTCGCGTCCTTGAAGAAGTCGGGAACCTGCGCATCGGTCAACTCCGGCGACCCATAGACCAGGTTCTCGTAGAGCGGCTGCTGATCGGCGAAGTGCGGCGGCAACACACCGGCGCCACGGAAGGCGAAGATCTCGGAAAAGGTCGCAAGCCCGTTCTCACCCGGAGGCAACACATTCCGAAACCCCCCGGCGTCATTGGCCCCGTAAGGCTGAACAGCGGCCTGAACGCCGGGGACAACGGCTAGAAGGACAAACAGTAAGAACGCAAGTACAGCGCGGGGGCGAAAACGATGGCGATGCAAGGGCCCTCCTTCCGAGGTCCAAGCGGCGCCCACCGCAAAGTCAGCATACCCGCCCTCTGACCAAATCCTTACTGGTCAGGCAGCGGCGCGAACGCCGACATCGAGCCGCACCGGCCGGTCTGGCGCGGCAATGGCAGCCGTTGCCGCTGCGATAAGTGCCTCGGCATCCAGGCCGTTGCGCTCCGCCGCGGTTCGCAATGGCTTCTCAAAGCCGTGGCGAGTCCCGATCACGTCCACCATCACAGGACGACCGTCGCAAAAGCTCACGATCACCGCACCATCTCCTACAACATCGCTGCTGCCAGAGAAGCGATCCACGTCCTCCAGGGTGATCTGGATCGTGTCGAATGCGCTCTCATAGTCGGCCGTCATCATGTCCTCAAATCGTAGATGGTGATCAGGGTTCCGTCATCAAGCGCAACGATGGCGAAAAGAAGTATGCCTCGGACCTCCTTGACATAGATGGGGTTGCCATCCGGATCCTCTCCCCTTCGATTCTCTGCAGCAACGACTCCGAACACCTCGTCCCGCGTCAGCTTGTGGCGCCGCATCCTGTTCTTCGCGTGCCGACTCAAGCGCATGCCCTGCTAAGGGCTGGGCCGCGCAACACTCTCCCCTTCGGCTAGGAATTGACCAAAGCCAGGGTGAAGCCGTCGTAGCCCTTACCGCCAACCGTTTGGATCGTCGTGGCGCTGACGCGGGGATCGGCGGAGATCATTTCGTGGAGCTGGCGCTGGGCTCTAACTTTGGAGTCGCCGCTATCGGCGTCGGCCAGAGTTCCATCGCGGACCACGTTGTCGGCGACGATCAGGCTGCCGAGGCGGGAGTGGTCGAGCACCCAGGCGAAATACTCAGGCGTGTTGGCCTTGTCGGCGTCGATGAAAGTGAGATCGAACGGGCCGATGCCCTCTGCATCGAGTTGGGGAAGAGTCTCCAACGCGGGTCCCACCCTCACTTCGACGACATCTCTCAATCCAGCACGCTCGATGTTCTCCTGTGCGACCTCTGCGTACCCCAAATCGGACTCCAATGTGACCAGGCGACCATCGGCCGGCAGTCCCCGCGCCAGCCAGATCGTGCTGTAACCACCCAGCGTCCCGAACTCCAGGATCGCCTTTGCACCAATGGCCTGCGCCAGCAGCTGCAGCAGCTTGCCCTGCGGCGGCGAAACCTGAATCTCCGGCAACCCAGCTTCATCGCTCGCCTTCAGCGCAGCAACCAGCGCCTCGTCATGAGGCGCCAGCAACCCACCGATGTAGTCATCAACCTCGCTCCAGTGGCCGGATTCCACGCCGGCATTCAAGCACTTCGCCTTCCGCTGTGACTTATCTCGGTAGGCCAAGGATAAGTCGCAGCGGAAGGGGTTTCCGGGAACGGGGCGCTTTGAGAGGGGGACGCCGATGTGCCTCCGCGGGAATGTCGCGAAGCGGCCTATGCAATCCGGTTTTTGCGCGGCGTCAGCCGCGCTCGATCTTCGTCGCTAAGCGCGAAGCGCGTGCGACATCAATTCCCGCGGAGGCACATCGGCGTCCCCACCTTCCGCTGTTCCTTTTGTCTGTATAGGACACAAAAAGAACAGCGGAGCGTTTTGTGCGGCTAGGTCAGGGGTCTAGGTCTTCGTGCCAGGGGGTGAGGATGCGGGGGCCCTCTGAAGTTACGGCGACGGTGAACTCGAAGTGGGCGGCCAGGGAGCCGTCTTGGGAGTAGACGGACCAGCCGTCGTCTCCCATCTGGACGAGGGGGCCGCCTGCGTTGACCATCGGCTCGATCGCGAGGACGGTGCCCTCCTCGAGCAGCGGGCCCTTGCCCGGATCGCCGAAGTTTGGAACCTGAGGATCCTCGTGCATGCTGCGGCCGATGCCGTGACCGACCAGGGTGCGGATGATCGAGAGACCCTCCCCCTCGACCGCGCGCTGAATCGAAGCGGAGACGTCGCCGAGATGATTGCCCGGCGCCATCCGCTCGACCGCGGCGAAGAGGGAGGCCTTGGTCACGTCGAGGAGCTTGCGGGCCTCGGGAGAGATCGGGCCGATCGGCAGGGTGACGGCCGCGTCGGAGACCCAGCCGTCCTTGATCACGCCGACGTCGATCGAGAGCACGTCGCCGCGCTTGCACTCATAGGGCCCCGGGATGCCATGGACGACCATCGAGTTCGGCGAAGCGCAGATCGACCCCGGGAAGCCACGGTAGCCCTTGAATGCCGGCTCCGCGTCCTGAGAGCGGATGAACTTCTCGGCGGCGGCGTCGAGCTCCTCGGTGGTGACGCCGGGACGCGCCTTGGAGGCGAGCATCCGCAGACAGCGCACCAGCACCTCACCGGAGGCAGCCATCATCTCGATCTGCTCGGGGGTCTTGTGGACGATCATCCCGCGATACACGCTAGTCGCCTCGGCTAGAGCGCTTCGTCGGCTTCCAGTCGCAGCGTTGCCAGCGTGCGGCCGATCTCGTCGGCCACCTGCTCCGCCAGCGCGACGCCGTCGATACGGCGCAGCAGGCTCAGGCGGTCGTAGTAGTCGACCAGCGGCTCGGTCTTGGCGTGGTAGGTCTCGAGGCGGTTGCGGATCACCTCGGGCTTGTCGTCGTCGCGGACGATCAACGGGCTGTCGTCGATGTCGCAGACGCCCTCCCGCTCGGGCGGGTTGAACTCGACGTGGAAGACGTGGCCGTTCTCCTCGCATGTGCGCCGCCCGCCGAGCCGCCGCACGACCTCGTCGTCGGAGACGTCGATCAGCAGCACTCCCGTCAGCGACCGTCCCAGCTCCTCCAGCTTGCGGTCGAGCGCCTCCGCCTGCGGCACCGTGCGGGGGAAGCCGTCGAGGATGAATCCGTCGGCCGCCTCCTCGGAGTCGATCCGCTCGGCGATCACGCCGACGATCACCTCGTCGGGAACGAGATCGCCGCGATCCATGTACTCCTTCGCGGTGCGGCCCAGCTCGGTCCCGTCGCGAACCGCCGCCCGCAGGATGTCCCCGGTCGCGTAGTAGGGCAGCCGCAGATCGTCCCGCAGCCGCTCGCCCTGCGTCCCCTTGCCGGAGCCCGGAGGGCCCAGCAGCACCAGATTCAGCTCGGCCATCGGCCAGTGCCTATCTCAAGAAGCCTTCGTAATTCCGCATCATCAGCTGCGCCTCGAGCTGCTTCACGGTGTCCAGCGCCACGCCGACCACGATCAGGATCGATGTGCCGCCGAAGAAGAAGTTCGCCGAGGTCTGGCTGATCAGAATCGTCGGAAGCGCCGCTACCGCGCCCAGATAGAGGGCGCCGGGGAAAGTAAGCCGCGAGAGGATGCGGTCGAGGTACTCGGCGGTCGGTCGGCCGGGGCGCACCCCGGGGATGAAGCCGCCGTATTTCTTCAGGTTGTCCGCCTGGTCGACCGGGTTGAAGGTGACCGCCGTGTAGAAGTAAGTGAAGATGATGATGAAGAACACCTCGCCGACCACATAGGCCCAGCTGTTGGGGCTGAAGAAGGCGGCGAAATCCAGCGCGGCGGGGGTGTTGAGCAGCTGGCCGATGGTCGGCGGAAAGGCCATGATCGAGGCGGCGAAGATGACGGGGATGACGCCCGCCATGTTGACCCGCAGCGGCAGGTAAGTCGAACCGCCCGAGGTCATTTTCCGCCCCACCACGCGTTTCGCGTACTGGACCGGGATGCGGCGCTGACCCTCCTGGACGTAGACGATCGCGACGATCACCGCCAGCGCGACGAACGGCATCATCACCACGAAGACCTGGTCGGGATTGGTCCACCACGCCTGGATCCCCTGCGGCAGCCCGGCGACGATCGAGGCGAAGATCATCAGCGAGATGCCGTTGCCGATGCCGCGCTGGGTGATCAATTCGCCCAGCCACATCAGCAGCGTGCAGCCCGCGGTGAGGCAGATCACGATCAGCAGGACTTTGGGGCCGGTCAAGGTGCCGACCACGTCGGATCCGGCCTGCTGGCCGAAGGAGCGGAAGAGGAAGACGTAGCCGATCGACTGGCCGAAGGCGAGCCCGACCGTGAGGTAGCGCGTGTACTGGGTGATCTTCTGCTGGCCGACCTCCCCTTCTTTGGAGAGTTTCTCCAGCGAAGGCACCACCACGGTCAGCAGCTGCAGGATGATCGAGGCGGTGATGTAGGGCATGATCCCCAGCGCGAAGAGGCTGAGGCGCTCCAGCGCGCCGCCGGAAAAGAGATTGAGGAAGCCGAGGACGTTGCCGCCGCTGAAATTTTCCTGGATGTCCTTGATCGCGTCGAGGTCGACGCCCGGCGCCGGGATGTATGCCCCAAGCCGGTAGAGCAGCAGCATCGCCGCCGTGAAGGCGAGTTTCTTGCGGATGTCGGGGACGCTGAAAGCGTTCGCGATCGTCCGGAGCATTAGCGCTCCAGAGTCTCGCAGGTGCCGCCGGCCGCTTCGATCTTCTCTTTGGCGGCAGCGCTGAAGGCGTGGGCCTTGACCGTCAGTCTCTTGGAGATCTCACCCCGAGCGAGGATCTTGACCGGGTCCGAGCGCTTGGCGATGCCCTTGCTCTTCAGCGACTCGGGGGTCACCTCGGCGCCGGCGTCGAAGCGCTCCTCGAGGTCGGCGAGATTGACCGGCTGCGTCTTGGTGCGGAAGTTCTCGAACGGCATCGACTTCTTCATGTGCGGGCCGCGCAGCTTTCGCATCCGCATGTGAATCGGGTTCTGCCCGCCCTCATAGCCGGCCTTGCGCTTGCGACCGGCGCGAGCGCCGGCGCCCTTATGTCCACGCCCGGAAGTCTTGCCAAGGCCCGAGCCCTCACCGCGCCCAATCCGCTTGCGCGGCTTGCGCGACCCGGGCTTCGGCTTCAGCGAATGAAGCCCGATCTCCTCTTCGCGAGTTCTCTCGGCCATCACGAGCTCACCTCAACCAGATGAGAGACGACCTTAAGCTGCCCCTTCAACTGCGGGCTGTCCTTCCGCTCCACGGACTTCCCGATCCGCCCCAAGCCAAGCGCTTGAAGCGTCGCTTTCTGGCTGGGATTAGTCCCAGCAGTCGATCGAACCTGCTTGATCTTCACGACTGAGCCTCCTCAGCCGCCGGAGCCTCCGCCTCGTCGGCCGGAGCCTCAGACGTATCTCCCGCGGGTGGCGGGGTAGGGGGAACCACCCCTGAGGAAGCTTTAGCTACCGGAAGGGGTGGTGGGTCCCCTGCCCCGACAGGACCCGCGGGCTCAGCGTCCGAGCTCTCGGCCGTAGCCGCGGAACGCTCGATCCCTAGTACCTGAGAAACGGTGAGCCCACGAAGTTCGGCGACCTCCTCAGGACGCCGTAGTCGAATCAACCCGTCCATCGTCGCCTTGACGAGGTTGATCGGGTTCTGCGTCCCGATGCTCTTGGTCAAGACGTCGCGCACACCGCCCAGCTCGAGCACCGCCCGCACCCCACCGCCGGCGATCACGCCGGTACCGGGGCTGGCCGGCCGCAGCACGACGTGCCCGGCGCCATAGCGGCCGATGATCTTGTGGGTGAGTGTCTGTCCGTATTTGGGCACGCGAATCAAGTTCTTGCGGGCGTTCTCGACGCCCTTCTGGATCGCCAGCGGAACCTCGCGGGCCTTGCCGTAGCCGATCCCGACCACGCCCTCCTCGTCGCCGACCGCGACCAGCGCCGTGAAGGAGAACCGCCGGCCGCCCTTGACCACCTTGGCGACGCGGTTGATCTCGATCACCCGCTCCTGGAGATCGAGGCCCCGGGGGCTCACCGTCTCCACATTTGTCATGTCCATGCCCTTCATAGCGAGCGGCCCACCGTACTAGATGAGGTGAAACGCAAAGAGCAGGTAATAGGTGCCTTTTGCGTTGCACCGGGGGTTGGGAGGGGCATTAGAACTTCAGCCCCCCTTCGCGGGCGCCCTCGGCCAGGGCCTTGACCCGGCCGTGGTACCGGTAGCCGCCGCGATCGAAGACGCAGGTCTCGATCCCCGCTCTCCTGGCCCGCTCGGCCAGCAGCTCCCCCGCCCGCTTGGCCTGCTCGCCCGCCGAGAGCTTGCGCAGCTCCGGCTCGATCCAGTTGACGGCGGCGACGGTGTGGCCCTTGCCGTCGTCGATCAGCTGGGCGAAGACGCCGCGGTTGGAGCGGTAGACGGAGAGGCGCGGCCGCTCGGTCGTGCCCGTCACCCGGGCGCGAACCCGGCGACGACGGCGCAGGCGACGCTGCCTGTTGGTGAGAACCGTCATGCGCGCTTGCCCACCTTTCGCAGGACCTGCTCGCCGCGGTAGCGGACGCCCTTGCCCTTGTAGGGCTCCGGCGGGCGGCGCTTGCGAATGTCCGCGGCGACCTGCCCGACGAGCTGCTTGTCGATCCCCCGCACGACGATCTCGGTCGGCTGGGGCACCTCGAACTCGATCCCGTCCGGAGCCTCGACCGCCACCGGGTGGGAGTAGCCCAGCGCCATCTCGAGGTTCTTGCCCTTGAGCTGGGCGCGGTAGCCGACGCCCTGGATCTCCAGCCGCTTCTCGAACCCCTCGGTGACGCCCTCGACCATGTTCGCGATCAGGCTCCGCGTCAGGCCGTGCAGGGCGCGGTGCTCGCCGCGATCGGTGGGACGAGCGACGGTCAGCTCACCGTCGGCCTGCTCCACCTTCATGTCCACGGAGACCTGCTGGGAGAGCTCGCCCTTGGGCCCCTTGACCGCGATCCGCCCAGGGGCGACCTCGACCGTGACGGCCTCGGGAACGGGGATGGGCTTGCGTCCAATTCGACTCATCGATTCCTCAAATCACCAAACGTAGGCGACGACCTCGCCGCCGACGCCCTTCTTGCGCGCCTCGTGCCCGGTCATCACGCCGGCCGAGGTGCTGACGATCGCCGTGCCAGTGCCACCGTGCACGCGGGGAACCTGCGTGTGGTCGACGTAGCGGCGGCGCCCGGGGCGGGAAACGCGCTCGATCCCGAGGATCACCGGCCGGCGGTCCTCGGTGTACTTGAGGCGGATCTCGATCGCCTCGCCGACGGCGGCCGGCTTCTTCGCGAAGTCGCGGATGTAGCCCTGCTCCTTGAGGATCCGGGACATCTCCAGCTTCAGCCCCGAGGAGGGAATCTCCACCTCGTCGTGGCCGGAGCGCAGCGCGTTGCGGATCCGGGTCAGGTAGTCGGCTATCGGGTCAGTCTGCATCGTCGTCTCTCGTCGTTACCAGCTGGACTTGGTCATACCGGGGACGTAGCCCTCATGCGCGGCTTCGCGCAGGCAGATCCGGCAGAGGCCGAACTTGCGGTAGTAGGCGCGCGGGCGCCCGCAGCGGCGGCAGCGGTTGTAGGCGCGCGTCTTGTACTTGGCTCTGCGGCCCTGCCGGGCCTTCTGGGAAGTCTTAGCCATTCTCTGAATTCTCCTCGTCGGCCGAGCTTTCGGCGTTCTCCTTCTCGCCCTCTTCGGCGCCCTCGCCCTCGGCTTCGCCCTCTTCCTCCGGCTTCTCGGGCTTCGCGTAGGCCTCCGGGTTCTCTTCTTTGAGCTTCTCCAGCGCGGCCTGCTCGGCCTCCGCCCGCTGGCGGGCCTCTTCCTTGCGCTGCTCCTCCTCGGCCGCCGCGGCGGCCTCGGCCTCGGCCTCATGGCCGGGACGGCCCTCCTCAGCGAAGGGCATTCCCAGCGCAAGCAGAAGCTCGAAGGCCTCGACGTCGGTGGCGGCGGTCGTCGTGATCGTCACGTCGAGGCCGCGCACCTGGTCGACCGAGTCGTAGTCGATCTCGGGAAAGATCAGCTGTTCGCGGACGCCCATCGAGTAGTTGCCGCGGCCGTCGAAGGAGCGCGGGTTGAGGCCGCGGAAGTCGCGGATGCGCGGCACCGCGATCGAGGCGAGGCGGTCGAGGAACTCCCACATGCGGGCGCGGCGCAGGGTGACGGAGACGCCGACCGGCATCCCCTCGCGGAGCTTGAAGGAGGCGATCGACTTGCGGGCGCGGCGAACGTTCGGCTGCTGCCCGGCGATCGTCGCCAGCTGCTCCTGCGCGGCCTCGAGCATCTTCGAGTCCTGTTTGGCGTCGCCAACCCCCATGTTGAGGGTGATCTTGACCAGGCGTGGAGCCTGCATCGGCGTCGTGTAGCCGAACTTCCGCGTCAGCGCCGGCAGGATCTCCTGCTCGTAGCGCTCGCGCAGGCGCGGCGGCGGCGCGGCCTGTGCCTGGGGTGTCGCCGTCGCTTCCATCAGTCGATCGCCTGCCCGCTGCGCTTGGCCACTCGGGCGCGCTTGCCTCTCTCGCGGCTGACGCCGACCCGGGTCGGCTTGTTGTCTTTGGGGTCGAGCAGCATCACGTTGGAGACGTGGATCGGGCCTTCCTTCTCGACGATCCCGCCGACCTGCCCGCCTTTCTGGGCGTCTCTGACCGAGCGGGGGCGCTCGTGGCGCTTGACGATGTTGAGGCTCTCGACGTAGACCCGCTGCTTCTTGGGCTCGGTGCGAAGGACACGTCCGGTCTTGCCGGCGTCCTTACCGCCGATCACGACCACCTGGTCGTCTCTGCGTATGCGCATCGACTTCGCCATCAGAGGACCTCGGGGGCGAGGGAGATGATTTTCATGAAGTTTCTGTCGCGCAGCTCGCGGGCGACGGGGCCGAAGATGCGCGTGCCGCGCGGGTTGTTGTTGGCCGGGTCGATCAGCACCGCGGCGTTCTCGTCGAAGGCGATGTAGGTGCCGTCGGGGCGGCCGAACTGCTTGCGGGTACGAACGACGACCGCCTGGACGACCTCGCCCTTGCGGACGCCGCCCTGCGGGCTCGCCTGTTTGACGGTGGCGGTGATCACGTCGCCGACCCCCGCGTAGCGGCGGTGCGATCCGCCTTTGACGCGGATGCAGAGGATCTCGCGGGCGCCGGAGTTGTCGGCGACCTTCAGCCTGGATTCCTGCTGGATCACTTCGCCTTCTCCAACACTTCGACCAAACGCCAGCGCTTGGTCTTCGAAAGCGGTCGAGTCTCGACAACCCGAACCACATCGCCCTCGCCGGCCTCATTCCGCTCGTCGTGAGCATGAAGAGTCCGTGACCGCCGCACGATCTTCTCGTAAGTCGGATGCCGCCGAGCGATGTCGATCCGCACGGTGATCGATTTCTCGCCCTTGTCAGAGACGACGATCCCCTGCCGGACCTTGGCGGCGTTCGGCGTCCGCTCGGCCTTCGGCGTCCCTTCCCCGGCAGTCTTCTCTTGCTTCGCGGCAGCCCGCTGCGTACGCCGCAACGTGGCCTTAGCTCTCCGCGCCTCAGCCCTCGCAACCTTCCTCTCCTCAGGGGTCTGCTGAGGCCCAGGCGCATGGGGACGACGAGACCTTTCAAGCCTTCGCCTCTCCTTCCAGGGAAGATCATCCTCGGGCGAGGTTTCGTCGGCCGGAGCCTCAGACGTCTCCTCCGCGGGTGGCGTGGAGTCGGGGGGGTCGAGAACGGGGGCATCGCCCCCGCCCGCAGACCCCCCCGACTCCGCGACGGGACCCGCGGCCTCAGCGCCCTCGTCCTGCGGCGTCTCTTCGGCTACGTCTTTTTTCTCTTCTTCGCTCATCGCTTCAACTCTTTCTCTACGTCAATGCCCCGCTGCTTCGCAATCGTCAGCAGCCGCGCCACGTCCCGCTTCGACTGCCCCAGCCGCGCCGTGTTCTCCAGCTCGCCCGTCGCGTGCTTGAAGCGCAGCCCGAACGCCTCCTGCTTGGCGTCGATCAACTTGGCCACCAGCTCGGCGTCTCTGAGGTTGTGGATCTCGCCGGTCTTCATCAACCCTCGGCCCCCTCGCGCGTGACGAACTTGGTTTTGACGGGAAGCTTGTGCCCGGCGAGGCGCAGCGCCTCTCTGGCCAGGTCCTCCGGCACACCGGCCAGCTCGAACATCACCCGCCCCGGCTTGATCACCGCGACCCAGCCCTCCGGGTTGCCCTTGCCGGAGCCCATCCGGGTCTCGGCGGGCTTCTTCGTATAGGGCTTGTCGGGAAAGACGTTGATCCAGACCTTGCCGCCGCGTTTGATCTTGCGGGTCATCGCGATACGGGCGGCCTCGATCTGACGGTTGGTGATCCAGCCGCGCTCGAGCGACTTCAGCCCGTACTCGCCGAAGGAGACGGAGCTGCCGCCCTTGGCGTTGCCGCGCATCCGGCCGCGCATCTGTTTGCGGTGCTTGACCCGCTTCGGCATCAGCATCAGCGACCGCCTCCCCCACGCTGGCCGCCGCGGTCGCCACCGGGTCGCCCACCGGGCCGCCCGCCCTGCTGCTGGGGCGGCTCGCCGTCGGCGCCCTGGTCGGAACGGAAGCCCTCGGGCATCACCTCGCCCTTGTTGATCCAGCATTTGACGCCGATCCGGCCGGTCGTCGTGCGCGCCTCGAAGAAGCCGTAGTCGATGTCCGCGCGCAGCGTGTGCAGCGGCACCCGGCCGTCGGAGTAGCCCTCGGTCCGCGCCATCTCGGCGCCGCCGAGGCGCCCGGAAACCTGGACCTTCACGCCTCTGGCGCCGGAGCGCATCGCCGAAGTCAGGGCGCGTTTCATCGCGCGGCGGAAGGCGACCCGGTTCTGCAGCTGCTCGGCGATCGACTGGGCGACCAGCTTGGCGTCCAGCTCGGGGCGTTTCACCTCGCGGATGTTCACCTTCACCGGCTTGCCGGTCAGCTTGTGCAGGTCCTTTCGCAGCGCGTCGACCTCGCTGCCCGACTTGCCGATTACGATGCCGGGGCGGGCGGTGTGGATGTCGACCGCGATCTCGCCGCGGCGCTCGATCGTGATGTCGGAGAGGCCCGCGTGGGCGAGTTTGCCCTCGATGTGGTCGCGGATCTTGAGGTCCTCGAGCAGGATGTCGGCGAAGTTTTTCTCGTCGAACCAGCTCGACTTCCAATCGTGGATGTAGCCGACGCGAAAGCCCTCGGGGTGGATCTTCTGTCCCATGCTTTCCTACTCCTCCGGGCTCAGGGCCACGGAGATGTGGCTGGTTCGCTTGTGGATCGGGGTGGCGCGGCCCAGGGCCCGCGGGCGAAAGCGCTTCAGCGTCGGCCCTTCGTCGACGGTGATCTCGGCGACGCGCATCTCGTCGGCGATCAGGTCGTGGTTGTTCTCCGCGTTGGCGGCGGCGGAGTCGATCAGCTTTTGGATGCCCTGCGCGGCGCTGCGCGGCGAGAACTGCAGGAGCGCCCGCGCTCTGTCGATCTGCAGGCCGCGCACCTGGTCGGCGACCAGGCGGGCCTTGCGCGGCGCGATCCGCACGTAGCGGGAGCTGGCCCGCACCATGATCGCGACTTCCTTCTTCGGCTTCGCCTTGGCCGCGGGCTTCGCCGCCTCTTTTTTCGGCGCCGCTTTTCTCGTGGCTTTCTTCGCCGGCGCTTTTCTCGCAGCCGTTTTCGCCTCGGCTTTTCTGCCGGTGGCTCTTTTCGGCGCCGCTCTTCTGGCAGTCGGTCTTTTCGCCGCTCTTCTGGCTTTTCTCTCGTCTGTCATCGCTACTCGCCCTTGCCGGTGCCGGAGTGGGAGCGGAATGTCCTGGTCGGGGCGAACTCGCCCAGCTTGTGCCCGACCATCGACTCGGAGATGAAAACCGGGACGTGTTTGCGCCCGTCGTGGACGGCGATCGTGTGACCGACCATCTCCGGGAAGACGGTGGACATCCGCGACCACGTTTTCAGCATCTGCTTGTTGCCGGACTCGTTCATCGCGGAGACGCGCTGCATCAGGCGCTCTTCGACCCACGGTCCCTTTTTCGTCGAGCGTCCCATCGCCTACCTCTTCTTCTTCCCGCGCCGGCGGCCGCGCACGATGTAGCGGTCCGACTGCTTGCCCTTCTTGCGCGTCCGGTAGCCGAGGGTCGGCTTGCCCCACGGGGTGACCGGGTGGCCGCCGGGGGTGTGGTGCGCCTCGCCGCCGCCGTGCGGGTGGTCGACTGGGTTCATCGCGACGCCGCGAGTCTGCGGGCGCTTGCCCTTGTGGCGGTTGCGGCCGGCCTTGCCGACCTTCAAGTTCTGGTGTTCGGCGTTGGAGAGGACGCCGACCGTCGCCCGGCACTCGGCGCGGAGGAGCCGCATCTCCGAGGACGGCAGCCGCAGGGTGACCATGTCCCCCTCCTTGGCCACGAGCTGGATCGCGGTGCCGGCGGCGCGGCCGAGCTTGCCGCCCTGCCCGGCGGTCATCTCCACGTTGTGGACGATCGTGCCGGTCGGCATCTCGCGCAGCGCCATCGCGTGGCCGGGCTTGATGTCGGCGCCGGGGCCCGACTTGACCTCGTCGCCGACCGAGAGCTGCGCCGGGGCGAGGATGTAGCTCTTCTCCCCGTCGGCGTAGTGCAGCAGGGCGATGTAGCAGCTTCGGTTCGGGTCGTACTCGATGCTGGCGACCTTCGCCGGCACGCCGTCCTTGAGCCGCTTGAAATCGATCTTGCGGTAGCGCCGCTTGGCGCCGCCGCCGCGGTGGCGGGCGGTGATGCGGCCGTTGGCGTTGCGGCCGCCGGACTTGCGCAGGCCCTCCGTCAGCTTGCGCTCGGGCTCGCTCGCGGTCAGCTGCTCGCGCAGCGGGTAGGTGGCGAAGCGGCGGCCGGGGCTGGTCGGTTTCGTTTTGCGGTTCGGCATCTCTACGCGGTCTCCGCGCCTTCGAACAGCTCGATTCGCTCGCCGGGGGCGAGCTGGACGACGGCCTTCTTCCAGGCCCGGGTGCGACCCTGATGCAGGCCGCGGCGCTTCGGCTTGGCCCGCACCTTGGCGGTGCGCACGGCGGCGACGTGGACGTCGAAGATCTCCTCGACCGCCTGGGCGATCTGCGTCTTGTGGGCGCGATCGTCGACCCGGAACGTGTACTTGCCCTCGGCGATCAGCGCGTAGCTCTTCTCCGAGATCACCGGGCGGATGAGGATGTT
>Ga0247754_1000002_pt1 | contig 27393 bp, 24 predicted proteins | sample UWRJS184509B5_FD_181015 | JGI IMG/M metagenome (GOLD analysis project Ga0247754, IMG submission 181015) | Soil microbial communities from Arlington Agricultural Research Station in Wisconsin, United States - UWRJ-S184-509B-5 | ecosystem: Environmental > Terrestrial > Soil > Agricultural land... | reverse complement strand
TGCCCGAGCCGATGGAGCCGCTGCGAGCGACCGACGGTCCCGGCGCCCGCGTCATGCCACCTACCCCGGAGGTCTTCCCGGGTGGATCCTGGGAGCGGCCCTGGACGGCTGGTGGAGATGACAAGGAGCTGACCGTCACCTACGAAGCCGGGGGTGCCTTCGCGACGGTCGAGGGCAGGGGGACGCTTGCGGTTGCCGTTGACCGAGGAGAGCCCCGCCCGGTGAACATCGACGGGCCGGGGCTCTACGCGTTGGCGGAGCACGGTGGGCACGAGCGACACGACCTGACCCTGAGGCCGGAGAGAAGCCTCAGGGTCTGGTCGGTCAGCTTCGCGGCGGGGGTTATCTAGTCGCGGTGCAGGGCACGAAGACCGACCCGACGATCTGCGTGTCGTCGCGGAATTTGAGCGTCCCCTTTCCCCCAAGCAATCCGTTCGAACACCGAGCCGAGATGAAGCTCTTGTCCTCGCCCTTGTACTTGTAGCGGCGGCCCACACTGACTTCGCCCGCAATTGGCGAACCGCTGCCCCCCGCAATCACGGGGATCGAAAAGACCATGCGGGTGGCATAGCGGCCGGCTCGCTTTCTCCTTATCTTGACCGTGGCCACGACCGCCGTCGGCGTCGGCACGGCGACGTAGCCATGGATGAACAGAGTCGTAGTGCCTCTGTTTTCCCCGCCGTTGACGATCAGCAGAGGACCGACCGCGTCAAAGGGAGTCTGATCCGGAAAGGCGACTCTCACGGTGACGGAGCCGTCGCCGACCATCGCGGTCCCGCACGCCCGCTTTGCGCTCCTGCTGTCGAGGGCGATGAGCTGGCTCTTACGGCAAACCGGCAACCCCTCTACGTCGATGAGGATGTCCTTGTCGACATCGATGATCGCTTCCTCCATCGCGGGGGCGTGGGAGCCGTCGACGGTCGTTATGACATCGGTGCCGTGAAAGAAAATCGGCGCCAGTCTGTGTTTCGGCAGCTTCTTCGGTGTCACGTCAGCGGTGAATCTCAGAATGATGTTGCCCGCCCGGACGGTGGTCACTCTCCCCGCCCCAAGGGCGACCCCAGATGCCACCGCGGCGATGGATACACCGACGGCGATCGCTCGAATCAGGTGTCGCGTCATTTCTCCTCCTCCTCCGCGCCTGCGACACGAGCGCCGCCTTGGCTTTCGCGTTAACTTTACTAATATGAAATCTCTGCCCGCAACCCTCGATGCATTCGCCTTAACGTGACCAACATCAAATTACGCAGCCCTGATCCGGTGCCCCTGAGTCGCCCCCAAGCGTGCTTCGCCTTCGTGCATGCGCTCAACTCCGGGGACCTCAGCCGGGCAACCGCATGCTTCTCCAGGGACGCCTGCCTGATAACACCGGACGCCACGGCGATCTACGGGCGGGACCGGATTCGGCCCGTCCTGGCCCAGCTGATCGCCCGGCGTACCGAGATAGCCGTCGAGTCCAGCACCGTGCTCACGGCCGGCGACGTCGCGCTGGCCCACGAGCGCTGGGAGGTTCGCTCGAACGGCGTCGAAGGCTCGCGACTCGAGCAGGTCTTCAACTCGATGCTGACCATGCGACGCATCGAGGAGAGATGGAAGCTCGCAATCGTCGCGCCATGGGGATGGGCAAGCCGGTAGGGAACCCCGATTCGGTTCCACCAACGGCATATCGTGTCGGCGTGAGCCAGCAGGAGAGTCAGGCCGCCAGCCGCCCGTACCGCATGCGCGCCCGGGCCGAATCGGCGAAGGCGACGCGAGAGAGAATCCTCGACGCGGTCGAAGCGTGCTTCGACACGATGCCCTATGACGAGATAACCCTGGCGTTGATCGCGGAGCGCTCCGGGGTCACCGTCCAGACGGTCCTCCGCCGCTTCGGCAACAGACAGGGCCTCTTCATGGCGTCGCTCATCCACACCGGCAGAAAGATGGGGAGAGACCGGGAAACGCCGGTGGGAGACGTCGCCGAAGCGGTGAACGGCCTCGTCGACCATTACGACGAGTTCGGCAACCACATCCTGCAGCTGCTGTCCCAGGAGAAGAGAAGCCGGGTCATCGGCGCTGTGACCGAATTCGGCCGCAAGTACCACGCGCGCTGGTGCAGGAAGGTCTTCGCCCCAGCCCTCGAGGGCCTTGGGGGCGCGGAGCGCAGGCGCCGGGTCGCGCAGCTCGTCGCCGTCACCGACATCTATGTCTGGAAGATCCTGCGACGCGATCGCGGCCTCAGCGGGCCGCAGACCAAACAGGCGATGCGCGAGTTGATCGAGCCACTGATGGGACAAGGCAGCTGAGCCGCATCCTCGCCTACACCTCGCCCGCGCACGGGCATCTCTTCCCGCTGATGGCGATCCTCGAAGAGCTTCGCCGGAGGGGGCACGACGTCGCGCTGCGCACCTTGGCGGACGAGGTCGCGAAATTGCGGTCCATGGGGTTCGAGGCGAAGCCGATCGCGCCGGGAATCGAAGCCCTGAGAATGGATGACTGGAAAGCGAAGACACCGGTCGGCCGGGCCAGGGGGGCGATGGGGGTCTTCGGCGCCCGCGCCGAACATGACGCGCCAGACCTGAGACGGGCGATCGAAGAGGAGCGCCCCGACGCGGTCCTCGTGGACATCGTGTCCTGGGGCGCGCTCGCCGCCGCCGAGGCCTGGGGCGGGCCATGGGCGTCCTTCTCTCCCCTTCCGCTTCTGCTCCCCTCGCCCGACGCGCCGCCGTTCGGGCCGGGACTGCATCCGGCCCGGGGGCCGCTCGGCCGCCTGCGCGATCGGCTTATGTGGGCGTCCTACCGCGCGGGCCTCGATCCTCCTGTCCTCTCTCGGCTCAACCCACTGCGGGCAACACTCGACCTGGATCCGCTTGGCCACGCTTACGACCTGTTCTTGAAACCGCCCCTGCTGCTCTATATGACGGCAAATGGGTTCGAGTACCCACGCTCCGACTGGCCAGAAAGCATCGTCATGGTGGGCCCCTGCGCCTGGGATCCCCCCGCCGAGCTCCCGCTGGAGCTTGCCGGGATCGAAGTCCCGTTCGTGCTTGTGACGACTTCCTCGGAGTTCCAGGACGACAATCGCCTCGCACGTGTGGCGCTCACGGCGCTGGCCGATGAGCCCTACCACGTGGTCGCCACGCTGCCATCGGCAAGTACAGAGGGCCTGTCCGTGCCTCCCAACGCAACCGTCCTCCCATTTGCCCCACACGGGCCGATTCTCGACCGCTCGGCGTGCGCTATCACCCATGGCGGGATGGGAGCTACCCAGAAGGCGCTGGCGAGGGGCATTCCCGTCTGCGTCGCCCCCTTCGGCCGCGATCAGTTCGAGGTCGCCCGACGGGTTGAGGTCGCCTCCGCCGGCAGCCGCCTACCGCCATGGCGACTGCGCCCCAACCGGTTGCGGGAAAAGGTCCGTGAGGCGATCGCCTGTCGCGCGGGGGCAGAGCGGGTCGCCGCCGCCTTCGCCGCAACCGGCGGCCCGCCGGCGGCCGCGGACGCCTTCGAGCGCCGCCTCGGCCTGCGCCCGGATGGAGCCCACGCCGGCGATGTGTGATCTTTGCCTGGGATGAAACCCAATTCCAAGGAGGCACGAACGATGATCAGCAAGGTCGACTTCGTCGGCATTCCGTCAACCGACAGCGAGCGCAGCCGCGCCTTCTACGTGGACACCCTCGGGCTGCGGCCCGACGAGCACGGGCGCTTCGAGTTCTGGGCCGGAGACACCTGCTTCGGCATCTGGGAGCCGGCCAGCTTCGGCATGGAGTTCGCGCCGCAGAAAAACGCCCACCCGGCCCTCCACGTCGACGACGTCGCCGCGGCGCGGGCGGAGCTGGAGGCCAAGGGCGTCGAGTTCAGCGGCGACATCCTCGACACCGGCGTCTGCCACATGGCCTTCTTCACCGATCCGGACGGCAACGACCTGATGCTGCACAACCGCTACGCGCCGTACGAGTGAGCGCTTAGCGCAACTCCGTCAGGCTCGTGCAGCCTGGGCTTCGCGGATCTCCTTGGGGAGCATGAAGCGGACGTCTTCGTGGACGGTGCGGAGTTCGGAGACATCGTCGGCGCCGCGGTCGCGGAAGAGGCCGACAAGGGCCTCGACCAACTCCTCCGGGGCACTGGCGCCGGAGGTGATGCCGACCGTCTTCACGCCCTCCAGCCACTCCTCCCGCACCTGGGTGTGGTTGTCGATCAGGTGGGAGGCGGCGCCGTGCTCGCGCGCCACCTCGACCAGGCGGTTGGAGTTGGAGGAGTTGGTCGAGCCGATCACCAGGACAAGGTCGCACTCGCGGGCGAGCTGCTTGACCGCGATCTGGCGGTTGGTCGTCGCGTAACAGATGTCGTCGGACTTGGAGCTGACGATCGCCGGGAATTTGGCGCGCAGAGCGGCGATGATCTCCGCCGTTTCGTCTACCGAGAGGGTCGTCTGGGTGATGAAGGCCACGCGCTCGGGGTCGGGCACCTCCAGGTCTCTCACCTCCTCGGCCGTCTGCACGAGGATGATGCTGCCGGGCGCCTCCCCCATCGTCCCCTCGACCTCCTCGTGCCCCTCGTGGCCGATCATCACGATCGTGTAGCCGTCGGCGGCGAAGCGGCGGGCCTCGACGTGGACCTTGGTGACAAGCGGGCAGGTGGCGTCGATCGTCCGCAGATCGCGCGTGGCGGCATTCTCGTGCACGGCCGGGGCGACGCCGTGGGCGGAGAAGACGACCATCTCCCCCTCCGGCACCTCGGTCTCCTCCTCGACGAAGATCGCGCCGCGCTTGCTCAGCTCCTCCACCACGTGCTTGTTGTGGACGATCTCCTTGCGGACATAGACGGGAGCGCCGTGGAGGTCGAGCGCGCGCTCGACGGTCTGCACGGCGCGATCGACACCGGCACAGTAGCCGCGCGGGGCGGCGAGCAGGACCTTGCGGGGTGTTGAAGCGATGACGGAAGGCATCCGAGACAGGGTACCGTTGAAGCCGTGAGCACCCAGGGACAGCACCTCGACCGGCTGACCGCCGTCGACGCCTCTTTCCTCACCAACGAGACCTCCGCCAGCCACATGCACGTCGGCGCGATCCTCGTCTTCGAGGGGCCGCCGCCCAAGTACGTCGACCTGGTCGAGCACGTGCGCGGGCGGCTGAGCCAGGTGCCCCGCTTCCGCCAGCGTCTGGTGGTGCCGCCGCTGGAGGCCGGGCGACCGCTGTGGGCCGACGACGTCAACTTCAACCTGACTTACCACATCCGCCATACGGGACTGCCGGCGCCGGGCGGCGAAGAGGAGTTGAAACGACTCGCCGGGCGGGTCTTCTCCCAGAAACTCGACCGCTCCAAGCCGCTCTGGGAGCTGTGGCTGGTGCAGGAGTTGGAGCGCAACCGCTTTGCGATCCTGACCAAGACGCACCACGCGATGGTCGACGGCATCTCCGGGGTGGACATCGGCTCCGTGCTGTTCGACGTCGAGCCGGTGCCCGAACCGACCCCGGTGGACGACGACTGGGCGCCACAGCCGGAGCCCAGCACGACTGACCTGATGACGCGCGGCGCGCGCGACCTCGCCGCCGTGCCCGTTGGCTTCATCGAGCGGGCCGCCGAGGCGGTGCGCCACCCCGAGACGGCGGCGCGGCGGGTCGTGGAGGCGGTCGAGGCGGTCGGCGAGGTCGCCGGCGCGTTCGCCGATCCGGCGCCGGACGTGCCGCTGAACCAGCCGATCGGCCCGCACCGGCGCTTCGTCTGGGCGCGAGGAGAGCTGGACACCTTCAAACGGATCAAGAACGCGTTGGGCGGCACGGTCAACGATGTCGTCCTCGCCGTCGTGACCGGGGCCCTGCGCGAATGGCTTCACGGACGCGGGATTCGCACCGAAGGGCTCGAGCTGCGGGCGCTGGTCCCGGTCTCGATCCGCAGCGCGGACGAGCGCGGCGAGTTGGGCAACCGGATCGCCGCGATGCGCGGGCCCCTCCCCGTCTACGTCGAGGACCCGGTGCGCCGGCTGCGGATCGTCAGCGAAGAGATGGAGGGGCTGAAGCGCTCCAAGCAGGCGCTCGGCGCCGAGGTGATCTCCCGCTTCAACGACTTTGCCCCGCCGACATTGCTGGCGCAGGCCTCGCGGATCAACTTCTCCACCCGCCTGTTCAACACGATCGTCACAAACGTGCCGGGACCGCAGATTCCCCTTTACGTGCTGGGACGCGAGCTGGAAGAGGTCTTTCCGGTCGCTTTCCTGCCCGAGAACCACGCCCTCGCGGTGGCGATCATGAGCTACAACGGCCGCATCAACTTCGGCCTCCTCGCCGACTACGACTCGATGGAGGACGTGGACGAGATTGCCGAGGGCCTCACCGACGCCCTCGCGGAGTTGGAAGAAGCGGCGGCGGCGACCGCAGCCGCCTGAGCCTGCGAGGCCGGCACACCGGCCGACTACGCTTTGAGCGTGGCTCTTCTGGTGATCCTCTTCATCGTCGTGCCGATCGTGGAGCTGTACGTGATCATCCAGGTCGGTCAGCTGATCGGCGTTTGGGCGACGCTGGCGCTGCTGCTCGCTGACGCCCTGCTCGGCTCGCTGCTGCTACGGCACCAGGGCCGCGGCGCCTGGCGCCGCTTCAACGAGGCCCTCGCCGCGCGCCGCTTCCCCGGCCGCGAAGTGGCCGATGGCGTCCTGATCGTGGTCGGCGGCACCCTCCTACTCACCCCGGGCTTCATCACCGACATCTTCGGCCTGTTCCTACTGATCCCACCGACCCGAGCGATCGCCCGCCGCCTAATGCGCCCGCTGTTGATGCGCCGTTTCCGCATCGTCCCCTTCCCCAGCCGCCCCGGCGCGTCACGGCCCCACGATTTCGACGGGACGGCTGAGGAAATTCCGGCTGACGACCCGCAGCTACCGCGTTAGGACAGAGCGCAAATCAGCTACAAGGAGGCGACCTCGACTACGTCGGGCGCAACGTAGAGGCGGCCACCGCTTGCGTCGATCTGATTCGTGCTCTGCAGGATGCCGAGGTCGACCAGGGTGTTGATCGCGTTGATCGCGCCCTGCCCGGAAAGGGCATATCGCTCCGCAACATCGCCGCGCGAAACGTAGGGGCGTCCCACGAGATCGGCGGCGAGCCGCTCTGAGGTGCCGCGCCTCCCGGCCTCCTGAACCTTCGTGCGGTATCGCTCCTGCAACGCCACCAAACTCTCAACCTTTCTCTGGGATTCGGTCGCCGAGGCAGCGACACCCTGAGCGAAAAAGCCGATCCATCGATCCCAGTCCCCGTCGCAGCTCAATTCGAGCAACTGGTCTTGGTATTCGTCGCGCCGACGCTCAAACCAGGGCGAGACGACCAGCAGTGGCTCGCGAATCAAGGCCTCCCGTAGCAGCTGCACGATGATCAGAAGACGTCCGAGCCTGCCGTTGCCGTCCGAGTAGGGGTGGAGGCACTCGAATTGGTAGTGGGACATCGCCGCCTGCACCACGGTTGGCAGGTCGGGCGGATTGCCGATCCACTCCAGCATATTGTCGACGCCGCTTTTCAGCTGGTCACCGGGAGGAGGAGGCACAAAGCGAGCCTCGTCGAAGGCGCTGCCCCGCGATCCGATCACGACGATCCTGTCGCGCAGGCCGCCGACGTCGCTCAGCTCTCCGGCGGTGCCGCTGACCAGAATTCGCTGGAGTTCGCCCAGCATCCCCAAGGTGATTGCCCGATCTTCAGGCCACGAGAAGGCCAACTCGGCCATCAGTTCGAAGTTGAGGATCTCTCTCACCTCGACGCTCATGTGCTGCTGGTCGCTCTGGTCCGCTGCCATTACGTCGGCAAAGGGTGCGTAGATACCCTCCAGCGCGCTGGTGCTCTGCGCCTCCCGACGTAGGGCAGGTCGGCGAAGAAGCGACGGGGCGGGGATCAGCCTGGCGGCGCCATCGAGGCGAGCCAGCGCCGCCGTAGCATTGTTCACCGCCGTCCAGGTCTGCGTGGATAATGTCAAGGTCGAGGGAAGTGGCTCGGGTAGGAACGCCTGGCCCTCAACCATCTCGTGGGTGACAGGATCGGGTCCGACGATCGGGATCAGCTGCCCGATCGGGCTCGCGCCGAGGCGGTTGTCCATGACGCAACTATATCGAGGAAAACTTGTGTCCTAGCTTCGCCGACACAAGTTGACTTGGCACGTCACGTAAATCCCCTGCATAGACCCGGGGATTGGAACTCCACCCAACCTAGCCGCTCGGCCTCAAAAGCCCAGGGCGAACTTGGCGTCGTCGGTCATCATCTCCGGCGACCAGGGGGGGTCGAAGATCATCTTCGGGTGTACGGCGTTGACGCCGGGGAGGTCGCCGACGAACTCCTTCATCTGCTCGGAGACCTGGGGGCCGATCGGGCAGGCCGGGGTCGTCAGGGTGAAGGTTACGTAGACGTCGGAATCCTCGATGTCGACGTCGTAGACGAGGCCGAGGGAAACGAAGTCGAGCCCCAGCTCGGGATCGATCACCTCTTCGAGGGCCTCGAGCACATCGTCTTCGGTCAGCGCCGTCGTTTCGTTCTCGGACATGGGCCCAATGGTAGCCGGGCGGCTTGTCTAGGCTTCCGCGCGTGAGTGCTGAGCGAAGCGACGACGCGGCCCTGCGACGCTCGATCGGGATCGTCTTCTCCGACGGCGGGCTACTGGCGCTGACCGCTGTGCGTCCCCGCGGTGCCGGTGGGCATGGCGAAGAGGAGGTGGCGGCGGTCGTCTGCGATCCCGACGCGGCGCCGATCGAGGTCTCCGAAGCTCTGCTTTCGACCGAGTACGGCAAAGACGGGACCCAACAGCGGGTGACGCTGGAGCTGTGGGTCGACGGCGAGGAGGGACAGCCCCTGCGCGGCGCCGGGACGCTGATCAGCGCCACTGCGGTGCACCGGCCGGGCCTCGATTCACTGGTTGCCTTCTTCCGCTGGTCGGTCGAGGGGCGGGAGGGCCTCGGCCACTACGAGATCGTGCGACTCGGCGATGCCTGAGCCCGGGAGCCGGATCGAAGCGGTCATTTCCGACTTCGGCGGCGTGCTGACGACGCCGCTCCTGCAGTCGTTCATGGCCTTCCAGAACGAGACCGGGATCTCAACCGAGACGCTGGGCAAGGCGATGCAGGCGGTCGCCGAAGCCGACGGCGAGAACCCGCTGTTCGAGCTGGAGCGCGGTGAGATCACCGAGGTCGCCTTCCTGGAGCGGCTGACCGATGGGCTGGAGCCGCTGCTCGGCCATCGCCCGCAGATGCACCGCTTCAGAGAGATCTACTTCGCCGCCCTCGATCCCAATCCGCCGATGATCGAGCTGATGCGAGAGCTGAAGGCGGCGGGCTACCGGATGGCGATGCTGACCAACAACGTGCGCGAGTGGGAGCCGCTGTGGCGCTCCATGCTGCCGGTGGACGAGATCTTCGAGACCGTCGTCGACTCCGGCTTCGTCGGCTGCCGCAAGCCCGAGCCGCGGATCTACGAGCTGACCCTGGAGCGCATCGGCCTCCCCGCCGAGGCCTGCCTCTTCATCGACGACCTCCCTCATAACTGCGAGGGCGCGCGCAGGGCCGGCATGAGCGCCGTCCACTTCCGGGACAACGAGCAGGCGATCGGTGAGATCCGCGCCGCGCTCGGCTCAGTTGTCTGAGCCGGCGCGGTCCCAGATGTAGAGCTCGACGGCTTCGACCGCCAGCTCCATCAGGCGGGGCGGGGAAAGCAGGCTGAGGACCAGCTCCAGGGCGTCGTCCTCGGTGACGCCGGCGTCGACCGCCTCCTCCCCGCGGAAGCCGGCCGCGAGTTTGAGCGCCTCGCGGCGGTGCTCGCCGAGCGAGGGGAAGGCGCCCATCAGGAAGTCGCGGTTGGGCAGCGGCTGGCCGACCTCCATCGAGCCGTGCCAAGCGGCGAGCATCGAGAGGTCGTGCTCGTCGAGCTCGGAGAGCGCCTTCGCGTAGTGGACCTCCAGCTCGTCGTCGGGGATCTCGTCGACCCAGGCGCGCACCGACTCGCCGAGAAGCTGGCGACGGGCCTCGCGGCCGACCGAGTCGGCGATCGCGCGAATCGCGTCGGCTGGGTCTACGAAACAGAGGGCCATCTGCCGGTCAATCTAAAGGGGGTGGTAGACGGCAAATCCGACTCAGAGAGCCGCAGTTTGCGGGTGGAGCGCGCCGGGGCGATCCATAGGGTTGGAGCGATGCCGCTGAACCTGATCCACGGCCCCCCCAACTCCGGCCGCATCGGCCTGATCCTCGCGCGCTTCACCGCGGGGCTCGAACACAACCCGGTCCTCGTCGTGCCCAACATGGACGAGGTATTCCGCATCGAACGGGAGTTGTGCAAGGACGGCGCGGTGCTCGGCGGCTCTGTGATGACCTTCGGCGCGTTCTTTCGCACCGTGGCGATGGCGGGTGGCGCCCCCCCGGGCGCCGAACTGACTCCGGCCCAGCGCCTGCGGGCGATCTCCGTCGCGATCGCCGAGCGGCGGCGAGAGCTGGGGCCGCTGCGGAACTCGACCGCACGACCGGGATTCGCCTTCGCCTTCGAACGGCTGCTCGACGAGTTGCAGGGCGCCGGGCTGGATGCCGAAGCCGTGCAGAGAGGGACGGCGACGCTGGAAGGCTCCGCATACCTCAGCGACATCGCAACCCTTTTCGCCGGCTACACCGAGGTGCGAGACCGGCTCGGCCGGGTCGATCCGCACCAGATCGCCGGCGAGGCGATCTCGCTGCTGCGCGCCTCGGGCGAGTTCTGGCGGGAGCGGCCGGTCTTCCTCTACGGCTTCGACGACCTAACCCCGAATGAGTTCGAACTGGTCGCGGCCCTATGCGGGGCCGCCGAGGTGACGATCGCGCTGCCCTATGAAGAGGGTCACGCAATCCTGCGTCAGCGCGATGCGCTGTTAAACCGGCTGCGCGAGAGAGTTGGCGGCTCCGAAGAAACCCTGCCGGCAGACCCCCGCAACACGGAAGACCCGCTCCTCTTCCACCTCGAGCGAGGCTTCGGCGCGATCGATGCCGAGAGGTTGCCGCCCGGCGATGGCCTGACCCTGCTGCGCTCGGCCGGTGAGCGCGGCGAGGCGGAAGCGATCGGCGTCGAGGTCGCGAAGCTGGTAGCCGGGGGCGTAGACCCGGCGGAGATCGCAATCGCCCTGCGCGATCCGGCGCGGCGCGGGCCGCTCGTCGCCTCGGTGCTCGAGTCCTACGGCATCGCCACCGCGCTGGAGGCGGAGCTGCCGGTCGCCGCAACGGCCGTGGGCGGCGGGTTGATCGCCCTGCTCGAGGCCGAGTTCGGAGCGCGGCGGGCGAGCAACCTGCTGCGCTTCCTGCGGGGCCCCTCGGGAGCGCCACCGGGAAAGGTCGACTGGCTGGAGCGGGCGATTCGCCGCGGCCGGGTGCGAAGCGCCGCGGACGCGCTGGAGCTCTGGCGCGGCGAGGGCGGTGACCTCCCTGCGGATCTGGCGCGGCTACGCAAGGCGGCTGGAGGGCCCCCGGCCCACCTCGCCGAGGAGGTCGGCCGGCTGGTCGTGAGGATCGGATCTCGCACGCCGCGAGAGGAACCGGAAACCGCGACGGCGGTTGCCGGGCTGGAGTCGCGAGCGGCCGCGGCGATATCCAGCGCGCTGTCCGACCTCTGCGAGATGGGCGACCTCGCCCCGCGCCCCGAGGAGCTGGCCGGGGTACTGGCGGGGATCAGGTTCCGCGCCTGGAGCGGCCCGGTCGGGGGACGGGTGCGGATCGCCGACCCGTACCGCCTGCGCGCCGGGCGCTTCGACCACGTGCTCGTCGGCTCGCTTCAAGATGGCGAGTTCCCCCGCCACGCCGAGGGCGGCGATCCCTTCCTTTCCGAGCAACAGCGCGGATCGCTCGGCCTCGACCCGCGCCGCGACACCGACGCCGAGGAGCGCTACCTCTTCTACGCCTGCCTCTCGCTGCCGCGCAAGAGCCTCTTCCTCTCCTACCGGGACAGCGATGAGAACGGCGCCGCGGAGGCTCGCTCGCCGCTGCTCGACGACGTGCGCCGCATGCTGGCGCCCCCGCCGAGCGGTGAGAGCCCGGACCCCGTCGAGGAGTCGATCGTGCGCGAGCGGGACCTGACGCGGGTCGTCAGCCCCGTAGCCGAGGCGCCCTCCGAGAACGAGCTGGCGCGCGCGATCGCCGCACACGGGCACGGCGCCGACCCGCGGGCGCTGCTGGCGATCGCGGAGGCCGACGCCAAGACCGGGGAGCGGATCGAGGCGAGGCTCGGCGCGGCGGCGGTGACGGAGGCGGCCTCGCGGGCGCCGGGGCCGCTGCGCAACCCCGCGGCGCTCGAGTCGCTCGCCGCCGTCTCCGCCTACGGCGGCACCACTCTGGAGGAGTTCGACGTTTGCTCCTATCGCTGGTTCGCCGGGCACGAGCTCGACCCACAGCGCCTCGACCCCACCCCGGACCCGCTCGTCCAGGGCGGCCTTATGCACGCGGCGCTCGACCGTCTCTACAGAGAACGGCCGGGAGGCGACCCACTCCCCCGCCCGGGGTCGCTCGACGCCTGGACCGCGCGCGGGCGGGAACTGGCGACCGCGATCGCCTCCGAGCGGGAGCTGGGTGGTCACCCGGCCGAGCGGGCGATCGTGCGCCGGGTCGAGCGCCTGCTCGCCCGCTTCCTGGCCGAGGAGGCCCGCCGCGAGACGGGTGGCTTCGAGCCCTGGCTGCTGGAAGCGGCCTTCGGCGAGCACGAAGACAGCGAGCGCCCGGTGCTCGAGATCGACGACTGGGGGCTGCACGGCGCGATCGACCGAGTCGATCGGGCGCCCGACGGCCGCGCGCTTGTCCTCGACTACAAGCTGGCGGGATCCGTCACCCCGCGGGAAAAGTTCGAGGAGAAGGCGAAGCTGCAGCTTCAGCTCTACCTGATCGCCGTCGCCGAGCACTGGGGAGGAGAGCCGGTCGGCGGCCTCTACCATCCGTTGCGGGGAACCTCGGTGCGGCGCCCTCGCGGCGCAGTGCTCGACGAAGCGGCCGAAGATCTCGGCTCCTACGAGCTTTACCGCAACGATCTGGTCGACCGGGCGGGGCTGGAAGAGTTGCTCGATGACGCGCGCCGGCGCGCCGGCGCGATCGTCGCGCGGATGCGGGCCGGCGACATCCGCCGCGACCCGGGCCCGCGCAGAGGACTGCGCGATCACGACGTCTGCCCCACCTTCTGCGAGTTCGCCCCGATCTGCCGCCGCGACCGGGCGCCGGCCGGCGAGGAGAACGGCAACGGAATGGAACGGGAGCGATGAGCGAGCGAATCCCAACCCCCGAGCAGGCGGCGGCGATCGGCACTGCCGGGAGAGACGTGCTGGTGGAAGCGGGCGCCGGCGCCGGCAAGACCGGAGTAATGGTCGACCGCTATTGCCGTCTCGTCTGCGAAAAGGGATTGCGCCCCGACGCAATCCTCGCCTTCACCTTCACCGACAAGGCAGCGACGGAGCTGCGACAGCGGATCAGCGCCGAACTGGCCCGTCGCGCAGTCGCGGGCGATCGACGAGCCGGCACTCTGCTGGCCGGGATCGGCGGCGCCTGGGTCACGACCATCCATGGCTTTTGCAACCGGTTGCTGGCCGGACATCCGGTCGCCGCCGGAATCGACCCACGTTTTCGCGTGCTCGACGCGCCGGAAACGACGCGAGTGGCGCGAGAGGCTTTCGACGAGGCGCTGGTGGAGTTCATGGTGGAGGGGAGCGAGTCGCGGGAGGAGACGGTCGCCGCCTTTGGCATCGATGTGCTGCGGACGATGGTCACGGGCGCCCACGCCGAATTGCGAAGCCGCGGCGTCGCCGCGCCTCGGCTGCCGGAGCCGCCGGCTCCGAAAACGCCCGAGGACAGGGAAGGGGGCGAGGCCTACCGTCACGTCGCGATCCTGCTGGAGCTGTTCTCCTCGCGCTTCGAGGCGGCGAAGGAGCGACGCGCGGGGATCGACTTCGAAGACCTGCAGATCCTCGCCACCCGGCTGCTGGAGCGGGCGGAGATCGGCGAGGCATACCGAGCCCGCTTCAGCCACCTGATGGTCGACGAGTTCCAGGACACCAACCGCCTGCAGCTGCGGTTGATCGAGGCGCTGCGCGGGCCCGGCAGCGAGTTGATGGTCGTCGGCGACGAGTTCCAGTCGATCTACGGCTTCCGCCACGCCGACCTCGACGTCTTCCGCGAGCGCCGGCTGGCGATGGAGGAGAGCGCCGGCGCCGCGACGATGGAGCTGAGCGGCAACTTCCGCTCCCGGCCCGAGGTGATCGGCGCCGTCAACGCGCTCGGCGGCGAGCTTCTCGGCGACTCCTTCAGGCCGCTGCGAGTCGGCGCGCCGCCCTCCGAGCCGGCGCCCCCGGGCGTGGGACCGGCGGTCGAGCTTCTGCTCACCGCCCGCGACGGCTGGGACGAGGTGGGGATCGATTTGGCGCCGACCGTCGACGGCCGCACCCCGCTCAACTGCCTAGCCGAAGCGCGCTTCGTCGCCGCGCGACTCGGGGAACTGGCCGACGCGGGGATTCCGCGCGGCGAGATGGTCGTGCTGCTGCGCGCCTTCACCCATCTCGACGCCTACGAGGACTCGCTGGAGCGCGCCGGGCTGCGCCCCTATGTGGTCGGCGGACGCGGCTACTGGTCCCAACAGCAGGTTGCCGACGTCTGCGCGCTGCTGGCGACGATCGCCAACCCGCTCGACGACCAGGCGCTGTTCGGCGCCCTCGCCTCCCCCGCTTGCGGACTCGCCCCCGACACGCTCTGGCTGCTGCGCGCGGCGGCGGGAAAGCGGCGGCACGTCTGGCCCGCGGTGGAGCAGGCAATCGGAGTACGCGAGGCGGAGCTGGCCGAGCCGGACCGCCTGACGCAGATCCCCGAGAGTGAGGTCGCGCTCCTGCGGCGCTTTGCCGAGACGATCGCCGCCCTGCGCGAGCGCGGCACCCGGCTCTCCCTCGCCGGACTGATCGACGCGGCCGTCACCGACACCGGCTACGACCTCGCCGTGCTGATGCGCCCCTCCGGCGAAGCGCGCTTCGCCAACGTGCGCAAGCTGATGCGGCTGGCGGCGGAGTTCGAGTCGCGTGAGGGACGGGACCTGCGCGGGCTGCTCGACTTCCTCGCCACCCGCGCGGAGGTCGATGCCGAGGCGCAGGCCGCGACGGCGGCCGAAGGCCACGACGGAGTGCGGATCATGACCGTCCACAACGCCAAGGGGCTGGAGTTCGGCGTCGTCGCCGTGCCCGACCTCTCGCGCAGCCTGCTGGCCGGCTCCCGGGCGCCGCTGCTGACGATCGGCCGCGAGGCGGAGGAGCCGCGGATCGGCATGCAGCTACGCCGGCTCGGCGCCGGCTCGATCAACCTCTACTCTTACGCCGAGCTGTGCGAGGAGGCGAAGCAGCGCGATTCCGAGGAGGGCCTGCGACTTTTCCACGTGGCGGCGACCCGGGCGCGGGAGCGGCTGATCCTCAGCGGAGTCGTCAAACCGGAGCCCGGGAGAGAGACGAAGCCCGGCACGCCGGTGATCGAGCGAATCGTCGACGGCTTCGAGATCGACCGCGAGCGCGCCTCCACCATCCCAGCCCCACCTCCGCAGCCGCGCGACGGTCTGGACGCGACCTTCGCCTCCTCGGAGATCGCCGTCCGGGTCAACCTTCCCTCAGCCCAACGCGGCGCCGAGCTGGCGGCAATCAAGCGCGAGGCGGGCGCCGCCCCGAAGCTCGGCAAGGGACCGGCTCCATTGGCTCGGCCGACGCTCCCGACAGCCCCCGTCCGTCCCCTCTCCTACACCGCGATATCCGGCCACGAAGAAGACCCCAACGGCTTCCGGGTCGAGGGCGAAACGCCGGGTCGCGAAGAGGGGGCCACGCGTGGAATCGCCGTGCACTCCCTGCTCGAGTGGAGCCAGGCCAACGGCTGGCTACCGCCCCTACCTGAGCCGGCACGCCGCTTCGCGACCGCCGCCGGACTCGACCCCGATACCGGCGCAACGGACGCGCTGAAGGCGGTCCAAGCCTGGCTCGAATCCGACTTCTTCGCCGAGCGGATTCGGGGTGCGAAGCGCGCTCGCGCCGAGGTCCCGATTCTTCTCTCCCTGGCGGGCACCGTCTTGCGCGGCTCGATCGACCTCTTGGTCGAAGACGACGACCGCCCGCCGCTGATCGTCGATTACAAGACCGACCGCCTCGGCGCCACGACGCCCGCCGAGCACGTCCGGCGCTACGAGACCCAGCGCAACATATACGCGCTCGCGGTGAGCGAAGCGCGCGGTGTGGATGAGGTGGAGGTCGCCTACGTCTTCCTGGAGCGACCCGAAGAACCGGTCCTCGAAACCCTCGACAGAACCGCCACCGAGGCCGGGCGGCAGCGGCTGGAGGCAACGATCGCCCGGCTCGCGCCGGTGATCAAATGATGTATGGTGTATAGGCGATGCATCGCACAAACATCTACCTCGAAGACCGCCAGTTGACTGCCCTCAAGGCGGTGGCCGAGAGGCGCGGAGAGTCAGTTGCGGCCCTGATCCGGGGAGCACTAGACAGATGGCTGGCCGACCAGGGAGTCGCAGTCTTCGATGAAGACGAGTGGGAACGCCGCTTCGACAGCCTTCTTGCGCGTGGACGCTCGCGCGCGCACAAGAAGGGGTTGACCGAGTCGGATGTCGAGCGGGATGTCGAGCTTGCGGTCCGTGAGGTTCGGGCTGCGCGCGGTCGTTGACACGAACGTCTGGGTTTCCGGCATCGCCTTCCCCGACGGATCTCCGGGCGGGGTGCTTCACACGCTAAGGGCCGGCGCCTTCGAGGCGGTCGCATCCTGGGAGCTTGCGGATGAGATCGTCGAGGTGATGCGACGACCACGGATGCGCGCCCTTGGCATAAGCGAAGCGGATGTGCGTGACGTCCTGGTGCTACTCGCCCCAATGCTTCCGGACGTGGCGATCGACCTCGCGATTCGCGATCCGGATGACGCTCCCGTCGTCTCAGCGGCGATTTCGGGGGCTGCGGAGGCGATCGTCACCGGGGACAAGGATCTGCTCGACGATGCGGATGTGACCGGCTGGCTCACCGAACGAGGCATCGAAGTCGTGAGCCCAACCGAGTGGCTGCGGCGTATCGGCTTACCACCGCCCCGGCAGATCAGGCCCAACCGCATTACTTCCAGCGCCTGGCCCAGGCGCGCAGCTCGGCGATCGCCGGGCGCAGCTCGGCGCCCTTTTCTGTAAGCGAGTAGGTGACCCTGACCGGAGAGCCGGCCACGACCTCCCTCTCCACCACTCCGGCGTCCTCCAGCTCCCGCAGCCGCTGGGAGAGCAGCCGGTCCGAGAGTCCCGGCACCGCCTTCGCCAGCTCGCCGAAGCGCAGCGGGCGTTCGGTAAGGGCGCAGACGATTGCCCCGGTCCACCGCTTGCCGATCAACTCGATCGCGGCGTGGAAGTGCGGGCAGACTTCCTGTGGCTCGGCGGACGTTGCCTCCACGTAGTTCAGCTTACTGAATGTAAGTGGTCGGGAAAGGGGGTCTCAGCCGCTGCATAAACCCGTGTCTACCGGCAGGTCGGCATGTCGCCGGGCGTTTTCGACGAGCTTGTTGGGGATGGCGAAGCCGCCCGGGGGACCAGACGTGGTCGCGGCGAAGATCGTTCCCATCACGCGGCCCTGGGAGTCGACCAGCGGGCCGCCGGAGTTGCCGCTGTAGACGATGCCGCGGAGGGAGACGGGCGTGCGCCGGATGGGACCGCGGCCGTAGGAGTCCTCGCTTATCGCTTCGCGGGTTCCGCCGAAGCGAGCCGGCGCGACCGCATAGGGCCCGTTCCGCGGATAGCCGAGGACGGCGCCGGCAGTTCCGTAGTCGGGGTCGGGCGCGAAGGGAAGCGGAGGGATGTCGGCGGCGACTTTGAGCAGGGCGAGATCGTTTCGCGGGTCGTAGTGGACGGCCGTCGCGTCGAGCGACGCGCCACCCCCGGTGGTGACCGTCGTGTCGTCCTCTCCGGCGACGACGTGGGCGTTGGTGACGATCAGGTCCGGCCCGACAGCCCAACCCGATCCCTCCACCCCGAGGCCGCAGGCCGTCCCGAACACGCGGACCACCGAATCGCCGGCGCGGACCACATCGGGGTCCGAGGCGATCGCGGGGTCGGGCGGCGCCACAGGGGCCGGCGCGCCGATTACGTCAGGCGCAGGATCGATCCGCCGCAGCGCGCTGATCACCGTTTCCGACGGCGGCAGCACCTCGGTCAGGTTGCTGAGGATCAAAGAGTCGCGCACATCCCGCCGCAACTGCCCCGACCCGGGCGCGTGCAGCGCCGCAACCCCGAACGCCCAGACAAAAGCAACAGTCACAGCAGTGACAAACAGCCCAACGACGGGACCCTCCCGGAATCCCCACAAAGCTAACGCCAATACGAAGGCGGCTATACCCAAGTCCAACAGGGTCACGGGATCAATGATGAGCGATGAAGGAGGGGTCGGGGGGTCATCCAGGGCGCGGCGTCCTGTTTTTCGCACCGCCAACTAAGCGAGAAACGCCAACTCGGCGGCGAAAAACCCAGCGCCCTGGATGACCCCCCGACCCCTCCATTACCTTTCAGCAAAATGAGTTCTCTCCCCCCTGAGGTGGAACGCCGTCGCCGCCTCGTCACCCGCGCGCTCCCCCTCATCGTCATCGCGACCGTCGCATTCGCCTGGGGCGCCGCGACCGGCGCGCCAGGCTCGCCTGAGAAGGAAGCCGCCCAACGGTTCGCCGAGGCTTGGGCGCGCCAGGACTTCGCCGCGATGCATCGCGAGCTGAACGAGGCCTCAAAGCGGACTATCGAGATCAACGACTTCGTCATCGCCTACCGCGATGCCGCTGAGGTGGCAACGCTCCGCGCCCTCGACCCCGGCTCGCCGCAGGACGCGACCTCGCTCGAGGGGACCACTGTGGTCTCGGTGCCCCTCGACGCCGTCACGGTCGCCTTCGGCGACGTGGTCGCGAGCCTCGAACTTCCCTACGCCGATGGCGGCATCGCCTGGGACCAGAGCCTCGTCTTCCCGGGCCTGCGGCGGGGCGAGCACCTCGAGAGCAACGTCGACCTTGCCCCGCGGGCGGCGATCCTCGCCATCGACGGCTCGCCCTTGGCGACCGGCCCGGCGGCCGCCCGCTCCCACCCGCTCGGCAGTTCTGCGATCGACATCACCGGAGAGGTGGGCATGGCTGAGGCGGCCGATCTCGAGGCACTCGCGAGACAGGGCTTCCCACCGGACACCCCGGTTGGGATCAGCGGCCTCGAACAGGCCTTCAACGCCCGCCTCGCCGGGGTGCCCGGCGGCTCGCTGATGGCGGTCACCGACTCCGGGTCCGCCCGCATCCTCTCCGAGTCCGAGCCACGCCCCGGCGCGCCGGTGAAAACGACGGTCGACCCCGACCTGCAGTCCTCCGCGGTCTCCGCCCTCGCCGGCCGCTACGGCGGCATCGCCGTCCTCGACACCCGCAACGGGAACGTCCGCGCCCTCGCCGGCCAGGCCTTCTCCGCCCCCCAGCCCCCCGGCTCCACCTTCAAGATCATCACCACCACCGCCGCCTTCCAGAAGGGCGTCGCCTCGCTCGCCGACACCTTCCCGATCCTCGACGGGGTCAACGTCGGCGGCCGCTTCATCAGCAACGCCAATGGCGAGTACTGCGGCGGCACCTTCGCCGAGGCCTTCGCCGAGTCGTGCAACGCGGACTTCGCCCCGCTCGGGCCGGAGATCGGCAACGACGACCTGGTGGCGACCGCGGAGCGCTTCGGCTTCAACTCGCCGCCAACGCTCTACGCGCCCCGCATCGTGCGCCAACTAGACCTGCCCGAGTCGTCCATCCCCGAGGAGATCGGCACCGACCTCGACCTCGGGGTCAGCGCGATCGGCCAGGGCAGAGTGCTGGCGACGCCCCTGCAGATGGCGAGCGTCGCCCAGACGATCGCCAACGGCGGCGTTCGCGAACCGACCTCGATAGTCGCCAACCGCAAGCTGCGCCCCGACGCCGAGCCGGTGCGGGTGATGTCGCGGAGACTGGCGAACGACCTCACCGACCTGATGGTCGGCGTGGTCACCGGCGGCACCGGCACCGCCGGCGCGATCATCGAGGCCCAAGTCGCCGGCAAGACCGGCACCGCCGAGCTCGGCCCCGCGCCCGGGCAGGAGAACGAGCCCGACCCGATCCAGATCAAAGACGCCTGGTTCACCGCCTTCGCCCCAGCCGACAAGCCACAGCTGGCGGTAGCCGTGATGTTCATCGACGCCGGCGCCTCCGGCGGCGAAGTCGCGGCCCCGGCCGCGGCGCAGATCCTCTCAGCGGGCCTCTAGAGATCGAGGGTTACTTCGGCGTTCTCGTCCTCGCCCGGGATCTCGAGGATCAGGGGGCGATTCTCGGAGACGTAGTCGGGCAGAAGGAAGAGCACCAGCGAACCCTCGATCGGGCCCTGCTGGGGAGTCGAGTCGAGTGCCGGCAGCACGTCCTCGGCGTCGATCTCGGTGCCGAGGTGCAGCGCGTAGAGGCTCTCGCTGGGGAGCGACTCGAACTCCTGGTGGTCGGCGTCCCTGATCGTCAGCGCCTCCGACAGCGGCTGCGGAGTGTCGGCCTCGTTCTCAACCTGAAAGAAGACGCCGAAGTAGGCGCTGCCCGGCGGGGGCGGCGGCTGGCCGACGAGGTAGGCGGAGTCCTCGGTGTCGTTGCGGTTGAGGTAGCGGGAGAAGACAACGTTGTAGGCGACGTCGCCGAGCTTCACCGGCTCCCCCTCCACGACTTCTGTCTCGTGGCTCTCATAGCCGCAGGCGGAGATGCCGGCGACGACCGCGCAGAGCGCGAGCGCGGCGAGCAGCGACGAGGCGATTCGGCGACGGAGGGTCATCGGCGGCGAGAGCCTATAGAAGACGGCTCAGGGAATACCCGTCGCGTAGCGGTTGCCTCCGGCGACCGCCATCCGGCCCGCTGCGGGCCCGCCGGACTCGAGCTCGTCGCGCAGCCGCCGCATCGCCTCGCGCCAGCGGCGCTCGTAGCGACCGGAGGCGGCGACGAGCGTCTCCTTGGCCCTGTCGACGTGCGAGGGCTCGGTCCAGTAGGAGACGCGGGCCCTGGTCAGCGAGCCGGGCGCTTCGGTCAGTTCCCAAACTGTGATCGACGGCACCCGGTTCCCCCGCCCCCCGCGACCGTGCTCGACGATCCGGTGGGGCGCGTCCAGCTCGACGACCGTCGTGTCGGCCCAAACACGGTGCAACGGCACGTCGAAGCGAAACCGCGCCCCGGCACCGACCCCCGTGGACGCGATCCGGGTGAGGTGGAAGCCGGAGACGAAGTGGTCGGTGAAGGAAGGGCGGTTGGCGAGGTCCGCGACGAACTCGAAGGCCCGCTCGCGCGGCACGTCGATCTCCACTTCAGCGCTGAGGGGGCCCATCGCGGCGCGATTCTAGGTGTTTGGGACAGTGGAGCCTGGGTACCCGATCGGCGGATGCGCGCTACCATCGATCGAGGGAGACGCCGGGAAGGAGTTCGTATCTTCGCCAGTGTCAGCACCACCAGTCCAGCCACCGGCCCGTTCGAGGCTGGGGCAACCCCCGGCGCGGGGACCTTCTTCTGCGTCGGCTGCGGCTCGCAACTCTCCCTTCAGGAGACCGACGCCATGCCTGAGTGCCCCCGCTGCGGCGGCACCGACTTCCGCCGCGACTCGATCTTCGAGCCGATGCAGGAGCACGGCGCGCAGACCTCGGAGTTCGCCGTCCCCGCCCCTGAGGAAGCGCCCGATTGGCTGAGTGACGCGCGGGCGCTGCTGCCTTGTCCCGGCCGCTACCTGGCCTTTTGCGAGGAGGCCGACGACGAGATACAAGTCTTCCCGATCGAGGAGGGATGGACGCGGATCGGTCGTAGCGTGACCGCCGACATCCGCCTCGACGACCCGAGCGTCTCCCGCCGTCATGCGCTGATCGTCTCCGAACAGCCCGACGCGCTGCGGGTGCTCGACGATCGCAGTCTCAACGGGGTCTTCCTCAACGGCGACCTGATCGAGTGGGCCAGGCTCGCCGACGGCGACGAGCTGACGATCGGCCGTTACCGCCTCTTCGCGCTCGAACGCTGAACGCCCATATTCCAGCCACCCCCCGTCCTAGCATGCGGGGGATGAGTTCCGCGTTCGATCCCTCGGCCGCTGCCGAGCAGGCGCGCGTCCGCCTCCACGAGGAGATCGAGCGCGTGCGCATGGGCGTGGAGGAGATGCTCGCCGAGCAGGGGGGCGGGGACGAAGAGTTGAGACGCGAGCTGGCCCAGCTGCGCGAAGAGACCCGCCGCTACGTCAAGCGCCGCGTGCGCAAGAGCGAGCGGCGCATAGACAAGCGAGTAAGCAAGCTGGAACGCCGTTTGGACCAAGTCGAGGCGGACCGCAGATACGCCGAGTGGCGGATCCACACCAACACCGAAGCGATGCTCGACGGCCTCCTCCGCGAGGTCCGGGCAATCGCCGACCTGCTCTCCTCTACTCGGTAGAGATGCTCGGGTCCGCCTGGACCTTGTGCGGCAGGACCATCAGGAAGTTCTCGGCGCCGTGGGCGGCGAGGTCGAGGATTCGCACCGCCTCCTCGTCCTGACCGGTCGCCTTCAACTCGTTCGCGTAATGGGTGAGGAGGTCGTCGACGTCGAGCAGGCCCTCGGCGTCGAGGTCCTTCAGCTCCACTTTGGCGCCCTCGCCGAGCCGGCGCTCGATCGCCTCGCGGTCGATGCCGAAGGCGTTGTGGCGGACGTAGACGCGGCCGCCGGTCATCCCGGCGCAGGCCCACGGCCCGAGATCGCCGAGGACCACGGCACGGCCCGAGGTCATGTACTCGAAGGCGAAGCCCTTGGCGTTGGCGCGGTCGACGAGGCAGCCGCGACCGTCATCGATGTCTCTTTCTGGTTCCCCCGCCAGCACCACATCGGCGCCGGAGAGGCGGATGCAGAAGCGCGAGTCGGCGGAGCCCTGAACGAAGAGGCGGCCGCGCTGTGCGCCGTAGGCGAATGACTTGCCGACCGAGCCGTTGACCCGCTTGCCCTTGGCGCCCTTGCCCTTCAGCACCGCCACGGTCCCGCCCAGCATCGTCTTGCCGACGCCGTCCTGGGCGCCGCCCTCGACCCGGATCGCGACGCCGTAGGCGTTGAAGGCGCCGAAGCCCTGGCCGGCGACCGAGCCGCCGTTGAACTCGAGGCTGGCGAGGACGTCCTCATTGGACTCGGGGCCGTCGTCGAAGATGCGCGAGCGGGCGATCGCCCCGGACAGCTCGGTACCGAGCACGCGGTCGTTGGCGTCCGTGGGACGGGGGAACTCGTTGCGGATCGTCCGCCCGGAGCAGACGTCGCCGGCCAGGGAGCCGATCTGGGCCGAGGCCTCCTTGGCCTCCATCCGGATCGGGCGGGCGGCGACCAGCCCCGCCTCGGCGCGCTCCTCGGCGCCCTCGGCGACCGGCAGGTCTATCGGCTCGAGGTCGAGGAACTCCTCCAGCGGGGTTATCAGCGGCGCCAGGTCGAGGCGGTCGGTGGCCGCGACCTGCTCGAGCAAGTCGTAGCGGCCGATCAGGTCCTGGGCGCGCTCGTAGCCGAGCGAGGCGACCACTTCCTTGACCTCTTCTCCCATCGCCTGGAAGAAGCGGGCGCAGCTCTCTGCGGCGCCGTCGACCTCCTGCGGGGTGAACTTCTTCAGGCCGTGCTCCTGGGCCTGCTCGACGGTCTCGATCTGGGTCGCGATGCCGACGTGGCAGGTGTCCAGCTGGCAGCCGCGGCAGATCGTGCAGCCGAGGCTGACCATCGCCAAGGTGCCGAAGCCGACCCGGTTGGCGCCGAGGCAGTGCAGCTTGACGATGTCGTGGCCGTGGCGGTAGCCGCCGTCGGCCCAGATCTCCACCCGGTTGCGGATGCCAGCCTCCATCAGGGCGCGGTGCACGGCCCGGGTACCGATGTCCGAGGGCAGGCCGACGTGGCGCAGCGCGTGCTGGCGGGCGGCGCCGGTGCCGCCCTCGAAGCCCGACAGGGTGATGATGTCGGCGCCGGCCTTGGCGATCCCGAGGCCGATCGTGCCGATGTTCGGCACCACCGGGACCTTGACCGAGACCCGCACGTCGGGGTTGACCGTCTTCAGCTCGTCGATCAGCTCGGCGAGGTCCTCGATCGAGTAGAGGTCGTGGTTGTTGGAGGGGGAGATCAGGTCGGTGCCGGGCGCCGCGTTACGCGCGGCGGCGACCTTCTCGGAGACCTTCTTGCCGGGCAGGTGGCCGCCCTCCCCGGGCTTCGCCCCCTGGCCGATCTTGATCTCGGCGACGTAGGAGGAGTTGAGCATCTCCGCCGAGACGCCGAAGCGCCCCGAGGCGACCTGCTGGCCCCGCCACTTGCGGTATCTGCCGTACATGTCGCGGATCTCGCCGCCCTCGCCGTTGACGCAGAGGATGTTGATCGCCTTCGCCGCCTCCGCGTAGGCGCGGAAGGCCGGCTCGGACTGCGAGCCGAAGCTCATCGAGGAGATCACCACCGGGTAGTCGTGGTGGCCGACGCCGGCGTCGACGCCCGCCGGGTCGATCGGCTCGCGGTCGCCCTTTAGCGCCATCGCGTGGCGCATCGAGATCGGGCTCTGCGCCTCCAGGTCGCGAACTTTCTGGGAGTACTCCTCGTAGGTGCCGGAGCCGTTCGCGGTGGCGATCGCCGCCTTGTAGACCTTGGGGTAGAAGCGGAACGTCTTCGCCGGTTTCGCCGCGTCCTCCTCGCCGGCCAGCGCCCGCGCCCGCTCGTTGGCATCCTCGTCGAGGTCGGCGAAGCCGACGCCGCCCTTCTCGGATGCGGCGAAGGCCTCCGTTTGGAAGATCTCCGCCAGCTCGGGCTTCACCCCGATCGAGGAGAACTGGCGCGCGTAGCCGCGCACCTCGTGGATCCCGATCGTCGAGATCACTTTCTCCATTCCCTTGGTCAGCGCGTCGCAGAGGTTGGAGACGTCGGTCTCGTAGTCCTCGACGCAGACGACCTCGACCATCGTGTAGGGGCAGACGCCGTTGGCGCCGAGGCCGAGGGCCAGCATCACGTCGTGGACGTTGCGGATCGCCGCCGAGCGCAGGACGATCCCGCAGCGGCGGCGCAGGTTCTCCTCGCCGGGCTCGACCCGGAAACCCTTCAGCGCCTGGTCGATCGCCGACGTGGCGAGGTGCGGATCGAGGTAGCGGCGATCGGCGTCGTAGATCGTGCGGTCCGTGAGGACGAGCAGCTCGGCGCCGTCGCGCACCTTCTTCACCGCCTCCTGCTTGATCCGCTCGATCGCCCCCTGGGTGGTCTCGGACTCCAAAAGGGAGATGTCGACCGCGCCGGCGCGGCCGCGGAACTCCTCCCAGAGGTCCTCCAGCAGATAGGTGCGGTGCTCGCGGGCGATGCGGCGGTAAGTCTTGTCGGAGAGCGGCGCCATCTCGTGGTGGCCGCCGAGGATCACCGGGAAAGCGGTCTCGACCGTGCCGCTGTCCTCGCCGGGCGCATCGATCGAGGGGCGACGGCCGAAGACAGTGCGGGTGGAAAAGTGCTCGATCTCCCGCTCGCGGTCGATCGCCGGGTTGGTGACGACGGCGACCGTCTCCTTGAAGTAGTCGGCGAGGTTCTGGCGCTCGGGCGAGAGCGCCGCGAGCGGCCCGTCGTAGCCGAGCGAGCCGATCGGCTCGGCCCCGTTGGAGGCCATCTGCTGAACCAGTTTGACGTCGTCGCGCTGCCAGCCGAAACCGGCGAGGACGCGGTCGGCGACTTTGACCGGCTCCTCGGGGCCGGCGTCGGAGTAGCCGGGGACGTCCTCGCCCTCCAGCGGCCCGCCGGTGTCGAGCGCCCGCTCGTAGGGACCGACGGCCTCGGCGCCACCGCGCTGCAGCCAGCGGTCGCGGACGACCCGCAGCATCTCGTCGTGAGGGTGCAGCGTGGAGCGCTTGCGGTCGCGGTCGATCGTCACCAGCGCCTTCTCGCCGGGGGCCAGCGGCTTCGGCTCGGCGACCATCTCGGCAACCGAGACGACGCCCGGCTCGGAGCTGAAGACGAAGTCGTCGGCGGTCTCCACCTGCCACAACGGGCGCAGCCCCAGCGCGTCGGCGGAGAACACGCACTCGTCGGCGTGGCGGGCGATCAGCGCGACCGGGCCCTGGGCGAACGGGCCCATCGCCTGGTGCAGGTACATGTAGAAGGCGTGCAGCTCCGCCGGCAGCGAGCGGATCTCCTCGACGATCGGCGGCACCACCATCTCCATCGCCTCGGCGAGGCTGAGCCCGTCGCGGCTGACGAAGGTGTCGATCGTGCGGTTGAGGTCCTGGGAGTCAGAGGAGCCGGGCTGGATCGGCACCCCGAGCATCCGCGCCTCCTGGCGCAGCTGCTCGATCGTGTTGATCTCGCCGTTGTGGCCCAGCACCGAGAAGGGCTGGACCCGCTTGAAGGAGGGCCAGGTGTTGGTCGAGTAGCGGTTGTGGCCGAAGCAGCCGATCGTCTCGAAGCGCTCGTCGCGCAGGTCGGGGTAATACTCGCCGAGGATCTTCGGCGCCCCCATCACCTTGTAGACGCAGGTCGTCGCCGAGAACGACGGAACGTGGACGTCGAACTTTTGCTCCAGCCCGATCAGCAGGTCGAAGAGGACGCGATCGCGGTTGGCGGGATCGGCAACGAGGCCGGCGACCTGCCAGAAGTGGGGCTCCTCCTCGCGCGCGGTCGGGCCCAGCGCGGTGGAGTCGACGACGCCGATCCGCTCGGCGAGGATGCGGAACCCGCCATGCCCGAACAACTCGCGGGCATCGTGCTGGATCTTGGCCAGATCCTGGGAGCGGTCGACGAAGACATGCGCGACGGCGAAGGCGTCGTCGAGCGTCAGCGACGGGTCATGCCCGCCGGCCCGCACTTCCTCGGCCCAGATCTTGCGCGGGATGTCGACCAGCACGCCACAGCCGTCCCCCTCGCCATCGACGTTGCCGGCGCGGTGGAGCATCTTCTGCAGCGCCGAGATGGCGCGAACGATCGGCTCATGGCTGGGCGTCGCGTCCTTGCGGACTGAGGCATAGATCGCACAGGCGTCCTTGTCCTCGACGCTAGGCGGCGAAACCAGTGGCCGGTATGGAAGCTCAGGCGAGTAGCGGTGCGCTCTGCGCCCAGCGCGTGACTGGTGCTCGGACATCCAAACCTCCCGGGTTCCGCGCCTTCTTCGAGCGGGCGCGCGACGGGTTGACGAGTCGCCGCATTATAGGGACGCGCCAGCCCCACAACAACGGTGGTGCAACGCATACGACAGCCGATGGCTGTCGTATGCGTTGCACCACCCTGGTGCTAGGCCCAGGACATCGGCTCGTAGCCGCCGCTCGGGTCGACGCCGATCAGCAGCGCCGTAACCGGAGCGCCGGAGCGGTTGAGGATCGTGCGTTTCGGCGCCGGCTCTATCGAGGCGAAGGTTCCGGCGGGCGCTGGACGATCCTCGCCGTCGATCCGAAAAACGGCATCTCCATCGAGGATCACGTACAGCT
>Ga0247754_1000001_pt1 | contig 35457 bp, 31 predicted proteins | sample UWRJS184509B5_FD_181015 | JGI IMG/M metagenome (GOLD analysis project Ga0247754, IMG submission 181015) | Soil microbial communities from Arlington Agricultural Research Station in Wisconsin, United States - UWRJ-S184-509B-5 | ecosystem: Environmental > Terrestrial > Soil > Agricultural land... | reverse complement strand
GACGTTTCGCTTCTGGCGGGAATCGAGACCCATCTTCTCGGCCACGGCAAGGGACAACTCGACCACGCCGCGGCTGTGACTGCCGGTATAGGCGTCGTCAGCTTCGACCACGTCTCCAAGCAGCATCGCGGTTCCTTGGTACGCGCTGCTCAACTCGAGGGCCTGGTCGATGCGAGCTCGTCGCTCATGGGAGAGCTGGGCGAGGACGGCCGCCAGAGGCAGGGTGAGCAGACAGATCGCGGGGTCGAGGGCGATCGCGGCGTAGGCCGCGAGCAGGCCGATCGGCGCCAGCGCCCCGTCGAGCGCGTAGACCGGCGCCTGCATTTCGAGCTGGGCGCGGATCGGCGTTCCATCCAGCAGACGGGCGCGAACTTCAGTGGCGGCGAAGTCGAAGGCGAACTGAGCCAGCAGAGCAACGACGTAGACGGGCCAGCTCTCCCAGGAGAAGACTTGAGCGCCGGCGAGGACGATCACCAGGGCGGGGCCGACAGCGTGCCAGCAATCGCCGAAGACGTGGGCCGCCCGGTACACGCTGGCCTCGCCGCTGGCCTGCTCGAACAGCTTTCCGAGCCCCCAGCTGACGCTGACGACCAGCGGCACCGCCGGGGTGGGGAGGAGGAAGAGCATCGGCACCAGCACCAGCTCGGTCGGCACCGTGTAGCCGTCGGCTATCTCGAACCGAGCGCGGCTGGTGAGCACGTACAGGCCCATCAGCAGTATGAGCGTGAGTGGCTCCAGCGCTCGCGGTGAGGGCATGAACAGCGCCATTGCCAGCGCCACTGCCACGAAGCCTCCGGCGGCAGCCGCCTCCACGGCCCGTTCGCGCCCCTGAGGTCGCTGCAGCGCCCGGTCGCGGCCGTGGAGGACCAGGGCATCCTGCTCGAATGTTTCGGTCGTCGATATCTGCATTGCGCCCGCCCCGCGAGGGCCGGTGCATATATCGGTCGTCGCCCTCGCCGACAGTAGGACGGAAAGTTCCGGTGCGCCGGGACGGTGCGCTCACGCCTGAGAAATGCTCAACGAAATAAAAGCGTCTAGACGTCCGTTCGAACTTTCTAAAGGCGAGCCCTCCAAGGCCGATTATCGCCCGCAACATCACATAAGTGAGCTGAATAAGGGCAAACCTGTCGCGAGGCAGGGGCGCAAAGTCAGAGGTCTCGGCTTCCCAGCCGAGATGGCTCAACTACCTAGCTTGGTCAACAGCCAGGCTTTTTTGCCTGCGATTTTGGAGGTTTGCCCCGAATGAAGTCAACTCGACGCTCGACCCGACGGACCCCGACGAGGCTGGTGGCCCTGACTGCCATCGCCCTGCTAGGCACAGCGGTATTCGCCGGTGGCGCTCAGGCCGCATCCTGTCCATACGCCGGCGCGGAGAAGGTCTTCGCTCCGTGGGGTGACTACCGCAACTACGTTCTCGCTCCGGATGGCGGCTTCGAGGCCGGCGCCAAAGGCTGGGACCTCGACGGCGGCGCCAAGGTTGTCGCCGGCAACGAGTCCTTCTATCTGAACGATGCCGCCGACGACACATCGCTGGCGCTCCCGGCCGGCAGCTCCGCGGGCAGCCCGTCCGTCTGCATGTCCATCGACACGCCGGTTTTCCGCATGGTTGCGCGCAACACCGGCGATCCGAGCTCGCGGCTGCGGGTGACGGCCAGTTACTGGCTGCTCGGGCTGCTTCGCACCCAGACGATCGACACCGTGACCGCCGGCTCGGCCTGGAAGCCGACCGACCCGCACTCGACCGTCCTCACCCTTTCGACCCTCATCGGGACGCTGATCCCGAGCGCGATCGAAATCCGGGTCACGCCGCTCGACTCGAAGGGCCGTTGGCAGGTCGATGACCTCTACATCGACCCCTTCTCCCGCCGCTAAGCCTTCATGTACCCGCCCGCTCGGGGACCGGGCGGGTACAGTTGGCTGACCAGCCAAGGCGACGGAGGGAGCACCAGTGGAGAGCGGCACCGCGCAGAGGAGCACCGAGGCGACGAACGGAGCAGGCGCCAACGGACATGGCGGCGGACACATCGATGTCCACAATCCCGCCACCGGGGGCCTGATCGCGACCGTCCCCGTCGACTCGCCGGCGAGAGTCACCGAGACCGTCGCACGGGTGCGCGCCAGCCAGGCTGAGTGGGAGGCGATGGGCATCGAGGGGCGCTACCACTGGCTGGGCAAGCTGCGCGACTGGCTGCTGGACAATTCCGATCGCGTGCTCGACACGATGCAGGAGGAGACCGGCAAGGTGCGCGCCGACGCCGCCAACGAGCCGGTCTACCTCGCCGACCTGATCAACTTCTACGGCCGCAACGCGGCCAAATTCATTGGCGAGGAGGCGGTCCGCCCCCACTCCGCCCTGCTCGCCGCCAAGAAGCTGCGCGTCCAGTACCGGCCGCATCAGGTGGTCGGGATCATCAGCCCCTGGAACTTCCCGCTGATCCTCGCCCTGGGGGACGCGATCCCGGCGATGCAGGCGGGGGCGGCGGTTGTGATCAAGCCCTCCGAGTTCACCCCCCTGGGTCTCGCTGAGGTGGTGAAGGCGTGGAAGGAAGAGATCGGCGGCCCCGACGTGCTCGACTGCGTGCAGGGGGTCGGCGAGACCGGCGGCGCGCTGGTCGACGAGGTCGACTTCGTCCAGTTCACCGGCTCGGACCGCACCGGGCGCAAGGTGATGGCGCGCGCGGCGGAGACGCTGACCCCGGTCAGCCTCGAGCTGGGCGGCAAGGATCCGATGATCGTCCTCTCCGACGCCGACCTCGACCGGGCCGCGAACGCCGCGGCCTGGGGCGGGATGATGAATGCGGGCCAGATCTGCATGTCGGTGGAGCGGATCTACGTCGAAGAGCCGGCCTATGACGAGTTCGTCGCCAAGCTGACGGCTGAGGTGGGGAGACTGCGCCAGGGCGCCGACGGCAAGGCCTTCGGCAAGGAGGTCGGCGCGATGACCTCTCCCAACCAGATCGGCGTCGTCGAGGACCACGTCGACGACGCGCTCGCCGGCGGGGCGAGAGCGCTGACCGGCGGCAAGCGCGTGCCCGGCCCCGGCGATTACTTCGAGCCGACCGTGCTGGTCGACGTCGACCACTCGATGAAGGTGATGCGCGACGAGACCTTCGGCCCCGTGGTCGGGGTGATGAAGGTTCGCGACGAGGCCGAGGCGCTGCGGCTGGCGAACGACAGCCGTTACGGGCTCTCCGGCTCGGTCTTCGGCGAGAAGGACCGCGCCGAGCGGGTCGCGCGGCGGGTCGAGTGCGGCGCGATCAACGTCAACGACGTGCTCGTCAACTACTTCGCGATGGACGTGCCGATGGGCGGCTGGAAGGAGTCGGGCATCGGCTATCGCCACGGTGAGCCGGGGATCAAGAAGTACTGCCGCACCGAGTCGGTCGTGATCACCCGCTTCGGCGGCAAGCGCGAGCCGACCTGGTACCCGTACACGAAAGGGCGCCGCGGCCTCGTCGCCAGGATCGCCAACGCGTTCAACGCGCGGGACCTTAAGCGGCGCCTCGGCATGCGCGGCTGAGGACTTCGGTACCTTTCAGCGAACCATCAAGAGCGGTCGAGGGGCCCGGCCCGCAGACGCCGCAGCAACCGGCCGAGATCTCAGGATCGAGGTGAGGTGCTACAGCCGGGGTCGATGGAGGTGACAGGCTTTACCCATGGCAGATCGTGATTTCCTAGCCGCAACTCGGGAGCGAGTCGTCGTCTTCGACGGCGGCATGGGCGCGACCCTGGAGCAATTCGACCTGACCCAGGCCGATTACGGTGGGCTGGAGGGCAAGTGCCACGAAGCGCTGGTCCTCAACCGCCCCGACGTGGTCGAGGGCGTCCACGCTTCGATGATCGAAGCCGGCGCCGAGGTTGTCGAAACCGACACCTTCCAGGGCTCGCGACTGAAGCTCGAGGAGTGGGGGCTCGGAGACGAGACCCTCGAGATCAACACGAAGGCGGCCGAGATCGCCCGCGTGGCGGCCGGAGAGGACCGCTTCGTCGCCGGCTCGATCGGGCCGACGGGCTTCCTCCCGGCGTCCACCGATCCGACCCTGGGCAACATCTCCTTCGGCAAGCTGGTCGATGTCTTCGCCGAGCAGGCGAGAGGGCTGGTCGAGGGCGGCGCCGACCTGATCATCATCGAGACGGCCCAGGACATCCTCGAGGTGAAGGCGGCGATCTTCGGGGCTCGTGAGGCCTTCACCGCAACCGGCCGAACGCTGCCGATCCAGACCAGCGTCTCCCTCCTCCCCAACGGCGGCAAGATGCTGCTCGGCACCGACATCCGGGCGGTGCTGACGACGCTGGCCGCGCTCGACGTCGACGTGATCGGGCTCAACTGCTCGACCGGTCCCGAGGACATGCGCGACGCGATCCGCTTCCTCGGCGAGAACAGCCCGCTGCCGCTCCACTGCATCCCCAATGCGGGGTTGCCCCTGCAGGGCCCCGATGGCGAGACGATCTTCCCCGAGAAGCCCGAGCCACTGGCGGCGACGCTGGGAGAGTTCGTCGAGCGCTACGGCGTCGGGATCGTCGGCGGCTGCTGCGGGACGACGCCCGACCACATCCGCGCGATCCGCGAGCGGGTCGCCGGACGGGTGCCCGGCGAGCGCCCGACGCCGGGCCCGCCCGAAGTCTCTTCGATGATGACCTCCACCCCTCTGGTGCAGGAGCCGCGGCCGACCCTGGTCGGCGAGCGGGTCAACTCGCAGGGATCGCGCAAGGCAAAGGAGCTGCTCCTCGCCGACGACTACGACGGCCTCGTCCAGGTCGCCGAGGACCAGGTCGAGGGGGGAGCCCACGTGCTCGACGTCTGCGTGGCGCTGACCGAGCGCCAGGACGAAGACGAGCAGATGGCGGCGGTCGCGAAGCGCATCTCACTGACCCAGCCGGCGCCGGTCCAGGTCGACTCGACCGAGCCCGAAGTGATCCGCGCGGCGCTGGAGCAGATCCCCGGCAGGGCGATCGTCAACTCGATCAACCTCGAGGCAGGTCGCGACAAAGCCGACGTCGTCGTGCCCCTGGCCAAGGCGCACGGGGCGGCGCTGATCGCGCTGACGATCGACGAGGTCGGGATGGCGAAGACGGCGGAGCGCAAGGTCGAGATCGCCCAGCGGTTGCGGGACATCGCCTGCGGGGAGCACGGGCTCGACCCCGAGGCGCTGATCTTCGACGCGCTCACCTTCACCCTGACCACCGGCGACGAGGAGTGGCGGCCTTCCGCGGTCGAGACGATCGAGGGAATCCGCCGGATCAAGGCGGAGATCCCCGGCGTCAAGACCTCGCTCGGCGTCTCGAACGTTTCCTTCGGCGTCTCGCCGCGTCCCCGGGCGGTCCTCAACTCGGTCTTCCTCCACCACTGCGTCGAGGCGGGGCTCGACCTGGCGATGGTCAACCCGAACCACATCACTCCCTACGGGGAGATCCCCGATGAGGAGCGAGAGCTGACCGACGACCTCGTCTTCAATCGCCGCGAAGACGCATTGGAGCGCTTCATCGCCCATTTCGAGTCGAAGGGCGAGGAGGCCGCGGACGAGGCAGCCGACCCGACCGAGGGAATGGAGCCCGAGGAGGCCCTGCACTGGCACATCCTGCGCCGCAAGAAGGACGGCGTCGAGGAGTGGATCGACCGTTCGGTCGAGAAGATCGGCGCGGTGCCGACCCTCAACGAGGTGCTGCTGCCGGCGATGAAAGAGGTCGGCGACAAATTCGGCGCCGGCGAGCTGATCCTGCCCTTCGTCCTGCAGTCGGCGGAGGTGATGAAGCGCGCCGTCGCGCAGCTGGAGAACTACCTCGACCGGATCGAGGGCCACACCAAGGGCAAGGTCGTGATCGCGACCGTGTTCGGCGACGTCCACGACATCGGCAAGTCGCTGGTCAACACGATCCTGACGAACAACGGCTACACGGTGATCGACCTCGGCAAGCAGGTCCCGGTCGACACGATCATCGAGGCCGCGGTGGAGAACGGGGCCGATGCGATCGGCCTCTCCGCCCTTCTCGTCTCGACGTCCAAGCAGATGCCGATCTGCGTGCAGGAGCTGCACCAGCGGGGGCTCGAGTTCCCGGTTCTGATCGGCGGCGCCGCGATCAATCGCGACTTCGGCCGACGCACGCTCTACCCGCACGGCAAGGAGTCAGACGAGGTCTACGAGCCCGGTGTCTTCTACTGCAAGGACGCCTTCCAGGGCCTCGACACGATGGACGCCCTGGTCGACGAAGCGGCGCGCGAGGCGCTGGTCGAGCGGATCCGGGGCGAGGCGCGGCAGCTGCGCGAGAAAGTCGTCGTCCCCGACGACGCGCCGCCGGTCACCGACGACAGCGTCCGCTCCGGCGCGCGGACCGACACGCCGATCCCCGAGCCGCCGTTCCTGGGCGTGCGTGAGGTCCCGATCGACTTCGAGGAGGTCTTCCCCTATCTCGATCGCCATGTGCTGTTCAAGCTGCACTGGGGTGGGCGCGGGGTGAAGGGCGAGGCATGGCGTGAGTTGGTCGAGGGAACCGACGAGGAGGAGGGATTCGCGCCGCGGTTGGAGCGGATGTGGCGCGAGCAGGACTATCTCCACCCCCGGGCAAGGCTCGGCTACTTCCCCTGCAACGCCGACGGCAACGAGCTGGTCGTCTTCGACCCCGAGGACCCCGAGCGCGAGCTGGAGCGGCTCGTCTTTCCCCGCCAGCCCAAGCACGACCGCATCTGCCTGGCCGACTTCTTCCGCCCGCTGGACTCCGGCGAGCGCGATGTGGTCGCATTGCAGGGCGTCACGGTCGGGCCCGAGGTGACCGAGTTGATCGAGAGACTGGAGCGCGACGGCGAGTTCGCCGAGCAGCTCTACGTCCACGGCCTCGGCGTGCAGTCGGCAGAGGGCCTGGCCGAGTGGCTGCACTCGGAGGTGCGTCGCGAGCTGGAGATCGACCTCGACCAGGGTCGCCGCTACTCCTGGGGCTACCCCGCCTGCCCCGACCAGTCCGAGCACGAGAAGGTCTGGCGCCTGCTCGGCCTCGAGGAGATCGGCATGACTCTCTCAGGCGGCTACGCGGTGATGCCGGAGCAGTCCACGGTGGCGATCGTCGCCCATCACCCGCAGGCGGTCTACTTCGGGATGAAGTCCGGCTTCATCCCTGAGGACAAGGCGCCCGACGAGTTGATCGCGGGCACCGATCGCGGCGGCGAGCTGCCGCCGGAGTCCGAGCCCGCCGAGGATACGGACGAGGAAGCCGCCGCCGAGCCGGTTGGCGGTTAGCGCGGCACGAGCCGGTAGACCGGCCCGTCCAGCGAGGTGACGTAGATGCGGCCCCGCGTGTCCTCGCCGAAGGAGCTGGGGGTGCTGACCGCGAGGCCCAGCTTGCGCTCGCCCGTCGCCCGGGTCAAGTGGGGGACGAGACTGCGCAGCTGTCCCTCGCAGAGGTCGGCGTAGACGTAGCGCCCGCGCAGGCCCGGCAGTCGCCGGTCGCGGACGACGTAGCCGCCGATGATCGTGCAGCTGCCGCCGCCCTGGCCGCGGCCGTAGGCGAAGATCGGCTTCACCGTGCCGCCGGGATCCGGCGTGCCGCTGTTTTCCTCCTCGTAGGGAGCGAAGCCTTCGAAGGCGTCCCAGCCGAAGTTGGCGCCGCTCGCCGCCCCTACCGTCGTGTAGTCGACCTCCTCGAAGCGGTTCTGGCCGACGTCGCCGATCGCGAGCCGCGGCTGTCTCGCCGTCGTCGTGTCGAAGGAAAAGCGGAACGGGTTGCGCAGGCCGTAGCTGTAGATCTCGTCGCGGCCGGCCCGGCCGACGAAGGGGTTGGAGGCCGGTATGGAGTAGGGCCTGCCGCCGGAGGGTCGCGGGTCGATCCGCAGCAGCTTGCCGAGCAGGCTCTCCCTGCTCTGGGCGTTGTTGGGCGGATCGCCGCCGGAGCCCCCGTCCCCCGTCCCCAGGTAGAGCAGGTCTCCGAGGAACTGGAGCTGCCCGCCGTTGTGGTTGGAGTTCTCGCGATGGGGGATGTCGAGCAGGGCCCGACGCGAGCCCCGCGCCGCCCGCGTCGGGCTGCGCCGCTTGAACTCCTCGACGCGGATGTCCCCCTGCGCGTCCGTGTAATAGACGTAGAAGCGCCGGCTCTGCTCGTAGTCGGGTGGGAAGGCGATCGAGAGCAGGCCGCGCTCGCCGCCGTAGTTGACCAGCCCCCGGATGTCGAGGAACGGCCGGCCCAGCTTGCGGCCTCTGCGCAGGACCATGACCCGCCCCTGCTGCTCGACCACGAACAGCAGCTCCGGGAATCCCGGCGCCCCGGCGACGTGCACCGGCTCGTCGAAGCTGCCGATCCGCTTCAGCGCGACTCCGCCGTTTCGCTTCAGCGGGACCCCATCGCCGTCTCGCGCCGACCCGCAGGCCGGCAACGCGAGCATCAGGAACGCTACGGCGAGGCTAGTTGCCCTGACCGTCACCCTGCGGGATTGTGACGACCTCACCGCTGTCGGTGACGATCGTGTTCGGGGGAGCCTTGGCGATCCGCACCGCGAAGGACCCGCCCGGCTGGACTCCGGCGGCGGTTTCGGCTCTCGCCGCGCCGCTAAGGCCGGCGTCGATCTCATAGAGGACGGTGTAGCGCCCCGCTTCGACGGCGCTCACCTTCCACACCCACTCGGTTGTCTCTCCCGGCTCCAGCCGGCCGAGGCTGAAGGTCCCCGGGCTGGAGGTCTCGGCGCCGCCTTGGGTGGTCTCGCCGGATCGTTTCGGGTAGCCGGCCGCGAGGACCCAGATCGGGCGGTCCGGCTGGGCGAGGTCCGGCTGAGGATCGCGAAGTCCGAATGGCAGCGCGGACGTATCTCCTGCTCTGCCGGCGATCGACACCGTCACGGTGACCGTTGGGATCGCCTCCTCGCCGGTGTTGCGCACGCCAAGTCTCATAAGCGAGGTCTCTCCAAGGCTCTGCGCCGTCGGGAACTCCGCGGTGACGATCTCGGTTCGGTAGGTCCCGGCCGGCTCGTTCGCGTCGGAGGATTCGTCGCCCCCGCCGCAGGCGGAAACGGCCACCGCCAGCGCCACGGCGAGCCCACTCACCACGGTGAAACGCATACGACACGCAATGCCCGTTGTATGCGTTGCACCGAGGGCGCGGAGGGGCGCGTGACGTGCCTGTGTGTAGTTCCCCCGCAAAGCCGGCTGAACATACCACCCGCCTCCACGGCGCCGGGGCGGCCCGCGCCGCATCTCAAAGGGGCGTTAACGGAGAGCGCTGACCCATCGCATAGACTCAGCGGCGAGTCGGGGGCGGCGTGGATGCCGTTCCGCTCATCCGGAGGAGCCGATGGTCAAATCTGCCGCAGACAGGGCATTCCTGCCCGCGAAGTCCCTGTTCGAGCAGGTGGGGGAGATGATGATCCTCACCGCGCGGACCCTCGTCTCGGCGGTCAAGCCGCCCTACCCTTACGGCGAGGAGTTCATCGGCCAGTTCCTCTTCGCCCTGCAGCTCTGCTGGTTCCCGCTGCTGGTCTCCACCGTCGCCTTCGGCTTTGGCGCTCCCGGCCTGCAGGCGTCTAACTTCCTCTCCCTGTTCGGGGCGCTCGACCGCCTCGGCGGCTTCTTCGTCCTCGCCTCTATCCGTGAGTTCGCCCCATTCGTGACCGCGGTCGTCGTCGCCGGCGTCGCCGGCACCGCGATCACTGCCGACCTCGGCGCCCGCAAGATCCGCGAGGAACTGGACGCGCTGCAGGTGCTCGGCGTCGACCCGATCAAGAACCTGGTCGTGCCCCGCTTCCTGGCGCTGATGCTGATCACCGGCCTGCTCGACATCTACGCGCTGGTCTTCGGCATCAGCGGCGGCATCCTCGCCGAGCTGCTCTACAGCCAGCCGCTCGGCGGTTTCTTCGCCACCCTCTTCACCAACGCCTCGGTTACCGATCTCTGGGGCTCGGTGATCAAGTGCACCCTGTTCGGGGCGATCATCGCCGTCGTCTGCTCCTACAAGGGGATGACCGCTTCCGGCGGCGCCGCCGGCGTCGGCCGCGCGGTCAACCAGGCTGTCGTGATCTCCTTCCTGGGGGTCTTCGCCTTCAACTACGCCTTCACCCAGACTCTGCTGGCAACCAACCCCGAGCTGCAGACGATTCGATGAACGCCTGGCTCGCAATCCCCCGCGGCTGGCTCGACTCCTTCGGTGAGATCGCTCGCTTCGGCTCGCGGGTCGCCGGCCTCGTCTACTCGGGCCGCGTCCTGCACTTCTTCGGCGAGTCGCTGCGCCAGGCCGGGATCCTGATCCTCGGCTCGGCGCTGATCATCTGGGGGCTGGTCTTCATCCTCGGCCTGCAGTGCGGCATCGAGGGGGCGTACCTGCTGCGCGCCCAGGGCGCTCCCGCCTACGCGGGCGTCTTCTCCGCCTGGTGCGACCTGCGCGAGATCATGCCCTACGCCTTCGGCTACATGCTGGCGGCGAAGGTGGGGACGGGGATCGTCGCCGAGCTGGGGGCGATGCGGATCTCCGACGAGATCGACGCCCTCGAGGTGATGGGAGTGCAGCCGGTCACCTTCCTCTGCGCCACCCGCCTGCTCGCCGCCTGGATGGCCTTCCCCTTCATGTACCTGGCCGGCATCGGGATCATGTACCTGGCCAGCTACCTGGCCGTCGTCCAGCAGATCGGCGATGTCTCCTCCGGCGGCTACCTGCTGATCTTCTGGATGTTCCAGAATCCGCCCGATCTGATCTTCAGCTTGATCAAGGGGATGTTCATGGCCACCGCGATCGTGATGGTCGGCTGCTACTACGGCTACACCGCGTCCGGCGGCCCGGTTGGAGTGGGCACCGCGACGGCGAAGTCGATGGTGCTCAACATCGTCTTAGTCCACATCATCGGGATGCTTGGAACCCTGGTCTTCTGGGGGGCAAACCCGCGAGCGCCGATAGGAGGCTGACTGGCTTATGTCCGCAGACGCATCGAATCCCTACGTCGGCGAAGACGGGAAGGTGATGGGCCGCGACTTCGTCATTCCCGGAGTCGATCCCGCCGAGCCCGACCCCTACCGATTCCACACCGGCCGCAAGCGCGACCACGGCGGCGAGGATGCGATCGAGGTCATCGACCTGGTCAAGCAGTTCGGCCGCGCCCGCATCCTCAACGGCCTCAACCTGGGCCTTCCGGAGAATCAGGTCTCGATGGTTCTCGGCCCGTCGGGAACCGGCAAGAGCGTGTTGATCAAGCACATCGTCGGGTTGCTCTACCCCGACTCGGGGGACGTGCTCGTGCACGGCGAGTCGATCCCCAACATGACCGACGACGAGCTCTTCGACGTGCGCAAAAAGTTCGGCCTCCTGTTCCAGGACGGCGCCCTCTTCGGCTCGATGAACATCTACGACAACACCGCCTTCCCGCTGCGCCAGCACACCGACAAGAGCGAGGAGGAGATCGGCGAGATCGTCAATCGCCGCCTGCGGGAGGTGGGCCTGTCAGAGGCGACCTACAAGATGCCGAACGAGCTTTCGGGCGGGATGCGCAAGCGCGCGGGGTTCGCCCGGGCGCTGGTGCTGGACCCGGCGATCGTCATGTTCGACGAGCCGGACTCCGGGCTGGATCCGGTCCGCACGGCGCTGCTCTGTGAGCTGATCCGCGAGGTGCACGCCGAGAACGGCGGTTGCTATCTGGTGATCAGCCACGACCTCAATACCGCGCGCCGGATCGCCGACTTCCTGGCGGTTCTTTGGAACGGCAAAATCGTCGAATCGGGACCGAGAGAGGAGCTGTTCGACTCCGACAATCAGTTTGTCTCCCAGTTCCTCCGGGCGGACGTCACCGGTCCGCTGTCCATGGATTGAGCGCAATTGCCGCCTGGGCTACCAGGCACGCGCGAGCGGTTCTGGCGGTTGCGGCTCTCCTCGCCGTTGCGGCGAGCGTTGGGGCGACCAAGCTCCCGGCGGATGCGGGAACCGACACGCTGGTCGATCGCGATACGGAGAGCTGGCGGGCTACGCAGCACGTGCGGGAGGTGTTCGGCGAGGACCCGGTCGTGGTGCTGGCCGAGGGCGACCTTCAGCGATTGATCCTCACCGAGAACCTGGCTCGGTTGCTGCGGCTGGAGGGCTGTCTCTCGGGCAAGATCCCGGAGAAGGCGCACTCGATTCCCGGTCCCTGCGCGGAGCTGGCGCGGCTGGACCCGGTCGAATTCGTCGCCGGGCCGGGCACGTTCCTCAACGAGGCGGTGATCCAGATCGACCGCCAGCTGCGCCGCCTGGCCGCCCGGACGCCGCCCGACCGGCTGCGCGAGCTGCTGCTGTCCGTCGCCGCGCGCTACGGGATCACCAGCCTGCCCAGCCTCGCCAACCCCGACTTCATCGCTGCGGTCGTCTTCGACCTGAGCCGCGCGCGCGGGACGCCGAAGGCGCGGCTCTCCTACCTCTTTCCCAACAACCACTCGACTCAGATCGTCGTGCGCCTCCGTCCCGACCTCAGCGAGGCGGAGCGCAACCGCGCGCTGGAGCTGATCCGCGCCGCCGTCTACGACACGACCCCGCGGCGCCAGTGTGCCTTCGAGGGGGAGCCGTCGCCCTGTTTCGAGCTGCATGGCGGCCGCTACGTCATCACCGGCGCCCCGGTCGTCGTAGCCGGCCTCGCGAGCGCGCTGAAGGACGCGTTGCTGGCCCTCCTGGCGGTCGCCGTCGTTGCCATGGCCGCGACGCTGCTCCTGGTCTTCCGCTCCCGCTTCCGGCTCTTGCCGCTCGGCTTGGCCCTCGGCACCGCGGGAATCGCCTTCGGCTTGCTCAATCTCGTCGGCGGCTCGCTGACGATGGCCTCGATCGCGGTGTTGCCGATCCTGATCGGCCTCGCCGTCGACTACGCGATTCAGTTGCATGCCCGCTACGACGAGGCGATCGCCGCCGGTGCTCGCGGGGCGCAGGCGGCGGGGTTCGCGGCCGCCCGCGGTGGCCCGACGATCGCCACCGCTTGCCTCGCCACCGCCGCCGGCTTTCTGGCGCTCCAACTCTCCCCGACCCCGATGGTGCGCGATTTCGGCCTCATGCTCGTAGTGGGCGTGGGAGTCGCTTTCATCCTCGCCCTCACCGCGGGCTTCGCCGCCCTCAGCCTTCGCAATGGCGCTTTTGTCGCGCATACCGAGACAAAAGTGCCATCGGCTCCGCTTCGAAGGCCGTTGAGCCTCGCCCTTGCCCAGCCAGACCGGGTACTCGCGATTGGCTTGATGCTCGCGGTCCTGGGATGGGCGGCGGGGGCCCAAGTCGAGACGATCTCCGATATTCGCGAGCTTGCTCCGCAGAGCTTGCGTGAGGTGCGGGACCTGAACGAGGTTCAGGACACGACAGGCGTTTCTGGAGAGCTTGACGCGAGTGTGCGAGCACCCGATTTCACCGATCCCGCGACCATTCGGTGGATGGCGGGCTTCAAGCAGCGAGTGCTCGAGGCGAACGGGTTCTCCGGCGACAGACCGAACTGCCAGGCGGCCGATCTGTGCCCCGGCCCGGCGCTCTCCGACTTCCTCGGTGGGGGTGAGGGGATGACCAGAGAGCAGATCCGGGCGACGCTTGCCCAGCTGCCCGACTACGACTTGCGCCAGGTCGCTCCGGTCGATCCCGAGACGGGAGAGATCGGCGATACGGCCTTGATCGCCTTTGGCATCCGGGCGCAGTCGCTGGAGGACCAGCAGGCGTTGATCGAGCGGGTGCGCGATGAGATCGGCGATCCGCCGCCGGGGGTGGAGGTCGAGCTCGCCGGGTTGCCCGTGATCGCCGCCGAGTCGGCCTCCGACCTCTCGGGCAGTCGCTACTGGCTTACTCTGGCGGGGCTGGCCGCGGTGGCGATCGTTCTGCTCCTCGTCTACCGCTCTGTTCGTCGCGCATTCGTTCCGCTCGTCCCGATTGTGCTGGCGACCGGCTGGGCGTCGCTCCTACTCTGGGTCAGCGGCATCCCGCTCAACCCGATGTCGGCGGCGCTTGGGGCGCTGGTGATCGCTATCGGCACCGAGTTCAGCGTCATCCTCTCGGCCCGCTTCCATGAGGAGCGCGGTGTGGGTCGATCGGTCGAGGAGGCGCTGCGCCGCGCCTATGCCCGCACCGGCGCCGCCGTGCTCGCCTCCGGCGCTACGGCAATCGTCGGCTTCGGAGTGCTGATCGCCAGCGACATCAGGATGCTGCGGGACTTCGGCTTCGTCACCGTGATCGACCTTGCCGTCGCGCTGCTGGGGGTGATGGTGGTCCTGCCCGCCGTCCTGGCTCGGACGGAACGGCGATGAGGGACCGTTACTCGATCGTCGTCGGCCTGCTCTTCGCGGCGGTGGTCGCGATCGCCCTGATCAACACCCGGGGGGGCGAGAACGGCGGCACGCTCGGGCTCGACGAGCAGCCGCGCCTCTGGTCCCTGCCCGAGTTCGCCGTGCCGGTCGCCGCGAGCGCGTTGGAGGGCGACGCCAACGTCGCCCAGGACGATTGCGAGACCTCCCAGGTGCCCTGCCCCGAGGAGGCGCGGCGCACTCCCGCCTGCCGGGTTTCCGGCGTCGACGCGATCCGCGTCTGCGATTTCTTCGGCCGCCCCCTGGTGATCTCGTTCTGGTTCTCGAAAGGAGGCAACTGCGTCGAGCAGCAGGACGCCGTCGATGCCGTCTATCGGCGCTACCGTGAGCGGGTGGGCTTTCTCTCGCTGAACGTGCGCGACGATCGCGACACCGTCCGCGAACTGATTCGCGAGCGGGGCTGGGAGATGCCGGTCGGCTACGACCGCGATGGGGCGGTGGCGAGCCTTTACAGGGTTGGTGGCTGCCCGACCTTCGCCTACGTATATCCGGGTGGCGTTCTGCAGAGCGCGAGCAGCGGCGTCCTGAGCTCCGCTCAGCTCGGCGCCCGCGTCCAGGAGCTGCTGGCGGCAACCCAGAAAACGGAAGAGCGAGGCTGACCGATGGCCGGCGCGGAGGCGACGGGGGAGCGAATCGACTGGGAGCCGCCCCCGAAGCCGGGGTGGGTGGCGCCGCATGTCGCCGCCGAGTTTCCGGGGCTCGGGATCTCCTCGGTCGAGGTGGATGCGCGCCCCGGCAGGAGCCCCGAGCCGGTTCGCCGTCGCCTGCGCGACCTCTCCGACCGCTTCTACGGGGCCCACGCGATCCATATGCGGGAACGGCCGATCCCGTGGGCCTACCGGGTCTTCTTCCGCCAGATCGGCCTCGACCCCGACAGCGACCCCACCCCTGTCGAGAGACTCGCGCTGGAACGCCTTCACGACGGCGCCTTCAAGAGCCACGGCCTGCCCGCCGACGCGCTGACCATTGCAACCGTCGAGACCGGGATCGCGCTGCGCGCCTTCGACGCGGACCGGCTCCAGGGGAAACTCTGCATCCGCGACTCGGCGCCCGGCGAGTCGCTGGCCGGTCGTCCCGGGGAGTTGGCCCAGGGAACGCTGGTGATCGCGGACGAGAGCGCTCCGGTCGCTCTGCTGTTCGGCGCCGGCGCCGAAGGCAAGGGCGTGGGCCGCGACACCCGTCGTGCGGCGGTCGTCGCCGTGCAGGTGAAGGGGGTTCCGCAGATGTCCGTAGATGAGGCCCTCTGGATGGTCGCAACGACGCTCAGAGCCGACTAACCCCGCTCCGCTGCGAGTTATCCCCGTAATGCAGCGATAACTCGCAGCGGAACGGGGGTGATCTAGACTCGGAGGCGATTCATGGCGGCACTGCTCGAACGAGACATCCGCGCGCCGTTTCACGCCGGGGGCGACGAGCGCCTCGCGCGCGCCGAGTTGCGGCGCCAGATCGGGCGCCTCGAGCGCGAGCTTGCCGGCCTCTTCGCTGAGTCCTTCCAGCGGGTCGAGGTCGATACCGCGGTCCCGGCCGGCGGCGCCGAGCCGCGGATCGCCGGCCTCGGCGAGCTCGAGCGGGTCCGTGACGCTCTCGCCGCCCGGATCTCCGAAGCGCGCGCCGCGCTTGCCCAGCGCGCCGAGCTGGAGACGAGCAACCGCGAGGCCCTGGAGCGAATGCTCGCGGATCCCGCCGCCCACAAGTGGGAGCGGATCTCCCGCGCCGACCTCGGCGAGCCGGGCTGCGGCCACTGGCACTCCCGTCCCCGGCTCGGTCTGCTCGGGATGCTGATGGGCTGGTGGCGGGTCAAGGTCTCCTCCGGCTGCCCGTTATGACGCGGACACCCGGCAGCGACCGCCCCCCGGCGCCGTGGGGGGCGTTCCCCCTGGCCGAGCTGACCGTGCTGGCGGGGATCGTGGCGCTGATAGCCGGCGTCGCGACCCAGAGCCCGACCGCCATCGGCGTCGGTGTCGTCCTCGGCGCGCTCGGCGGGCTCGAGGTCTCGGTCCGCGAGCACTTCGCCGGTTATCGCTCTCACACGACGCTGCTCGCCGGCGCCGTCTTCGTGCTCACGGTCGGTGTGCTGTTCTACCTCGCGGGCCTGATCCTGGCGATCTGCCTCGGCGCGGGCGCCGTCGCCTTTACGGCCACATTCCTTGGATTGCGGCGCGCCTTCCGCAAGGCGTCGGGCGGCCTTTCGTTCAAGGTGCGCGCCGGCTCTTAGACCAGCACCGCCGGCCGCTCGCCCTTGCCCAGCGCGGTGGCGAGCATCAGCCGCTGGCGGGAAGTGAGGGTCCCCAGCCGCTTGTTCTCGTTGAGGGAGAGGGAGAGGAGGAGCTTGCGGGCGCGGGTGCGGCCCCAGCGGCGCTGGCTGGTCAGCAGCTCGGCCAGGGTCATGCTCTCGGTCTCCCAGGGGCACTCGCGAACGACCTCGGAAGCCTCGACCTCCCCGCGGGCGATCGAGCGCTTCAGCTCCGCCCGCGCCAGTCGCACGCGGTTGGCGCGTTCGAGCGCCTGCATGTGTTGGGGGGCGTGGATGGCGGAAGCGGTCGTCGTTGCAGGGGCAATCGAGGCAGTGGCCACTGAGACTCCTCCCTTCAAGGAATCGGGTTAACTGGGTATCTCTCTCCGGCGCCGGGCCGACGGAAGACCGTGACCTGGGTGAGTCGAGTGCTCACCGTTTCGCTCCCTGGCGGACGCGATAGGCGACGGGCGCAAGCTACGCGTTCAGGCAGGTGAGCGTCAACCCGGTTAAACCAAAGCGCCGCCGAGCCGTTCGCTAAGAGCAGCTTTTTCCGGGGGGCCGATCCCTTGTCCAGATCTGGACAAGCCTGAAACTACCCACCTGGGGGGATGTTGAATTCTCGTGAACCCCGGGTTACGCCCGCGGAAGGTCCGGGAAGTCCTCGATGACGCGGGCGATCGTTCCCAGCGCTCCGTCCAGATGCTCGCGCTCATGGGTCGCCATCAGGCTGGTCCGCAGCAGCGCCCCTCCCGGCGGCACCGCCGGATGGATGGCGACGTTGGTGTAGACGCCGGCGTCGAAGAGGGCCTTCCAGAGCAGCACCGCCTGCCAGTCGTCGCCGACCATCACCGGCACGACGGGGGTGGTCGCCACCGTGCCGTCGGGGAGCGTCCCCGGCTCGACCACCTTCAACCCCAGGTGGCGCAGACCCTCGCGCAGATACTCGGCGTTGGCGAGCAGCGCCTCGAACAGGGCGGGGCCGTCGGAGCGGACCACCCGCAGCGCGGCCAGCGCGGCGCCGACGGCCGCCGGCACGGCGGAGGCGCTGAAGATGAACGAGCGCGAGGAGATCCGCAGGTACTCGATCACGTCGGCCGGCCCGGCGATGAACCCCCCGCAGGAGGCGAGGCTCTTGGAGAAGGTCCCCATCCGCAGGTCGACCTCGTCCTCCAGCCCGAACAGCTCGCAGGCGCCGGCCCCGCGCGCGCCCAGCACCCCGGCGCCGTGCGCCTCGTCGACCATCAGCCGCGCCCCGTGGCCCCTGCACAGCTCGACTATGCGGGGCAGGTCGCAGACGTCGCCCTCCATCGAGAAGACTCCGTCGACGACGACCAGCACGCCGCCGCCGTCCCCCGCCGCGCGCTCCAGCATCTTCTCCAGCTTGTCCATCCGGTTGTGGCGGAAGGGACGCAGCTTGGCGCCGGAGAGGCGGCAGCCGTCGAGGATCGAGGCGTGATCGCCGGAGTCGCAGATCACCGTGTCGCCGGGCTCGAGGATCGTCCCGATGCAGCCGACGTTCGCCTGGTAGCCGGTGGTGAAGACGATTGAGTCTTCGGTCCCCATCCACTCGGCCAGCTCACGCTCGAGGTCGACGTGCAGCGGCGTCGTCCCGTTCAGCAGCCGCGACCCGGTCACGCCGGTCCCGAAGGTCTCCAGCGCCTCGCGCGCGGCCTCCTTCACCCGCTCGTCGCCGGTCAGCCCGAGGTAGTTGTTGGAGCCGAGCATGATCGTCTCGCGCCCCTCCATCTCCACCACCGGACCGGCCTGGGAGGTGAGCAGGCGGAAGTAGGGAAGGAGATCGTGCTCTTTGGCGGCCTCCAGCTGTTCGAGCCGATCGTGGCTGCGTGCCTTCTCGAAGAGGTCGACAGGGGCCTTCGCGGTTTCACCCATGACCAGGAGTGTAGGTTCCGCACCTGTGGGAAGCCTGACCATCCGGCCCGTGCGCACGCGGCGCGACTTGAAGCGCTTCGTCAAGGTCCCCTTCCGAGTGCACCGCGACCACCCGCGATGGGTGGCCCCGCTGATCTTCGAGCGGATGCAGTTCCTCGACCGCGGGAAGAACCCATACTTCGAGCACGCAGAGGCCGAGTACTTCATCGCCGAGCGCGACGGCGAGCCGGTGGGGCGGATCACGGCGCAGATCGACGAGCGCTGGGACTCCTACCAGGGCGGCGGCGACGCGATGTTCGGCTTCTTCGAGACGGCCGACGATCCCGAGGTCGTCGAGGCGCTGCTCGACGCGGCGATCGAGTGGGCGCGAGGGAAGGGGCGCTCCCGCATCCTCGGGCCGATGGACTTCACCACCAACGACGAGATCGGGATCCTGATCGAGGGCTACGAGCTCGACCCCTTCATCCTCGAGAACTGGCACCCCCCCTACTACCGGAAGCTGTTGGAGGGCGCCGGGCTGGGCAAGGCGATGGACCTGTTGATGTGGGAGCTGCGGCTCGGCTCGCTGAAAGAGGGCGAGAGATTCGACCCCTCGATCCACGCCGCCGCCACAAAGGCGCTGGAGGACGAGGGAGTGACGATCCGGAACATCAGCCTGCGGAACCTGCCCGCTGAGATGCGCGCCTTCGCCGAGGTCTACAACGAGGCCTGGGGAGACAACTGGGGGTTCGTCCCCGCGACCGACGCCGAGATCGAGTTTCACGCCAAGATCCTCAAGCAGGTGCTCGACGAGGACTGGGCGTTCATCGCCGAAAGGGACGGGGACCCGGTGGGGGCGGCGCTGACCCTGCCCGACATCAACCAGGCGACGGCGAAGCTGAACGGCCGCCTACTCCCCTTCGGCTGGCTCAAGTTCCTGCTCGGCAAGCGAAAGATCGATCGCCTGCGCGTCCTCGCGCTCGGTGTCAGACACGACTACCGTCACACCGGCGTCGCCGCGGGCCTCTACCTCAAACACCTGGAGGCGGCGCAGCAGCCGGGGGCGATCACGTGGGGGGAGATGGGCTGGATCCTCGAGACCAACGAGCCGATGAACCGGGCGATGGAGGGCATGGGCGGCAAGGTCGTGAAGCGGTACCGCGTCTACGAAAAAGCGCTTCAGGTGTCTCAGAACCCATCCCGGTAGGGGTTCCGCTTAACTTTTTCGAGGTTCGTTTGCGGCTACCGACGATGGTTGGTCGCGAAAAAGTACAAGACGCTCCACCCCTACCGGGATGGGTTCTCGGTCGGTTAACAGCGCAGTTTCCGGCCTTGGCAATAGATTGCGCTGATCGCATCGCTACAGTCGGCTCGGTGAGCGAGTTCGAGCTTGAGCCGGTTCGGGTACGGGTCCTGGAGCGAGAGACCTCGAATGCGCTTGCCATCCGCGAGGCGCGGACGGCCGCGATAGCTGCTGTGGGCGGGGTCCTCGCCGGCGCCGCCACGGTGGCGGCGGTTCGCGCGGTCGGCTCCGGCAAGCGTTCCGGCAAGCGGCTCGGCCGCCGCCGCGGACGGGACAACGTCGTCGCCAGCCGCTCCTTCCTGGTCGACGTCCACCTGCTCGGGCGGTGAGATCGCTCGAGGTAGAGGCACGGCCGGCTTCACCCTTCAGGATGCCGCGCAGCGGAGGCGAGGATCGGGTGATGCGGATCGAGGGCGGCGTCGCCACCCGCCTACTGCACGTCGAGGGCAGCCCCGTGCTGACCCGCGCTTGGCAGCCCGCCGCCGACCGGATTCTCCTTCGCGCCGAGGCGGTCGACCCGGCGTCGGTCGCGGCGCCCTGCCCCGCTTCGCCGCTTCCATCGCGAGTCGCCGGCCCGGCGCAGCTTGAGCGGGCGCTCGAGCGGGTGCGCTTCGCGCTGGGGGTGGATGAGGATCTCGGTGAGTTCCACCGCCGCTTTCGCCGGGATCCCCTGCTCGGGCCGCTCTTGCGCCGCCGCCCCCACTTCCGTCCCCACCGCAGGCCCTGGCCCTGGGAGGCGCTTGCCTGGGCGATCGTCAAGCAGCTGATCGAGTGGGAGCGAGCCGCGAGGATCCAGCGTCGCATCGTCGGCCGCTGGGGCCTGCGGCTGGGAGAAGAGCGCGAAGGGCTGCGAGACGTTCCCACCCCCCCGACGATCGCCGGCCGCGCCCCGGCCGAACTGGAGTCGATGGGGCTGGCGCTGCGCCGGGCGATCGCCTTGCGGGCTGTGGCTCGCGAGGTCGACGGCGGCCGTTGCGACCCCGCCGACCCCGCCGTCGACCGCCGCCTGCTCTCAATCCCGGAGGTCGGCCCTTGGACGGTTCAGTGCCTCGGCTTCTACGGTCGCGGCGATCACGATGCGCTGCCCGCCGGCGACCTCACGTACCTGAAGCTGGTCGGCCGGCTGGCTCGTTTGGGACGCCGCGCGACGATCGAGGAAGTCGAAGAGTTCTACGCCCCCTACGCCCCCTTTCGCGGCCTCGCCGCGACGCTCAGCGCTAGTTTCTAAAGAGACTCGCCGATCTGTCGATAGGCGTGGTGATGGAGCGCGTGACGCGGGGTGGGAGCTGGCCCGACGAAAAGGTCAACGAGTTCATCGACCAGATTGCTTCTGGCGGTGAGGACTACCGCGCGCTCGTCGAGCGGTTGCCGGCGATCGTCTACACCTCGGAGCTCGGAGAGCATGGGCGCTGGCGCTACGTCAGCCCCCAGGTCGAGGAGATCCTCGGCTACCGCCCCGAGGATTGGGTCGCCGATCCGGAGTTGTGGGCGAAGCTGCTCCACCCCGAGGATCGCGAGCGGGCCCTCTCCCAGGAAACGAGGGAAACCATCGGCGAGCGCAACCCGCCCCCGATCGACTACCGGATGCTTACCCGCGACGGCAACGTCGTCTGGATTCTCGACGAGGCGGTGCTCGAGCCCGACGACGAAGGAATCCCGGTTTGGCACGGCGTCCTCTACGACATCACCGAGCGCAAAATCGCCGAGCAGGAGCTGAAGCGCGCCGCCACCCAGCAGGCCGCAATCGCCAAGCTCGGCGAGCGTGCCCTGCAGGCGGACGATCCCGACGCGCTGATGGAGGCCGCGGTCTCACTGGTCGGCGGGATCGAGGGCGTTTCCGCGGCTTGCATCTGGGAGGTCGGCCGCGACGGCCGTCGCCTCAACCTGCGCGCCGGCCTCGATGGCCGGATGCCGGGGGTGAGCCGCCGCGTTTCCGCCACGCCGGACTCTCACGCCGGCGCCGCCCTGGAGTCCGGCCTGCACGTGATCGTCGACGATTGGTCCAGCGAGGGACGCTTCACGATGCCGCCCGCGCTGCGGGTGCTCGGCTTTGGCAGCAGCCTTGCCGTCGTCATCGACGGCAAGGAGCACCCGTTCGGCGTGCTCGACGTCCACTCGGTCGAGCCGAACCGCTTCACCCCGCAGGACGTCCACTTCGTGCAGGCGGCGGCCAACGTTCTGGCCGACGCGATCGAGCGCCACGCCGCCGACCAGGCGCTGCGCCACCGCGTCCTGCACGACGCGCTCACCGGGCTTCCCAACCGACTCAGCTTCATCGACGCGTTGAACGATGCGTTGGGCCGGGCCGCCGGCTCGAGATCCCCGGTCGGGGTGCTCTTCCTCGACCTCGACCACTTCAAGCTGATCAACGACAGCATGGGCCACCACGCCGGCGACGAGCTGCTGCGCGCGGTCGCGCCGCGCCTGCGCACCCACCTGCGGCCGGGCGACCTGGTCGCTCGTTTCGGAGGCGACGAGTTCGGCGTCCTCGTCGACCGCCTCGCCGACGAAGAGGAGGCGGTCGCGATCGGCGATCGGGTCGCCACCGCCTTCGCCGAGCCATATGAGTTGGACGGGGTGGAGCACTTCGTCACCGCCAGCGTCGGCATCGCCGTCGCGCGACCGACGGGACGGGATCTGATCGACGCCGAGCTGCTTATCCGCGACGCCGATGCCGCCATGTACAGAGCGAAGGAGCGGGGCCGGGCCCGCTGCGAGCTTTTCGACGCCGAGATGCGGGCGCGGGCGACGCGCCGGCTCGAAGTCGAGCGCGAGCTGCGCCATGCCATCGAGCGCGACGAGCTGGAGCTTCACTATCAGCCGGTGATCGCGCTGGCCAGCGGCGAGATCACCGGCTTGGAGGCCCTCGTGCGCTGGCGCCATCCCGAGCGTGGCCTACTCGATCCGGGTGATTTCGTCTCGGTCGCCGAGGACAGCGGGTTGATCGAGCCGATCGGCGGTTGGGTCCAGGAGGCCGCCTGTCGCCAGATTCTCGAGTGGCACGAGGAGCGTCCCGACGCGCGGCCCCTGGACATCGCCGTCAACCTCTCGGCCCGGCAGGTCGCCCATCGCGACCTTCCGGCGGCGATCGCCGAGGTCCTCGCTCGCACCGGCCTCGACCCGGTGAATCTGCGGCTGGAGATCACCGAGAGCGTCCTGGTCGAGGAGTCCGCCACCGCGATCGCCACCCTGGAGGCGCTCAGCGAGATCGGCGTCCGCCTCGTCCTCGACGACTTCGGCACCGGATATTCCTCCCTGGCCTACCTGAACCGCTTCCCCTTCGACGCGCTGAAGATCGACCGCTCCTTCGTCGACGCGCTCGGGATCGAGCAGGAGCGGACGGCGATCGTCGAGGCGGTCATCGGCATGGCGCGCGCCCTCTCCCTGGACGTGATCGCCGAGGGCGTCGAGAACGAGGTCCAGCTCTCCGAGCTGCGTCGCCTCGGTTGCGACTACGCGCAGGGCCATCTCTTCTCCCGGGCGTTGCCGCCGGAGAAGATCGCGGGCCTGTTGCGCGAAGGCCTGCCGAGCTACTCGGGGATCGTGCCCGGCAGGTAATCGTTGCTGAGCAGCTGCGGGGGCTGGGGCAGCGAGGCGATCAGCTCGTTGTCGCGCATCCAGCCGACGAACTCGCTCCAGCGCGCCGGGTCCATGAAGCCGAAGGGCTGGGCCGGGTCGCTCCCCTCGAGCAGCGGCAGCGTCGCCGCCACCTCGGCGGCGGTCAGTCTGGGGTCGAGTGCCGGATTGGCTTTGAGCAGTGCTCTGGTGGTCGCGTCCGGGCTCTTCACCGCGGCGGCGGTGCCGCGTGCCAGGGCCGCGATGAAGAGGCGGACCGCCTCGGGATCCTCTGCCAGGCGCTCGCGGTTGGCGACCAGCACCAGTTCGTCGTAGGTGGGGACGCCGAGCTGGTCGACCGGGGTGACGACGGGGTCCTTGCCGCGCAAGCGCAGGTCCACCCCCTCGACGTTGCGGAAGCCGCCGAGCATCGCCTGGGCTCTGCCGCCGAGGATCGCCGGCAGCAGGCCGAAGCCGACGTTGACCGTCTTCACGTCGGCGGGAGAGAGGTTGGCGCGGGAGAGGATCGTCTTCAGATAGGCGTCCTGGTAGGGAATGCCCGCCGTGGCGATCGTCTTGCCGCGCAGGTCGCCGATGCCCCTGATCCCCGATTCCTTCAGCCAGATCATCGAGGTCAGCGGCCGGTCTACCAGCGCCCCGACCGCGATCGTGTCGAGGCCCTTTTCGTGAGCTAGCACGACCTCTGGCTCGTAGGAGATCGCCAGGTCGGTCTGCCCGGCGGCGACCTGCTTGATCGGCGCCGCGGGGTCCGAGGGGGTCACGATCGAGACGTCGAGCCCGGCATCGCGGAAGTATCCGAGCTTCTGCGCCATGTAGATCCCGGCGTGGTCGGGGTTGGGATAGAAGTCGAGCGTCAGGCTGAACGGTTGGGTTTCTACGCTGGCGTCCTCGCTCTTCTCGCCGCAAGCCGCGAGGCCGAGGGAGAGGGCGACGAGGGCGAGGACAGTGGCGAGGGCCGGGATTCGAGGTGAGTTCATGCCGGGTTTCTATCGCCAAGTGACGATGCGGCGCTCCGCGAGTGCCAGCAGGCCGAAGAGGGCGACCGCAATCGCCGAGAGGACGACCACCGCGGCGAACAGCCGAGCCGTCTCCAGCTGGGCGTTGTCCTGGAGCATCAGGTGGCCGAGTCCGGAGCTCGAGCCGGCCCACTCGCCGAAGACCGCGCCGATCACCGCCACCGCCACGGCGATCTTGGCGCCGCTGAAAACGTAGGGCAGCGCTGTCGGCGCCTCCACTCGGATGAAGATCTGCCGGCGAGAGGCGTCGAGAGTGCGCATCATCTTGATCGCGTCGGGGTCGACCGAGCGCAACCCGTCGAGGGTGTTGACGGTGATCGGGAAGAAGCAGATCAGGGCGACGATGCCGAGCTTCGGGCCGATCCCGTAGCCGAACCAGACGACCAGGATCGGCGCGATGACGATGATCGGGATCGTCTGCGAGGCGACCAGCAGGGGGTAAGCGGCGCGGCGCAGCGTCTCTGAGAGATGCAGGGCGACCGCGAAGGAGAGCCCGGCGACGAGCGCGCAGCCAAAGCCGAGCAGGACTTCCTTCAGCGTCACCCAGGCGTTGTCAGCGAGCAGCGAGCGGTTCTCCCACAGCGAGGAGGCGATCTCCGAAGGGGATGGGACGAGGAAGTCCTCGAGCCGCAGCGCATCCGCGATCGCCCCGGTCGTGGCGGCAACCTGCCAGATCCCCACCAGGATCGCAACGAGCAGCAAGGGCAGGCCCCAGCGTTTCACGGCGGGTCGCCCCCAAGCTTCCGCTGCGACTTTTCCTTGCATATCGAGGAAAAGTCGCAGCGGAACATCATTTGGGGCCTCCTCGCAGGGCGTGGAGGGCTTGCTCGCGCACCGCCACGAAAGCAGGGTCGGTCACCGCGGCGTCGCGATCCGAGGGGCGGGGAGTGGGGGGGCGCAACTCGGCGACGACTCGGGCCGGGCGGGGCGAGAGCACGACGACTCGGTCGGAGAGGTAGAGCGCCTCCTCGACATCGTGGGTGACGAGGACGACGGTGCGAGGATCGGCGCCGAGCGCCCCCGCCAGCCAGCCCTGCATCTCCGCTCGGGTGATCGCGTCGAGCGAGGCGAAGGGCTCGTCGAGAGCGAGGACCGGCTTGCCGGAAAGCAGCGTGCGCAGGAAGGCGACTCGCTGGCGCATCCCGCCCGAGAGCTCCGCGGGACGGGCGCGCTCGAATCCCCCCAGGCCGAAGCGTTCGAACAGCCGCCACGCCTCGGACCTCGCCTCGGATCGCCCGGCGCCGCCGTTGCGCAGCGCCAGCGCGGCGTTGTCGATCGCGTCGAACCAGGGCAGCAGCAGGTCGCGCTGGGGCATGTAGGCGCAGCGGGCGAGGCGAGCGTCGGGCTCGCCGGCGCCGCCGACTTCGACCCTCCCGCCTTCGGGCTCCAGCAGGCCCGAGACCAATTCCAGCAGTGTCGACTTGCCGCAGCCGGACGGCCCCACGACCCCCAGAACCTCATGCGCCTCCACCTTCAGGTCGAACCGCTCGATCGTCCGCAGTTCCCCGTAGGAGTGCCGCAGGCCGCGGATCGAGATGGTGGCTCCGGGGGCCCCCTCGGCAGGCGATGTGCCCGCGGTGGCGAATTCACTGGCTTCCGTGGGCATCTTGGTATCCTGGCGCACTCCGCGCTCCTGACCAAAGCAGTCAGGAAAGTCGATAAGCAGCCGCGCGGAAAACAGATGGACCCGGCAATCATCATCTTCGGCTTCGGCATCGGGGCAATGGTCGGCATGACCGGCATGGGCGGCGGCACGCTGATGACGCCGCTGCTGATCCTGCTCTTCGGGGTCAAGCCGGTGACCGCGATCGGCACGGACATCTTCTACGCGGCGGTCACCAAGACCGTCGGCGGCTGGCGCCACCTGCGGATGGGCACGGTCAACATGGGTCTCTCGCTCTGGCTCGCGGCCGGCAGCGTCCCCGCCTCGGTCGCCGGGGTCTGGGCGATCTCCATCCTGCAGAGCAAGATCGGCGAGGAGGAGCTCGACTCGATCGTCTACGCGCTGCTCGGCGGCACTCTGCTGATGGTCGGGATCATCACGCTCGCGCGGGCGCTGATCCTCAGCAATCTGATCGAGGAGCGCGACGACTTCGAGTTGAAGCGCCGTCACAAAGTCGCCGCGGTGGCGATCGGCGCTACCACCGGGTTCGTGATCGGCATCACCTCGGCCGGTTCGGGCACCGTGATCGCGATCCTGCTGATCGCCGTCTTCCGCCTCGCGCCGAAAAAAGTCGTCGGCACAGACGTCTTCCACGCCGCGATTCTGCTCTGGGCGGCGGGCATCGCCCACTGGGTCGGCGGCAATGTCGATTTCATCCTCGCCGGCAACATCCTGATCGGCTCGATTCCCGGGGTGATCGTCGGCTCGCACTTCGCCGCCCGGGCGCCGACCGGCTTCCTGCGCACGGCGCTCGGGGTGGTTCTCGTCGCCTCGGGCGTGGTCACCGTGCAGAAGGGCGATCCGATGGTCTGGCCGATCGCGGCCGCCGTCGCCGGCATCGGCCTCGCTCTGCTGATCTGGTTCCCGCGCTGGTGGGGCGCGCGCAGGGCCGAGCGGGAAGCGGAGAAGGGCGAGGGCCCGCCGCACGATCGCTCTTCCGAGCTGACGCCGGAAGCCATCGGCTGACTGATTAACTAGCCACGATGCGCGTTTCCGCCAAGGCCGACTACGCCGTTCGCGCCGCAGCCGAGCTGGCTGCGGCCGGCGAAGGCCCCGTAAAGGGCGAGCGGCTCGCCGAAGCGCAGGACATCCCGCTGCAGTTCCTCGAGCACATCCTGCTGGAGTTGAAGCACGCCGGGATCGTGCGGGCGCGTCGGGGCGCCAAGGGCGGCTACTGGCTCGCCCGGCCCGCCGACGACATCACGATCGCCGAGATCGTCCGCGCGGTCGAGGGCCCGATCGCCCACGTCCAGTCTTCGCCTCCGGAGTCGATCGAGTATCGCGGCAACGCCGTGCACCTGCAGGAGGTCTGGATCGCGGTCCGCGCCAGCCTCCGCCAGGTCGTCGAGCAGGTGACGCTGGCCGACCTGGTCAGCGGCGAGCTGCCGCCTGTGGTCGAGCACTTGACGGGCTCACCGGATGCCTGGGTTGCTCGTTAGGGGCCATCCCGGCAGGGGTTCCGCTTAACTTTTTCGAGGAGCGTCTCCGGCTCGCCGCAATCGCTGCAGCGAAAAAGTACAAGACGCTCCACCCCTACCGGGATGGCCCTTGAGACAGCCGGTTAGACCGGGTTGGCGACCGGAACTTCTTTGTCCTTCTCGCCCGGGCCGTCGGGGATGACCAAGATTGCGCCTTCGCCGGTGACGTAGGCCTCCTCGCCGTGTTGGACGACGTCCATTCCCACGGCTTCGTCGTGCTCGCTGGCGCGCAGCGGCATCACGAGCCCGATCAGCTTCAGGAGCACGAAGGTCATCCCGAAGGCGTAGGCGGGTGTGGCGATCGCGGCCAGCGCCTGGTCCCAGAGCTGGGCGGCGTTGCCGTAGAAGATGCCGTCGGCGACGCCGTTCCAGGTGATCTGGGCGACGAGGCCGATGGCGAGGATGCCGGTGAAGCCGGCAATGCCGTGTGCGGCGAGCACGTCGAGCGTCTCGTCGACGCGGGTGCGGGGCCGCCAGACGATCACCGCGTAGCAGGGCAGCGCTCCCAGGAAGCCGAGCGCCATCGCCCAGCCGGGGCTGATGAAGCCGCCGGCCGGAGTGATCAGCACGCAGCCGACGATGATCGCGGTCGCGGCGCCGATCGCCGTCACCTTCCTGCCCCGGATCAAATCGAGCGCGAACCAGGTGATCAGCGCGCAGGCAGGCGTCAGCAGTGTGTTCGTGAAGGCCAGCACGCTGGCGTCCCCGGTCGAGAAGCCGCTGCCGCCGTTGAAGCCGAACCAGCCGAACCACAGCAGGCCCGCGCCGAGTACCACGTAGATGGCGTTGTGCGGGAGGAGCGCCTGGCGGCCGTAGTCTTTACGCGCGCGCACGACGAGCGCCGCCGCCAGCGCCGAGAATCCGGACGCCATCTCCACCGCGATGCCGCCGGCGAAGTCGAGCGTGCCGCCCTCCATCAGCCAGCCGCCGCCGAAGCCCCAATGGGCGAGGACGGCGTAGACGAGCACCGACCACAGCGCCGCGAAGACGAGGAACGCGCTGAAGCGCATCCGCTCGACGACGGCGCCGGAGATCAGCGCGACGGTGATGATGCAGAAGGTCGCCTGGAAGGCGAAGAAGACGAGATGCGGAATCGTCGTGCCGTCGCGCGGCGTGAAGTCGACGCCCTGCAGGAAGGCGTAGTCGAGACCGCCGATCAGGTCGCCGGTGCCGTCGAACGCGAGCGAGTAGCCGACGGCCGCCCACGTGACGGTCGCGATCGCGATCGCCGCGATGCACATCATGAAGGTGTTGAGGGTGTTCTTCGAGCGCACCAGCCCGGCATAGAAGAGCCCCAGCGCGGGCGTCATCAGCAGCACCAGCGCGGTCGCGACGAGCATCCAGGCGGTGTCGCCGGTGTCGACCTGGGCCGCTGCGGCGATCGGCAGGCTCATCACTTCACCACCGGGGTCACGGCGGAGGTGTCCGTCTCGCCGGTGCGGATGCGAACCGCCTGCTCCAGCGGCACCACGAAGATCTTGCCGTCGCCGACTTCGCCGGTTCGCGCCCCCTCGCAGAGCGCGTCGACCGTGGGCTGGACGAACTCATCGGAGACGGCGATCTCGAAGCGCGCCTTCTCCGCGAGCCCCATCTTCACCGTCGTTCCGCGGTAGGTCTCGACCCGCTCCAGCTCGCCCCCGTGCCCCTGCACGCGACTGAGCGAAACGCCGCGGACCTCCGCCCGATAGAGCGCCTCCAGCACGTCGTTGGCCTTTTCCGGCCGCACGATTCCGATCACCAGCTTCACATCCCCTCCGTCCGTCGCTGAGCGCGCGCGAGCCTAACATGGCGGGGTGAACGAGGCTTTGGTTCAGCGCTTTCGGCGGCAGAGGGGGGATCCGGGGCTGGCGGTCCTGGAGGGATTTCACGCGCTCAAGCACGCGCTGCGCTTCGGCGCCGAGATCGTCGAGGTCGTCGCGGTGGACCCCGAGGAGCTGGAGCGGCTGGCGGCGGACCTGGCGCCGGACCTGGCGGGCTCGCTCGACGGCCGCGTCGTTCCCGTGGACGGCGAGACGCTGGCCGGGGTTGCGCCGCAGGCCCCGCACACCGGCGTCGTCTCGGTCGCCCGCCGTCCTCCGGTCGACGCCGCCGCGGCGCTGGCCGATCCGCATCCGGCTCCCGTCATCCTGCTGGAAGACCCGCGCCGCATGAACAACATCGGCGTCTGCGTGCGGGTCGCGGCCGCGGCCGGAGCGGCGGCAGTCCTCACCGCGGGACGCATCGACCCATGGCACCCGGAAGCGCTGCGCGCCGCCGCCGGGCTGCACTTCGCGCTGCCGGTGGCGCGCATCGATGACCTGCCCGAGGGTGACCGCGCGCTGATCGCTGTCGATCCGGAGGGGGACGACATCCGCGCAGCCGAGCTCTCTCCACGCGCCGTCCTGGCCTTCGGCACCGAGCGCCACGGGCTCAGCCCCGGGCTGCTGAGCCGCGCCGACGCTCGCCTCGGCCTCCCGATGCGCCCCGGCGTCTCCAGCCTCAACCTGGCGACTTCGGTGGCCGCCGTGTTGTTTTGTGGGCGCTTCGGGTGAGAGGATGGCTCGGCGGCGTCTTGCCGCACCCAGTCACCGATCGAAAGGACGCCATGCTCCCACTCGCCGACTTTGGCCTGGGTGAGGCCCTGCTTCTCGCCTTGGAGATCTTCTTCTTCGTGATCTGGATCTGGATCCTGATCACGATCCTCAGCGACCTATTCCGCGACCACGAGCTCTCCGGTTGGGCGAAGGCGGCCTGGGTCCTGTTCCTCGTCTTCATCCCGTTCGTGACGGCGTTGATCTACCTGATCGCGCGCGGCAGCGGGATGCGGGACCGGACGATCAAGGCGCAGGCGGAAGCCAAACAGCACATGGACGCCTACATCCGCGAGCAGGCCGGCAGCTCCCCCGCCGACGAGCTGCACAAGCTCAACGACCTGAAGGAGAAGGGTGCGATCTCCGCCGAGGAGTTCGAGAAGGCGAAGGCGAGAATCTTCGCCTGATCTGCAACGGGAGTTGCAGGTTATGAGCAACTCCTAACAATTATTCGGCGACTTCGTTAGCCTGACCCGCTTCGATGCGGGCCTCGCTTTCCTGCCATTCCAGGCGGCTTCTGCCGCCTGCGGCGCTTCTTGCCGCGCTCTGCGCGCTCGTCGTCGCCACGGCCAGTGCGCCGGCCGAGACGCTGCGCGAGAGATACGACGCCGCGCAGAGCAAGCTCGACGACGTGCGCGAGAGCCAGAGCGCGGTGGAGGCCTCGCTCGCCGAGCAGAACGCCGCGATCGACTCGATGATCGGCGAAGTTTCGGTTCTGCGCCGGCGCCAAGCGGCGATCGAGGAGGAGCTGGCGGCGAAGCAGGCTGAGTTGGACAGGGCGACCGCGAAGCTTGCCGCCGAGAAGCATCGATTGGAACTGGTCCGGGCACGGCTGCAGCGGGCGCTGGTCGTGCTGCGCGAGCGGCTCGTGGACATCTACATGTCTGGCAGCCCCGACATGTTGAACGTGGTCCTGGAGTCGGCGAGCTGGTCGGAGATGAGCACGCGCGCGGGCTATCTGAGCCAGATCCAGGACTACGACAACGCGGTCGCCGAGCGGGTCAAGGCCCTGCGCGACGAGGCGAAGGCGGCGGTGAAGCGGATGAAGGCGGTCCGCCTGCAAATCGAGGAAGCTCGCGACGCGATCGCCGTCCAGGAGCGCCAGATTGCCACCGCGCGCGACGAGGCCGAGGCGCGCTTCGCCGAGCTGAAGGCGGCCAAAGCGGAGCGCCAGCGGGCGCTCGACGCGCTGACCTCCCGCGAGCAGGCGCTGAGCGACAACCTCGCCGCGATCTCCTCCCAGATGGCGAACGCCGGCGCGACCGTTCCGGCGACGGCGCCCGCCCCGCTGACGCCCGGCGAGACCGCCGACTTCATCTCCGAGAGCCAGGCCAGCGTGCCGCGCGGCGCGCCCCCGGCGGTTCAAGCCGCGATCGAGGCCGCCAACTCGATCGCCACCACCCCCTACATCTGGGGCGGCGGACACGGTTCCTTCAGCTCCCCCGGCTATGACTGCTCGGGCGCGGTCAGCTTCGCCCTCAACGGCGGCGGCTTCCTCTCCAGCCCGCTCGACTCGACCGGCCTCTCCACATGGGGTGAGGCCGGTCCGGGACAGTGGATCACCGTCTACGCCAACGCCGGCCACGCCTGGGTGCTTATCGCCGGTCTCGCCTTCGACACCTCGGGCGGCGCCGGCCCGCGCTGGCATCCCTCTCCGGTCAGCAGCACCTCGGGCTTCATAGCCCGCCACCCTTCCGGCTACTGACGCTGCAACACGCAAAAGACATCCAATAGATGCTCTTTGCGTTGCACCTGCCTCAGTGGGGTAGGTTGCGCGCGATGGCAAGCGCCGCCGATCTCGAGCTGGCACTGGAGGAGCTGCTGGGGAGGGAGAAGTTTGAGCCGCCGGCCGAGTTCCGCGAGCGGGCGCTTTGGAGCGATCCCGGCGTCTACGAGGAGGCGGCGGCCGATCCCGAGGCGTGGTGGCTGCGCCAGGCGACCGAGCTGCTCGACTGGATCGAGGAGCCGAGCCAGGGACTCGACGAGTCCAGCCCGCCCTTCTACAAGTGGTTTGCCGACGGCACGCTGAACGCCTCCTCCAACTGCCTCGACCGCCACGTCGAGGCCGGGCTGGGCGGGCGCGTCGCCTACCACTGGCGGGGAGAGGAGGGCGAGGAGCGCGATGTCACCTACGCCGAGCTGCTCGCCGCCACCCAGCGCTTCGCCAACGCTCTGCGAAGCCACGGCATCGAGAAGGGCGACGTGGTCGGGATCTACCTGCCGATGATCCCCGAGGTCGTCGTCGCCATGCTCGCATGCGCGCGGATCGGCGCCGTCCACAACGTCGTCTTCGGCGGCTTCTCGGCCGAGGCGGTGCGGGAGCGAATGGAGTTCTCCCACGCCAAGGCGCTGGTCACCGTCGACGGCGCCCGCCGCAAGGGCGAGACCGCGCCGATCAAGGCGAAGGTCGACGAAGCGATGGGCGAAGTCGACTCGATCGAGACCGTCTTCGTCGTCCGCCACACCGGCGCGGAGTGCGAGATGCGCGAGGATCGCGATGTCTGGTTCCACGAGGCGATGACCGCCGCCGAGCCGGCTTGCCCGCCGGAGCCGATGAGCGCCGAGGACCCGCTCTACATCCTCTACACGTCGGGCTCGACCGCGAAGCCGAAGGGGATCCTGCACACCACCGGCGGCTATCTCGCCGGCGCCGCCTACACCCACCGCTACGTCTTCGACCTCAAGCCGGAGGAGGACGTCTACTGGTGCGCGGCCGACGTCGGCTGGGTCACCGGCCACTCCTACATCGTCTACGGCCCGCTCGCCAACGGCGCGACCAGCGTCATGTACGAGGGGGCGCCGGACTATCCCGCCAAGGACGTCTGGTGGGAGATCGTCGAGCGCTACGGCGCGACGATCCTCTACACGGCGCCTACAGCAATCCGCGCCTGCATGAAGTGGGGGCCCGAGCATCCCGCGGGGCACGATCTCTCCTCACTGCGGCTGCTGGGCAGCGTCGGGGAGCCGATCAATCCGAAGGCATGGCTCTGGTACCACGAGGTCATCGGCGGGGGGCGCTGTCCGATCGTCGACACCTGGTGGCAGACGGAGACCGGCCACATCGCGATTTCGCCGCTGCCGGGGATCACCGCGACCAAGCCGGGGTCGGCGACGTTGCCGCTGCCGGGGATCGACGCGGCGGTCGTCGACGAGCGCGGCGAGCCGGTCGAGGAGCGCGAGGGCCTGCTCGTCCTGCGTCGCCCCTGGCCGGGGATGCTGCGCACGCTCTACCGCGAGGACGAGCGCTTCGTCGAGACCTACTTCTCCCGCTTCGGGCCGCGGACCTACATGGTCGGCGACGCCGCCCGCCGCGACGCCGACGGCTACTTCTGGGTGCTGGGACGGATCGACGACGTGATCAACGTCTCCGGGCACCGGCTCTCGACCGCCGAGGTCGAGTCGGCGATCGTCTCCCACCCCAAAGTCGCGGAGGCGGCGGTGATCGGCCAGTCCGACGAGCAGACGGGCCAGGCGATCTGCGCCTTCGTCACCCTGGAGGGGGACCACGAGGGGGACGAGGAGATGGTCGCCGAGCTGCGCGACCACGTCGCCGAGCGGATCGGCAAACTGGCCCGGCCGAAGCGGGTGATCTGGTCCGGCGACCTGCCGAAGACGCGCTCGGGGAAGATCATGCGCCGCCTGCTGCGCGACATCGCCGAGGGCCGCGAGCTGGGCGACGTGACGACCCTCCGCGACCCGGAGATCATGGCGGAGCTGGAGCGCAAGGTAGCCGCCCGCCGCGACACCGAGGGCTGAACGCTCCGCTGCGACTTATCCCGGTATGCCAGGGATAAGTCGCAGCGGAAGCAGATAGTTTGCTAGCCTAATTACCTAGGCTAATCATTTTGACGCAAACACTCGACATCGCGCTCACCGATTCCGCCGCTCGCTTGCGGCTGGCGATCGTGCGCACCTCTCGGCGGTTGCGCCAGGAGGCGGCCGGCGCGGTGGGGGAGTTGACGCCGACATCGGCCTCGGCGCTGGCGACGGTGGAGCGCCACGGGCCGTTGACGCCCAGCGAGCTGGCGAAGATCGAGCGGGTGCAGCGGCCGACCGCGACGCGGACCCTGCGCCACCTGCACGAGGCGGGCCTGATCGACCGCGCTCCCGATCCCGCCGACGGGCGCAGCGCCCTGCTCAGCATCAGCGCCGCGGGGCGGGAGCGGCTGCGGAAGCTGCGCGGCCGCAAGAACGCCTACCTGGCACGCCGCATGCGCGGCTTGCCGGCCGAGGACCTCGAGGCGCTGGAACGAGCCGCCGCCATCCTCGAGGGCATGCTGGAAGGTGAGCGGCGTTGAGCGCCGCGCTGAGCCGCTCCTTCGACTCCCTCGCCGTGCCCAACTACCGAAGGTATTTCGCGGGGCAGGTCGTTTCGCTGTCCGGCAACTGGATGCAGATGGTCGCCGAGATCTGGCTGATCCTCGAGCTGACCGGCAGCGGCGTAGCGGTCGGGTTGACCACGGCGCTCCAGTTCCTGCCGATCCTGTTGTTCGGCGCCTGGGGCGGGCTGCTCGCCGATCGCTTCGCCAAGCGCCGCCTGCTGATGGTCACCCAGGCGGCGATGGCGCTGCCGGCCCTCGGCCTGCTCGCGGTCACGGCGACCGGCGCCGTGGCGCCGTGGATGGTTTTCGCCCTGGTCTTCGTGCGCGGCGCCGTCAACGCGATCGACAACCCGACCCGGCAGAGCTTCGTGATCGAGATGGTCGGCCCCGACCGGGTCGTCAACGCCGTCAGTCTCAACAGCGTCATCGTCCACTCCGCGCGGATCGCCGGGCCGGCCCTGGCCGGGGTGCTGATCGCTACGGCCGGGGTCGCCCCCTGCTTCGCGGTCAACGCCGCCTCCTTCGGCGTGATGATCCTCGCCCTCTGGCTGATGAGCCCGGAACAACTTCAGGCCGCCCCCGCCGCCAACCGAGAGCCGGGAGCGATCCGCGCCGGGCTGCGCTACGTCAGGGAGACGCCGGAGCTGGCGGTGCCGCTGGCGTTGATGGCCCTGGTCGGCACCTTCGGCTTCAACTTCCAGGTGATCCTGCCGCTGCTGGCCCGCTTCAGCTTCGGCGGGGACGCTTCGGCCTACGCGGCGCTGGTCAGCGCGATGGGGGTCGGCTCGGTGATCGGCGCCCTGGCAACCGGCGCGCACGGCCGCACCAGTCCCCGCCTGATCGCCGCCGCCGCGCTCGCCTTCGGCGTCCTCGCCCTGCTGGCGGCGCTGATGCCGAGCCTGGCGCTGGAGATCCCCGTGCTGGCCCTGCTCGGCGGCTCGGCGGTCGCCTTCGCCGCCGGCATCAACTCGTCGCTTCAGCTCGCGGTCGCGCCGGAGATGCGCGGCAGGGTGATGGCGCTCTACTCGGTCGTCTTCCTCGGCTCGACTCCGATCGGCGGTCCGCTCGCCGGCTGGCTCTCCCAGGCTTACGACCCGCGCGTCGCTCTGCTGCTCGCCGCGGTCGCCGGTCTCTCCGCCGCCTGGGCCGCCCGGGCCTTATCGTGGACCCAT